>Ga0206824_10150_pt1 | contig 23635 bp, 19 predicted proteins | sample Alteio_BWOrgCont_82_FD_152874 | JGI IMG/M metagenome (GOLD analysis project Ga0206824, IMG submission 152874) | Enriched cells from forest soil in Barre Woods Harvard Forest LTER site, Petersham, Massachusetts, United States -... | ecosystem: Environmental > Terrestrial > Soil > Temperate forest >...
ATTCCCGTTGAACCGCAGGTAGAAGTTGATCCCCAGGGACTGGAAGACTGGGACGAAGAGGCTCTTCGCAAGGAACGCGCCGAGGAAGCCGAAGACATCATCGCATCGGAGCAGCCGGGCCAGGTAATCGAAGGTGAAGAGGGCGCAACACAGCAAACAATTCCCTCCGCTCCTCCACCGATCACGGAGGCCGCGCAAAACGGTCCGGTTTCAGTCGTGCTCAAGATCCGTCGCCGCAAGTTCCAGCGCACCTTCCAGCGGGGCGAAATTGTCATCACGCGCCGCCTCTTCCGCACCGGCGAAAGTGAATACCTGCTCAACGGCAAACTCTGCCGCCTGCGCGACATTCAGGACATCTTCATGGGCACAGGCCTCGGCCCTGAAAGCTACGCCATCATCGGCCAGGAGCGCATCGGCCAGCTCCTCAGCTCCAAGCCGCACGATCGCCGCGCCATCATTGAAGAAGCCGCAGGCATTACGCGCTTCAAGACCAAAAAGCGTCTTGCTGAACTGCGTTTGGAAGCTGCCAAGCAAAATCTCGCCCGCGTAGACGACATCTTTGAAGAAGTCACGCGCCAGATGAACTCGCTCAAGCGGCAGGCGGCCAAGGCCGAACGCTATGCTGAGGTCCGCAATGACTTGCGCACACGCCTCCGTGTCGTTCTCGCCAGCCGCATGGCGCTGATGGATGCCGAGCAAGCCGCCCTCAACACGGAAATCAACGCGCTCTCTGAGCAGATCAATGAAGGCGCAGCCAAGATCGGCACAATGGAGGCAAGCCAGCACTCGCTCACTGAACGCGGCTATGATCTCGACCGTGCTCAAAAAGAAGCACAGACGCAGGCCAACAGCTCAACGGTAGAGCTGGAGCGTGCAGCAGCCCGCGAGCGCGGTAACACCGAGCGCGTGGCAGAACTTGAAGCTCGCATCGCCGCAACAGCCGCGGAAATCGAGCAGACACGCACGCAGCTTGCCGGCATCGCCGAGGAACGCACGCAGCAGAAGAGCTTTCTTGAAACCGCAGCCGGGGAGGCACGCGACTTCCGCCAAAAAGTGGAAGCACGCCAGCAACAAGCCCGCGCCGCGCAGGAAGAAGTCTTTACCGCTGAGCGCAATCTCGAATCGCAGCGCCGCTCCGCCATGCAGCTCCTTACGCAGGCCGGCAACGCGCGCAACTCCACAGCACAGGCCGAGGAAAGCCTTGCCGCACTTGAACGTGAAGCCGAGCGTCTGGAAGCCGAAATGCGCCAGTCACGCAACGAGCTTGAAGAACTCGGCGTGCGCCAGGGTCAGGCTCGCCTCAGCTTTGACACCGCTGCGGAGTCGCTTAAGAGCCTCGAATCGGAAATCGCCTCTCTTCGTTCTAGCCTTCAGAGCAAACGCACCGAAGAAGTTGAGTTGCGCAAAACCGCAAACCAGCTTCGCGCTGAAGTAGCCACACTGACAGGCCGTCGAGATTCGCTGCAGTCTCTTATTCGCAATCACAGCTACTCCACGGAATCAGTACGCCGCCTGCTCAAGCCCGGCGCTTTGAGCAACGGCATGGCCCCCGTCGGCACTCTGGCAGACTTCGTTGAAGTCAGCGGCGAACATGAAGGCGTCGTCGACGAGTTCCTTCGCGAAGAGCTGAACTATCTCGTTGTGCATAGCTGGTCTGCGGCGGAGCACGGCGTGAACCTGCTCAAATCCGGCGTAGATGGCCGCGCAACCTTCCTCATTCACGACGAAGCACAGCGCAATCTCTTTGCCGCAAGCGACGAACAAATCGCAGGCGATGGCATCATTCCACTCAAGGACACCATCAAGGTGCTCAACGGCTTTGGCCGTTCGCTTGAAGCCATCCTGCCCAAGCTGCGCGACGGTTATATCGTCGAAGATCCCACAGTCGCGCAGAAACTGGCCGAGCAGCACACACACGCATACTTCCTCACGCCAAGCGGCGAATGCTTCCACAACACTACCGTCACCGGCGGCAAGCCCGCTACTGAAGGCCCGCTGGCGCTGAAGCGCGACCTGCGCGAGACCGAGCGCAAGCTAGACACGCTCGAATCAAAGCTCAAGGAAGCCGAGACACAGGCCACTTCCCTAGCCCGCAGCATTGAAGAGATGGCCTCGCAGCTTGAAGCGCGCAGCGAGGAACGCCGCCAAGCCGAACGCGACACCGCCAACCAGGGCGCCGCACTCAAGCAGATGGAAGCCGAGGTCCAGCGCATCGACCGGCGCGTGCAAGAGTGGACCGTGCAATCTGCACGCAATAAGGACGCACGCGAACTGAAGCGCTCCACCATTGAGCAGAAGCGTGCTGAAGCCGAGAAGCTGGAAGCCGAGCACAAGACCGCCGAGGTCGCGCTTGAAACGAAGCAGAGCGAGCTGGCGGAAATGCGCCGCAACCGCGAGTCCATCCAACAGGAAGCCGCGCAACTCACCGCGCAACTTGCCGGTCTCGAAGAACGCCGCCGCGGAGCCGAAGCTGCATTCCAGCGCATTGACCGTCTGCACACTGATCTTGAGCGCCGCATTCTCGCCATCGAGCAACAGCGTGCCTCTGCCGAAGCCGAGCGCACGCAGCGCCAGAATGAGAACACCGCGCTGGCTGCGCAGCAGACGGAACTGACCGCGGCACGCGATGCAACACTGGCACAAGTACACACGCTCACCGCGGAAGCGAAAACTGTGCGCGAAGAGCTGGCCGTGCTCGAAACGGACCTCAAGACCAACCGGTCCACGCTGGACCTGTTCCGTGAAGACCGCACGGGCAAACTCAGCACCGTGGCCAAGCTGCGCTCTGATCTCGAACACATTGAAGCCGGCACACTCACTGAAGTCAATGAAGAAGCCGCCGCACTGCGCGCCGATGAATCCATCGTCCGCATCGTGGACGAGCAACTTGTGGCCGAAGAAGAAACTTGCCGAACGCTTCGTCAAAAAATGGAGCAGATGGGCCCCGTCAACATGATGGCGCTTGAGGAATACAAGGAAACCGCCGACCGGCACACCTTCCTTGAAGCACAGCGCAAGGACCTCGTCGATTCCATCGAAAACACGCAGGATACCATCAAGGAAATCGATCAGATTTCGCGCACCAAGTTTGACCAAGCCTTCGCGCGCATCAACGAGAACTTCGGCCAGGTCTTCACGCGCCTCTTCAACGGCGGCCAGGCCTTCCTGCGCCTCACAGACACCGAGAATCAAGCCGAAAGCGGCCTGGACATCGTCGCTTCGCCTCCGGGCAAAAAGCTGCAGAACGTGCTACTGCTCTCGGGTGGCGAAAAAGCTCTCACCGCCATCTCGCTTCTCGTCGGCATCTTCCAGTTCCAGCCCAGCCCCTTCTGCGTACTGGACGAAGTAGACGCCGCACTCGACGAAACCAACGTCGGTCGTCTCGCCGATCTGCTCCACACTCTCGGCAAGGAAACGCAGTTCCTCATCGTCACCCACTCCAAGCGCATGATGCACAATGCCGATATGATCTACGGCGTCACCATGCAGGAGCCCGGTGTATCAAAGGTGGTCAGCGTGAAACTCGGAGGTGGCGCAAATCAGGAGCTGCAGCGGGCGACTGCGTAGCATCGCATTCGCACCTTACACCTGCATCCATAACGCTCATCACATTTGAGCAGCGCTGGTTTTGCGTTTGACACCACCTCGTCCCGGCCTCGAAAATTTATTTTTTGATCCCCCTGCTGGAAGGCCTTCCGTTGACCGCACTCCTCACTACGAATCTTGGCTCCATTCCGCTACTCGGTCGCGGTAAGGTGCGCGACCTCTACGCCATTGACGACCATCTTCTGCTCGTCGCCACGGACCGCATCTCCGCATTCGATCACGTGCTGGCCACCGGCATTCCCGGCAAAGGCAAAATTCTCACGCAGATCTCGCTTTTCTGGTTCGATCTGCTCTGCGACATTGTGCCCAACCATCTCATCACCGCGGATGTGCGCGAGTTTCCTGCCGAGCTGCAGCCATACGCCGATCAGCTCGATGGCCGCTCCATGCTGGTCAAACGCGCCAACATGTTTCCGGTGGAGTGCGTTGCACGCGGCTATCTCGCCGGCTCCGGCTGGAAGGACTATCAAGCCACGCAAAGCCTCTGCGGCATTCCACTTCCCGCAGGCCTGCAAGATGGATCGCGTCTCCCCGAGCCAATTTTTACGCCAGCAAGCAAAAGCCAGGACGGCGCGCATGATGAAAATATCTCTTACGCTCACGTCGAGAATGTCATCGGCGCCGATGATGCTGCCGAACTGAAGCGAATCACCCTGGCCATCTACGCCAGAGCCTCCGCGCACGCCGAATCCAAAGGTCTGATTCTCGCCGACACGAAATTCGAATTCGGCCGCATCGGCAATGGCGTCGGCAACGGCATCATTCTTGCCGATGAAGTCCTTACGCCGGATTCTTCGCGCTTCTGGGACGCGGCCAACTGGAAACCCGGAGGCGCACAGCCCTCGTTCGACAAGCAATTTGTGCGCGATTATCTGGAGTCCATCCGCTGGAACAAGCAGGCTCCAGCTCCGGCTCTGCCAGATGAAGTTGCCGAGCGCACACAAGCAAAATATCTTGAGGCATTCCGTCTGCTCACCGGACGCATCTTAGAAGTATAGGCTGTAACTACTTTTATTTATTGGGAGCACTTGTATGACTCTGACACCCGTTGACTGGGGCGTAATCGTCATTCTGATCATTTCCGTGATCTGCGGCCTGGCGCAGGGTTTTTTTCGCTCTGCCTGCGGACTCTTCGGGCTTCTGATAGCCCTCTCAGTGGCCTCGTATAACTATCATCGCGTTGCCGGCTCACTCCTGCGCTTTATCACCGTAGAATCGGTGGCGAACATCATCGCGTTTCTGCTGATCTTCATCCTGGTCGTTGCCATTGCCGGTTTAATCGGTCATCTGCTGGCGAAGGCCTTCCGTCTTATCGGTCTCGGCTGGCTTGACAGTCTCGCCGGCGGTGTATTCGGGATCTTTCAGGGCGCGGTCATCATTACCATCATCATCATGATCTGCGTGGCTTTCTTCCCGCTGCAGTCACAGTGGATCACCGACGCGCAGCTTCCGCGGCAATTCTTTTCCTTCGCGCATCTGAGCAGCCACATGACGCCAACCGACTTGGGAGACCGCGTTCGCACCACACTTCATGTATGGGAAAACAAGTCGTCCGAATGGCTGCACCAGGCTCAGCATTAAAAACAAAAATCGATGTTACGTCAATAGCACAGACAGCAGAAAAAATTGCCCGCGCATCCTGCCGGAATGTGGCAATCTAGTGAGAACGCATTATCTGCAAGAGGTGGTAAGTTGAGACGAGAACTGGACAGTCTGGTGACGCAAATGCATTCCAGCGGCATCCGCTACGAAGATGCCGTGAAGGAATTTAAAAGACAGTACCTCCGTGAGGTACTCATTGCGAACCGAGGCAACCAGTGTAAGGCAGCTGAAGAGCTTGGGATGCACAGGAACACCCTTAGCCGGTGCATGGCAGAGCTGGGGCTGAGTCTGGCAGAAGTTCGCGCTGGCCTCAAGCGTCCGCCGCGTAGCGAACGTCCTGTATTTAGCGCCATCCGTCAGGGATATCGTCAGAATTAGGGTGTATCGACCTGCCGGGGCGCGCCGAATCATGCGCCAAACCACGTTATCGCGTTTGATTGTTCTGTTGCTGGCCGCAAACCTTGCGGCCGCGCAGCAGCCGCAATCTGCGCCCCAAAATCCAGATTCGGCCACGAATCCCCCTTCCAATCCTGCTCAGAATGCTGCTCCCCCGCCAGATCAAAAAACCTTGCCCGCGCCGGCTTCCCCCCAAAATGGCCGCCGTGCAGCAAAGCTTTTTCTCTCCGCGTCAAAGTTCTATAAAGCCGGACAGTTTGAGCCTGCGCTGAAGCAGTATCAAGAGGCCGCCGCACTTGATCCATCCAACCAGGACTACTCTGCTTCAGTTGAACTTGCGCGCGGCCACGCCGTGACTGCCCTGATCCAAGCCGCAGCAAAGGCACGCGCACAGAGCAATCCGGCGGCAGCACACGTCGCGCTCGCTCACGCGCTTGAGCTCGATCCCGGGAACGCTTCCGTCTCCGAGCGTCTGCGCCAGGTTGGGGATGATGAGGTTGCCGAGTATGCACCGCAAGGCCCTGCACACCCACGCTTTGAGCTCGCCTCACCCATCGAGCTGGAGCCTAAAACCGGCAAGCAGAGCTTTCATCTTCGCATCGGTGCGCAGCAACTCATTCAGCAGGTCTACAAGGCATACGGCATCGACGCCGCAATCGATTCCTCTGTTTTGACCACCACTGTTCGCTTGGACGTGGACGACGTCAGCTTCGCTGAGGCCACGCACGCGCTCGCACTGGTAACTAACTCCTTCGCTGAGCCTCTTGATCCACATCGTGTCATCGTGGCGCGCGACACCCCGCAGATGCGCGCACAGTACCAGCGCAACGCCTATGAAAGCATCTCACTCGCCGACCTGACGGCTGCCTCATCGACCAGTTCATCCAACGAGATGACTGAAATTCAAGCCGTAGCCAAAAATATCTTTGATATTCAGAGAATGAATCTGGACTCCAGCGCGGCTACGCTTACTCTTCGGGCTCCGGCCAGCATACTCAACGCCTTTAATAACACCTGGAACGGACTCTCCGAAGGCCGCCCCGAAGTCGTAATCGATGTCAAAGTCCTCCAACTTTCACACACCTACGAGCGCAACTTAGGCTTTCAGACCCCGCAGCAGCTGGGCGTCTTCAATGTGCTCGCTGAGGCCGATTCCATCCTGCAGTCGAATCAAGCCCTGGTGCAGCAGATCATCGCCGCCGGCCTTGCCAGCCCGAATGACATTGCCGCCATTCTCGGCATCCTTCTTGCCTCTGGCCAGGTGAACAGCTCCGTCTTCAACAACGGATTCGCCATCTTCGGCGGCAATTGCAGTTTCTCCGGCGGCACCGGCGGCACCTGCAGCCCAACGGCATTTGGTGTTTCGCCGGGCCCCGCCACGCTCAACCTTAGCGTCAACTCAGCCGACACGCGCGAGCTGGACAACTACCAGTTCCGCTTGGAAGACGGCGAAAAAGGCACGCTCAAGAGCGGCATGCGCTATCCCATCACAACTTCCACCTTCGGAAGTTCCGTATCCAGCACGGTCAACATTGCCGGGCTAACCACGGCTGGCAGCTCCGGCGCTCTCTCCGGCATTCTCTCTCAGCTCAGCAACACGCCAGCCATCCCACAGATTCAATACGAAGATCTCGGCCTGGTCTTTGAAGCCACTCCACGCATCTTACGCTCCGGCGATGTCGCGCTGAGCGTGAATATGAAGATCGTTTCGCTGGGAGCCACTTCGATTAACGGCATCCCTGTGCTGAACAATATCGTCTACACGGGCACAGCCGTTCTGAGCGCTGGAGATGCCGCCGTCCTCGTCAGTGAAATCGACAGCTCTGAAGTTCGCGCCATCAGCGGCTTGCCCGGCCTGAGTGAGGTTCCTGGCCTCGACAATGCCACTGACAAGGATACGCAGAAGAGCGAAGCCTCACTGCTCATTGTGATGACACCGCGCGTGGTGCGCTTTCCATATGGAAGAGACTCTTCGCCGATGCAGATTCTTGATCACACCGCGCAGGTGCACTAAAGCAAAACGGCCTACGCACTTGCATGCGAAGGCCGTAGCAATTCGTATCAACCGTGCTTACTTCTGAATCCCATCAATCTTCATCTGGAACTCAACAATCTTCTTCAGTGTCTCGTAGGGAACATTCGCCGGAACCAGGCGCCCGTTGATCACCAGCGTCGGTGTCTCATTCACGTTGACATCGCGCGCCAGCTTGGCAGAAGCATCCACATTGGCCGCAGTCGCAGGCAACGCGGCGCAGGCCGCAATCTTCGCCGGATCCTGACCAGCCTTGGTCACCGCTGCATTCAGCGTGAGCGTCGCACCATCCGGGGTAGCCAGGCCATCCTGCCCGTCAAAGACAGAAGCAGCATAAGTAAAGAAGGCGCTGCTGCCGCCCTGCTTTGCTACGCATACGCCAAACTCCGCGGCACGCTTGGCCTCAGAGTGCATCGGCAGAGGATAGTGCTGGAATACGATGCGCGCCTTCGGGAAATCCGCCAGAAGCTGATCCATATTCGCCTGTGCGGCCTTGCAGTGCGGGCACTGCAGATCGGCGAACTCCACAATCTCCAGGTCCTTCGCTGCCGAGCCGCGATACGGGCCATCGGCGCGTTCCTGCATCATGGCACGCAAGTCAGCATATGGATGCTCGCCGAACGGAAACAGCTCTTCCCCATACATGATGAACTTGCCGTTGGGCAGAGCGATGAACGGAAAGCGGAACGGCTTGTCTTTGCCGGCCTTGTCGCCGACAAACACAATGACTTTGCTGTAGCCTTCCACCTGCGTCTTCAGGATGGCTTCCACCTGCCAGATGCGGTTTTCATCATAGCCCCAGCTTGCATTCAGAAACGCATCCACCTGCTCTTTGGTCGGTGAAGTCGCTGTAAAGTTTTCCTTTTGGGGCGCAGGAAACGCAGGTGCTGCAGTGGGAGAGGGCGCAGCAGGAGCCTGCTCGGCCCCTGCGGGGGGAACCTGCTGTTGAGCGACTGCAATGATGGCAGACGAGGATAAGACGACCAGCGAGGCGAGGCTGGCAAAACGGCCAATGGAACGAGTCAAACGAATTCTCCTTAATGCTGCAAATACAGACGCTTCAAATACGTTTTGGTCGGGCTGCATATAATTATCGCCGCTCAGGCCCATCACCTGCCAGAATCACACCTGCACCTTCACCGCAATCGGAAATCTCCTGCCCGTTCCAAAAGACTTTGCCGTCACCTTCAGCACCGGCGCTGCCTGCTGGCGCTTATATTCAGAACGCTCCACAAGCCGCACCACCTGCTGCACCAGCTCGCGCTCCACACCCAGCGCCTGCGCAATCTCCTCGGGTGTTTCGTAGCGCTCCACGTATGCTTCCAGAATCGGATCGAGCACCTCATACGGCGGCAGTGAATCTGTGTCTTTCTGATCCGGCCGGAGCTCTGCGGATGGCGGCTTCTCCAGGATCGCTGCAGGAATTACTTCCCGTTCGCGGTTGAGCCAGTGGCAGATGGCATACACCCGGGTCTTCACCAGGTCGCCAATCACCGCCAGCGCGCCCACCATGTCACCGTACAGCGTGCAATACCCCACCGCCATCTCAGATTTATTGCCCGTCGTCAGCACCAGTGAACCAAACTTGTTTGAAAGCGCCATCAGTAGGTTTCCGCGAATGCGCGATTGAATATTCTCTTCCGTAATATCCGGAGCGAGCCCCGCAAACAAACCTGACAGCGCCTCATTGAACTCCGCAAAGAGCCCACTGATGCCGATCGTCTCAAACCGTATACCAAGATTGGCTGCAAGTCTGCGGCTGTCGTCCACCGAACCCTGCGAAGAATATGGGCTCGGCATACCCACGCCCAGTACATTCTCTGGGCCCAGCGCTGCCGCAGCAATCGCTGCCACCAGTGCCGAATCAATCCCTCCGCTCAGCCCCACAATAACCTGCTTAAAGCCGCACTTGCGCACATAATCCCGCGTGCCAAGCACTAGGGCTTGAAACGCACTCTCTGTCTCGCCCTCAGTTCCAATCTGGTCGGGAGGCTCCGGCAAAGGCGCTGCGCCAAATGGATCAACAAGAACCAGATCTTCCTGAAAAGAAGCAGCCTGCGCAATCAGTTCTCCACGGGCATTCATAGCCAATGACGAACCATCAAAAAGAAGGCTGTCGTTGCCACCCACCTGGTTGCACATCAGCACCGGAATCCCATCTCGCTGCGCAATCGCAGCCAGCATCTCTCGCCGTACCGCGCGTTTCCCATGCCAGAACGGAGACGACGAAAGGTTCACATGTAAATGAGGCTGCTGGCGCATCAGCTCTTCCATCGGGTCAATGGAGTAAAGCCGCTTCGGCCAGAAACCTTTGTCATTCCACGCATCCTCACAGATGCTCACCGCCAGCCGCACGCCATCCAGCTCTATCACCTGTTGGGATTTCGCCGGCTGAAAATAACGCTGCTCATCAAAAACGTCGTAGAACGGCAGTAACCGCTTGTGCTGCTCCAGCAGCACCTCACCACGGTCCATTAGAATCGCCGCATTCACCGCCGGCTTGCCGCCGCCTGTGTGCGTGGGCAGCGCCGTACCCACCAGAAGGGCTGCAGGCAGCTCGCGCGTTGCCTCTGCCAGTTCCTCAACAGCGCTACGGCAGCGCGCCAGGAAACTTGGCTTCTCCAGAAAATCTGCTGGAGGATAGCCGCAGATACACAGCTCTGAAAACACCACAAGCCGCGCGCCTTGTGCGGCTGCACGGCGGCTTGCGGCAATTATTTTTGCAAGGTTTCCGGTGAAATCCCCTACCGTGGGGTCTATCTGGGCTAGTGCGATCTTCACGATTTCAGTGTAATCCGGCCGGAGTGGATTGGCCTATGTACCTGTGCCCGCAAAGACCACAGCTACCGTGCGGAGAACAATCTTGAAGTCCAGCCAGATGCTCCAGTTCTCAATGTAAGTCACATCGAGCGAAACATAGCTGTCGAAGGAAGGGTCCTGACGGCCCTGCACCTGCCACAGGCCAGTAATGCCGGGCGTTACATCTAGTCGCCGGAGATGGCTCAGCTTGTACTCGCGGACCTCGCTCGCGATCGGCGGCCGCGGTCCCACCACGCTCATGTCGCCCTTCAGCACGTTGAAGAACTGCGGCAGCTCATCCAGCGAATACTTACGCAGCAGAGCGCCCATCTTCGTGATGCGCGGATCGTTTGAAATCTTGAACAGCACGCCGTCGCGCTCATTCATGTGCATGATCTCGGCGCGGCGATTCTCCGCATCCTGAACCATGGTGCGGAACTTGAGGCACTTGAAGACGCGAGCTTTCTTGCCAATGCGCTCTGAGGCGTAGAAAACCGGCCCCTTCGAATCCAGCTTAATGGCAATCGCAATCGCAATCAGAACCGGCGAAAGGATGGCCAGTACCGTCGCAGAGAAGACCATGTCCAGCAAGCGCTTGAACATCAGCGCCACTTCAGGCACCCTGCCGCAGTGCAACGGGATCGTCGGGAACTGTCCTATGTACTCGATGGGACTGTTCCACGCCAGCCCGTCATACATATCCGGAACCACGCGCAGGTCGATGCTGTTCGTGCGCGCCTTCTCCAACACCTCCTGCACCATTCCACGTTCGCACGGCATGGTGAAGAAGATTTCATCCACAAACTGCTGCCGCGCGGTCTCAAAAAGCGATCCGAGGCTGCCCACCACATCCCCTGAGCTGGTCGCAAAGCGTGACCTGGAACCGGGAAGCTCGATAAAGCCCTTAAATGTATATCCCAGGTGCCGAATGCTCTCCAGATGATGCCGCAACGCGTGAGCCTCCGGTCCCGTGCCCACAATCAAAACATTCCGCGTGCCCACCCCACGTTCGTACCGGCGGTACAGAAGCATACGGTAGGAAAGCCGGCGAATGCTCTGCGCCACAAGAACCAGGCCGAGAGTAATAAAGACAATGCTGCGGGGAATATTTGTCGCCTGGAGAACGTAAAGCGCGCCGGTAAGCAGTAGCCCAGCTGTAAAGCAGGCCTGCAACGTAAGCCGCTGCTCATGCAAAAAACCATTGAGTCGGGCCGGCGTATATAGGTGCAGTTGGCGGCTGATGAGAAGCAAGGCAACCATAAAGCCGCCCAGGAGCGCGAGCAACAAGCCCATGGAACGGCCCTCAATCAGGGTTCCATGCCAAAAAGCCCTCACCCCCACCACCGGGCCGATTCCAAAATAGAACAGGGTCGAAAGACTCGCCGCGAGGAGCACCGTGACTACATCGAGCACCATCCACAGACGCGACGTGCCGCCTGCATTGTGGTGTCCGTTAGCAGTCGCTCCGCTACTCCACTCCGGTGCTGAGGCCGAAGACGAGACTTTTTGCCAGAAATCCGATGTCGCCATAAAGCGTCCGCCTGTCCTCAAGAGTCTCTATCTCGATGAATGAATGGCTCTCCCAGCCCATATCATTTATCGGCGATGAAAGATCATGAATTCGGTTCCATCGGGCCCATTGCGTATCGCAATGCTGATTGCAGGGCCTGGGCATCACATGCGTAAAGCTCTAACCATGATTGCCCGGTTATTTTCAACAGTGCTGAGCCGTCGAATGAGGCTGCACTATTCATCTTTAAGCGCTATTGCAACGAGAGGCAATTCAAGTACGGCTCGGGTCATAGAACCCAAAAGGGGAATGCAGTACTTCAAGGCCGGTTCCAAAAATGGCGCGTAAACCAGCGTATACAAAGAGATTATAACAAACCGAACTATCACTCGTCGCAGAAGAAGTTAACTAGCCAGTCACATTAAAATAGGTTTGTAACAGTCTTGCGAATCTGGCATCTCACATTACTTAACTTACATATCCAGCATCGCTCGAAACGCGTAAGGATGCAAGTTAATTTTTTCAAAATCCCAGTTACAAAAAGGTAACTCACTCAGCCCGTTGGTAGTAAGTAAGCATCCAAAGTCAGAAACTTACGGATCTCTTCCTCGTTAGATGCAAGAAACTCCTCCAGCGGGCCGAAAAATTGCGCTTTTCCTTGATGCAGGAATAAAACCGTATCCGCCAGGCTCTTCGCAAATCGCATATCGTGTGTCACCACGATGCTGGTAAAGCCGAGCTGCTTTTTCAGCCGCTGAATAATGCTGCCCAGCCTGCGCGCAATAATCGGATCCACCATCGTCGTCGGCTCGTCATACAGCACCACGTCCGGCTGCGAGGCCAGAGCGCGCGCAATTGCCACCGCCCTACGCCGTCCCGTGGAAAGGCTGGCCGGTAGAAGCTCCGCCACATCCTCGGCACCCACCAGGCTCAGCAGCCTGTCCACCGTTCCGTTCAGGTGTGACTCATCCATCTCGCCGCGCTCGCGCAGCGGAAACGCCACATTCTCATGGACAGAAAGCGAGTCAAAGAGAGCGCCATTTTGAAAAACCATCGTTACGCGCTTGCGAACTTCCTGCATCCCCGTCTCATCCATGTCGGTAATCTCCTGCCCCATCACGCGGATGGAACCCGCATCCGGCTTGAGAAAACCCATCAGCATGCGCAGAGAAACCGACTTACCCACTCCGCTTCTTCCCAGGATGCACAGCGTCTTGCCACGATCCACATGGAAGTTCACATCTTCCAGCGTCGGTCGGTCGCCAAAGGAGATCGAAATATTTGAGAAGGAGATAATCGGCTCTTCATCCGCAGTGTTTAGCTCGCCCGTCGGTCCCGCGCCGCAAACCGTATCCGGCCCCGGCTCCGCACACAGGTCCGCACTCAGCCCCGGGCTTAGATTCAAATCCGGATTTCTGCCCAGTTCCTTGGGCATCTCCTCGTCGCGTTGGGAAAGGTCATTCCGCATCGCACTGTATACAGTTTACGCGATTCGCAAGCCGCGTCATTCACTTTCCTGCTTCCTCAAGAAAACCGATCACCGATTGAATCCCCAGCCGGAAATTCTCCAGGTTGAACTTCTCATTCGGCGCGTGCAGATTGTCATCCGGCAACCCAAATCCCATCATCACGCTCGGCAATCCCAGGTGCCGATCCAGATCGCCCACAATCGGAATCGACCCTCCGCTGCGGATAAACACCGTGTCCTTGCCCCAGACCTCATGCAGCGCTTTTGTAGCCGCTTGAATATATGGATTATCCACCGGAATCAAGCACGGGTCGCCCTGATGGATCAACCTCACGCTCACCTCAACTCCAGCAGGCGTAATCTCCTCCACGTACGCTTTGTACTGCGCGAAACTCTTTGCCGGAGTCATGTTAGGCACTAACCGCATGGAGATTTTGGCCAATGCCTTAGCGGGAATCACAGTTTTAGCTCCCGCTCCGATAAAGCCACCAGGCATTCCATGCACCTCCAGCGTCGGCCTCGCCCACGTGCGCTCCAGCACGCTATAGCCGGCCTCACCCACAAGCTGCTTCGATCCAACTTCCGTCTCACGATAATGTTCTTCATCAAACGGCAGGCTCTTCCATGCAGCCAGCTCTTCAGCACTCGGCGCTTCCACATCGTCATAAAAACCAGGAATTAGAATCTTCCCCTCGCGATCCTTCAACCCCGCAATTATCTGTGCCAGCGCCACAAAGGGATTCGGCGCCGCGCCGCCATACATGCCGGAGTGCAGATCCGTCTTCGCGCCGCGCACCTCCAGCTCCGTATAGATCATTCCGCGCAGCCCCACACACAGCGTCGGCAGCCCCGGCGCAAACAGCTCGGTATCCGAGATCAGCGCAAAATCCGCCTTCAGATCTGCAGGCTTCATCGCCACGTACGCCGCAATTCCCTCCCCGCCAACCTCTTCTTCGCCTTCCAGCAGCACGCGCACATTCAGAGGCAGCTTTCCGCCCGCAGCCAGCAAGCTCTCCAGCGCCTTTACATGCATGTACATCTGGCCCTTGTCATCCACCGCTCCGCGCGCATACAGGTTTCCGTTGCGCTCCGTCGGCTCAAACGGCGGCGTGTGCCACTCATCCAGCGGATCCGCCGGCTGAACGTCGTAGTGCCCATACATCAGCGCCGTTGGCTTGGCCGCCGCATGAAGCCAGTCGGCACAGACCAGCGGATGCCCTTTCGTCTCAATCAACCGCACATTTTCCATGCCGATCCGCTTCAGCTCTGCGGCCAACTTCTCAGCAGTCTTCCGGCAATCCGCCGCATGTTCCGGCAGAGTGGAGATCGAAGGAATCCGCAACAGCTCTTTCAATTCTTCCAAAAAACGCGTGTGATTTGCCTGCGCAAAGGCAACAGCGGGTGACGACATAGCGGGACTCCAGTCCAACGAGAGAAAATAGCAACTAAAGCGAAAGTATAGGGCCTGTAGCTCACCTTCTCACCTAAGGAGACTCCGTTGTTCAACGTTCGCCTGTTGCTCCTTCGTTGCCTGCCTGTTCTCCTCGCCACCTGCACCATCGCCGCCGCACAAAAAGAACTCCCTCCTCAAACTTCGCTTTACGGCCGCACCAACTCCTTCGGCTTCCTCTTCGCCTACTCCAACGATTCCAGCCACATCATCATGGGCTACGCCGAGCAGCGCAAGCTCCTCCATATCGGAGCCGACTACAGCCGCAAGCTCATCCTCAATCGCTACCTGAACTGGCAGTACGATGTCGAACTTCTGCCCGTCGCGCTCGAAAGCGATCCACTCACAAAATTCGTCAACGTGCAGACCTCGCCCACTCAGGCGACCATCATCGTCACCGGCCAAACGCCCATGATTAGCTGTGCGCCATACGCCGAGCCGTACAGCTACGTCTTCAACGGAGTCACATACTCAGGCACAAACACCTTCTCCTGCTCCGGTCGTCAATGGACCATCGGTGAAGCCTTCTCGCCCGTCGGCTTCCGCTGGAACTTTCGCCCCACGCATCCCATTCAGCCATTCTTTGAAGGCCACGGCGGATACATGTACACCACACATCCCATTCCGGTAGCCCAGGCCGGCTCCTTCAACTTCACCTTCGACTTCGGAATGGGCGTCGAGTGGTATCGGACGCCCAATCATTCGATGCGCTTTGAGTGGCGCTATCACCATATTTCGGACCACGACACAACAGACGTCAACCCCGGCATCGACAACGGTCTCTTCCAGGTCACTTACGTCTTCGGGCGATGAGATTCACAATCCCAGCTCACTCAGCCCCGGATGATTATCCGGCCGGCGCCCCTGTGGCCAGTGAAAAAACCTCTGTAGCTCATCGATTCGCAGATCGTTGATGCTCGCATAACGCCGCCGCATCAGCCCAGCCTCGTCAAACTCCCAGTTCTCATTCCCGTAGGCCCGATACCACTGGGCGCCGCTTCCAGATCCGGAGTCATCTCGAAACTCATACGCAAACCGCACCGCAATCCGGTTGCCCTCAAAGGACCAAAGCTCCTTGATCAACCGGTAATCCAGCTCACGGTTCCACTTTCGCGTGAGGAAAGCAACAATCTCTTCCCTGCCCGTAATGAACTCCGCGCGATTGCGCCACTGGCTGTCCGGAGTATAAGCAAGCGACACCTGCTGCGGATTGCGAGTGTTCCATGCATCTTCCGCGCGCCGCACCTTCTGAATAGCTGTCTCGCGCGTAAACGGCGGAACAAGCGGAATGCCTGCGGTTGAAGACATTGTGAACCTCCAGATTAGTAGCGCGGCACCAACGGATCAATCTCCGCCGACCACGCATCAATCCCGCCACGCAGACTCTGCGCCTGCTCAAAACCCTGATTCCTGAGCCACACCGTCGTGTTCAGGCTGCGCACGCCGTGATGGCACAATACGATCACTCGTTCCTCAGGGTCCAGCTCCTGATGCGCGCGAGAAGGCACATCGCCCATCGGCATCAACTCAGAGCCCTCAATCTTCGCCGTGGCAAACTCCCACGGCTCACGCACGTCGATAAAGCGCGCTTTCTTTTCCTTCAGCAGTTCAGCGGCTTCAGCGGCAGGTATCTCGAAATCCAGCATAAATTCAGTCTAGTGCGTCAGGCTGCGTGCGGCGTCAGCTTCAGTCCAAGTGCTTTAATCACGCCCAGCAGCGTCGAAAGCCTTGGATCGCCCGTCGGAGAAAGCGCCTTGTACAGGGCCTCGCGAGTCACCCCGGCCCGGGCAGCCATCTCCGTCATGCCGATCGCTCGCGCGATATCGCCAAGCGCTGCTGCAATTAGAGCCGGGTCGCCATCTTCGAAAGCCGCTTCCAGATACGCTGAAATCTCTTCGGGGCTGTCTAGGTATTCAGACGGATCCCACTGTGTTGTTTTAAGTACCATCGGTCCAATCCTTCGCAAGGGTCTTCGCCTTGGCAATATCCGCCTCTTGCGTCTTTTTGTCGCCACCCGCAAGCAAGAGAACGAGCTGGCTACCTCTTTGCTGCAAGTAAATCCTGTATCCCGGCCCGAAATTGATGCGAAGTTCGCTGACGCCTTCGCCAACCGGCTTGACATCTCCAAAGTTACCGAGCGAAAGCCGGCGAATGCGTATTTGGATTCGCGCTCGCGCCTGCCTGTCCCGGAGTTTTCGCAACCAGTTCGCGAAATAGTCCGTCTGTCGGACTTCAACCTGATGTGAAGTATAGTTCACAGATTAGTTTTTCCGCAATCATGTAATCTTCGCTCGCTTGAAACAGCGAAAGGTTCCTGTTGAAAATTGGTTTTGGCCCATTTTATCAAGGCATCCACAATTGCTTTTCTAGTCCCTATATCCTACGTCCCTGATCCCTTCTCTATAATTCCCGCGAAGGATTCCCACGCCATGCTCCGCTCTCTGCGCCTTGCCGCGCTCGTTGTCTGCACTCTCGTCGCCTCGCTCGCATCCGCGCAGCAGCCCGCCAATCCGCACGCAACTCCCGAAGCCCGCGCGCTTCTCTCGCTCCTCATTTCCATCTCCGGCAAAGGCATCGTTACCGGCCAGCACAACTTTCCCAACGACGGCTCCAAATGGACTGACCGCGCCTACGACATCACGGGAAAATACCCCGGCCTGTTCGGAGAGGACTTCGGCTTCTCCGGCGGCGAGGACAAGGACTCCGCGCTAGCCCGCCCCGCCATCGTCGAAGAGATCAAGCGCCAGTATCAGCACGGCTCCATCATCGCCCTCACCTGGCACTCTGTGCGCCCCACGGATGACGAGCCAGTCACCTTCCATGATTCCGTACAGGGCAAGCTCACTGACTACGAGTTTCAGCAGCTTCTCACTCCCGGAACACCCATGTACAACCGCTGGTGCGCGCAGGTAGACATCGTCGCCGGCTTCCTCCGCCAGCTACGCGACGCAAATGTACCGGTCCTCTTCCGCCCGTATCACGAAGTCAACGGAAACTGGTTCTGGTGGGGTTACAGACCAGGCAAGGATGGCTCCGCCGCACTGTATCGCCAACTTTATGATCGCTTCGTCAACCTGCACCATCTCGACAACCTCGTCTGGGTCTGGAACGTGAACGCTCCAGGAGGTGCAGCCGGCCCCGTCGCCGACTATTATCCCGGTGCCGCCTACTCAGACGTCGTCACCATGGACATCTACGGCGAATTCAAGCAGGAATATTACGACGAGATGCTGCGCATCGCTGCCGGCAAACCCGTCGCGCTTGCCGAAGTCGGCGGCCTTCCATCGCTCGATGTCCTCGCCGCGCAGCCCAAATGGACTTACTTCATGACCTGGTCCGGCCTGCTCGAATCAAGCAGCCCCGCCGACCGCATTTAGGCCGTCTACCACGCACCTTTCGCCATCAACCGCGACGACAAACGCATGGCCCCAGCCACGGAAGCCATGCGGAAGACCTACAACAACACGCCGCCGCAACCGGTTTCACCGGAATCGACACCGGAAGCCAGTAAACTTCTCATCACACTCGCAGAAGCTTCCGGAAAATCATTCCTCACCGGCTATCGCGGCGATCCCGCATACGCCACCATCCTCACCGGTAAACAGCCCGCCATCCTCGCGACAGATTTCTTCAGGACGAACGACAAATTTCGCGCCGCACTCATTCAATCTGCCACCGAAACGCACGCCGCCATTGCTCTCAACTACTCTCCACCACGTCCGACGGATAACGGCTTCGACAGATCCCTCCTCACCGACTACGAATGGAACGACCTCATTACACCCGGCACGCCGCTCAACAAGCTCTGGGACGCGCAGGTCGATTCCCTTGCAGAATCCCTCCGCGAATTCGAGAAGGCCGGCATTCCCGTCCTCTTCAATGCCTACCCCGATTCCACGGCAAAAGGCTTCTGGTGGGCTGGCCGCAAAGGCCCATCCGGTTCCGCCCAGCTTTATCGCATGCTCTTCGATCGCCTCACGCACACCGACGGCATCCGCAATCTACTATGGGTCTGGCAGCAGAGCCCGCCATCCTTCGCGCCCGGTGCCGGAACCCCCTCCGATTACTTCCCCGGCCTGCTTTACGTCGACGCCGTGCAGATGAAGGTTCCCGCGCTCACCAGCCGTTTCCCCATCGACCGCTTACTTGCGCAATCCGCCGCGGGCAAGCCCATTGGCATTGAAATCACTGGCAATCCACCCGCGCCAGGCGACTTCGGCCCTCACTCGCTCTGGTCCTGGTTCATCGTAAGCGGCACGCCCGAGCAATCTGAGGCCCTGCATACACTCTTCGCCGCGGAAAGCGCCGCTGGCACAAAGTAAAGCGTCAGGTCACGACTGAAACCGTGCCTGATGCAGCCCAAAAACACACCAGCCCGCATGTTTTTCCCATTCCCTGCACCCTATAACCTGTCCCCCTGCCTCACGGCGTGTGCATAATAGATGAACATTGAGTTATATATATGGCTAATGCAGTCAAGGTTTTAATTGTCGAAGACGAGCCCCACGCCCTTATGGGTCTTGCCGAGTTGATTTCGGGCTGGGGCTACCGCACTGAGACCGCGCGCGATGGGATGGAAGGCTGGGAGAAGATTCTCGCCTGGGAACCTGCCATTGTTGTCACTGATCTCAAGATGCCGCGGCTGGACGGCCTCGGCCTGCTCACCCGCCTAGCCGACACAAACTCCGGCATCGATTCCAACATCGCCGTCGTCCTGCTCACCGCCCAGGGCACCATCCAGACCGCAGTCGACGCCATGAAGCTCGGCGCATATGACTTCCTCCTCAAGCCCGTCGATGCCCAGCGCCTCCGCGCCATCCTCGCCAACGCCACCCGCCAGCGTGAAACCGCCATAGAGCTGGAAGTTGCCCGCCGCCGACTACGCGAAACCGGCGTCCTCGGCTCCATGGTTGGCAGCTCCAAGGCCATGCGGGAAATCTTCACCCTCATAGAGCAGATCGCCCCATCCAACGTCTCCGTCCTCATCACCGGCGAAAGCGGTACCGGCAAAGAGCTCGTCGCTCGCACTCTTCATGACCTCAGCCCTCGCAAACCGCGCCCATTCGTCGCCGTCAACTGCGCGGCCATTCCGGAAACCCTCATAGAAAGCGAGATCTTCGGCCACGAGAAAGGTTCCTTTACCGGCGCACTGGAGCGCCGTGTCGGCTGCTTTGAGCTCGCCTCCAACGGCACCCTCCTCCTCGATGAGCTAGCGGAAATGCCCATTGGCACACAGGCCAAGCTCCTCCGCGTTCTCGAAGAGCGCAAGCTCCGCCGTCTCGGCGCAAAATCTGAAATCGATGTCGATGTTCGTGTATTGGCCGCCACTAACCGCAGCCCCGAGCAGGCCATCGAGCAGAACAGCCTTCGCTCTGATCTCTATTACCGCCTCAACGTCTTCCACATTCATCTGCCCCCGCTCCGCTCCCACCTGGACGATCTTCCCACCATGGCTCAGGCCATGCTGGAGGAAATGAACCGGAAGCACGGGCGTAAAGTCGCAGGCCTCGCCCCCTCCATCGTGGACCGCATGATGGCCTGGAACTGGCCCGGCAACGCCCGCGAGCTGCGCAACACCATCGAGCGTGCGGTGATTCTCTGCCCGGACGGTGCTCCCCTCGACGCCGGCCATCTTCCACCCGCCTTTGGTAAATCGCAAGCGGCCGCGCCGGCAGCCAATGACGCCAGCCTTGTCCCCATCCGCGTCGGCACCACCGTCGATGAAGCCGAACGCCTGCTCATCCTGCGCACCCTTGAAGCCACGGGACAAAATAAGACCCGCGCTGCGGAAATCCTTGGCGTTAGCCTCAAAACATTGCACAATAAGCTCAAGGAATATAGCCAAAATCGGGAGACTCAGTCCGCCTGAAGGCCTTTCCAATGAGCCTGAAGACCAAACTCGTGTCGGCCATTACGGCCCTGGTGATGTGCATCGCAGGGACGGTTTCGCTCGTCTATGTCAGCCAGCTCCTGCACACATCCATCCTGCAGTCTTACCAGAACAATCACCTGATTGCCGATCAGGTGCGCTTCGTCCTCCAAGAGGCCCTGGAAACTGGCCTCAAAGACCGCACTCTGGATCCCACTCATCCCGAGCAGCTACATGATCTCGCTCTCGAAGCCATCCGCAACAACCAGCCGCTCCAGGCTCTTATCGACTCCGTAAATCGCTACTCGCTCACTGTTTACGACGTCAATATCGGTGACTACACCGGCCAGATCCTCCTCAGCACCAACCCGCAGAATCTGGACAAACCGCTGCCCGGTCGCCCCAGTTACGACCAGCTCGTCAAAGCCGGCCCTTTTGACCTCGCCCAGATCGTCTTCAATAATTCGCAGGTCTACGACATCGTCGTTCCCCTCGAACGCAACGGCAAGCCCTTCGTCAGCGTCCACGTTGGCGTCAGCACCACCTTCCTCCGCGCCGTTTACACGCCTTTGTTGTACGAATCCCTGAATGTCATGGGACTTGTCCTCGGCGCCGCGCTCATTGTCGCTCTTATCCTCGCCAACTTCGCTCTTCGTCCCATTGAAGAAATCTCCATGCAGCTCGACTACTGGGTCACGTCCCCTGAGTCAGAGGACAACATACAGGAAGTTGCCGCCGCCGACCCCGCCGTCCGCGTCTCTCATCAGATTGAGCGTATCGGCCAGCGCATGAGGGATGTTCAGGAGGTCTTCTCCAACCTCAAGGGCAATCTTGACCAACTGCTCGGCAATCTTCAGGATGGCCTTCTCCTCTTTACCGGTGATAACCGCGTCGTCCTCATCTCAGAAGCTGCGCGACGCTTCCTCCACATCGATCCTGACCTTATTCACGGCTTGCACGCCTCGGAGATATTTGACCGCTCCACAGCCCTCGGCAAAACTCTGCGCGACGCATTCGACTCTCACATTGCCCTTATTCAGGAAGAGATTCGCACGGAAACCGGCGGTCGAATCCAGGCCTCGGTCCACTTTATCCACGACGATGAAACCTCCCAGGGTCTCGGTGCGCTCGTAACCCTCCGTGATCTCGTGTCCGTCGAAGCTATTGAGTCCGGACTTGAACTCTCCAGCCGCATGTCCGCCATCGGCCGTCTCACCTCCGGCGTCGCGCATGAGGTAAAAAATCCTATCAACGCCATCGTCGTACACCTCGAGCTGCTCAAAAACAAGCTCGAAGGCACCAGTCCGCAGGCCATGCGCCACCTCGACATCATCGAGTCGGAAATCCACCGCCTCGATCGCGTCGTCCAGTCACTCGTAGATTTCTCCCGCCCTGTCGAATTGCATCTGCAGGAGAATGACCTCCGCATCGTCGTTTCCCAGGTCGGAGCACTCGCTTCGGACGAGCTTTCCACCCGCGGCGTCCGCCTTCTCAACCACCTCCCTCCCAAGTCGGTCATCGTCAACAGTGACCCCGACCTGCTCAAGCAGGCGCTTCTCAACGTCATCCTTAACGGCGCGCAAGCCATGCCGGAGGGCGGAAGCCTCGATGTCGTCGTCGAATCCGACCGTAAAACTGCGCTCATCCGAGTACTGGATGAAGGCGTGGGAATCCCTGACGATATTCGCGAAAAGATTTTTGATCTTTACTTCACCACCAAGAGCGAAGGCAGCGGCATTGGTCTTGCAATGACTTACCGCATTCTTCAGTTACATCACGGCAGTGTGGAGGTACAATCGAGGGAGGTACGGGGGACGGAGTTTTGCCTATGCATTCCGCTGGCCTACCCTGAACGTACCGGCCGATATCGCCTGCAACCAGCCGGTGCTGAGCCTCACAAGGGGACGGAATGAAGTTGTATCTTACACGCGTTGCGTGCTTGTTTTTGTCTTTGGTTCTCGCTTCCTGTGCGCACAAGAATCAGGCTGCGAACCAGCCCTCTCTTGCGCCTCCGCTCGATGATCCTCCGGTTTCAAAACCTGACACAGTATCCAAGGATCAACTGCCTCCGCCGGTCGTAACTCCGGCGCAGCCCGAGCAGCCCGCCACCACTGCCTCAACGGAGGATCAGCCCAAGCCTGTGCCCAAGCGCAAGAAACCCGTTGCCAAGCCTGCAAGTGGCACGCCCTCGCAGGCCTCGAATTCCAGTAGCACATCCCAGCCGGCATCAAATACCCCACCTGCCACCCAACAGCAGGCCACAAACGGCGCCGCGCCTGAGGTATCCGCCATCGGCCAGCTCTCCTCCGGTGAGCCTGCTGACGTGCGTGCCCAGACAGTCTCCTCGCTCTCAGACACTGAGCACAAGCTCAACACGCTGAATCGCAAGCTCAGCGATCAGGAAGAGAAGACCTCGACCCAGATTCGTGAGTACATCAAGCAGGCTAAGACCGCGCTCGAGTCCAACGACATCGATGGCGCTAACACCCTCGCCACCAAGGCCAAGCTCCTGCTCAACGAACTCACGCAGCAGTAACAGGAAAATTGGATGTTAGCCCGATCGTAGCCACCTCACAGGTTGGCATGGGCGCCTATGGACAAGTCTTTGTCCGTGAAGCGAAGAAGTGTGTAGAACCACACGGTCCTGTGTGTAGTGACCTCTATGGAATCGCAACTCCACCGCGCCTATTGTCATAAATGAAGTGGAGAGCTTCTGCAGGACACGCGCAAGACTCCACCAACATTCACATCCACCGTGGTGGAGAAAAAGGGGAGTTCTATGAAGCGTTTCTTAAAGTCACTCGCAGTGACATTCGCTCTGGCCGCTAGCTCGATGCTGGCATTAGCCGGTGACGTTCACACGGATTACGATCACACCATCAAGTTTTCGCAGTACAAAACCT
>Ga0206824_10140_pt1 | contig 23542 bp, 17 predicted proteins | sample Alteio_BWOrgCont_82_FD_152874 | JGI IMG/M metagenome (GOLD analysis project Ga0206824, IMG submission 152874) | Enriched cells from forest soil in Barre Woods Harvard Forest LTER site, Petersham, Massachusetts, United States -... | ecosystem: Environmental > Terrestrial > Soil > Temperate forest >...
ACTCCCGCCCCGTCAAACTGACCGTTCGCTGAGAAGATTTGTCCGAACACGGATTACGCAACGCCGCAGGCTCATCCTTCGCCTCGCGCTTGCGCCATTGGATGTTGGGTGTTCGATGTTGGATGTTTGCGGCAAAGCCGCCCCTTCCTCCACGTTTGCGGCGAAGCCGCCTCCGGTGTTTCGTGGACCTTTCGTCATTCGTAACGCCCACCCGTGAAATCCTCGACCAACCCGCTCGAACAAATCGCCGCCGCGCCGCCGCTCGCGGCGAAGTTGCAGCGCGTGCGCGCCGGCGAGGCGGTCTCTTTTGAGCACGTGGTGGAGGCGGCGCAGCCGTTCCTCGCGGCGCTCATCGCGCAACAGGCCAAAGCCGTGGTCTGGATCGTCTGCCCGGATGTCCGCCGCGAGGAGACCATGCACAACGAATTGCTCCAATGGTTTCCCGATGCGCTTTTTTTCCCGGAGTTGGAACGTGCGCCAGTCGAAGGCGCCTTGCCCGATCCGGATACGGTCGCGGAACGTCTCGGGATCGTCCAGCGCCTGACGACCACCAAAGGCCGGCAAATTGTCGTTCTCACCCGGGCGAGCCTTGACGACGAAGTCCCCTCGGCCGCCGCGATCAAGCAACTCGAATTGCGCCTCCGCCGGTCGACGCGCATCGACCGCGAAGCCCTGCTCAAGCAACTCGCCAACGCCGGCTACGAGCACGTCGCGCAAGTCTCGGCCCGCGGCCAGTACGCCGTGCGCGGCGGAATCCTCGATATCTTTTCCTTTCATCACACCCTGCCGGTGCGCGTGGAGTTGTTTGACGACGAGGTCGAATCGTTGCGCGAGTTCGATCTCGATACGCAGATCAGCGTCCACCATGTCGACTCCGTCACGCTCCTGCTCGGTGAAGCCGCCGCCGAGCGGAGCAAGTGCCGGTTGCACGAGCTGATTGGCAAACGCGACCTCACGATTGACGCCGAGGCTGGCTGGTTTGCCGCGCAGGTCCGCATCCTCGAACATTCGGAAGGTGTGGCGTCGACAGAACCAGACGGTGGCGACCCCGTCGCGAATCCAGCCCCGTCGCATCCGACCTCGGCCGAGGACTACTCCACCGCCTTCTTCGACCATGGGCTCGGCGAATTCGAGGCCGGCGATTTCGTGGTGGATGAAATCAAGCGCGAACGGTTCTTCGCCCAATTGCGCGAATGGCGCACTGACGCCTGGCACGTGCACGTCTACTGCAACAACGAAGGCGAGATCGAACGGCTGCACGACCTCGTTCCCCCGGTTGAGGCCGATGCCCTGCAATTTACCGTCGGTACCCTCCATCGCGGCTTTACCTTTCCCGCGGCCAGGGTCGCCATCCTGAGTGACGCGGAACTCTTCGGCCGCTATCGCAATACTCGCGCCCGCCGGCTGGCGCTGCGGCGCGCCCGCGATCAGGCCAGCCGCGCGCAGATCGATTTCAGCGAACTGAACGAAGACGATTACGTCGTTCATCTCGAACACGGCATCGGCCGATTCGAGGGCATGAAGTCGATTCCGCGGGCCGATGGAAAAAACGAGGAGGTGCTGGTCGTCGCCTTCGCCGACGATGCGCGGCTCTACGTGCCGCTCGAACAGAGTTATCTGGTCTCCCGCTACGTGGGCGTAGGGAAAAAAAATCCGCCACTCTCCATGCTCGGCGACGGCAAATGGGCCAAGGCCAAAAAGAACGCGGAGAAAGCCGTCTTCGATTACGCCGCGAAGCTGCTCGTCGTGCATGCTGAACGCGAGACGGCGCGGGGTTTCGCCTTTCCGCCGGACAACAAATGGCAGCGCGAATTCGAGACGTCCTTTCTCTTCAAGGAAACACCGGATCAGATCACCGCCATCGCCGCATCCAAAGCGGACATGGAATCGGAGCGTCCCATGGATCGGCTCATCTGCGGCGACGTCGGTTTCGGCAAAACGGAGGTCGCCATCCGCGCCGCTTTCAAAGCGGTGATGGGCGGAAAACAGGTCGCGATTTTGGTGCCGACGACGGTGCTCGCCGAGCAGCACTATCGCAATTTCCGCGAGCGCATGAGCGATTACCCGGTGACGGTCGATCTGCTCAGCCGCTTTCGCACCGCGACCGAACAACGCAAGACCGTCGAGGGCCTGCACAATGGCCAGGTCGACATCGTCGTCGGCACGCATCGGCTCATCTCCAAGGACATCGCTTTCAAAAACCTCGGGCTCGTGGTCATCGACGAAGAGCAGCGGTTCGGCGTGCTCCACAAGGAACGCTTCAAGGAAATGTTCAAGCTCGTGGACATGCTCACGCTCAGCGCCACGCCCATCCCACGCACGCTTTACCTTTCGCTCATGGGCGCGAAGGACATGAGCACCATCGAGACGCCGCCGCTCAATCGCATTCCGACCGAAACCCTCATTTGCCCGTACGACGAGCGCATCATTCGGGACGCCATCAATCGCGAGTTGGCGCGCCAGGGGCAGGTCTACTTTCTGCACAACCGCGTGCATTCGATCGAAGGGATGCGGGACAAAATCAAAAAGCTCTGCCCTAAGGCGCGCTGCGTGATCGGCCACGGCCAGATGGATGAACACGAACTCGAGGAGGTCATGCACCAGTTTGTGAGCGGCGCGGCCGATGTGCTCATCTCCACGACGATCATCGAGAGCGGCCTGGATATTCCGAACGCGAATACGATCATCATCGATCGCGCCGACCGCTTCGGACTCGCCGATCTCTATCAACTCCGCGGCCGCGTGGGCCGCGCGCAGCACAAGGCCTACGCCTATCTCATGCTGCCGCGCGATATGATGACCCAGGGCGAAGCGCGCCGCCGCATCAACGCCATCAAGCAATACAGTTCGCTCGGCGCCGGTTTCAAAATCGCCATGCGCGATCTCGAAATTCGCGGCGCGGGCAACATCCTCGGTACCGCACAAAGCGGCCACATCATCAATATCGGCTTCGATCTGTACTGCTCGCTCCTCAAGCAAGCCATCTCGAAGCTGAAAGGCGAAAAAGTGCGGCCGCGTCTCGAAGTGATCCTGCGCACCGATTTCGTCCTCACGCGCGAAGCCGAATGGGCCGGACGCCCCGCGGACAAGGAAACTGACGACGCGGCGGCCTTCCTGCCGGCGACGTTCATCGCCGAATCCCAACCGCGCATCCAGGCCTACCGCCGGCTCGCCGAGGTCACGACCCAGGAGCAACTCGAGACCCTGCGCAAGACGTGGCGCGACCGTTTCGGGTTACTGCCCGACGCCGCGGAAAATCTACTGGTGATGACCGAAATCAAACTCGCCGCCAGCGCGCGGAAAATCACCCAGGTGGAAGCGCGCGAAGGCAAATTGATCCTCACTCGAGGAGGCGATTACGTGCAGATCGGCGGGAAATTTCCGCGCCTCACCGCGACGAACGCCAACGCGCGCCTGCGCGAAATGCTGCAAATGATCCGCAGCCTTTAATTCGCGTCAGATGTCCACTTCCTCCCACCGCACCGACTCGCGCCAACCGGCCGCGCCATTGCGATAGGCGATGAGCAAAGCAATCACCTGCTCCGCGGTGAAATTGAAATCTCCCGCCGCGCGATAGCGCAATCCCTTGCTTCCTTCGTAGTGCTCGATCTCAAATCCTTCCCGCGCATCGCCGCTCACCTCCATGGAATTCTTGGAGTCACGATCGAGAATGAGAAAGGCATAAGTGGTGCACGCATCCAGGCTCAACACCGCATCGCGAATCTGGTCGTCCGTCGGCGAAGGAATCCGCCGTTCCCCAGCGATTTCCAAGGTGGGTTGGGGACCCGGCTTCCCTGCGACTGATGGTGAGTCTGGGTTCATCGTGATGGTTGCCGAGGGCAGGTTAGCGCTCCGGTTGGGATCGTTCCACACTGAAAAAGAGGGACGGAAGGAGAATGGGACGATGGGACAATGGGAAAACCAGACGCCGCTGCATCAACGAGCAACGATAAATCCTCCCATCGTCCCATCTTCCCATTCTCCTTCCGTCCCTCCACTTGACCCCGATACACCCCACCCCCTACCCTCGCTACCATGCACCGCGCGACATTCCAACCTGGCGAATTGATTTTTCGTGAAGGCGATGAATCGAGCGACGCATATTGGATTCTCTCGGGCAGAGTCGAGATCAGCATCGAGACGGCCCAGGGGCGCAACGTGTTGACGACTCTCGAGGAAGGCGAAATTTTCGGCGAGATGGGCATGATCGACGACCTCCCACGCGCGGCCACAGCGCGCGCGCTGACGGCCACGGAAGTCGACGTGGTGAACGAACGCGATTTCCATTACGAGGTGCTGCGTGACGAAGCGCGGCTGTTGCCGTATCTCGATATGCTCTTCGAGCGACTGCGCAGCACGAATGCCATGCTGCGCGCCGAACTGGCCAGGCGCCGCACCAGCGATCTCATTGCGCCGACCGACGGCAAAACCGAAGGTGCCCCCATGACGCCCGCACCACATGCCGTCGAATCGGGCGCGATCACGATTGCCTCGACCGAACGTTCCGCCAATTTCCATCCGCACGGATTGCGCGAGAAAATCGGCAAGTTTCCGTTCCGCATCGGGCGGCAGATGGAACACGAAGGACTTTCCGGATTCGGCCGGGTCGATCTCGCGGTCCCGGATCATCGTCCATTCAGCGTTTCGCGCGGACACTGCCTCATCGAACGCAAAGGCGGGACCTACGTCGTACGCGATTGCGGCAGCCGTCTCGGCACCATCGTCAACGGCACCCCGCTCGGCGCGGAGGCCACGGAAACTTCCGCACCGCTCAAGCGCGGAGAAAACCGCCTGGTCCTCGGCACGCCAGAAAGCCGGCACGAATACATTCTCACCCTGGCGTGACGCACGGCACGTTTGCCCGCGCCTGAATCACCGATACTCGCCGCGACCGAGCGTCGAGGAAAGTTCCGCGCATTCGGAATCAAATACCCGATACAGCTCGTCGCGGTCGCGTTTTTCGTCGGTGAGTTTGTTCCGGAAAAAGGTGTACCGGACTCGCGATTCAGCGGCGGCGACATCACTGCGCACCATTAAGCGGAGAGAGCCAAAAAGGCTCTGTGTCGCGCTGAGGCGGTCGTTCGAACTGGCGCGCTTCGCCCGAATTCTGGCGAGCCAATCTGTGGCCGGCCGGCGCAGCGTATCCGTGGCGAACTGAGGCTCCGACCGGCTGCGGATGGCGAGGAAAAATTTGACGATGTCGTCGGTGAGCAAGCCAATATTCTTGATCTGGTCGGCGTCGCCGTAGAGCGCCGGCCAATGGACCGGCTCCCAAGCGGGTATGCTGTCGATGCGGTAACCAAATCGATGAATCACGGGCGGACCACTCCCCGCGGTTTCCGTGGCAAAGGTGTCGGCGCGCTGCTTGAGATAAGTCGCAATCCCAATCACCTTGCCTGTTTTCACGTGGATGATCGGGCTGCCGCTATTTCCGGGAATGAACTTCGAGGAGACTTCCAGGCGGTCGGGGCCGATGCCGAGCACTGTGCCCTCCAGCCGCGTCACCACCCCACCGCCACCGCTGTTGCCCAGGACGACGACATCGTCTCCGATGAGAACGTTCTTTTCGAAATCGGTGATCACCTCGAAGGGGTGCGGCGGAGAATTCACCAGGGGAAAACGCGCCACGTCCGGCCCCGCCGCCACTTCGCCATTGCCGGCCTCCACGGCGCCGCTATCGAGCCGCGTAAGCGTAGGCTGTTTGATTTCCGAAATCACGTGGATGTTGGTGAAAAACCACGTCTGGGTACCCGCCCGGCCGATGAAGCCGCTCCCTGAGCCTTCCGGTCCCTTCACGATCACGAGGCTATCGCCGTGCATCTCGGATTGACCGCCTGTGCTCGGCAGATCGGCGGAAGGAACAGCGGGTGCCGCAGCGTCACGCGATGGCGAGGTCGGTGCGACGCCCGACGACGGCGCATTCGGCGATGAAGCCCCCCCTGGCGACACCTTCGCGCCTGTGGGCAAAGCGTTTTCATCCGGAGTCGCCGCCGGAGTAGACCCCGGGAGAGCAGAGCCCGGCGAGTCCGACGCGGGCGGTGTCGCCAAGCCCGGGATCGATGATAAATCCATCGGCTTCGAGTTGTCGGAAGCCGACGCCGGCGATGCGGGAGGCGTATTCGTCGAGGCCAACTCGGAGCGTGACGAGGACTCTTCCGTCGCCCGGTTCGTCACACTGCTCTTTTCCGCGATGGCTTCCTTTTTCTCCGGCGCGCTCATCGAGCCGAAAATCAGAAAAAGCAGCGGGATGCAGATCACCCACGCCAGAAGAATCGTGCCCTGCACTTCGTGTTTGCGACGAATGAGGGCAATAGCCGCGACGGCCGTGGCGATGAACCACGGAACCCAAAAGAGGAAAGGCCATCGGGAGAGAAGAAGCACCGCCGTTCCGATCCCCAGGCACGCCATCCCCGCGGGCACCGATTGTTCGCTCAGGCTGTAACGGAGCCGGTACCAGGCCCATTTCAAGAGACACCCCCAATCGGGAGCAATGGCGCCGCCGGCCTCTCCGCTGCCGAGGGCGAGAACCCGTCCGAGCGGCTGCCAGACGGGGAAGTTATCCGCCTGCACAAAATCGTTCGCGGCGAAGCGGCCATCCGCCAGACCAGCGCGAAGCTCATCCTCGAGAAAAGGCCCGAGCATTTCGCCGTCCTTCAAGAGGTAAAACTCCGGTGATTTTGCAGGGGAGCTACCGGTCATGCGGGCGGAGAATCGCACGAGTTGTGACAGATTCAATCGCGAAGAAGACGATTCGCTATTGCGGCGGCCGCCTTCCTTCGCTTTTCTCAAGGATCATGAGCGACGCATTCAAGACCAAGCAGCAATTTGATCTGGGTTCAGGGAAACAGGGCAGCCTCTATTCACTGCCCGCTCTCGAAAAACAAGGCGTGGGGCCGATCTCCCGGCTGCCGATTTCCATCCGCATCGTCCTCGAGTCGGTGCTCCGCAATTGTGACGGGAAAAAAGTCTCCGAGCAGGACGTCAAAACACTCGCCAACTGGAACGCCAAAAAGCCCGCGCCCGTCGAGATTCCATTCGTGGTGGCCCGCGTGGTCCTTCAGGATTTCACGGGCGTGCCTTTGCTCGTTGATCTCGCGGCGATGCGCTCCACAGTGTCGCGGCTCGGTCGCGATCCCAAGATGATCGAGCCGCTCGTACCGGTGGATCTCGTCGTCGACCACTCGGTGCAGGTGGATTTCTTCGGCTCGGCGCAGGCGCTCCAGCTTAATCTCGAACTGGAATTCAAACGCAACCGGGAGCGTTATCAGCTCCTCAAATGGGGTCAGCAGGCCTTCAAAACTTTCGGTGTCGTGCCGCCCGGCATCGGCATCGTGCACCAGGTGAACCTCGAATATCTCGCCAAAGGTGTGCTCGAAAAAGACGGCGTCTATTACCCGGACACGCTCGTCGGCACGGATTCGCATACCACGATGATCAACGGCCTCGGCGTGGTCGGCTGGGGCGTCGGTGGCATCGAAGCCGAAGCGGGCATGCTCGGGCAACCGGTCTATTTCCTCACCCCCGAGGTCGTCGGCGTGCATCTCACCGGCGCGCTCACGGAAGGTGTCACCGCCACGGACCTCGTGCTGCACGTCACACAAATGCTGCGCAAGGCCAAGGTCGTCGGGAAATTCGTGGAGTTCTACGGACCGGGCGCCAAATCCTTGCCCGTGGTCGATCGCGCCACGATCGCCAACATGGCGCCGGAGTATGGCGCCACCATGGGATTCTTCGGAGTCGACGAAGAAACCACGGCGTATCTCAATGGCACCGGACGCAGCCCCGAGCACGTGCGCGCCTTCGAAAACTACTACAAGGCACAGGGCCTCTGGGGCATTCCCAAGCAGGGCCAGATCGATTATTCGGTCGATCTCGATCTCGATCTCACTACGGTCGTGCCGGGCGTCGCTGGACCCAAGCGTCCACAGGACCGCATCGTCCTGCCGGAACTTGGCGCCACCTTCCGCAATCTCTTTACCAAAGCCGTCGCCGATGGTGGTTACGGCAAGAAGGCCGATGAACTCAGCCTCAAAGTGCCCGTGCACATCAATGGCGCCACCGGCAACGGCACGCACGACATGCTTTCCACCGACGCCAGCTCGGCGAAGGGTCATCTCCAGGAAGGCACTCCGCGGAACGTCGCCGAAATGATCACCAACCGGCCGACGCCCGATGCCGTGAGCGACCTCTCGGCTCCGTCCTACAAGCCTTCCGACACGACCATCGGCAACGGCAGCGTCCTCATCGCCGCCATCACCTCGTGCACCAACACCTCGAATCCGAGCGTGATGCTGGGCGCGGGATTGCTCGCGAAAAAGGCGGTGGAAAAAGGACTCACCGTCAATCCCGCGGTGAAGACTTCGCTCGGGCCGGGCTCGCGCGTGGTCACCGATTATCTCAACAAGACCGGCCTCCAGACTTATCTCGACGCGCTTGGATTCCAGACCGTTGGCTACGGTTGCACGACTTGCATCGGCAATTCGGGCCCGCTTCATCCGGCGCTCGAAGAGGCGATCAACAAGAACGACCTCGTCGCGGCGAGCGTGCTTTCCGGTAACCGCAACTTCGAGGCGCGCGTGCATCAGAACATCAAGGCAAACTTCCTCATGTCGCCGCCGCTGGTCGTCGCCTTCGCGCTTGCCGGCACCGTGGACATCGACCTGAGCAAAGATCCGCTGGGCAAGGCCACGGACGGTTCGCCGGTTTATCTCAAAGATATCTGGCCGAGCCTCAGCGAAATCCGCGAAGCCATGTCCAGCGCGCTCAAGCCCGAAGTCTTTCGCCGACTCTATACGGACTTTGCCACGCAGAATCCCAAGTGGAACGAAGTTCCGTCGTCCGTCGGCGAAGTCTACGCGTGGGACGAAAAATCGACTTACATCCAGGAGCCGCCATTCTTCGAGGGCTTCGGCATGGAGCCGGGACACATTAGCGAAATCAAAGGCGCGCGGCCGCTCGGAATCTTCGGCGATTCCGTCACCACCGATCACATCAGCCCCGCCGGCGCGATCAAGAAGACCAGCCCCGCCGGCAAGTTCCTGCTCGATAACGGGGTCGCTCAGGATGACTTCAACAGCTACGGCTCACGCCGCGGCAACGACCGCGTGATGACGCGCGGCACCTTTGCCAACGTGCGGATCAAGAACCTGATGGTTCCCGGCGTGGAAGGCGGCGTGACGAAATATCAGCCTGGCGGCGAGCAGATGTCGATCTACGACGCGTCGATGCAGTATCAATCGGCCGGCGTGCCGCTGATCATCTTTGCCGGACAGGAATACGGCACGGGCAGTTCCCGCGACTGGGCGGCCAAAGGCACGCGCCTGCTCGGTGTGAAAGCCGTGGTCGCGCAATCCTTCGAGCGCATCCATCGCTCGAATCTCTGCGGCATGGGCGTGCTTCCGTTGCAATTCCTCGAGGGGGTTAGCGCGCAAACGCTCAAACTCGACGGCACCGAGACATTCGACGTGCTCGACCTCGACGATGACATCAAACCAATGAGCGACGTCACGCTCGTCATCCATCGAGCTGACGGCACGACGGAAAAGGTCACCGTCCGCAGCCGCATCGATACCGCCATCGAAGTCGATTACTTCCGCCACGGCGGAATTTTGCCTTACGTGCTGCGCCAGTTGCTCGGCGCTTAAACGCAGGACGGAAGGACCATGGGACGATGGGACGAGCCTGGCGGCGCGATCGTCCCATGCCATTCTTCCACGCCGGGTGCGATTTCCTTGAGCTGACGCCGCGCCGCAACGTACCCTCCGCCGCGAAATGCTTTCGTTCTTTCGGCCGCGTCTGCTGCAGACGCTGCGCGGCTATACTCGTGCCGATTTTTTCGCGGACGTCATCGCCGGCGTCACCGTGGGAATCATTGCGCTCGCGCTCTCGATGGCCCTCGGTATCGCCAGCGACCGCACACCGGGTGTGGGCATCGTCACGGCCATCATCGCCGGCTTTCTCAACGCCGCACTCAGCGGTTCCAAAGTGCAGATCGCCGGTCCGACGGCCGCATTCATCCCGATCGTTGTCGGCGTGGCCCAGAATTACGGCGTGGATGGACTCGTGGTTTGCACGCTGATCGCCGGTTTGATCCTCATCCTCATGGGCATCTCGCGCCTGGGCGTGATGATCAAATATATTCCCATGCCAGTGATCGCCGGTTTCACCGCCGGCATCGCCATCTACATTTTCAGTACCCAGGTCCGCGATTTTCTCGGATTGCGCATCGAGGAAAAGGTCCCCGCGGAATTCGTCGGCAAGGTTCTCGTGCTCGCGAAGCATGTCGGCAGCATTCACTGGCCGAGCACCGCCGTGGCGCTGGGCTCGGTGTTGCTCATCAAATTTTGGCCGCGAAAATGGGCGACCCGCGTTCCGGGAACCATCGTCGCCGTCATTCTCGGCACGGCGTTGGTCGCCGCGTTGCACGTGCCCGTGGAAACGCTCGGCTCCCGGTTCGGCCCCGAGGCGATTCCACGAACGCTGCCGCCGCCGCATTGGCCACACATCGACTGGAGCCATCTCAGCGGCCTGGTGCGGCCGGCCTTCACCATCGCACTCCTCGCCTCCATCGAATCGCTGCTCTGTGCCGTGGTCTCCGATGGCATGATCGAGGACAAGCACGATTCGAATACCGAACTCTGCGCGTTGGGCGCCGCCAATATCGGCAGCGCGCTCTTCGGCGGTTTGCCCGCCACGGGCGCGCTGGCGCGAACCGCCGCCAATATCCGCAGCGGGGCGCGCACTCCGGTAGCTGGGATCGTCCACTCCATCACCCTTCTGCTGGTCGTGCTCCTCGCCGCGCCGCTCGCCCAATTCATCCCACTCCCCGTGCTCAGCGCGGTGCTCGTGGTCGTGGCGTTGAACATGGGCGAATGGCATCACTTTGCGCGGTTGCGCCATTGGCCCACCAGCGATGGAGTGGTTTATCTTCTCACGTTCGTGCTCACCGTTTTTACCGACATCACCGTGGCGGTGGAAGTCGGGATGGTGCTGGCCTCGGTGCTCTTCATTCGTCGCATCTCGGAAACAACGAAACTCACCAGCGTCGACGAACGCGATCTCGATTACGATCCCGAGCATTCGCTGCGCGGGCGGACGCTGCCGAGCGGCGTCGCCGCCTTCCAATTGCAAGGCGCCTTCATGTTCGGCGCCGCTGACCGGCTGGATGCCGTGCTCAGCCGCCGCGAGCAACGTCCGCGCGTGGTGATTCTCGGTATGAAACGCGTGCTCGCGCTCGACGCTACCGGACTCCACGCGCTCGAGGAATTTCATCACCATCTGCGACGTCGCGGCAGCCACCTCGTCATTTCCGCCGTGCACACGCAGCCTTTTATGGCGCTGAGCAAAGGCGGCTTCGTCGCGGCGCTCGGCGAGAAGAATTTTTGCGCCAATATGGACCAGGCGCTGGCGCGCGCCGCAGAACTCGTTGCCGCGCAAAGTGTCTAAGGTAACACACCATCGAAGTGGATTACTGCTGCGGCCTCCTCCTGTCCCACGTGCTGCAGCCGTTGATTGGTGTGTGACCGCGGATCCTTCTGCCTTACGGACGAACCGAAGGTGATCAAGCCGATGATTCCGGCTATTTGCAACGCGTTCAGTAGGGCGCCGGCGATACCGATAACCTTTTCGTGTGATCGGATAGCTCCGACCACCCCGCAAAGCATGGCTGCGAGATTCAGAAACATCCCGAAAAACGCGATCAGGCCGATTGTAATGCTTACGTTGGAGGACCATGTCAATCCGGCTCTGATAACCCCGGCCGTCAGGACGAACAGTATCCAGCCGAAGATGCTGACGAATCCATGCGCGAGTGAACATAGCCCAAGAACTGGTGGCGGAGGATGGCTCTTCGGCGTTGGGAGCCCAGGTGACTGGTCCATGACATAGATGGCTTGGGCAGTTAGGTGCAGATACTCTGCCGTTGCGAATAGCGAGAATGGCTTACTCAAGTTGCCCGAAGGGCGGCAACTCGGGGCTACCTCAAAAATCCCTGCTCCTTCAGCCAAAAGGCACAATCCTTCGTCCACGGGTGCATTTTCTCCGGATCGAGGTCCTTCGTGCCGAGACCGATCCCGTGCTTGCCTTTTTGATAGAGATGCAAATCGAATGGGACGCCTTTTTCACGCAATGCGGCCGCGAAGGCAAACGCATTGTCGACCACGACCTTGTCGTCCTCGACCGTTTGCCAGATGAAAGTGTGCGGCGTATCGCTGCGCACGTTCAGGCGCGGCGAGAGCATCTTCTTTTGCTCCGGCGTGGCGTTCGGGCCGAGGAATTGTTCCTCGCGTTCCGGCTTGGGAATATCGAACAGGATGAAACCGTAGCAGAGCACCGCGACATCCGGACGCGAGCTCACCCGCTCGATCGGATCATCCGCGCCGGGTTTGCCGTCATCGAATTGCGTGATGACTGTGGCCGTGAGATGACCGCCGGCGCTCGAACCGATCATGCCGATGCGTTTCGGATCGATCCCCCACTCCGCGGCGTGCGAACGCACCGTGCGCACCGCTCGCGCGGCGTCGAGCAGCGCTGCCGGCACATGATAGCCATCGGTCGTCAGACGATACTTCAAAACGAACGCCGCGATGCCGAGTGAGTTGAGCCATTTCGCGAAGGGCTCGCCCTCGTGCGCGGCAAGGTTGCGATAGCCCCCACCGGGACAAACGATGAACGCCGCGCCGCTCGCTTGATCGGGTGCCGGCCAGTACGGCGTGAGCGTGGGTGTATCCTTGTCCGCATCGCCAAGCGCCTCGGGCGCTTTGCCCGGCCACAGATGCATCGGTGCGGTAGGCTGATCAGCCGCCCAGGCCGATGCGGCCACGAAAAAACAACAGAGCGCGAGGAGACGGGGAGAAATCATGCGCAAATGCTTTCGTGTTTTTGAGCGTGGCGCAATGCCTGAAACGGCGAACTGAAAAAGTCGTGAGCCCGCATCGAAGAGGGCGTCTAAGGTTCCGCGCGCTTCCTGCATTGACAGAACATCCGCTCAACGCCCACCGTTGACGCTCACATCATGAACGAGCCCCTCATTACATCACCGACACGTCGTCAATTCCTCAAGACCACCGTGGCCGCTTCCGCGCTGGCCGGAGTCAAAATTCCTTTTGTTCACGCCGCGGAAGACAATACCACCCGAGTCGTCCTCGTCGGTTGCGGCGGGCGCGGCACGGGCGCGGCGGCGAACGCGCTGTCCGTCACCGGTCCCCCGGTAGAGTTGGTCGCCATGGCCGACGTTTTCCCGGCGAAACTCGACAAGAGCTACAAATCCCTCAGCACCCAGCACGCCGACAAGGTCAAGGTTCCGGAAGATCAGCGTTACATCGGCTTCGATGGTTATAAAAAGGCGATGGATCATTTGAAGAAAGGCGACATCGCGATCTTCACCACACCGCTCGCCTTCCGTTGGGTGCACTTCGGATACGCCATCGAAAAAGGTCTCAACGTCTTCATGGAAAAACCGCTGGTCGCCGACGGGGTGAGCGCGAAAAAGATGTACGCCCTGGCCGAGGAAGCCGACAAAAAGAATCTCAAAGTCGGCGTAGGGCTCATGTCGCGCCACAGCACGCCGATGCGCGAACTTAGCAAGCGCATCCAGGATGGGGAAATTGGCGACATTATTCTCATGCGCGGCTATCGGATGTCGCCTCCGATCGGTTCGGCCTTTTCCGAGAAATGGCCGGGCCTCACCGAAAAGACCGCCGACACGCCGAGCGAACTCCTCTGGCAGATCAGCCGTTTCCACAGCTTCCTCTGGGCGAGCGGTGGCTGCTACGCCGATTTCTACATTCATCACATCGATCATTGCTGCTGGATGAAGAATGCGTGGCCGATCAAGGCCCAGGCGGTGGGTGGCCGTCACTATCGTAAAGGACCAGAGGGTGAATACGTGGATCAAAACTTCGACAGCTACGGTGTGGAATACACCTTCGCCGACGGCACCAAGTTCATGATGGACGGTCGCTGCATGATCGGCGCGGCGGCGATTTACTCCAGCTACGCCCATGGCACCAAAGGCCTGGCCGTCATTTCCAAGAGCGGGGACATCGGCACGCCTTCGATGATCTTCAAGGGCCAGAACATGGACAAATCGAACATGCTTTGGGAGAGCACCGATAAGTCCGTTCCCTATCAGAACGAATGGGATGATCTCATGTCCGCCATCCGCACCGATACGCCGTACAATGAGGTCAAGCGGGGCGTCGACGCCAGCGTGGCCACCGGTCTCGGCCGCATGGCGGCACACACGGGGCAGGAACTCACTTGGGACGACTTCCTCAACTCCGACTTCGCCATGGCTCCGGATGCCGACAAATTCACCATGGACAGCCCGGCGCCGGTGCGTTGCGACAAGGACGGCAAGTATCCCGTGCCGGAACCGGGCATCGTGAAAAAATACGAATACGAGCCGCAGAAGAACGCCTAAGCGGATCGCTTAAATCATTTCCGTATGGAGGGTGACTGCCGGGGAGATACCGAATGAGGTACCTCCCCGGCAGATTTTTTTCTCGGCGCTATTCGCGCGCACCCGTTCGGACATTTCGGAACTTCGATCGAGAAAGCGAACCTCCTATCGCGCCTGCTTGTGAAACATTTCACAAATTCCGCTTGCCCGCTTACCCACCGCTCCTAGACTGATCCTATGCCTGAGACCAGCCCAGTCGCTTACGACTCGAAGATCGAAGGAAACGTGATCTTCACGCGACTTGATGCCGCGATGAATTGGATGCGCAAAAATTCACTGTGGCCCATGCCCATGGGTCTCGCCTGCTGCGCCATCGAACTCATGGCCGCCGGCGCTTCGCGCTTCGATATCGCGCGCTTCGGTGCAGAAGTGATGCGCTTCTCGCCCCGCCAGAGCGACGTGATGATCGTCGCCGGCACCGTCACCTACAAAATGGCCCTCGCCGTGAAGCGCATCTGGGATCAAATGCCCGAACCGAAATGGTGCATCGCCATGGGCGCGTGCGCCTCGAGTGGCGGCATGTATCGCAGCTACGCGGTGCTCCAGGGGATCGACCAACTCATCCCCGTCGACGTCTACGTCAGCGGCTGTCCGCCCCGGCCCGAAGCGCTCATCGAAGGCCTCATGAAACTTCAGCGCAAGATCGACACCGAGCCCGCTCTGCGCGAGCAGAAGCGCGAATTCCTCGCGTCCCTGTCCGGCGCCGCCCACTGAGATCATGGCCGACGTCTCGCTTTCCTCCGCCGTCACCGCCATTTCCGGCAAGTTCAAGGTCCTCAAGAAGACCGAATTTCGTGGTGAAGTGGCTCTGCACGTCGAGCGTGCCGAGATCAAGGAACTCGCCCGCTTCTGCAAGGATGAACTCGGCTTCAACTACATGCTCGATCTGAGCGGCGTGGACAATTTTGGCGAAGAGCCGCGCTTCGAAGTCGTCTACGAGCTTTACCATTTCGCCGCCGGCCTGCACTTGCGCCTGAAGGTGTCGGTCTCCGAAGACGAACTCGAAGTTCCCACCGTGAGCGACATTTGGGCGACAGCCGACTGGCACGAGCGCGAGGCCTACGACATGTACGGGATCAAGTTCGCCGGCCATCCCGATCTCACGCGCATCCTCATGTGGGAAGGCTATCCGTTCCACCCGCTGCGCAAGGATTTCCCGCTCGCCGGTCGACCGAGCGAAATGCCCGACGTCGCTTTCTCCAAGGCCGCCCCGCTCGCCGGCGGACCGTTCGTCACGATGCCGAGTACCGCGACCACGAAAGACCGCGAACCGCGCTCGCGAGAGATACCGTAGGGGAAGGATGAAGGATGAGGGTGGAAGGATGAAGAGAACGGCGCTTCGCGGTTGGTTTGCGCTCCTCACGCCATCGGCAGGGCCCGCGAGAGAATTCGCAGCATCTGATCCGCTGCGGCCTTGCCCACGGCGAGTACTTCGTCGTGGCTCAAAGGCCGATCGCTCAGCCCCGCCGCCCAATTGGTGAGACACGAAAAGCCCGCGACCTCCATTCCCAGCGCACGGGCCTGAATGGCTTCGAGCACCGTGGACATGCCGACCGCATCCGCGCCCATCACTTTCAACATCCGCACCTCTGCGGGTGTCTCGTACTGCGGGCCGACCAACCCCGCATACACACCCTCGTGCAAGGTCACGCCTTCTTCGCGCGCGGCATTGGCAAAACGCGCGCGTAGCGCCGGCGTGTAAACCGCACTCATGTCCACAAAGTTTGCTGCGCCCAGGAGCGGCGATGTCCCGGTCAGATTGAGATGATCGCTCAACATCATCCACGAGCCGGGAGCAAATTGCGGATTCAACGTTCCCGCAGCATTGGTCAGCAGAAGCTTGCGAATGCCGAGGTTTTCCATGAAGCGCACCGTCGCGGTAACGTCCTCCGCCGTGCATCCCTCGTAAAGATGCACCCGCCCCTGCGCCATCAGCACGCGGCATCCAGCCAGACGACCGAAGACAAAGCGTCCCGTATGTCCGGGTGCCGTTGAGACAGGCATCCCGGTGATTTCCTCGTAGGGCAGGCTCAGGATCGCATCGACTTCGTGCACCAGCATTCCAAGTCCGGAACCGAGCACGATGCCCCATTCGGGATTAAAATCGCGCACCGCCTTGGGCAAGACCTCGGCATCGATGGAAAGGCCCATCCCACTCATTGGCGTGTCAGTTGCTCGAGCAACCGGTAGAGCAACTCCAAACGCGGCAACGCCGCACCCGCGCCACTGCCCTGCCGCCAGGGTTCGCCCCAAATCGATTCGACCTCGACCGCGCGGCCGAGCTGCCAGTCAATCATGCTCGACGGCTTGTAAGCGCCCATCGAATAAGTGCGCTCGATTTGGTAATCGGCGAAGTCCTCAGGAATCGAGTGACCCAAAGCCGCCGCCCCGGCGATTGTCTCCAGCATCAGCCCACGGACCTGCGCTTTCATCCCCGCTTCCGCGAGCAGCAGATCGCAGGTGCGGCCGCCGGTGGCAATCGAGAGCCCATTGAAAGGAATATTCCAGACCAGCTTCCGCCAGCGTTCCGTGATGAGATTCTCCACCACCTGCGTCTCGACGCCGGACGCGGAAAACAGTCCCCCAATCGTCCGCGTCCGATCCATCGCCGCGCGCCCGTATTCGCCGAGCGACAGCGTCCCGTGTCCGTAATGCTCGATCACCCCGGGCGCCACGCGATTCAGGCACACAAAACACAGCCCACCCAGCACCCGCTCCGCTCCCCAGCGCTGCGCGAGGTACTCCTCATTGCCAAGTCCATTCTGCAAAGTCAGCAGCAGCGTCCCATCATGGAGCAGCGGCGGAATCAACCGTTCCAAGTCCGCATTCGCAGTCGTCTTCAACCCGATAATTACCAAATCCACCGCCCCAATTTCCGCCGTCGATGCAAAGGCCCGCGCCGGCACACTCCATTCCGCTCCCTGCTCGCGGATGCGCAATCCGCCCCGACGCACCGCCTCCAAATCCGTCCGCATCAAAAATCGAACATCCGCCCCTTGCCGCACCAGCTTCGCCCCATAATAGCTCCCCAGCGCCCCCGAACCCACGACAGCCATGCTCTGCGGAAACGCGCTCACGGCAAAATAAAGACGCCGGCCGCGCAGCCGTCACCAGCAAAAATGGGCCCGGTGGGATTCGAACCCACAACCAAGGGATTATGAGTCCCCTGCTCTAACCATTGAGCTACAGGCCCGTTCACAGAGAAAAATACCGAGATTTCAGGGGGTTTCGGCCTGCTTTTTCGCGGTCATATTCCGCGGTTGCAGGATCAGTGCGACCGCTCCCACGAAAGCCTGGAATCGGACAAGTGTGCAAAATCTCGTTCGCCATAAATCCGGGCGATACTACGCCCGAATTTTGGCGAACAGCAAGGAGACTTGGAAAGCCCTGAAACTGACATCTTCGCGGTCGCCAGGGTTCCGTGAGAGCACAGCGTGAACACCGCTGGCCACGCCGCGCCGCACATGCTGGCAGGCCTTTACTGCTGTGTCCCCAGCAGTTGCGGACTAACCGCACCCGCATTCCGAAACCCGAGCGGGACGCTGAAGCTAAGAGGGCGCCTAAGGACGTTCGTGCTCGTCGGTTGGCATCCTGCCGGCGCCGCAACCCATCCACCTCGCCGGTGTTCCCCCCCAACCTCATGAAATCCTCCCTGCTGTCACTCCTTGCCGTTCTTTGCGTCACACCTGTGTTTGGCGACGACATCGGCATCAAAGTACGCCTCGGTCTCGAGGACAAGGAAGCGTCCGACTGGTCCGGGACCGTGGCCGTTTCGCCGGGAAAGGTGACGCTCATCGGCGGATGGCGTTTTGTCCAGGACGACAAGGTCGACGGCACCACCGGTTGGTCCTGCCGCACGCGCCCATCGATCCTTCAGCCGCAACGCCGCTCGAACAACCCCTCCAAGGAAACGAACCGCCCGGCCGATGCCGTGACCTCGCTGCCGCTCTCCGATAACGGCGCGCTCATCAGCTTTACCGGCGTCAACGAGGCCTCGCGTGTCACGATCAAGACGCCCAAGGGCGAATTCACGTTGGCGTTTTCCGATCTTCCGCCCGGCAAAGTCATCCCGGAACTGGGTGGCGCGGCGGAGGTGGAGCGCACGGCGGCAACACAGCCTTTTACGAACGACGCGAAGACCGACGATGACTATCCGAGCAGTGCTGTCGCCGCGGACGGCGTCGTCTGGGCGGCCTGGCAAAGCTTCACGCCGGGACTCGATCGTAGCGAGCGGTCCAAGGCGTATGATAAGGAGCCGACCGACTTGAAATTCCTTTCCACCGCGCCCGGTGGCGACCAGCTCTGGCTCCGTCCCGTCACGGGCGAAGCCGTGGCGGTCACTCCGACCGGCCGGGACATCTACAAAAGCGCGGTGGCCATCGATGGCGCCGGATTGGTCTGGGTGATTTGGGCGGAGAACTCGGGCTACAAACCATTCCCCGATAATCCCAAGGCGAACTTCGACATTTTTGCGCGCAGTTACGATCCGAAGGCAAAGAAGCTGAGCGAGCCGGTGAATTTGTCGGAGTCGCCGGAGAATGATGTGTGGCCGGTCGCCGCGACCGATGGCGACGGCCATGTCTGGGTGGCGTGGCAGGGAGCGAAGGACAATGTCTTTCGCATTTTCGAGCGGCACCAGACGAAGGATGGCTGGAGCAAAGCCAGCCAGGTGAGCACGCAAACCCGCAACTGCTGGGCGCCATCGATCGCCAGCAGGAAAGGCAAAGTGGCCATCGCGTGGGATACTTACGAGAAGGGCGATTACGATGTCTGGCTGCGCGAATATTCCGACGGCCAGGCCGGCGAAGCCCGTCCGGTGGCCAATTCTGCGGACTACGAGGCGCGGCCCGCCATGACCTATGACAAGTCCGGCGCGCTTTGGATCGCCTGGGAGCAGAGCGGTCCGGCCTGGGGCAAGGACTTTGGAGCGTTGGTCAAGGACAAGGGTATCGGGCTGTACCGCGACCGCCAGATTGGCCTCGCGGTGCTGAAGGATGGTCAATGGATGCAGACGGCCGGCTCGTTGGAAGATGTCCTGCCCGGTTCGGGCGGTCCGCGCAAGCGCCAGCAGAACATGCGTGTGCCGGCGATGGAGCCCGGCGGGGAATCCCGGAAGGCCGGGCAGGAAGCCGAGGCGGGCAAGAATTCTCCCCACAACAACCTGGCGCGGATCGCCTGCGACAATGCCGGGCGCATCTGGATTTTCTGCCGGTCCCGGCAAAACGATTTTCGCACGCCTCTCGGTTCGCTCTGGTTCGACTGGGCATGTTACACCGATGGCGAGCATTGGACCGGGCCGCTCTTCATTCCACACAGCGACAATCTCATGTACAATCTGCCCGCGGTGTCTCCGACGGGAGACGGCCTGACGGTAATGCACAGCAGCGATCACCGGCAGGATCGTCACGTTGGGCAGGGCGCTGGCCGGCCGGCTCTCTTTGCTCTCGGAACCAATAGCGATCCCTACGACAACGATCTCTACCTTTCACACCTCGGCGCGGTCGGTCCCGCGCAAGCGGCGAAACTCATCCCGGCGAAGACCCAACCCGATGCCCACGCCGCGGCCTCGCCGGCGACCGTGAAAGAACGCGGCGATGTGTCCAACGTCCACGCCTTTCGCGTCGACAAAGAGGGGAAAAAGCTGCAGATCCAACGCGGCGAATTTCATCGACACACCGAGATCAGCGGCGATGGCGGCAATGACGGCGTGCTCGAGGATATGTGGCGCTACGCCATCGATGTCGCGGGCATGGATTGGCTGGGCTGCGGCGACCACGACAGCGGTGCCGGCCGCGAGTATCCGTGGTGGCTGATCCAAAAGACTACCGATGCCTTTTACCTGCCGGGCTCGTTCAACGCCTTGTACACTTACGAGCGCTCCGTGAACTACCCTGAAGGTCATCGGAATATCATCTTCACCCGGCGCGGCATCCGCACTCTTCCACGTCTGCCTCTTTCGGCGCGCGACAACCCGCAGCCGGCGCCCGACACGGTGATGCTCTATAAGTATCTCCACCTGTTCGATGGCATCTGCGCCTCCCATACCAGCGCCACAAGCATGGGGACCGATTGGCGGAACAATGACCCGCAGGTCGAACCTTTCGTCGAAATTTACCAGGGCTGCCGTCAGAATTACGAGCGCCCCGGCGCGCCGCGCTGCCCCACGCAGGATGATGCGATCGGTGGCTGGGAGCCGCTGGGCTTTATCAATCTGGCATTGAAAAAAGGCTACCGGCTCTCCTTTGAATCGAGCAGCGACCACACCAGCACCCACATTAGCTATACGCTCGCCTACGCCGAAAACTCTTCGCGCGACGCGATCTTCAAGGCCATGCAGGCCCGCCATGTCTATGCCTCGACGGCCAATATCGTGGCCGATTTCCACTGCGGTTCGCATATGATGGGTGACGAATTCAGCACGGACACCGCGCCGAAATTCAAAATCCATCTGGAAGGCACCGGACCCTTCGCGAAAGTGGTCTTCGTGAAGGACGACGAGGAGATTTTCACCACCACGCCGAACCAGGCGAAGTGCGATGTCGAGTGGACCGACCCGAAGCCAACCGCCGGTCAGACCAGCTATTACTATGTGCGCGGCGAACAGGCCGACGGCGAACTGGTCTGGGCCAGCCCCATGTGGATCAAGTTCGAGCCAAAGAAGTAACCCGGCTCGAGCGGGGCATGCCGGGGTTCCATCCACGGCATGATCTCCCGGACCGGACCGGCGTGAATCTCCCTAAACCGACGTTGCCACACCCGCGCGCTACTCCGACTTCAGCGAGGCCATGTCGATCGAAAAGCGATATTTCACGTCGGATTTCACCATTCGCTCGTAAGCCTCGTTGATCTTCTGGATCGGGATGATCTCGACGTCGGCGGTGATGTTCTTCTGCCCGCAGAAGTCGAGCATCTCCTGGGTCTCGGCGATGCCGCCGATGGGTGAGCCGGAAAAGCTGCGGCGGCCCATGATGAGGCCGAAGACCGCGACCGACAGCGGCTTGTCTGGCGCGCCTACCATGGTGATGTTGCCGTCGCGGGTGAGCAGGTTGATGAAGGCGTTGATGTCGTGGGGCGCGGCCACGCAATCGAGGATGAAATCGAAGGTGCCTGCGTGCTTCTTCATTTCGTCGGCGTTTTTGGAGACCACGACCTCGTCAGCGCCGAGGCGGAGTGCGTCCTCGGTCTTGTTGGGCGACGTGGTGAAAACGACGGTATGTGCTCCGAAGGCGTGGGCGAATTTTACTCCCATGTGGCCCAACCCGCCGAGGCCGACGACGCCAACCTTCTTCCCAGCGCCGACATTCCAATGCCGCATCGGCGAGTAAGTGGTGATCCCCGCACAAAGCAGCGGCGCAGCACCGGCGAGACTGAGGTTGGACGGGATGCGCAGGACGAAACGCTCGTCCACGACGATGCTGTCGGAGTAGCCGCCATAGGTCACGGGCGCTGTCTGATGCTTGTCTGCGGAGCCGTAAGTGAGAACTCCGTTCGGGCAGAACTGCTCGAGGCCCGCCTGGCAATTGGGACAGGTGTGATCCGAATCGACCAGACACCCGACGCCCACGAGGTCACCCTCTTTGAACTGGGTCACACCCGTGCCGACCTTTGCGACCCGCCCCACGATCTCGTGACCCGGGACGCACGGGTAAACGGTCGGCATGAATTCGCTCCACTCGTTACGAGCGTAGTGAAGATCGGAATGGCAGATGCCGCAGAAAAGAATCTCGATCTGCACATCGCGCTCTGTCGCCTCGCGACGTGGGATGGTGGTGAGGCCGATACGCGAGGTCGCGCTAGTGGCGGAATAGGCTTTTGTCTTGTGCATAGGGTGTTGGTTCTATTGGTGAGGTGCTGGCCTGCGCTCGAGCTTGCGAAAGTATGGGCGGCACGAGCCGGCCTGATACGACTATCGCGTGTCACCGGTGCCCCGGCTCTCGCAATCGTGCGCCGGCCGTCGCGATCTTGCGTCGAAAATGGCGGTCCGTCGCCAAATGACGGCTCCGCAACTTTTTTTAAAAATCCGCGTGTACTTTTACACCTTCGCCCGTCTTTGCGGTTGAATAGCGAGACATGACCGGCGAATTCCCTGAACCCAGCAACACGGATCCATTTCCGGAGCGAGAGACGGTCCGCCGCGCGCTGCGGGGAGATACCGCCGCCTTCCATGAGGTCGTTCACCTTTATGGCCGGAAGCTTTACGCGGTCGCCTACGGGGTGCTGCAGAATTCCACCGAGGCCGAGGATGTGGTTCAGGAGACTTTTCTCAAAGCCTACGCGCGGCGGTGGATGATCCGCGATCCGGAGAAATTTCCCGCCTGGCTCTGCCGAACGGCGCGGAATTACGCGCACGACGTGCTCCGCAAACATCGGCCCGAATCCTTGCCGCATGACGACCCTGCGTTTGCCGCGATTGCGGATGATGCCGCTCCCTGCCCAAGCGCCAATCTCCACGCGACCGAGCGCCGCGGCGCCGTCCACCGGCTCTTGAATGCCCTCCCCGACCATCATCGCCTCGCGGTCACGTTGCGTTTCATGGAGGGAATGGATTACCGCGAAATCGAGGAGACGATGGGGCTGAGTCACGGAGCTTTGCGCGGCATTCTCGCCCGCGCCATGAAGACTTTGCGGGAGGGCATCAGCGACGTCCTTCTGCCCGATACCACCAGGGCAAATCCATGAGCACATCCATGCACGACGAAGCCGAAAACTGGGCGGCCATCGCCGCTGCCGACGGCCTCACTGAGGCAGAAAGCAAGGCGTGGAATGAGCACCTCTCGACCTGCCCTGCCTGCCAGAAACTCAACCACGAGGAGCTCGCCATGAGCAATCTCATCCAATCCACACTCAATACCGATGCGCCGGACGCCGGGTTCGAGCAGCGCATCATTCAAAGGCTCAACCAAGTCCAGGCCGGAAAGGGAAACCGCTGGTCTGAAATTCTTCTCTTCCATCCTGGCCTCGCCATGGCGGCCGCGTGTTTCGTGCTCGCCGCGGTCGGCGGTATTTCGCTGCACGTCCACGGGACAAAGTCGACTGAACCACATCCTCGGCCTCGGTGGAATTCTGCAGCACCCCGTAGGC
>Ga0206824_10152_pt1 | contig 23296 bp, 25 predicted proteins | sample Alteio_BWOrgCont_82_FD_152874 | JGI IMG/M metagenome (GOLD analysis project Ga0206824, IMG submission 152874) | Enriched cells from forest soil in Barre Woods Harvard Forest LTER site, Petersham, Massachusetts, United States -... | ecosystem: Environmental > Terrestrial > Soil > Temperate forest >...
TTTCAAAACTACCCGCTTCAGGATATTACCACCTTTCATGCAAAGGTGTTCGCGAAATATTATACAGTATTTTCTTCTCCCGAATTTTTAAAACAAATTCTTTCTTCCCCCGAAGTAAAGACTATGCCTTTCATACTTCTTGGAGGTGGTAGCAATGTGTTGTTTACAGGAGATTTCAATGGTGTAATCATTCGCAATGCAATAGAGGGGATTGAAGTTGTAAAAGAAGATGAGAATACCATTTTTATAAAAGCAGGTGCAGGAGAAAAATGGCATGATGTTGTACTTTATTGCGTAAACCGCAACTATGGCGGTATTGAAAACCTATCTCTTATTCCCGGTACAGCCGGGGCGGGGCCTATTCAAAATATTGGAGCATACGGAGTAGAGTTAAAAGATGTGTTCTATGAAACCGAAGCAATGAATGTACATACGATCGAAATAAAAAAGTTCTCTAATGCTGAATGTAAATTCGGTTACCGCGATAGCATTTTTAAAGAAGATGAAAAAGGCAATTATATCATTTTATCGGTTACGTTAAAGTTGAGTAAAAACCCGAAAGTCAACGTATCTTACGGCACGTTGAGCAAGGAATTAGAAGTTATGGGAATTACACAGCCTACTATTAAAGATGTGAGTAATGCTGTAATTAAAATACGTTCAAGCAAATTACCTGACCCTGATAAAATTGGCAATGCAGGAAGTTTTTTCAAAAATCCTGTGATACCGAATGAACAGTTTGAAAAAATAAAAGCGAATCATTCTGATATAATTTCATATCCTGCAACAGACGGCTTTACTAAACTGGCCGCCGGATGGATGATTGAACAAGCGGGTTGGAAAGGCAAGCGTATAGGAGATGCCGGTGTGCACAAAGACCAAGCTTTGGTGCTTGTAAATTATGCCAACGCCACTGGAAAAGAAATTTATGAACTCTCTACGCAAATAATTAACTCAGTAAAAGAAAAGTTTGGAGTTGAGTTAGAACGAGAAGTAAACATCTTTTAACTATAAACTATGAATGAAAGACCTGATATTATTAAAGATAAGAGTTTTAAGTTTGCTATTAGGGTTGTTAATCTTAATTTATTTCTTCGCGAGAATAAACAGGAATACGTTTTAAGTAAGCAATTATTAAGAAGTGGTACCGCAATAGGCGCATTAGTAAGGGAATCAAAGAACGCAGAAAGTAAATTAGATTTCATTCATAAGTTAGGAATAGCTCAAAAGGAATGTGATGAAACCCTCTATTGGTTGGAGTTGTTGAAGGAATGTAAGTTCATTACAAGAAAAGAATTCGAAAGTATTGGTAACGATGCCAATGAATTATTGAAAATTATTAGGAGCTCAATAATGACTGTCAAAAAAACTCTAAAATAAAATGTGTGATTTAGTTTATAGTTCATCGTTTATAGTTTATCGTTACAATGCGTAAGCTTTCTATGGATGAGCTTAATCGCAAGTCTGCTGAGGAGTTCAAAAAAGCGGAGAAGATTCCTGTTATTATTGTTCTTGATAATGTGAGAAGCATGAATAATGTGGGCTCTGTATTTCGTACTGCTGATGCTTTTTTAATTGAAGCCATTTATTTGTGCGGAGTAACTGCCAAGCCACCCCACCGTGAAATACAAAAAACTGCACTCGGCGCAACAGAAACGGTCAACTGGAAACACTTTGAAACTACTATGGATGCCGTTAATTCCTTGAAAAATGACGGCTATAAAATTTATGCAGTAGAACAAGCTGATAAGAGCGTTATGCTGGATAAATTTACTCCAGCTAAGGATAAAATGGCATTGGTATTTGGCAATGAGGTTTCAGGGGTAGAGCAGGCAGTGATAGATGTTTGTGATGCCTGTATTGAAATACCTCAATCGGGGACAAAACATTCTCTGAATATAGCTGTTAGCGCAGGAATTGTGATGTGGGAAGTAACAAAATCAATTTCAAAGTAAAATATACAAAATGATTCAGCCCGAACATTCTAAAATAATTAATAGAGTAGCAAAAGAAATACTTAGTCCTTGGGGGGGGTACTAGAAAAGGGCAATCACGTACTTGGCTTGATGACAATGGATGGTATACAACAATAATAGAATTTCAGCCATCTGGTTTTTCAAAAGAACATATTTAAATGTCGGTGTAAATTTTCATTGGTATTCGAATGACTTCTGGTCATTTGACTATGGGAATTACAGAGAAAGTTCTTTTGTTGAATTTTTGAATGAACTACAATTTATTCCCGAAATTGAAAAAATGGCTAAGACTGCTTTGGATAAAACGTTGTTCTACAGAAATCTATTAATTCCAATTGATGTGGCAAGGCATGCTCTTTTAAAACAACCCTTTAATAGCGATGACTTATGGGGTAATTATCATAAAGGGGTAATTTGTGGGCTAACAGGAGATATGAAATCTTCAGAATACTACTTTAATGCCCTTTTATCTATTGAAGATAATTATGATTGGGCAAATAAGCTAAAAGAAAGGGTGTTATTGCTAAAATTAGCTTTAAATGAACCGGAAAAATTTAAACAAGATATTCTAGCAATAATTCGAGAAACTAGGAAATTAAAAAATTAGAGATTGTTGAAATAAAATTTTAATTATCCTAAGGCTTTTTATCATTCATCTGTCCCAGCATAACATATTGCAATATGTTAGCACCCATTTCAAGGGCTTTTTCATGTAGTTCTGGTGGGTCATTGTATACATCGTGGTCTTCCCAGCCATCGCCTAAATCGGCATCGTAATTATAAAAGCAAACTAAGCGCCCATTGTAAATAAGCCCCCAGCCAATTGGCCTTTTACCATCATGTTCATGTATCTTGGGTAAGCCATTCGGGAAATCATATTTTTGGTGATAGATGGGGTGGTTAAATGGTAATTCGATAAGACTTAATTCCGGAAATACTTTTTTAATTTCTTTTTTAAATGCGGAGTCCATTCCATAACTGTCGTTCACTTCAAGGAATCCTCCTCCGATAAGATAATTTCTAAGGTTTTCAGCTTCATCCCCGGAGAATGTAATATTGCCATTACCCGTAATATGCACTAATGGATAATTAAATATTTCAGGGCTTCCCGGTTCCACTGTTGCTTCCTGTGGGTTAATATTCGTACCAAGATTATTGTTGCAGAATGCTATCAGGTTTGGTAAAGAAGTTGGGCTTACATACCAATTTCCCCCTCCCCTATACTTCATACGTGCAATCTGGTATGTATAAGAACCTTGCCTCTCGCTTGTAAAAGAAAGTGTAAAAAGAGAAAGCAGCAGAAATAAAAAGATTCTTTTCATGGTTCAAAGTTACGTTAAATCTATTTCTTTTCCCACTTCATCACCTGATAGGGTTCTCCAACATGGTAATGGGTAGTGCATAATTCCACTTTTTTTTGAAGGGAATCAGGATATATTTCTGCGAAAATAAAGCCAAGTTTAGCAAAGAAATTGGGTATTACGGTTACTACATAAATATCACGCGATGCCTTATTAAGAAGATTTTTTACCATTGCCCTTCCATAACCTTTCCCCCTTAAATCACTTACAACACCTAAGGTGCAAAGCTCTATCGCATCGCTATGTTTCTTTAATCTTCCGAAGGCTATTACTTTTTCATTGTCTGTTAAAACCCTGAATTGTTCAGACTTCATATTTTCATTATCCAGCCAAAAATCTTCTACAAGTTGTTTTACCTGCTCAAATTCTTTCTCATCCGGCTGTTTGAATTCACTCATTCCAAAGGATAAATTTTCAGGCTTAAATCTAAACTTGTAACACTATGTGTAAGGGCGCCGACAGAAATAAAATCAACACCTGTTAATGCATATTTTCTGAGATTACTTTCAGTTATTCCGCCCGATGCCTCGGTTTTATATTTGCCCTTAATTATCTTCACCGCCTTTGAAATATCGGCGGGACTGAAGTTATCTAATAATATCCTTTGAACCCCGCCCATCTCCAGCACTTGATTTAATTCATTAAAATCACGTACTTCAATTTCAATTTCCAACTTTTTTTTAGTTTGCTTTAAATAAGCATGTGCATTTTTAATAGCACTTTTTACTCCTCCGGAACAATGAATATGATTGTCTTTAATAAGAATCATGTCATATAATCCCCAACGGTGATTAACGCCACCACCTATGGAAACGGCCCACTTTTCAAGCAATCGTATACCCGGTGTAGTTTTGCGGGTATCTAAAATTTTGGTCTTAGTTCCTTCACATAGTTTAGTGAGATGGTGTGCCATAGTGGCGATTCCACTCATGCGTTGCATAATGTTAAGCACCAAGCGTTCAGCTGTATGCAATGCGCGGGCATTGCCATCCACTATAAATGCTATATCCCCTTTTCTTACTTCGTCTCCATCTTTAAAGAAAGTATCCAGAGTTATTTTTTTATCTAATTTTTTGAAAATGCGTTTGGCAACTTCTATACCGGCAATAATACCGTCGGTTTTTACCAATAATCTTCCTTCCGCTTTATTTTTGGCAGGAATACAAGCAACGGAGGTATGGTCCCTCTCTCCAATATCTTCTTTCAAAGCCATGTCAATTAAGGCGTCTAATTTTTTTTGGAAGTCTTTGGAGTCAAAAATAGGGATTAAACGAGAATTCATAAAGTTTTTAAAGTTTGTAAAGTTATAGATTTGTATTTTAGAAACTTTAGAACTCCCGATGAAAATATTATTAATAACCATAGGCGACAATGAAGATAAGTATCTTGCCACGGGTTTTGAGCTATATGCCAAAAGGTTGCAGCACTATGCCTCTTTTGATACGGTAATAATTTCATCGCAGAAGAATAAATCGAATAGCAAAGAAGCTGCTATGAAGCTTGAAGCCAAAGAGATTTTGAAGAAAATAACCCCTTCAGATTTAATTATATTATTAGATGAAAAGGGGAAAGAATATGCCTCGGTTGAGTTTGCCAAACAAATTCAAAAATACTTGAATATGCTGGGTAAAAGAATGGTATTTATTATTGGAGGCCCCTATGGTTTTGATTCTGCAATAAAAGAACGAGCCAATCAAACCCTTTCTTTATCAAAAATGACCTTTAACCACCAAATGGCAAGGTTGTTTTTCCTGGAACAACTATACAGGGCAATGACCATTTTAAAGGGTGAGCCCTATCATCATTAATTTAGATTAGTCCTATTCTATACCTTTGCATAGCTATGAAAAAACGAATATTAATGGTTTGCCTTGGTAATATTTGTCGTTCGCCAATGGCAAAAGCCTTACTTGTTAAAAAACTGGAAGATAAAAACATTGATTGGGTTGAAGTAGATTCGGCAGGAACCGCAGGCTATCATTCGGGAGGAGTAGCAGATAAAAGAACTATTGAAAATGGTAACAAACACGGAATAGACCTATCTTCGCATAGGGCAAGGCAATTTAACCGCCAGGATTTTGATGCCTTTGACCTGATTTATGCTATGGATAGAGAAAATTATGCTGATATACTTACCCTCGCTACAACAAAAGAAGAAGCGAAAAAGGTAAAACTGATACTGGATGAAATAAATCCGGGAGGAAATTTATCTGTTCCTGACCCGTGGTTTGGTGGAGAACAGGGTTTTGAAAAAGTTTTTCATCTACTGAATAAAGCATCGGATATTATTATAGAGAAGATAGAATCGGGTAAAATACAATGAGCACGCAGGAAAAAGGAATATTATATCTGATACCATCTCTGTTGGGTGACGTTCCCGTGGAAAATTCGCTCCCTGCTTTCAATATACAAATTATCCGTTCTATTAATGAATATATTGTGGAAGATATACGAAGTGCAAGACGGTTTTTGATTAAAGCTAAAATAGATAAGCCGATAGATTCCCTTACATTTCATTTGTACAATGAACATTCAAAAAATGCGGATATTAATTTTATAACGCAAGGTTTAATGAATGGCAAAAATGCGGGATTGATAAGTGAAGCAGGATGTCCCTCAATTGCCGACCCCGGTGCTGAAATTATACAATTTGCCCACAAAAATAATATTCGGGTTGTTCCTTTGGTAGGTCCTTCTTCCATTTTGTTGGCGCTTATTTCATCTGGGTTGAATGGGCAAAATTTTGCCTTTAATGGGTATCTTCCTAAAAAGGAACCTGATAGAATTAAGGCTATAAAGCAACTTGAAACGCTGGTGTGGCAAAAAAATCAAACACAAATATTTATTGAAACACCTTATCGTAATGATGCTTTTTTGAAAGATATTTTAAATACATGCAAAGAAGATACCCTGTTGTGTATTGCTTCTGACATTACGTTGAATTCTGAAATGATAAAAACACAAACCATTCAGAATTGGAAAAAAATTAAGCAATCGTTTAATGACCATCCAGCCGTTTTCCTGATAGGAAAAGCAGCCTACTAATTAACCTTTTTTATGATTTGTGGAGCCTTTATTCAACTATATTTGTTATTTAGGAAAGGAAAATAATTTCATGAAAAATATAGTCAGGATAAGTTGTTTCTCTGTATTCATTTTCGCAGTTCTTCTCAGTAAATCAGTTGACGGGCAGAAAGTCCAAAATATTAAATACATAGATTCTATAAGTCTCGGTTTATCTTATGCTGATACAGGGGCTTATGCAAAAGCTGCTGCCATTTTTGAAAGAGTGCCTCCCGGTGATACAAATTATACGTTGGCGCTTTTAGAAGATGCCGTAGCGAAAGAGTCGCTTGGACAAGACAGTGCAGCCATTGCCATCTGTTATAAAGGACTTAGGCAAGATACAGGATATAAACCTGACTTTTACAATGTACTTGCTAATACATTTATTGATGAAGGCCGTGATTCCAATGCAGTGAAACTTCTACAAGATACTGTTCTACCAAAATGTGCCAACAATCACAAGCTGTATTGCATGCTTGGCATAGCCCAATATAAAATGAATAAGTACTCTGATGCAATAAATTCATTTGAAAAATCTATTGACTTGGATATATACGATGCCTTGAGTCATTACTATCTTGGAAGGTGTTGTATGGAGCAAGGGCGATTAATACCTGCATTACTTTCATTGCAATTTTACCTTGTTATTCAGCCTCAGTCCGGCCGTTCATACACAGCAGTAGGAATGATACAAGAAATGACAGAAAATAAATATCAATATGATAAATCGTATGCAGTTGGTTTTTCCCAATATCACGATAGCGCTTTTGCAGAGTTAGACCTCTTGATACGTTCAAAAATTGCCATTAACAAACAATATAAGCCTACTACTAAAATCAATTATATGTTTGTTAAGCAAATTCAACTTTTTTGCGAACAACTTAAGTATGTTCCTAATACAGGGAACTACTGGATGGAGAAATACGTGCCCTTTTTCGTTGGGTTGCAGCAAAAAAAATATCTTGAACCATACCTGTATTTTATAATATCCTCAGTGAATGATCCTAAGATTCAAAACGGGATTATTAAAAACCGGAACAAGCTAAAGAAGTTTGCAAAATGGGCAGACGGGGCTATAATTGCTGAATCGAGTGTAAGCAAAACAACTGAAACTACGAAAAAGTGATAAGAACAAATTTTAATATAAAATATAAGGTTCGTGTTGTTTTCAGCATAGTTTTTCTGCTAGGCACTATTCCTCTCTTTTCTCAAAACGAGGATATTTATTCTCAGCTAAGAAAAAAATATTCTTCCGAGAATGCCGTGTTTGTTTCCCGAAAAGAGGATGCAGTAATTAAAATTGAGAATAATGCCCCCGTAATTTATTCTACAACTTATGAGGAATTACTTCTCTTGACTGATAAGGCTACAGAGTATATGGACAGGGAGGTTTACTGGGAGGATTTCTCATCTATAAAAGATTTGGATGCACGTTCTTTAGTTCCGGAAGGAGATGCATATAAAACCATAAAGGTTAAAGATTTTACGCGAACCAATGAAATATCTGAAGGTATGTTTTATGATGATGAGCGGGCTTATAAGTTTACGTATCCCGGATTAAAGAATGGAGCGAGGGAAATACTTTCCTATACCGAAAGAATTACTGATCCGCATCTGTTTGGACGTTTCTTCTTCAATACATACGCACCGGCAGGAGAGGCCGAATATTCTGTAACTATACCTCAGGGGGTAAAAATTCGTTACAAGTTATTCAACATAAATGACAACAGCGTTGAGTTCACTACGAAACAAAATGGTAAAAACACTATTTATACATGGAGCATTCATGATGCAAAAAAAATAAAAAACGAGGAAGATGCTCCCGCAATACCTTATTATGTGCCGCATGTTGTAGTACTGCTGGATTCTTATAAAGTAAATGGAGTAGAGAAAAAAGTAATGAGCGATACAGCAGCTCTTTACGATTGGTTTTATAGTATGGTTCAAGACGTGAATAAAGATATTTCACCGGAACTGAAAAAAGTTGTTGGCTCCATTACTTACGGAGCTACAAGTAATTTGGAAAAGGTAAAACGCATTTTTTATTGGGTTCAAAATAATATTACTTACGTAGCTTACGAAGATAGCCTTGGAGGTTTTGTCCCGCGTGAAGCTACGTTGGTATGTTCACGCCGTTTTGGGGATTGCAAAGACATGGCAAGCACGTTAGTAGAAATGATTCGGGCTGCAGGGCTGACAGCCTATAAAACATGGATTGGTACAAGAGATATTCCCTATTCATTTAGAGATGTTCCCTCACCCATGGCTACTAATCACATGATTTGCACCTATATAGAGAATGGACATAATTATTTTTTAGATGCTACCGGCAAGGATGCTCCCTTTAATTACTTCACCTCTATGATTCAAGGTAAGGAGGCATTTGTAGGAATGGGTCCCGGAAAATTTGAGATTTTAAAGGTACCTATTATGGATACCGATAAAAATGAGTTTGTAGACTCTACGTACTTGAGCATTAATAATAATATGATCAACGGAAATGGATATCTGACAGCAAGGGGCTATGAAAAAATAATGACAGCAAGAAGGCTACTCAACTATGAAAGCAAAGAAAGACAGGATTTGCTGTTGAATTTATTAAGGAAAGGAAATAATAAATTTCGGGTTGACTCTTCATCATTCGATAATTTAGGGGACAGGGATAAGGATTTGGGTATTCGTTATAAATTTGAGATTAACGATTACCTCCAAAAAAATGGCAATGATGTATACATTAATATGCAACTTGAAAAGGAATACCAGAATGACCTTATTGAGGCGGATAGGGAAGCGCCGCGGGAATTTGAATACAAGAACATCAACAAAAATGTGAATGTTCTTGAAATCCCTAAAGGGTATAAGGTATCTTACCTGCCTACTAATAGCAGTTACTCCGACCCTATGTTTGGATTTAAAATCAATTACGAAGTAAAAAATAATACGATACTATATCGAAGTTATGTATATATCAATACATTGCTGCTCAATAAAGATGACTTTGACCGATGGAACAAAATGATTCGCCAGCTTACCAAAGCATATAATGAAACTGTGATTTTAACAAAAGAATAAATTTCAAATGGCTTTTAAACGATATATATTCCTGTTCTTTTATATGCTTGCATTGTCCAATGGTTATGCACAGATGCAGGTTTCTTCCGCTCCGCCCGACCCGGAATACAAAAGCTACCATTGGAATGAAGCCCCTGCGCTATATGAACTTTCTCCCGAAGAACAAAAGATGGGAATAGTGGTAATTAAAGATAAAAGGATTGTTGAATATTACCAAGAGAATGGAACTGTTTTGATGTATATAACGCGCCACATGATAATGCGGGTTAACTCGGATAAAGCCATAGAGGAAGCTAATACTGTTTACATACCTATTTCCGAAGGTGTAAAATTACTGGATGTGCAAGCAAGGTCAATAACAAAAGAAGGAAAAGTCACCATGCTTAATTCCTCCAATATTAAAGATGTGGATAATTACCAAAATATGGGGCATTATAAAATATTTGCAATTGATGGGATTGAAGTTGGCAGCGAGGTAGAGTTTATACACACACTAGTAGGCCCATCACAAAAAAACGGGACGGAATATATTCGCATGGATTGCTTACATAAAAAGATAACTGTTGATATTTATTCGCCGACCGCACTTGTATTTGATACTAAGAGTTATAACGGCTTTCCTGATATGCAGGCTGATACCGTCATGAAAACCAAGAATCATATTTTTTGCGAAGGGACAGATATTAGAGGTTACGATAAGGAAGAATATTCCGGTGATGACGGGGCATTAATGCGAATGGAATACAAATACGCGTACAATGCCAACAGCGATCCAAAAGAAAGGCTTGATACCTGGAGTGATTTTTGCCAAAATTTGTATGAAGTTTTTAATAAAGAAATTATTAAAAAAGACAATAAGATAAGTAGAAAGGTTATTGACACTATGAAATTGGAGAAGTTGAATGAAGAAGAAAAAATCAGAAAAATAGAAAGCTATATAAAAACTTCCATATCATTAAAAGAGGATGTTGCGGGCAAAAATAGTAATACGTTAGAGGGGATATTTACTAATCATATAGCGGATGAATTAGAGTTATTAAAATTATATGACCGGCTATTCACAGTTGCTGGCATAAAACATGAAATTGTACTTACTACAAACCGTTTTGAAAAGTCGTTTGACGGAGATTTTGATTCATGGACATATTTGCAAAAATATCTGATTTATTTTCCGGAAACAGGAAATTATATAGCGCCTATGGAAACAGAATCACGCTATGGTTTTCCACCTTCCGACTGGATTTGCCAACAAGGTTTATTCATGCATGCGGTAATAATTGGAAAAGATTTTAACACAGGGGTAGGACAAGTTCAAGATATTTATTGCAACGATTGGAAGCAAAGTATGAATAACCTTTATGAAACTACTAAATTTGATTTGAACATGGGAATTGCGAATATCCATTTTAAGGAAACTTTTGCCGGTTATGACGCATATCAAATACAACCTATCTACTCATTTTTAGCGGATCAGGATAAGAAAGACCTTATGGACAGGTTGATTAAAGGAATTTTTGAGGATGCAAAACCCATTAATCTAAATGTAACCGGATATAAAGAAAATGAGTTATTCCGACAGCCATTTGTTATTGAAACGGATTTAAGCACCAACAGTATATTGGAACAGGCAGGTAATAAATTTTTGTTTAAAATAGGGAATTTAATCGGTCCGCAAAGTCAGTTATATGATGATACTACAAGGCATACCCCGGTTGAGAACCATTATAACCATGGCTACCACCGTGAACTTGAATTTGAAGTGCCGGATGGGTATGCTGTAACAAATTTGAATGCAGTGAATATGGATGTCTTTCATTTAACTGGAGGAGAAAGAGACATGGAGTTTCATTCATACTACAAAACAGATGGAAATAAAATCACTGTAATTATTGATGAAGATTATCGCCAGATGCGTTACCCTATCAATATGTATGAAGACTTTCGCAAGGTGATAAATGCATCAGCCGATTTTAATAAAGTTGTACTTTTTATTGAAAAGAAGACGAATCCATAAATGCCGTATGCCACGCTCTAAAAATATACCCTTCCCTTTTATATTGGATTATTTACTTCCACTTGAGCCCCACATGAAGCCTTTCTTTGGCTGTTATGGAGTATATGTGGGAGAACAAATCGTTTTTATTCTTCGTGATAAAGATTCTCATACTGACTGCAACGGGCTTTGGATAGCTACCTCACATGAGCATCATAAAAGCCTGAAAAAAGAATTTCCTTCTCTTACCTCTGTTTCTGTTTTAAATGAAGGCTCGCGCGAGACAGCTTGGCAAATGCTCCCTGCCGACAGCGATGATTTTGAAGAAGCCGCTATTAAAGCTTGTGAGCTTGTTTTAAAAGGCGATAAAAGAATCGGGAAAATACCCAAGCCTAAAAAGAAGAAGAAAAAGCTTTCTTAGTTTTTATTTATGAAATCAATAATTGTTGTTACAAGTTCTTGGTCAAGGGGTAGCTCTGGCATGTTATAAGTTGCCAGATTGGCTTGTCTGTCTCCTTCCACATCTTTTAATACATGATTCATATTCTTTACTAAAACCAATTTTGCATTTTTATTTGCAGCGCTTAATTTTTTAGCATCCTCCACCATTACCTGTATATCATTAGTACCCTGAAGAATTAAAACAGGTATAGTTAGTTTAGCTATTTCTTTAGCCGGGTCATATTTAAACCAAGAAATCAAATAAGGCTGAATACTTGGATGGAAAATAGAATTTAGCATAGGGTCTATATGACTAACGGTTTTCCCTTCAACAAGGCTATCAATAATTTTATATGCCGTATCTCTTCCTTCTTCTGGAAAAGACTGTAATTGTCTTTTTAAGGTTTTATCGGCGCTTTCGCCCACACCGGCAATTGAAATATATTCATTTGCATTACCGTTTTTTGCTGCTATCATTCCCAGGAGTGATCCCTCGCTATGCCCTATAACAATAACTTTAGTAAAATGTTTATCAGATTTCAGTAGTTTAATCCAGTCGGTAGCATCATCAATGTAATTTTCAAACCGTAAATCCGATTCGCTTTTCATGGCTGCACCACTTTCTGCAATACCTCTTTTGTCATATCTTACTGTTGCAATATTTTGCGCGGCTAATTTATGCGCAAGAATTTTGTAAACATCTGACCTTACACCCATTGTATTATTTCCATCTCTGTCTGTAGGTCCCGAACCTGCAATAATTAATGCAACAGGTCCACTTTTAAAACCTTTTGGAACACAAAGAGTACCATATATTTTTCCCGTTTGGGTTTCAAGTGTAATTTTTGTCTCTATACAATTACTGTCAGTGTTTTGTTCTACTACTTTTTCTTTATTCTCTTTACCTTTTTTCAGTATTAATGGAATTTTTATGCTTCCTTGTTCCCAATTGCCGTTAATAGTGGAATCGTTTATTAGCAATCCTTTTAAGCCGGCAGAGCCACCCATAACCTTTGCCGTTATACTGTCTCCATTTAGCATTACATTATTACAATGAATACCACTTGCTCCTTGGTCAGGGCTATCCATTGTACCCGTATAGCTGCCATCATTTTGTTGTTCAAAATGAAAAACAATTCTTAAGTTACTTCCAACATTTAATTTACCCTCCCACTTTCCAGTAATGTTCTTTTGGGCATAAGAAAAGGTTAAAGAAGCACACATACATAGTAACGCAATTGTTTTTTTCATGGTCTTATTATTTAATTGAGGATACAATAATAGTAAATAATATTCAATTAAATTAAGTTTGTGTTCAATTATATTGAAATTATATATATCTTTGCGCACTATAATCTATACTATGTTAAAAAAACTGCCTCATTTATGCCCTTCCTGTTCCTCTCCACTCAATGTAAAGATCCTTTCCTGTGGGAATTGCAAAACGGAAGTAACAGGAGAATTTGAATTACCTCCATTAGCAAGACTTGAATCTGCCGATCGGCAATTTATTGTCGATTTTGTAAAAAGTAGCGGAAGCCTGAAGTTGATGGCTGAAAAAATGAAATTGAGTTATCCCACTGTGAGGAATATGCTTGACGATATTATTACAAGACTTAATGAAAATGAAAAACCTTTAAAATCCTCCAAATGAAAACATGGTTGTTTAATCCTTTTAAATTTATTGCCGGGAATAAAGCATTGTTGCTTGGCATTGGTATAATGCTTATTACAGCGATAATATGCTTTTTAGAAAAATTCCATTTAGATGGGGTGCTTGATGTTCATGAAGGCAGGGAAGCCTCATCTTATTTCTATTTTATAGAGCCTGTAATTGATTGGCTTTGTCTTATCATACCCCTTTATCTTTTTGGTCGTAGTTTTTCAGTATCAGCAATACGCTTCATAGATGTGGCTGGAACTTCTGCGCTTGCACGTTATCCTATGTTTTTTGTGGTTCTTTTAACAATCCCTATATCTTTAAAAAATCAAAGTAACGATCCTCAGAAATTAGTAAATACTATAATGCAAGACCCCGGGCTCATGGCAAAGCTCACTATATTTGGTTTATTGATAATTCTCTTTTTGGTATGGACTGTTGCTCTTATGTACAATGCCTATTCTACATCTGCAAATTTAAAAGGACCAAAAGCAGCATGGAGTTTTGTGGCTTCTATCGTAATTGCAGAAATACTTTCAAAAGTTATAATTTCTTCAATTATCTAATTTTTAACCATTAATTAATCAAATAATGGAAACATATAAAGCAAGTTTAGATAAAACATCCAAAATTTTAACTTCAATTGTTTTTTTAATAATACTTCCTGGAATTATCGTGTCACTTATATTTACTCCATGGGATTCAGGAATGTTAGAATCCGTAGTACTTCTCATTCTTGTCATCTTCGCTTACCTCTTTAAAGTACAATCATATGTAATTACAGATCAGAAGATAATTATTACAAGGCCATTTTCAATCTTGAATAAAGAAATTTTTCTTTCAGAAATTGAAAGTGTAAGTATTCCAAACAAGGCAGATTTTAACTCGACAATCAGAACTTTTGGAAATGGTGGTTTATTCGGATATTATGGATGGTTTCGCAATAAAAAGCTAGGAAGTTTTAGAATGTACGCCACTAATAAAACAAATAGAGTATTAATAATACTTAAAGATAATAAAGGGAAAATTGTAATTTCTCCTGATGATGCCGGAATGGCAGACGCCCTGAAAAAACACATAGGTAAACCCCTATAAAGACAATAATAGGGTAGTAAATAGTCTTTTTGTCTGTAATTCCATAAGGAAGCTTATTTTTGCACTACATTTATATGAATTATTATGATGAAAGGTTTAATAGAGAAATTTCCTGCCCAATTAAAAGAAGCAGTTGAAATTGCTCATAATGCAAAACTATCTCCTGTAAAGGATAGTATAAGCAAAGTTGTTATTTGCGGCTTAGGTGGCTCAGGCATTGGTGGAACATTGGCAAAAGAAATTCTTTTTGATGAAGCCACAGTTCCTATTGAAGTTTTGAAAAGCTACTCCCTGCCTTCTTACGTTGATAAACATACGCTTGTTATTTGCTCTTCCTATTCCGGCAATACAGAGGAAACTCTTGAAGCCTATTCCATAGCACAAAGTAAAAAAGCAAAAATAGTTTGTGTTACTTCAGGTGGTAAATTACTTGAATCAGCGAAAAAGGATGGCAATGACTTTATTATAGTAACTGGCGGAATGCCTCCCAGAGCCTGTTTAGGATATTCACTTACACAACTTTTTCATATACTTTCTCATTATCAGCTAGCACCCCAAAAGATGGTGGATATTTCAGCGACAGCTGAGATACTTGAAAAAGAGCAAGAGAAAATAATAGGTGAAGCACATCATATCGTAAAAAAGCTACATAATAAAATGCCTGTAATATATTCCTCAGCCCTTCATGAAGGTATTGCTATTAGGCTCAGGCAGCAGTTTAACGAGAATGCCAAAATACTATGCTGGCATCATGTTATACCTGAAATGAATCACAATGAATTGGTTGGATGGAGCCATGAATATCCCGACATCGCAGTAATTTTATTCCGTGATAAAGATGAGAACCCGCGAAACCTTTTGCGCATGGATTTTTGCAGGAAGGTATTTGATAAATATGCTGCTGAAATAATTGAAATTCCAAGCAAGGGAACTAGTGTAATTGAAAAAAAACTCTATTGGATTCACCTTGGAGATTGGGTATCTTACTTGCTTTCTGAACAAAGGAATGTAGATGCCATGGACATAAAAGTTATTGATAGCTTAAAGCAGGAGTTGGCAAGCAAATGAACCGAAAGGTAAAATTTATTGACCTTGGATTAATTGACTATAAAGAGGCTTGGGACTATCAGGAAAAACTCTTCAGGGAAGTAATAAATAAAAAATTAGCCAATAGGGAACTTCCCATTGATCAGCAAGAATTCACAGGCAACTACCTTATATTTTGTGAACATCCCCATGTATTTACAATGGGTAAAAGTGGTTCGGAAAATAATTTACTCATTAATCAGGAACAGCTAAAAAGCAGAGATATTGCTTATTATCGAATTAATAGAGGAGGCGATATTACCTATCATGGTCCGGGTCAGATAGTGGTTTATCCTATTTTTAACCTGGATTATTTTTTTACTGATATTCATAAGTATATGCGTACCCTTGAAGAGGCTGTGATACTTACTCTTGCAGAATACGGACTTAAAGGGGAAAGATTGCAAGGTTCAACGGGCGTTTGGTTTGATACCGACCATCCCGGTAAAGTGCGAAAAATATGCGCCATGGGTGTACGGACAAGCCATTGGGTAACTATGCACGGAATAGCCTTTAATGTAAACCCTGATTTGAATTATTTCTCATTAATTATACCCTGCGGCATAACTGATAAGGCTGTAACTTCTATGGCAAAAGAACTAAATAGCATCCCTGATATGGAAGAAGTAAAAAAACACCTTAAAAAGCATCTTGCAGGGGTTTTTGAGATTGAAGAAATATCTTTATAATAATTTTATACCTTTACGCTCCCAAAAAATAAATCCACTCATGAAAAACACAATCAAATTCTCTTTAGCAGCCTTTTTAATAATCGGCTTTGCACTTATGAATAGCTCTTGCAATAATGCAGATAAACTTCCTACGGGAATTGTCAAAGCTAATTTCGATACAGCAGTAAAACCCCAACAAGATTTCTATGAATATGTAAATGGCGCATGGCTAAAAAGCAACCCTATTCCGGCTGACCAGTCATCATGGGGAAGTTTTAATATACTATATATGGATGTTCTGAACCAATTACGTACCATGCTGCAAGAAGCTGCTGCGCAAGAAGGAAAACCTGGCAGTATAGAACAAAAATTAGGTGATTATTACGCTGTTGCTATGGATTCTGCCAAAGCAACCAAAGAAGGAATACATCCATTAGATAATGAACTTGCTAAGATAGATGCGATAAGTGACATGCACTCATTTTGGCCTGAAGCTGCCAGATTAATGAAAATGGGACCTGATATTATGTTTTCATTTGGTATAGAGCCAGACCAAAAAATATCTACTAAAGAAGCATGTTCTTTTGGACAAGGTGGTATGTCATTACCTAACAAGGACTATTATCTGAGTCCTAATCCGGCAATGCAACAAATACGGGAAAAATACATGGCATATTTGAAAAATATTTTTGGACAAATGCATGAAAATGATGAGCAAGCTTCTAAAGATGCTCAATGCGTTATGAATATTGAAACCGGTCTCGCAAAAGGTTCTATGTCGCCTATTGAGGAAAGGGATGTTCATGCTACCTATAATAAAATGACCTACCCCAAATTTACGGCAATGGCTCCTTCTGTTGAATGGAAAACATGCTTTGATAGTGTGGACTTGCATACTATTGATACTGTTATACTAAGCTCACCACATTTCTTTGTTACCCTTGATTCTGTGATAAAAGCAACCCCGGTAAATGACTGGAAAGTTTATTTAAAATATCATTTGGTACGTGAATTTGCGAGCAAACTTGGAGATACTCTAGCCACGATAAATTTCAACTTTTGGGGTAAAACATTTGGCGGACAAGAACACATGGAGCCAATGTGGAAAAGAGCTGTAGCCAATACAAGTGGAAGTATGGATGAATTATTGGGACAATTGTATGTGAAAAAATATTTTAGTCCGGAGGCAAAGCAAAAGGTATATGATATAGTTCAACACCTTATTGCAGCTTATAAGGAAAGAATTAATAATTTGGACTGGATGGATCCTGCTACTAAAAAAGCAGCTATCGATAAATTAGATAGAGTCACTCTTAAACTTGGTTATCCTGACAAATGGAGAGATTATTCTAAATTGCAACTGAATAAAGATTCATGGGTTGAGAATGCAATAAAGGTTAATGAATTTGAAGTAGCCTATGAAATAAATAAATATGGAAAGCCTGTTGACAAAACAGAATGGGGCATGCCTCCTCAAGAAGTTAATGCATATTACAATCCTACAAACAATGAAATTGTTTTCCCTGCAGCAATTTTACAACCTCCTTTCTTCGATGCTAACAGAGATATACCTATGAATTATGGTGGAATAGGAGCTGTAATAGGGCACGAAATGACACATGGCTTTGATGACCAAGGTTCACAATATGATGCCAATGGAAATATGGTTAAGTGGTGGACTGTGAAGGATTCAGTAAATTATTTCAAACATTTGGGAGTATTAATAAAACAGTTTGATAATTATGTTATTGATTCTGTTCATGTGCAAGGAAGACTTACCATTGGGGAGAACACTGCTGATTTAGGCGGAATTACAATGGCTTATTATGCATTACAAAACGAAATGAAAGAACACCCGGAAGCGAGTAAGGACGGATTTACACCGGAACAAAGATTCTTTATATCATTCGCACAAATATGGAGAAGTAATGACAGGCCGGAAGCAGTAAAATCACAGGTTCAGAATGACCCACACTCTCCCGAGCTTTTTAGGGCAAATGGGCCAACATCTGATTTGAATGAGTTTTATACTGCTTTCAATGTTAAGCCCGGTGATGCAATGTACAGGAATGATAGCTTAAGGGCAGTTATTTGGTAAAAAACCGCTGATAATTTTTTATTTTTACCTTTGCGTCCCCTAAATTTTAAATTACTTAATTCAATAATATGAAAAAACTATCTATTTATGGTGCTTTAGCCAGTTTTGTATTGGTTATCGCCTTCATCTTTTCTTCTTGTCAACAACCTGACAATTTGCCTACAGGTATCGACAAAGCAAATTTTGACACTACAGCCAAACCACAACAAGATTTTTACGAATATGTAAATGGAAATTGGCTGAAAAATAACCCTATCCCACCTTCTGAAAGCTCTTGGGGAAGCTTTCTTATTTTAAGGGATTCTACAGTAACCCGCTTGCGTAAGCTACTTGAAAGTGCTGCTTCTAAACAAGGAAGTCCCGGTAGTTTGGAGCAAAAACTGGGAGACTACTTTGCTGCTGCAAGTGATTCCATCGGAATGAATAAAGCAGGCATTACTCCTTTACAGAGCGAATTTGCAAAGATTGATGCAATCAATAATACAACTGCATTTTGGGGTGAAACTGCCCGATTGCAAAAAATGGGTGTCGATGTAGTATTTGGAATGGGTATTGAACCTGATGATAAGCTAAGTGATAAGGAAGCTTGCACATTTGAACAAGGTGGATTATCCTTGCCAAATAAAAACTATTATTTTGAACCTAATTTTGCACCTATAAGAGATCAGTTTTTGGTATTTGCCAGCAAGATGTTTATGCAAATGCATGAAAATGCTGAGCAGTCAGAAAAAGATGCACATGTAATTATGTCGATTGAAACAGAGCTTGCTAAAGGTTCTATGACCCCAATTCAAAAAAGAGATGTACATGCTGTCTATAATAAAATGGCATATTCTCATTTTGTAGATATGATACATTCAGTTGACATGAAAACATGTATGGATACTTTTGGATTGCATAATGTAGATACTGTGCTTGTGCGTCAACCTTTATTCTTTACAACCTTAGATTCAGTTTCAAAGGCTTTCTCTATAGATGATTGGAAAACCTATTTAAAATTCCATTTACTTGTAGGAAATGCAGGTAAATTGGGAGATACTATTTCAGGTATTAGTTTTGATTTCTATGGCAGAACACTTTCAGGGGCAAAAATGATGAGGCCTTTATGGAAACGTGCTGTAGAATCTACCAGTGGTGCATTGGGTGAACTTCTCGGACAACTTTATGTTAAACAGTATTTTAGTCCGGAAGCCAAGCAAAAAGTATATGACATGGTTCATAATATAATTGCTGCCTACAGAGAACGCTTGAACAATGCCTCATGGATGGATACTGCTACCCGCCGTGCAGCCATTGCTAAATTAGATAAGGTAACCCTTAAACTATGTTATCCCGACAAGTGGAAGGATTATAGTGCGCTTACTATTAAGAGAGATGCGTGGGTTCTTAATGCTTTCAGGGCTGATGAATTTGAATTTAATTATAATATTCAAAAATATGGCAAGCCGGTTGACAGAACCGAATGGGGTATGTCTCCTCAAACAGTTAATGCCTATTACGAACCAACCAAAAATGAGATTGTATTCCCTGCAGCTATTATGCAACTTCCCTTCTTTGATGCAAACAGAGATGCTGCTATGAATTATGGCGGAATGGGTGGTGTAATAGGTCACGAAATGACTCATGGTTTCGATGACGAAGGCTCTGAGTTTGATGCCAACGGCAATATGCGCAAATGGTGGACGCAAAAAGATTCAGCAAATTACCATGCACGCCTTACTACTCTCATTAACCAGTTTGATAACTATGTAATAGACTCCGTGCATGTACAAGGTCATCTTACCATTGGAGAAAATACTGCTGATTTAGGCGGATTGACCATTGCTTATTATGCGCTTCAAAATGAAATGAAAAAACATCCCGAACCTATAAAAGACGGATTTACTCCTGAACAAAGGTTCTTCATTTCATGGGAGCAAGTATGGAGAGGTAATAACCGTCCTCAAAGAATCAAATTGCAAGTGCAAACTGACCCGCATTCACCTAATATGTTCAGAGCTATGGGCCCTCCATCTGATATGAAAGAGTTTTACCAAGCTTTTGATGTTAAGGCAGGCGATGCAATGTATAGAGATAGCGCTTCAAGAGCAGTTATTTGGTAATAAAAGCTGGTTTATGGCCAGTTGCTAAAGGACAGGAGAGATGGCAGAGCGGTCGATTGCGGCGGTCTTGTCCGAATGGATCCCTTCGGTAAAAACCGTTGAACCTTCGGAGTTCCATTAATTGAGCACTTTACTATTGATTGCTAATGCCCTTTTATGTTTACATACTTAAAAGTACTACTTATAATAAAAGATATATAGGCAGTTGCGAGGATTTGAGAATACGCCTGAAACGTCATAATACGGGTAAGGTCAAATCTTCAAAAGCTTATAAACCTTATAATATTATTTATACAGAGGAGTTTCCATCTAGATCTGAGGCAGTAAAAAGGGAAAGATTTTTTAAAACATTAGACGGATATAATTTTTTGAAAAATAAGGGTATCTATGATTCATAAGGTATCGTATCTTTGTCAAACTTTTTGGAGAGATGGCAGAGCGGTCGATTGCGGCGGTCTTGAAAACCGTTGAACCTTTGCGGGTTCCGGGGGTTCGAATCCCTCTCTCTCCGCCTCAAAAGCAAGCCCCCAAAGGGGCTTTTGCTTTTTATAGGGAGTTTTATACGTTACCTAAAATTTTTTTGAAATAGTGGTTGAGGACTGAAATGAGGACTGTTTTTTTATTTTCTCACCCCCACCCCTCCCCATTTTTTATCTTCCTTTTACTACTATTCCCAATAATTAATCTTGCCTTTCTGTTCCAATTCTTCAGGGAATAACTTATATCCAAATAATTCCCGTGCTATTGCCACTTTATCTTCGTAATGTTTCTCTATCACTCCGTCGGTAGAATGAGTTGTATTGAGACTATTATACACTTTTTTGTATGTAATATTGGTTTTACGAAGATTTTTAAACTTTATCTCCCCTTGGGTGCTTATCCTCACTTAGACACACATGGGCGTTTTTCATGACTGTTACTATACGGTGCCTTTTAAATTCATATCTGTGAACAGGTAAAGGTTGCAAGGTCTTTTGCTCTAACTCAATGAACTGGTCCATCCGACTGTAATCACGACCCTGCATTTTGATACCATTGAGCTCTTTCTCCAAATAGTTCCATATATCTTTATTCAGCGCACCAAGTGAGGTATACGGCTCCTTTGGCAGATTAGCGTAAATATGGGTGTAAACGATTTTTACCGCACCTTCTACCAATGATTTATCACGTGGATGGTTTGGTCGGGCTGGAATGACAGTGCATTGGTAGTGATTTGCAAAATCTTCAAAAGCCTCGTTCACCGTTGGCTCATAGCGGTCGCTCTTTGTTACGGCAGGTGTTAGATTGTCTGGTTCAATAGCTTGGGGTACAAAAGAAGATAAAACAGAGGTGGTAAAAAATTTTGACCACCTTGCAAACCTTAAATTTTCTCCATAACTTCCCAAAGCCTTTACGGAAAAAGGATTGTATATGCTGGCAACTGTGTCTGTGGATGGTTTATGCTTCCATGTATGTGTAAAGAAGTTTTTGATTTTCAATAGCTTCTTTAGTTTTAGGACTTACCGCTCGGCTCTATTTAATGGGTAAGTTGTATAAACTGAGTGCTGAATTTCCCAATTTTTAAATTTTTTTTATCTTTTTGGGGAGGGATTAAATCCAATAATTACCCTTGTTTTCTTGCTCCAATTCTTCAGGGAATAACTTATACCCGAATAGTTCTCTCGCTATTGCAACTTTATCTTCATAGTGCTTTTCGATCACCCCATCGGATGAATGGGTTGTATTAAGGCTTTTGACCTTTTTATAAGTTAAATTCGTTTTACGAAGGTTTTTAAACCTTATTTCCTCATTCGGATTAACCAGTTTATAGAAATGGCTAAAAGACCTCGTTAAATAATCAATCATGCCGTTCCTATGGTTTAATATCTCTGGAGCTAAGATATATCTTTCGGTGCCTTTATATTCATTAATTCCAATGTATTTTAGTAGACATGGCTATAAATCAACTCAGTATTTTGATTAAAGCCTATAAAGTAGTAGTATATAAAGTGATTTTACTTCCCTCTTGATTGTGCATCTATTACAGCAATAGTGACCATGTTGACAATTTCCCTTACGGAGCAACCTAATTGTAAAATGTGAGCAGGTTTTTTCGTTCCTAAAAGGATAGGACCTATGGCTTCCACGTCTGCCAACTCCTGCATCATTTTGTAGGCGATGTTACCTGAAACAAGATTAGGGAATATAAGCGTATTAACGCTTTTATTAATCAGTTCTGAAAAAGGAAATTGCTCTTTTAATAATTCATTGTTGAGAGCGAAGTTAGCCTGTATGTCACCATCTACAATCATACCCGGGTACTTCTCGTGAAGTATCGCAACCGCTTTAGAAAGCTTATCAGGTATTTCACCTCTAACCGAGCCAAAGTTAGAATAGGATAACATAGCAATTCTTGGAACGATATTGAATTGCTTTACACAATTAGCTGTGAGCGCCGTTATTTCCACCAGGTCTTCCGCAGAAGGATTAATATTCATGGTAGTATCAGCAAGGAAGAAAGGCCCTTTGCGTGTGAGCAATATATACATGCCTGCCACTCTGGTAACGCCCTGTTGAACACCAATTGTTTCCAGCGCAGCCCTTATCGGGTCGGCATATTTGCGGGTGATGCCCGAAATCATAGCATCTGCAAAATTCGTTTCTATCATCATGCCGCCGAAGTAATTACGCTCGCG
>Ga0206824_10153_pt1 | contig 23288 bp, 21 predicted proteins | sample Alteio_BWOrgCont_82_FD_152874 | JGI IMG/M metagenome (GOLD analysis project Ga0206824, IMG submission 152874) | Enriched cells from forest soil in Barre Woods Harvard Forest LTER site, Petersham, Massachusetts, United States -... | ecosystem: Environmental > Terrestrial > Soil > Temperate forest >...
GGCGCCGGAAGAAATTCACAATCCGTCTGTCGATTTCAGGACAATCACTCGATTCTAGGAAATGCAAACGGTCTCTGTGCTGGGCTGCCATTTCTTCGAGGGCGTGGTGATGAAGCGGGCGAATTCGATTGATCCGGTGCTGATGCGATCGGCGACGGAGGAATGCACTAGATGGGTGACGCATGGGGCTTCTTCCGTGAACCGGCGGCGATCTCACCGATTATGGATTGGTTGGTCGGGCGTATCGGAAGCGCTCGATCGTGACTGGCATCGCGCCCCTGAGTATTAGGCATTTGCGGAGATAGATTGTCCGGGACGGTGCAGCTGATCCGCATTGCATTCACTCACCCTGTCGCATATTCGACTCCGTGCTTTCGCTGGCCGAGACAACTATTGTCGATCCTGAACCGCTCTTCATCCTGCCATTTGTCGGGTTATTGCTTGCCATTGCGCTGTTGCCAGTCTTTCTCAAGCACCACTGGGAACGGCACTACTACACAATTTCAACAGGCTTGGGAGCCATCGCTGTTTCCTATTACGTCTTCTGGCTAAAGGCAGGAATTGAGATGCTCGGCGTGGCGGGTGACCGCGCCGGCGGCTGATTGGCTGGCGGCAAAGTATCTTTTTGTGCTCGGCGCAGTCTATGCACTGCCGCTGGTGGTCCACTCCCTGTGGGATTTACGGCCCGAGCGCGACTTTCACGGGGCGGTGCTTTGGAAAAGGTGGATGCCCGTGGGGAGCGCGGTATTGGCGACGATCCTATTCTGCGGGATCCTGGTGCTGCGGAGCGATGTAGCGCGGGATTTCATCTACTTCCAATTCTAACTCATCTGCAAAGGTGTTTGCCTTCCAGTGATGGCCATTGCAAGTATCCTCTGTGGTGGAGAGGCGGCCTGAATCACATCAGCGGTGGCCCAGACTGAGTCCTACGAATACCCCCAAAGCGAGTGCCCCGAAAAGCAGAACAAGAACAGAAGCCTCGGCTAAAACTGCAGCCGCGGCCAGGAAGGAGAAGCGCATATGAGGGGACATGCCGCCTCCCCGATTGGGATTGTTGTCGAGTTTCACGGCCGATCGTTATGCAGCTATAAGATTCGGCCCGCAAAGTCGGCGAAGGCTTTCGTGCCGCGGTTTAGGCCGCAGTGCCTTGGCCACCGCCAAGATTAGATCGGCACGGCGGACGGGCTTCCGGAGAGTAGTTGAGAATTCCCGGATGACGGCGGGGGATAATAACCTGTGCGTGAGCGCAGCGGAGATCATAATCACCGGGATACGGCTCCCGGCGGCTCGCATGGCAAGCACCATACTGCCCCCATCAAGTCTGGGCATCTCCATGTCGGTCAAGACAAGGTCGAAATGCTCGTCGGCGAGGCGCTCCAACGCAGCTACACCATCCTCCGCAGTCTCGACTTCGTAGCCGTCCGAGCTGAGGACACGGCTGTACAGTTCGCGGATGAGTTGATCGTCGTCTACAATTAGCAACCGAACGCATGGTCTTTCTTTGATCGGGGCATCGAGTCTAGCGGCGGAGTGGTGCATGCGATGTGGCGGTTGGAGTTTATTGGTCTTGGATGACGCGAAAATCCCACCGTCACGCGGCGATTGCCATTGGTGGCGAAGCCGTTTGTGAATAGGCATTGCGCCTATACGCCCTTGGCTCCGCGCCTACTGCGCAGAGTTTTTACCTTGGCAACCTCGGCGTTTACTTGCCTTCGAGTTGCTGGGTTTCGACCCAGCGTACCGCCTGCCGGATCATTTCCGCGCTAGTAGCAAATTCCATTTTCTCCTTGATGTGATCCCGATGCACCGAAACGGTTTTCGGACTCAAGTTGAGTTTCGCGGCGATTTCCTTTGCCGTCCGGCCCTCACCAAAATGCCGGAAGACCTCGAACTCACGGTCGCTAAGCCTTTCCAATGGTGATGATGAGCCGCGCGGTCGCGCTCCGGCGAAGAGATCGAGAACCCGAGCGGCGAGGCGTTCGCTCACGTAGATGCCGCCTTCCAGGACTCGCCGAATGGCCGCGACCATCACTGGCCCCGGGCTGTCCTTCGTCATGTAGCCTTTTGCGCCCGCATTAAGGGCACGCTCGGCATAGAGCATCTCGTCGTGCATGGAGCAGACGAGCACTTTCAGGTTCGGATGCAGAACGGCAAGATCCTTAATGAGTTCAAGTCCGCTACGGCCGGGCAGGTTCAGATCGGTCAGAACGAGATCGGGCTGCTCACTCTCCACTGCCCTTAACGCGTCGGCGGAGTGCGTCGCCGTTGCACAGACAACAAGATCGAGCTGCGCATTGAGCATTAGCTTATAGCCGTCCAACACCACTGGATGGTCGTCGACGAGGAGGATGCGGAATTTCGGGTCTTTCGCTCCGGTCTTGCCGGGTTTTTGCTGGCTCATGGCGCGGATGGAATAAAGCACGCAATACGAGTGCCGCCCGCCGGTGGTGAACCCATTTCAAACTTCCCGCCAATGAGTTTTGCCCGGTGACGCATGACTCGCAAGCCGATGCCACCGCCTGCGGCCGAGGCTTCCGGCAGGCCCTCGCCATCGTCCTCCACTTCGAGGACCAAGGTCCCGTTTCGACGTTCGAGACCCAGGCGAATCTCGTTCGCGGTGGCGTGCTTGAGCGCATTGTTCACCGCTTCCTGCGCGATACGGTAGAGGTGGTTGGAAAGCACCCCGTCGGTAACCTGGACCGGGTGTGGACAGTCGAAGACGCAGCGGATGTCGCTGCTGCGGGTGGTGACCTCGGCCAGCTCGTGCAAAGCGTGCATGAGGCCGTCGTCCGCCAATGGCACTGGAGCCAGTCCGTGCGAGAGGACGCGCACTTCGGCAATCGTTGCTCGCAACTGCAGGCTCAGTGTTTCCGCCTGTGGCACTAGGGCGGGCGCGGCCAATTCGAGCGCGGTGATGAGTCCATTGGTGGCCAGGGACGCGGCGGTGAGATGCTGCCCGAGGCTGTCATGCAAATCCTCGCCGATGCGCCGCTGTTCGCGCTCGGAGGTATCCAGGATCACACGTTCCAGCCGGACCCGTTCTGCTTCCCGCTCGGCGAGGCGTGTGCCCAACGCCGCGAACGCCAGCGACAATTCATGCACTTCATCGCCACCGGGGATCACCGTCAGACTGCTCGCGCGTCCCTCATCGAAATCCCGGATCGCCCGCGTCAGCCGCCCGAGACGGGCTGCGAAGCCAAAATGAAGCGCGACCCAGAGGACCACGCAGAGCGCGGTCACGGCCGAGGCGATCCATTCCCGCTGCCGGGCGGCGTCCGCGCGCGCTTGCTGGATCGCGCTCGCCCGGTCAAAGACCAGCAACGCCCAACCGGTTCCGCGTGTCCCCATCGGGAACGGATACGCGCCGTAGAGCAGGTCACCTTGCTCGCGGTGATTTGCCGTTTGCCCAGCACTTTTCTCATTCTCCATAGCGACCTTTATGGCGGGTGCCAGCGGCGTGTCATGAGTTGGCTGGCCCAGCCAGCGCTTCTCCGAATCGTCCACAATCAAGCGGTGTTCGTCTACCAAAGCGGCCAGACGCAACCACGGTTGGTGAGCCCATGTGGCGAGATCCTCGGCCAGCGCGGGGCCGTCGCCGCGCTCGATTTGTCGCCCACTCCGACGCGCCATGCGATCCCCCGTCGTATCCATTTCGGCCACCACATCTTTCAAGTTGCGGGCCAGGTCGTTCGCCAAGTTCAGTCGATACTCGAACCACGTAGTTACGAGCCCGAAGATGAACACAAGAATAGGGACATAATAACGAGCTGGGGGCGGGAACGACACGCTGGAAAATATCACAAGCGTTAATATCCCGCGATTCGTTTGCATTTCCTTTTGTCATTTTGGTGCGAGCACGCTCGTGCGGCGGGCCGCACGGATGCGGTATTCGGTGGGTGTCCTCGAAGAACTAGTCGCCCTGGCGCGTGCTCAACGAAGAACGTTGAAGGCTGCTCAAACTCAACTGGAGGCTGATCCACTTTTTGCTCACTTGCTCAAAAGCCGCAGCGCGTATCGCAGAGCCGACGAGCATCGGACCAAATCAGGGAAGCGGATGGAAGACCTTGTCCGCTCCACGTTCTTCGTTGCCCAGGGCCATCAATTTCGTGGGGACATCGATCAATGGAGGAAGCTATTGGCCATATTTCCGAGGTGACCATCGTCAACCCCATGTTCACCCGAGACGAAAACGCCGCTACCCATTCAGGTTCTATGGAACTGCGAGAATTCGAGGCCGACAATCTGGCCGAAATGCGTTGTGCTACCCATCAATTCCAACGGGGTTGACCCAGTCAACAGAGCCACCCAGATTTTGCGTAAATGAAAGCGATCCTGGTTCTTTGTTTTTTCCTAATGTTGGCGAGCGCACGGGCACAAATAGGCGCTACACTGGCGCAATGCATTCAACGATACGGCGAACCCGTGGCATCGCCGGGGACTACCATTCCCGGTGGCCTGTATGATTTCGAAAAAGATGGCCTTCACATTGGCATCGGCTTCTTTGAAGGGCACGTCGATTACCTCCAGTTTTCCAGGATCAGTCCCGACCCCAGCGAGCCGCAGAGATTATCCGAAAACGAGTTGAGGAGGTTGCTCATGTCCAATGCGGGCGGCCACAAGTGGGTGATTCGCGAAGGCTTCGAGAATCAGTGGGTAAGCGACGATGGAAGTCTCTATGCCGCAAAGCTTATCGCAAAGGGTTTCCTGATCATCCAGACCAAGGAGCACATCGCCCGTGCGACACCACCAAGTAAATGAACGGACACGTGGTGGAACGTTCAGAAAGCCACTGACGAACCTCCACACCGGACTGCCATTACGACAGTATTTCCGAGGCGAGACTGCGTTTGCGAAAGCCGGTATGGAAGACTCGGTGCGCTCCACCTTCTTCACTGCTCAAAGTCTCAACTTTCGTGGGGACATCGATGACTGGAGGAAGTTGTTGGCAATTTTTCCGAGGTGATCGCCGATTATACAACTGAGGCGATCCGACTCCTGATTCATACTGATCATAAGAGGGTGCGCCTAGGTTCAAGGTGTGTCAGAAGCTTTTCTGCGTACGGCAACTCCAACTCTTCGTCACCCCGATTGCAATTGTAGGTTAGGTAAAGCATAACGTCTCGATTCCCTAGCCACCATTTTTTCCAGAAAGTGTCGGTATGCCAATCAGTGTATGAAGTGCTGAATCCCGTAAACTCGCCAAAAAACGCTTCGCTAAGCTCTTCACCTTCTGGTAATTCCTTCGCAGCCGAGTTCCTCAAATCATCGTCGGAGACGAGTCCTTTCTGTTTACGCGCTGCACTAATGTGAATTGCTCCCATCCCTTCCGGTTGCGTGATCTCGATGCACTGATCGACTTGTCTAAGTTGCCAGGGAGCAGAGACAGTCAACTTCCAAAGATCGGTTTGATATGAGTTTTGCATGTTGATCACTGCGAAAGAGGGCGCGAAATTCATTTTCTATTCAAGAGCTATGTCGCACAACCTTCCAGCCGTTAGTTCAAGTGGCTTCTCGATCACTTCGATATTGAAGCCATTCGTGGACAAGCCCCATATGCATCAATAGTAGACGGTTTTGTGAAGCGCTTATCATAGCCGCAGCCGTCACATTTCCAGTGGAGGGATGAAGGGTTCAGATCGGCTTCAAGTCCATTGACCACTTCGAGAGCCTCATCGAGCCGGCGACGGGTCTGCCCCAAAGCGAACTTCAGCTTTTGTAATTTGGCTTTGGTGTCCGTGTGTGAATGTGAACACTCAATGAACCGGGGCTGCAATCCTGATTTTTCATTCGGTCCGGATGCAGCAAATTTTGATCTCGTGAACGGGTGTGCTTTCATTATCGAAGAACGCTTTGAGTCCAAACAATGAAGACTCGTCTTCTGCTCCATTGCGACACCGCACGCTTGACCTGTTTTCTTTCAAAGGAGGGAGAGCAGGAGCGGCAATTCTTCACCGATTTGATGGAGGCGTTTGAGTATGCGGCGACCATTGTCACGGATGAAACCCCGATCACCGTCTACGACGATGGAGGACGAGTGATCGTGGAGAGCGTCATCGCTCCAAGTCGCGCGAGTAATCGCCCGACAAATTCCAGTGAGCAATTCCAACCGGACGGCGAGACGAAGCCACGTCCTCTGCCGCAGCGGGCGGCGAAGCTCGCTTACGACGCAATCGCTTTGAAAGCCTACTTTATCGCCTTGGATCGGCACACACAGGGAGAGCGCGCCGATCCGCTCAAAGACTGGATCGAAGCCGAGCGTCAACTGCTTCAGGCCACCCCACCTTCTGATTAGATTTCGTTTATCCAGCCACGGGCGGCATCCAGTTGTTCGTGCGTGAAGTAGCGCACCTGAGCGGCGGTGAATGGTCGGCAAAAACCAGTCATCAATCGGTGCCAGGTCTTCTCTCCAACGACGGCGAGGCGTTCGATGTGGTTGAAGTGCTTGGCGTTCCACTTCGTGTCTTCCCACAAGGCCCCGGCATCCCAGCCGTGGAAGTCGTGCATGGTGATGAGAATGCGGATCTTTCCGTATTTGCGGATCAACTCCTCAGTTTCAGGGACAAATCGCTCGTAATCCGCTCGGCTCAACTTTCCGTGAAGGTCAACCTCCAACATCTTGCCGTGAACTTGTTCGGCGACGTGTGTGGTGGAATTCATTTTGATGCTCCTTTTTGGAGAAGCTCGGACTCGCTCGACTTGGAATCAACCGGATTTTGAAGCTGCTGATCTGATGCCGTTGACAACCATCACCACAGGTCGATCTTCTTTTCAGACTCCAGCGAAACCGGTTCTAGCCACCGGCATAATCGTTGGAGTCTTTTTCGTGGAGTGGAAACGATCCTGGCCTGAGCATCCACGAAAATCATGATTCAGGTCATCGCCATCATCACCACCAAGCGGGGTCAACGGGATTTGTCGAAAAACCTCGCCCCTGCATCCCAACCCAGCAGGGATGAGGCTGCTTGTAGTAGACTACCGGAAGAAGCATTCGCATGGACAGAGCGCATTGGGCGTGTCGGCTTTGGCAGATTAAGACTCTGCGCCGACATTGAAGGCGATACGGGAGGGCTTTCCTGTCGAGCGATGATCGGGTTGCCCGACTGAATTCAAAAGGCTACCGCGCCGTAATACATCTGTTCACAAATCCAGGAACGAACCAATCAAACGGTGAATAAAGTTCCGCGATTCGAGATTCGGATCTTGTCGCCATCGCATTGTGAACTTCGAAGCATCGGCGACAATTGGCACGAGGATTTTTTGTCGCTAAAAGGAGCATTGGACTTTGTGGCCTGTTTGCCTGGCTGCGACGACGCACGAGTTGCGATTTTAGACCAGAAAGGCAATCCCGTCAGATCTTTGCCGCCAAGATCGCTTCGGCTACATTCCAGCTTTTCAGCTCTTTCAGTTTGGCGGCGAGAATGACTGTGAGGTGATCCTTACCATTGGCTCTGTGCCACAATGTCCGAGGCATTTCGACGAGCAGGGAGAGGAATTTGTGAGTTTGACCATTTGAGAAACGCTCAGGCCGAATTCGTGAGGCAGGTAGCGACACAGATCAAATTGCGTGTCCTTCGAGCGTGTTCGAAAGGCACGTTAGCAAAGCGTCAGCCCGGAAGGGCTTGATCAGAATGGCATCATATTGTTCCGGTTGAGAGATGGACTCCCGACAGCCGGTAATCAGGATAATCGGGAGATTTGGCTCACGCATCTTGATCTGCTTGGTCATTTCCTCGCCGCTCATCTCAGGCATTACTCGGTCTGAGATTACGACATCCCATTTCGCTGTTTGATGCCGCTCCAGCCCCTTCCTGCCATTCTCCGCAGATTCGACAACATAATCCGCCCTTTCCAGAACTTGTTTTAGCACAGCCCCGAGCGCGGGATCGTCCTCTACGAGCAAGACATTTTTGAGGGGGCGTTTTGTTTTCATCGAGTGACCTCACGTGCGGCCCGTTGTTCCCTATAGGTTCTCTAATCATCGCACCTCCTCTGCCCAATGGCCGGGAAAACCTAAGCTTCCGTGACGCCCCATTCGCCAATGCATACCAACATCCAGACGAACGAGCAACAAACGGAAGTTGTTCGATGAACATTTAGTATCGCAAACGGCAACGGCGTGATCTTCGAAAAGTTCGTCAAGACTCTCCGCGTCATTTTGATTGCCATTCTTTGGAAATGACGGCAAAAATCCGGAATGCTTCAGGATCTTCAGATTGGGGAGGCGAAGCGGAAGGTGTTAGGCTCTAAAGGTGTATCCACTTGACGATAACGCTTGTTTGCCGACACTTATGGATCTCGAAACGGCCAAAAGATTAATAGGAGGTGGGGCAGATTGGGAAACAAAGTCTACCAATAGTGGGCAACAGTATCTTGTGGCCATTGACGAGAGCTTCTTTTGTGAGTTAATCGCAGACCGAGGAAGGCTTAAATCGCTGACCTTTCTCTACCGAAGGCGCCGGGGTAAGATTCTTAATATCATTACGGTTTTCACTGGAAATCCAACCAAGACACAAGAATTCTTCAACAATGCTGACACATCCTTTACTGAGCATCCAAACAACGCGTATCGCGATGTCGTCGGACAAAACATCGAGCTCCACGCGGTCCAATTCATTTTAAATAAAAGAAGTGGGGAGCAACTAACGATAAAAATCCTTGGTCGAGAGCAAAAATTTTCCTCGGACGCATTCAATCCACATTGACCGATGACGCTGCGTTTGGGACCTCGTCACGGCGTTCATCGAGCTAGGTGCATCCTTCATCATTCAAAATCGCCTTCTCTTCGCCCGAATTTGCTACTCTCGGCGAACAGTCCCGTTTAATGCCCATCCATGCCATCCCCTGTTGAATATACTGTCGACGCTGCCCGCCACCTAATCCTCGTGGAATACACGCGACAACCAACCTTCGAAGAGTGGAAAGCCGCGATGGATAACATCTTCGCAGACCCCCGTTTTCAGCCGACGTTTGGCATTCTGATCGACCGCAGAGGTGTTTCGTTTCCGCCGCCACATGATTACATTGTGCAGATGGCGCGATACATCGACGCAAAAGCCGAGCGGTTTTCGTCTCTGCGCTGGGCTATCGTTACTGGAAGTATGTCTTCCTATGGACTGGGTCTGATAGCCGAAAAGATGGTGTGCAACAAAGTTCTCCGCACCTTCTTAATCTTTAACGAAGCGATTGGATGGTTGGCGGGAGAGATTGTTTAGTGGTGTGTTGATAACAATCTAGTTAGAATCAGGTGTTTGCGTCTAGAACATCGTGGTTGACAGCAAAGGTCAGGGGGACACCATGACCGGCATGCAAATTCTTGTCGTTGATGATGAAGTGCCAGTGGGAGAGCTGCTTGGGGTCATCCTGAAATCGGCTGGCCATGCCGTAACAACCGTTTCAGACGGACAGTCCGCTCTAACTGCGATGGAAAACGCCAACTACAGCCTAGTTATTAGCGATCTTACGATGCCAGGGATCGACGGGATCAGCTTGGCGAGAAAGATCAAATCGGCGCATCCCTCCCAGCAGATTATTCTTCTCACGGGCGCTACCAATTCCGTGCCAGCCTCAAACGATGTCGATTACGTGTTGAACAAGCCGATAGACCCTGACAAGTTGACCGGATTCATTGCGGAATTAGCCCAAGTCAATTAGAGATGGAAACTCTGTTCGGCCGAACCCAAGTAGATGGAGCGTGATGCAACCCCCTGAAGAACACTCCGGGAAAGAGACTGAGAAATGGATAGTCACTAAACGAGGGCGGCGGATTTCCGATGCGCTGAGACGGAGAATTGGTAAGAGGCAGAAGAAGAACGCACCGCCGAAATTGTAGTTGTTGGGCAATAGTGGATTCTCAATACGCCATCACCATCCAAGGCACCGCATTCATTCTTCGCGGACCCGGCATTGGAGGAGAGGTTTGCTTTGCGACGCTCCTAGAAGCAATCAGGTATGCTCAAACTCTACCTCAAGCCCGAGGCTCAAAGTTAGTGGTGTTGAGCGAATGTGGAACGGCTACGCTCACGTTGCAGCTCTAGGCGAACATTACTGATTACTCTCGATCTGGCCAGGACGCCAGCAGCGTGGTTGGCGAAGAATCGATGATTGCATGCGCCATCTTCACCTCGCAATTCATTCCGCTGAAACGTTGCGCCACCTCCCTGGTTGTCCCATCCCGCACCAATTGGGGATTCCAGGATTGATTATCCATAACGTAGGTCTGCCCTCCATCGGAATAGACAACAATGGCGTGCGCAGCACGATTGCCGTTGTCATTGGTCTCAGGCATTCCTGAAGTCTGGTAGCCATAGACGACCACCTGGCTGGGAATTCCTTCCGCTTGGAACTTCTCGTGTAAGGCGGTCGCAAACCGAAGGCATTGCCCCTGCACTCCCTTTCCTGGAATACTCGTGTCCTTGGCAATTTGCGCTGCCCGACTGTTGCCGATTCGGATGTGAGCAGTGGAAAACGAACTGCAAGCTGAGCCAAGAAGCGAAATCGTGATCACGAACAGTGCCAACATCGTTTTGTGCATGCCTCCTATTGAGCATCCGCTGTGCATTGGTCCGATGCGTGAACTTGCATTTTCGCCGGTGGCAAGTGCTGAGTGCCAGGGGGAAACCCTTGCAGTAAGTCTCGGGAAAATGATTTACGAACAATTACTGACGTAGGTTCAAGCGCGACCTGTTTAAGGCTCGGGGTCGCTTTGGGCCGGAGCACTTGGGAATGCTTCCGCCGTCGGGTCACGAACCACTCGAAGGCACACATCAAGATAGTCCAGGTATTTGCGCTGCATCCTCTGAAACTCTTCCATTTTCTCCTCGTCACTCTTTCCCTCCATCAGCATACGAAGCTGAAGGTTGTAGACCTGCTCAACTCGTGCCATTACCATCGCTAGAGTAATGTCCGCCTTGCTCAGCCCGACATGCTTGGCAAGGACCTCTTGTAGCTCTTTACCGTAGTTCATTGCGAGAGGGAATGTAGCATCAGAGAATGCAGGGATATAATGACCGTATTGTAATGTATTGGGAGTGGTGGGATCGACGAATTGAGAAAGTTGTTGGCTATTTTTCCGAGGTGATGCGGGCGGCGAGTGCCCTGATTTCACAATTTGTTTAAACAAAGGAGTAGGGGAATCCTGTATTTTTCCGCGCGGGAGTGGCACAGAAAGTGGTCTAAAAACTCTGTCACGCAACATGAAGGATAATGCGCCGGGTCAGCGGTTTTCGTAGGCCCGGCGCATTTCTTTTGCCCAAGAAAAAACACCCGTGAGCAACAAGATTCTCATCTTCCCCAACCCCGACCTTACTTGCACCGTTCGATTCAGCGATTTCACGATACGCAACTTTGACGACATTATTACAGCCGTCGATTTCGTGAAAGAGATGACGCTCCCTGAAGAAGTTGTCGCCGTTTATGATAACACGGCACAGCGGATGATGGAGGTGCGGCTGATGCGCAAGTCCCGAGTTTTAGAGCCAAATTAGGACACACTTCCTCGTTCACCTGTTTAGAGTAGCTTTCTAAGGCAAATGAACCTCTTCTATTTCTCCTGTGATTGCTCTGCGGCTTCCGCACACGTCAAAGGGAACATGATGGCAGATGTGATTGTGCTGGAAGCAACACGCTCTAAAGCCGAGGCTCGTCTCAAAACGCATATAGAAAGCTCTGGCTGGAGCGTTAGGGAAATCCTGCATTGTGATTTGGTGCAAGGTGTTCCGGTTCACGACAGCCGCTTGGGGGCACTCATAAGGACGGCCAAAGAGACCACTCTCGCCTCTGACTTTTCGCCCTACGGAGAACAGTCCCAAGTCGACTTGGCACCTGGCAGCCCTATGCTGCCCTCCGGTGCAAGCGAAGAGATAGTGACTCCAGAGACCCCTTCACCAGACCAGCCAGCCGAGACACCCGTTGAGGTTGAGCCGCCTTCTCCCAAAAGGCTAGTCAGCCCGACACTAAGTGGAACTCTGGCTGCTGACCATGCCGCTTTGCAAAATGACTTGGAGCAGGCGCAGGAGCTAGCGGCAGATTTCCAACGCCAACTGGCGGGCAAATCCAATGAATACGCCCAGTTGAAGCAGCTTCTCGAAAAGACCCAGGCAGATCTCACCCATCTCCAGACAGGCATCGTCCAGTTACGGGCGGAGCGCCATCACCTAGCCAACGAGGTCATGCGCGGACAGGCTTTCGAATTAAAGAGCAAATCGCTCGAACGGAAAATGGAAGAACAAGTTGTCCAGTTGCAGCAACGTGATCGGCAGATCGCTCAATTGACGGTTCAGATCGTGCAACTGCGCGATGCCCTTAATGAAGTGCAGCGAAGTGCCGTCAACACGCCGAAGTCGATGACCCATGAAAAGATAGAGCTAAACGAGGAGGTTGACATCGAAATTACTGCTGAGAATCCGAGACCACTTCGCATTGTTCGATAACAACGTCGCATTGCAAAGAATGGGAGATTGCGGTTCGCTGGCCATAGGCAGAACAACATCTCCTCAGCATTCTCGCCGTATTGAGGATGAGGTCTCCAGACCCCATGCTGAATGGTTTTCAGAACGGACACGGGCACACCCAGCGACTCAGCTGCGCCGGTGTCACGAATTGGCAGAAAAAGGTGCATCCACCGCGCCAGGGACTTGCGATCGGCGGTCAATGTGTCGCCGAATACTAGCCATTGATGATGAACCCTTTGTAACCCAGACGTTGAAACGGCTTCTCGAAGCACACGGCTACACTGTTCAGGAGGAGAATGATGCCATGAAGGCGCTGGCGACGGCGCGGAAATTTCAGCCTCACGCCGTAATTCTTGACTATTTGATGCCGAGGGCGCACGGCGGGGATGTGGCTTGGCAGTTGATGAGCGATTCTTTATTAAAAAATAGTCAACTGATCGTTTGTAGTGGTCTCGATCCCGTAGAATTCAAATGGAGATTACCGCCAGGGCAAATCCAGATCTTGGAAAAACCGGTGAATTCGGATGCGTTGCTGGAGTTGCTACGAGCGCACTGAATGAAGCACGAGCACATTTTCTTCTACTGCCAATCCTGCAGGCAAAGACGGCATTTTATCAGGCGCAAGCTCAATAACCGACCTCATCTCATTGCGACTGTTTGGACTTGTGGGTTCTGGGGAATTGTCTGGCTGATTCTTTGCCGTGTTCGTGCAAGACGCCCTTGGAGTTGTCTAATCTGTGGTAATGAGCAAACTCCGATGGAAGAACCGAAGTCGCTGGATTTGCACGACGAGACACCCCACTCCTAAGGGGCGATTGTTGAGATCATCCCGGTCGATCCTCACTCGACTCCAGCGAAACCGGCCCTAGTCTCCGGCACAATCGTTGGAGTCACTCTTTCGGCGTCACTTCGATCAGTGCCGAGATGCGGGCTAGAAGGGTTGGGATAGAGAATGGCTTCCCAAAAACTGCGTCGAAAAGTTCGGTGTACTCAACGCAACTAGGAATTCCTGCAATCAAAATGATGTGTTGCGTTGGCACCTCCTTCTTGATCGCGCTGGCCAACTCCTCTCCAGTCATTTTCGGCATCTTCCTGTCGGTTATGACCAAATCCCAAGGTCGCACACGGAAAAGGCGCAAGCCAGAAACTCCATCCGCAGCCATACCAACCACGTATCCCGCCTTCGTCAAAATGCGTTCCAGGAAGTAGCGGACCTCTGCGTCATCTTCGACTAGCAAGATTCTCTTTGCTCTGAGATCGGTATCCGATTTTGAACTCATTTCACGCTAATGTGATGCAGGGAATCGTTTCGGAATCATGAAACGGTTGTTGCGGCATCTCACTCGCCTTCCTTGTCAGAAAATCAGGCCACGACTCCCACCCACTTTTCAGAATCGACCGCCACCGCGTTTTCTCAGCCGAAGTGGTGTTCCGACATGGCGAAAAACGGCGGAGGGCACACCGACGACGGGATGCTGGCACGCCAAAAACGTCGCGCTTGAATTGCCACGTTCGGCATTTACGATGCTCCTCCGTGTGCCACCCAGTTCGCGCGGCGCCACCATCGCCTCCGACGCTTCGTTCTTCCGCGAGCCACGCGATGTTGACCGTGGCGGCATTCTTCGTGGCGTGGGCTGCGACTTCCGCCTGGCTTGGACAGGTTTTGCCCTTTCCGGACGCGGCCTTTGTACGGGCCAAGGTCGAGAAGCTGGCGCAGCACGGCGATGACTACGATATCCTTTTCGTCGGTTCGAGTCGGATTCACTACGAGATCGAGCCAGCGGTGTTTGACCGAACGTTGGGCGAACTTGACGTTACAGCCCGCTCTTTTAATGCCGGCGTCGTCGCCATGCGATGTCCGGAAGACGGCTATTATCTGGAACAATTGCTCCGCTGCCCCCACCAACGGTTGAAGTGGGTTTTTTTCGAACTGATGCCGGTGACCGAAGCCGACTTGGTGCTTCGTGGGACGGAGCGTAACACCTATTGGCGAGACGGCAAACGCACCTGGCTTCTCACGCAACACTTCTCCAGCCAAATGGCCGACACCTGGTCGCGTTCAGGCCTGTGGACCCGTGACTGGCCGAAGAAGTTCTCCGTTTCCGCGCGATTGGCCGGAGCTTGGTTGGAGGATGTGACCCTGTGTGCGGAGAATCTCTCCCAATTCGGGCGTGGTTGGCCGCTTCTCGAACAAAAACTGGCGCCGTCGACGAAGCGAGCTTCCGCGCCGAAACGTGACCTCGTCGGGGATGGTTGGGTGTCTCCCAGCACGGTGAAGCCGCTGATCCAGGATGAAAAGCGTCGTGCCAAGTACGAGCGGGCGTACGCCGCCTTGCTGGCAGAGAGACAACGATTTGACGCCGGCGACGCGGTGAGCTTCGAGGCCGTGCACGCCAAAATCGACTTACTGAAGAGCGCCGGGATAACGCCGCTACTGATCGTGCCACCGACGGTCGCTGCCAAACGCTATCTCCCGGCGTCCGTCGCCAGTGAGACATCGGCGATCATGGACTTTTCCGAGTCGACGAAATGCCCGGAGCTTTTCGCGGTGGAAAATCGTCTCGATGAGGACCATTTGAGCGCCTCGGGTGCGGAAATCTTCTCACAGGCACTGGCGCGCGAATTTGTCGGCAGACTGCGCAAGTCTGCGCAGAAACCTCCAGCGACCGGTTTGTAGGCGATGTGAAAAGCGCCGCGAATGGCAATCGGGGTGTGTCGTGTCCCGTCGCGCATCTGTGTGAGAAGCGTCGGGTTCGCCAATCCAGTTCAATACAACCGCCACTGCGTTTTCTCAGCCAGGTGGTATCCCGACAAGGCGAAGAACGGGTGATTTTCGGGACCTGGCGACATCAGTGACGTTGATGAACTTTGGTGAACGCTCGACTCGGCATTTTCGAGTGCTGAAGATCCTCGAATTTGGTGCGGATGGGGGTGGTGGCGGGCATTTTCGAGCGCCGCGACATCGGTGACGTCTATCCACAAACTAGAACATGAGTAAATCTGTTCTGACTTCAGCCGATTTGGAGCTGCTGCCCAGTCTTTCCCTTGGGCATGCTCGACGATAGTGGTCCCACGCCTGAGAACCGATTTTCTACCTCAAAAGCCCGCGGCAACCTAAGTGCGGCTTTGCCAAGTTCCTCCACCTCTTTTTTCCTCTCGGCTGCGACCGCAATAAATCCCTCGGCAATGACTAGGCACAGCGAGCGGCCGATATGTGATGCGACGTGACTGGGGCAAAGCCACGTCGTGTTATGCCACCGATTCGCAGACCCCTCCGCGTCTGGCCATCCTCAGTGCGAATACGTTGTTCAACGTGGCAAAACGTCGCCGATAATCTTCGAATAGGCTTGCCGCGCGTAGCGAAATTTGCTACGCAAGTCGTTTGAACTTGCCGTTTGGGCATGGGCTCGCCGGCTGGTGAGTAGGCTTTAACCCATTGCTCCCATGAATAACGTTCGTAGTTCAATGCGGTCGCCGTCCCTCGCCGGTGACCCGCGCTCCGCGGCTTCCGCCGCCCCCATCAAATCTTCGCATCGCCATCGCGAGCGTCGTCGACTCGCCCGCCTGACTGCGGCCGTCGCCGCCGCCTGCGGCCTCGCGTTGACGCTTGCGCCGTCCAACGCCCGCGCTCAAAACTGGCTGTCCAGTCCCGGTTCCGGCGATTGGAATACCGCGGGGAATTGGAATCCCGCCGCCGTGCCGAACAGCAGCGGCGCCACCGCCACGTTCGGCCAATCGAGCGTGACGTCGGTTTCGCTTTCGCAAGCCACAGTGGTGGGCGGCATTACCTTTTCTTCGGCCGCCTCCTCGGGCTACTCCATTATCGTCTCCTCTCCCATTTCGTCCCTCACGATCGCCGGCGCCGGCATCACGAACAATGCCGTTTTTGCGACACAGTACTTTGTGAACGCCATCGGTGCCGATGGGAACGGCGGATCCATCACCTTCACGAATAGCGCGAGCGCCGATCTTTCCGCGGCAGTACGCTTTCCCACGGTATTCACGAATGAGAGCACCTCGGCGACCGATGGCACAAGCGGCGTCCTCGACTTTCAACAAAACTCCAAGGCCGGCAACGCGACCATTATCAACCAGGGCGCAGGCGTGGCCGGAGTGACCGCCGCGAGCACCATCTTCCAGGACTCGTCCAGCGCCGGCAGCGCGACGATCGTCGCCAATGGCGGGAGCAATGGTGGAGCGGGCGGAGCCACCTATTTCCTGGGCACTGCCGACGGCGGGACCGCCCAGGCGATCACCAACGGAAATGGCGTCTTCGATATCAGCGGCTTGACTGACGGCGGCATGAGGATCGGCTCCATCGCCGGCAGCGGCACGTATTTCCTCGGCGGGGACACCTTGACGGTTGGGGGTAATAATCTCAGCACCCTTGTCTCGGGTGTCATTGCCGACGGCGGCGGCAATGGCGCCGCCGGGGGTTCCCTCGTCAAGACCGGTACGGGGACCCTCACTCTCTCCGGAGCGAATACCTATACGGGGACCACGATGATTAATAACGGCATCCTCCTCGTGAATGGCTCGCTGGCCAGCACTGCCGCCGTGACGGTGAACAGCGGCGGCACCTTGGGCGGCACGGGGACCATTGCCGGGCCGGTGACGGTGGATTCGGGTGGCACGCTCACCCACAGCAACAACAACAGTCCCGGGACCCTCACCGTCACCGGGTTGACCCTCAATTCCGGCGCGAACGTCGATTATACGCTAGGCACGCCGGGCACGGTGGGTGGCGGCGTCAATGATTTGACGTTCGTCAACGGCAATCTCACCCTCGGAGGCACGCTCAATATCACCGAGCTACCCGGCTTCGGTGCCGGCACCTACGAACTTTTCAGCTACACCGGCACCCTCTCGGGAAGCACGCTGAATATTGGGACGTTTCCCACCGGGTTCGTCGCCGGGGATTTCAGCATTCAGACGTCCGCAAACCAGGTCGACCTCGTCGTCAGCGCCGGCCCGACGTTGCAGTATTGGAACGGCTCCGTCACGACCGCCAATAACCCTGTTAATGGCGGCTCGGGCAACTGGGACAATGTGACGACCAATTGGACCAACTCCACCGGCTCGACCGCGGGCGCCTGGGGCCAATCCGTGGCGGTATTCAACGCCGGGTCGGGCACGGTCACCGTGGCCGACAATATCACCGCCGGGGAGTTGCGCTTCCTCCCCGGCTCCGGCGCTTATACGGTGAATGTGGAACCGACTTACACCCTCACGATCAGTGGTGCAGGCATCACTAATACTTCCGGGGTCGCCCAGAGCTTGGTGGTCGCGGGGTCAAATATGTACGGGAGCACTGGGGTCCTCACGTTTACGAATAGCGCCACTGCCGGCAATATAGCGATCACCAACCAAGCCAGCCCCTCTGGTCCCGGCGGCACGACCCAATTTCTCGGCGCCTCAACGGCGGGCACTGCGACGATTACGAACCAGGGCGGTATCGCTTCGGTCGGTGCCTCCGAACCCGGTGGCGCCACATATTTCGAAGGCACCTCCACGGCGGCCAATGCGATGATCATCAACCAGCGCGCCACCGGCAGCGTTTTCTCGGGATTCACTTACTTCATGCAAGACGCAACAGCCGGCAGCGCGACGATCGTCAACCAGAGCGGCAGCTTTTTCTCCGGTGAGTCCGCTGGGACCGCATTTCAACAATCGGCGACCGCCGGGAACGCGACGATCTACAATCAGGGTGGCTTCGCGGCCGACGTGAATAGTAGCACCGTAAACTTTCAAAACTATTCCTCGGCCGGGAGCGCGACGATTGTCAACCAAGGCGGCGGGGTCCTCGGCCAAAACGGCGGCGATACCGGATTCACAAACGCCGCGACGGCCGGCAGCGCGACGATCACCAACCAAAGCGGCTTGACCTCCATCGGTAGCGTCACCGGCTTCTCAGGCACCTCCACCGCCGGGAACTCGACCATTGTGAATCAGGGCGGGACAGAGACGGCCTTTGACGAGGGCGCCACGGCCGGCAGCGCCACCATCGTTAATGAACCCAATGAAAACGTGGGCTTCCCCCCGAACGAGATCTTCTTCACGGGAACCTCCTCGGCGGGCAGCGCCACGATCATCCTCAATGGCGGTGAATTAATTTTTGAAACAGAGGCGGGAGCCCCGGGATACCCTTCCGCCGGTGCGGCCACGCTCATCACGAATAATGGCGCCACCGGCTTCTCCGGCACTGCCGACGGCGGAACAGCCCGCGCGATCACCAACGGAGGCGGCATCTTCGATATCAGTGGATTGACCAATGGCGGCATGAACATTGGCTCGATCGAAGGCAGCGGCACTTATAGCCTCGGCGCCAATACCTTGACCGTGGGCGGCAACAATCTCAGCACCACGGTCTCGGGCACGATCGAAGGCACTGGTGGCTCGCTCGTGATGACCGGCACGGGAACGCTCACCCTCAGCGGGGCGAATACCTACACCGGCACGACGACGATCAATGGCGGCGCGATCCTCGTGAACGGCTCGCTGGCCAGTACCGCGGCGGTCACGGTGAACAATGGCGGCACGCTCGGCGGTACGGGGACCATCTCAGGCCCCGTGACGGTCAACTCGGGCGGCACGCTCACCCACAGCACGCTCACCTATAGCCCGGCTACCCTAACCGTCGGCGGTTTGACCCTCAACAGCGGGTCCAATGTGGATTATCTGCTGGGTGCGCCGGGCGGCGTCAATGACCTCACCGTCGTCAATGGCAACCTGACGATTGGCGGCACGCTTAATCTCACCGGCCTGGCCGGCTTTGGCGCGGGCACTTACGAGCTCTTTAGTTACACCGGCACTCTCACCGGAAGCACCTTCAACTTTGGCACATTGCCCACGGGATATGTCGCGGGGGATTTCAGCATCCAAACCTCGGTCGCCAATCAGGTCGACCTCATCGTCGCCAGCGGCCCCGCCGTCACCTTGCAGTATTGGAATGGGTCGGTGACCACGGCCAACGGTTCGGTCCATGGCGGATCGGGCACGTGGAATAATTCCATAACCAACTGGACCAACTCCAGCGGCACAACCGCCGCGGCCTGGGGCCAATCGGTGGCGGTCTTCAACACCGGCTCAGGCACCGTGACCCTCGGCGGCAAAATCAGCGCCGCCGAGTTACGCTTCCTGTCTGGTTCCGGCGCTTACACCGTGAACATCAGCCCGGGCGACACTCTTACGATCAGCGGCGCCGGCATCACGAACACTTCAGGCGTCGCTCAGAACTTAGTGGCCGTTGCGGATACGACCGGTCTCGAAAGAGTTGGGACACTATATTTCACCAATGGCGCCACCGCCGGCAATGCGGCGATCACCAACCAGGGCGCCACAGGCAACGGGGGGGCCAGCGGCGCCACAAATTTCCAAAACTACTCCACGGCTGGCAGCGCGACGATCACAAACCAGGGAGGCAATGCCAGCTCGGTGGGTGGCACCACAAACTTCCTGGACAGCTCCACGGCGGGCAGCGCGACGATCACCAACGATACCGGCGCAGCCGGCGGCCAAAGTAGCTACACATTGTTCCAAAACAACTCCACGGCGGGCAACGCGACGATCACCAATCAAGGCTCCGCGGACATCAACAGCGACCCGGGCTACACGGTCTTCACAAATGCTGCCACGGCGGGTAACGCGACGATAACCAATCAGGGTGGTATTCTGCGCGGCAGCACCTCCTTCGTAAGTACCTCCACGGCCGGCAGCGCGATGATCACCAACGCTGCAGGCACCGTGAGCGGCGCCCCCGGAGGCGTCACCGAGTTCTACGACAGTTCAAGTGCCGGCAACGCGACGATTATCAACGCGGCCGCCACATTTAGCGCTGTCGACGGCGGTAACACACAGTTTGGGTACGCCTCCACGGCGGGCAGCGCGATGATCACCAACCAAGGTTCCGCAGTCAACCAAGCTATCGGCGGCAGCACGAGTTTCGACAACACCTCCACCGCCGGCAGCGCGACGATCATGAACCAGAGCGGCACCGTCAGCGGTGCCGGCGGCGGCATCACCAGCTTCGGGGAAACCGCGAGCGCGGGAAGCGCCACGATTACCAACAACGGTGGGGTCACCAATAGCGCCTCCAACCCCGGCCGCATCCTCTTCGAAGACACCACTACGGCCGGCACCGCAACGATCACCAACAATGGTGGCACGGTGAACGGTGCGTTCGGTGGGAGCACCATCTTCGCGAATACCGCCACCGCCGGCAGCGCGACGATCACGAATAGTGCCGGCACGGTCAACGGCGCCACCGGTGGCGCCACTGGTTTCGAAAGCACTTCGTCGGCGGGTGCGGCGCTCATCACTAATCTCGCCGTGAACGTCAGTGGTGCCGGTACCGGCTTCACCTTCTTCACGGACCAGAGCACGGCCGGCGCCGCCCTGATCGTCAACCAGGGTTCTTCATTTTCTGGCGTCGACGGCGCCAGCACCACCTTTGAGACCAACGCCAGCGCGGGCAGCGCAACGATCATCAACAACGGTGGTGCGAGTAGTGGCGCCTTAGGCGGACTCACCTACTTTCATGACAGCGCGACGGCCGGCGCCGCTTATATTATTAACCAGGGAGGGGCCGTCACCGGTGCCAACGCCGGCACCACTTACTTTTACGATTCTTCCAGCGCGGGTGGCGCGGCGATCATCAACCAGGCCGGCGCAAGGTCGGCCACCTTCGGTGGGTCCACCGTGTTTGAAGGCACCTCGACGGCCGGCTTCGCCACGATCAGCAATGCGGGCGTCATCGTCAGCAATGCCCTCGCCGGAAACTCGATCTTCATGGGCAATGCCTCGGGCGGCAACGCCACCATCCTCAATGGCGGCAGCAGCGGCAGCGGTAACCCCGCCGGCTACACCCAATTCGGAAGCAACAGCACGGCGGGCAGCGCGACGATCATCAATCTACCCGGCTCCGTCAGCGGTGCGAACGGCGGTGTCACCCAATTTCAAATCTCCTCGACGGCCGGCTTTGCCACGATCATCAATCAATCCAGCTCCGTCAGCGGTGCTCCCAGCGGCACCACCACTTTCCAGGATAACTCCCTGGCCGGCTTCGCCACGATCACCAACCAGGGTGCGACGGTCAACGGCGCTTCCAGCGGCGCCACCACATTCCAGGATAGCTCCACGGCCGGCAACGCCGCGATTATCAACAATGGCGGGACCGTCAACAGCGCAAGCGGCGGTAGCCTGCAATTCAATACTTCGTCCACCGCGGCCTTTGCAACCATTACGAACAATGCCGGAACGGCCTCCGGCGGCATCGGCAGCGCGACCTCTTTCGCAAATAGCTCCACGGCCGGCAGCGCCACGATCACCAACCAGGGCGGCGCGGTCGTCGGCGGCTACGAAGGCCAAACAATCTTCACGGACAATTCCTCGGCCAGTACCGCGATGATCATCAACAACGGCGGAAGTGCTTACGCGGGCGGAGCTACCACGTTCAATTCGACTTCGACCGCGGCCAGCGCGACGATCATCAATAATGGCGTCCCGTCCACCGCCGGCGCCGCCAGTTCTGGAAACACCACTTTCAACGACAATTCCACGGCGCAAAACGCCACGATCACCAATAACGCCGCGGGAGCCGCTATGACGGGCTACAATTCCGGTGGCGATACCTTCTTTGACGGCAGTTCGACGGCCGGCACGGCAACGATCACCAATAATGGCGCCACCATCAATGGCGCGGGCGGCGGTTACATGCAATTTGAAGACACCTCAACGGCCGGCAGTGCCACGCTCATTGCCAATGGCGGCTCCAATGGTGGCCAGGGCGGCGTCATCGTGTTCAGTTACGGCAGCGATGGCGGGACCGCGCGCGCCGAGGCCTACGGCAACGGAGTCTTCGATATTAGCCGGCTGACGGGTACTGGGATGAATATCGGCTCGATCGAAGGCAGCGGGACCTTCTACCTTGGCGCCAAGACTCTGACGACCGGCGGCAATAATCTCAGCACAACCGTCTCCGGCGTGATTTCGGACGGTGGAATGGGAAATGGCACCGGTGGTTCGCTCGTGAAGACCGGCACAGGGACTCTCATCCTGAGTGGCGCGAACACTTACACCGGCACCACTACGGTAAACGGCGGCACTCTCCAGATCGGAGACTCGAACGATGCCGGCTCCATTGCGGCGGGTGCAGTTGGCGTCAACAGCGGCGGCACCTTTGCCATCGTCAACGTGAGCGGCAATACCTTTGCCAATAACATCACCAATGGCGTGGGCGGTGTCGGCACTGTCAATGTGAATTCCGCGAACACGAACACGCTCTCGGGCACGCTGACCGACGGAGACATGGGCCAACTCGCGCTAACGCAAAGCGGCACCGGCGCGACGATTCTCACCAACACCAATACTTACACCGGAGCGACCACGGTGAACGCGGGGACGTTGGTGGTGAACGGGTCTCTCGCCGCGGTAAGCACGGTCACGGTCAACAGCGGCGGCACGCTCGCTGGCACCGGTACGGCCGCGGGCACGGTGAATCTAATTTCCGGAGGCTACCTGAATCCCGGCAGCACCTCCACTCCCGGCACCCTCACGCTCGGCAGCCTGGTCCTAAATACCGGCGCGACTTCGACCTTCCGGCTGGCGGCGCCGAATGCCACCAATGACTCGGTCGATGTCACCAGCAACCTGACCATCGCGGGCACGCTCGATATCACGCAACTCACCGGCTTTGGCCCTGGAACCTATTTGCTCTTTAGCTATGGCGGTACCCTCACGAATGATGGTTTCAGTGTCATCGACGGAGTGACCGGCCTCCAAGCCATGATCGTCACGGTGCCAGGCGAGGTCGAGTTGGTTGTAACCAATAACCAGTACTGG
>Ga0206824_10154_pt1 | contig 23103 bp, 20 predicted proteins | sample Alteio_BWOrgCont_82_FD_152874 | JGI IMG/M metagenome (GOLD analysis project Ga0206824, IMG submission 152874) | Enriched cells from forest soil in Barre Woods Harvard Forest LTER site, Petersham, Massachusetts, United States -... | ecosystem: Environmental > Terrestrial > Soil > Temperate forest >...
GGATTAATAATCCCGGCAATACCATAACAGTAGGTGGAGGCACAACTGCGTTTACAACAAATGACCTTACAGTTACTGCCGGAACGCTTAATCCACCTGTCACATTTAATATTAATGGTAATTTGAATTTATCGGGGGGAACTCTTTTAGCAACAGGAACTACAACTACTATAACTGGCAATGCCAATTTATCATCAGGTACCCTTTCTGCAGGTACTACTACTAATATAAGTGGAAATTGGACGAATAACGGCGCCACTTTCACAACTAATAACAAGGTTGTTAATTTCGTTGGCACTGCCAATCAGGCTATTAATGGAACAGCAGCAGCCCAAACTTTTTATGATGTGGTAATTAATGATCCTGGTTTTACCGTGAGTACAGGAGGCAGTTTGGGTACCCTCACCTTACAGGATTTTACAATCACTGCTGGAACTTTTAACGATGGCGCTGTTACATTAAATTGTGCAGGTAACTGGAGCAATAGCAGTACTTTTACTCCAAGCACAGGTACTGTTATTTTTGATGGCGGTGGCAACCAACAAATTAAGGGTACAGTAGTTAATCAACCTTTTAACAATATAACTATTAATAATCCGGGTAACACGATAAGTACAGGCGGAAGCACAACTGCCATTACAGCGAATGGTAACTTTACCATAACTGCCGGCACATTTACCGCTCCTACAAATGTTTCTGTAGCAGGTAACTGGAGCAATAGCGGTACTTTTACAGAAGGAACAAAGACGGTTACTTTAAATGGCGCAGCAGCTCAAACTATTGGAGGCACAACTACTACTGCATTCTATAATTTAATAATTAATAATAGTAGCGGTGGTGTAACATTAAACACCCCTATAGATATTAGTGGGGCAGGAACACTTACTCTTACAAATGGAATTGTATATACCACCACAACCAATATACTTGCCATTATAGCTAATGGTGGTAGCGCATCAAGCGGCAATGCTTCTTCCTTTGTAAGTGGCCCCATGACTAAATATGGAAATAGTGCTTTCATATTTCCTTTAGGTGACGGCAATACCGGTCTATGGGCAAACTTAGGTATTACAGCTCCTTCTGCTTTAACAACTATTACAGCACAATATTTTAATTCTTCCCCGGGCTCTAACACTTTGGTGACCCTCCCACTTGTTACCAATGTAAGTTATTTTGATTATTGGCTTTTGAGTGAATCAGCGGCTGCAACCACAAAAGTTACTTTATATTGGCAAAACGGAACGAATCAACAAATATACACCTACGATAATACTATACGAGTGGCTGACTTTACAGCAGGGTCATGGAACGACCTTGGACAAAGTGCAAGAACAGGGGTATATCCTGGAGCAGGAAGCGTTACAGCCACTAACACAATTACAGGTTTCAGTAATTTATACATAACTTTTGGCTCTACAAATCATACAAATAATCCACTACCAATAACGTTAACTTCTTTTGTCGCTAATTATGAAGAGCAAACCAAATCTGTTTTAATAGACTGGACTGTAGCCACACAGCTTAACAACAAGCAGTTTGTTATTGAAAAAACACTCGATGGAATTACCTATACAGAAGTTGCTACCCTCCCGGGTGACGGAACTACTCCTTTTTCGAAATCCTATTCTGCTATTGACACTGATCCCACAGAAGGTATTTCTTATTACAGGTTAAAGCAAATTGATATGGATGATAATACAACGGTATTTCCTCCGGCAGTTGTTTCTATTGGGGATGACCAAAGCAATTCTCTGACCATATACCCCAATCCTGTTAGCACAAATGCCACTTTGTTATATACATCATCTGATGAAAATCCGCTTGCCGTAGATATATTTGACAATGGAGGAAGAATGGTAAATTCTTTTACTTTAAATAGCATACAAATCGGACAAAACAATCTCTCAATAAACACTTCTGATTTAAGCCCGGGCATATATATCCTTCGGGCAACCGGAACAAAGGATACGCATATTTTAAAATTCATTAAACTATAGTTTTAGGAACCTACACGTTTATTTCTTACTTCTCCCTTTACCTGCTTCTCATTACTTCGCTGATGTCCTGAATCAGTTTTTCAGCAAGATTGTCGGCAGTAGTGCGTGAATCGCCCTCTGCAATAATGCGGATGATAGGCTCAGTATTGGAACGACGCAAATGAATCCAATCTTTATCAAACTCCAGCTTAATTCCGTCTCTTGTATCTATTATGTATTTCTCATATTTCTTTTTAATGCCTTCTAAAACTTTGTCCACATTAATATCAGGTGAAAGCTCAATTTTATTTTTAGAAATATGATAATTAGGATATTGCGAACGAAGCATGGAACAACTCTTACCAAACTTAGCAAGATGCGTAAGAAACAAAGCAATACCCACAAGCGCATCGCGTCCGTAATGCAGTTCCGGATAAATAATTCCACCATTACCCTCTCCTCCTATTACAGCATTATTCTCTTTCATTATATGAACTACATTCACTTCACCTACCGCTGAAGGGTAATAATTGCAGCCTGCCTTTATTGTAATGTCTTTTAACGCTCGTGTAGATGATAAATTGGAAACAGTACTTCCTTTTTTATTTTTAAGTATGTAGTCAGCAACAGCAACAAGCGTATATTCCTCACCAAACATTTCCCCATCTTCACAAACAATAGCAAGCCTGTCTACATCGGGATCAACTGCAAAGCCAAGATGGGCTTTACTACGCTCTACGGTTTTAGAAAGTTCAGTAAGATTTTCAGGCACAGGTTCAGCTTCGTGCTTAAAGTCTCCTGTAGGCTCACAAAACAATGGAACTACTTCCTCCACCCCCAGTTGATTTAATAAAGGTGGAACAATGATACCTCCTACAGAGTTAACAGCATCTAAAACTACTTTAAAATTTTTCGCCTTAATGGCTTTAACATCTACCAATGGAAGATTTAATATAAGGTCAATGTGTTTTTGGAGGTAGGTGTTATCTTCTTTAATTTCCCCAAGAGAATTAACCGTAGCAAATTCGAAATTACCTGACTTGGCTATATTCAATATGTCTTTACCTTCGGCTTCCGAAATAAATTCCCCTCTTGAATTAAGCAGTTTTAATGCATTCCAGTTTTTAGGATTATGGCTGGCAGTAATTATTATGCCCCCATCTGCATTTTCACAGGTAACGGCAATTTCCACGGTTGGGGTGGATGCTAAACCAATATCAGTAACATCAATTCCCAATCCTTGTAAGGTGCCTGCAATAATATTACGTACAAATTGTCCCGATAAGCGGGCATCCCGGCCAATAACGACTCTGGGCTTCTTAGCTTCTTTGTTTTTCCGGTTTCTTTTTACCCAGGCGCCATAAGCGGCAGTATATTTTACAATCTCAGTGGGATTTAATCCCTCATCTCCATTGCTTCCAATAGTTCCTCTAATACCTGATATAGATTTGATAAGCGTCACGTTTTTTTAATTTGGAACGCAAAAGTAAAATTTTTGAGAAGACTTAGAGGTTGAAATTTGTTGAAAACGCATTTAAATCTTATGAATAGATTTTTCTTTAGTATATAGGTGATAAAAAAAATTAGTTTGGTTATTAAATATATTTTATACATTTGGCACTTCAAAGCTAAATAGAAGCTATTAAAGTCAGCATGAAGAAAATTACCCTCCTTATTTTTCTTGTAACCCCCGCAATTTCGTTTGCACAGGTTGATTTTGGCTCGCCTACCGCAAGTGCTATGGGAGGTGCGGTTACTTCCTCTGCCAGAGCTTGGGAAGCCATAGGAATAAATCCTGCTAACTTAGGCTATAAGGATAACCCTCCATTTTCAATGAGTATTGCTAACGTAGGAATAAATTTGGTAGATAACGGACTTACTATTCCGGAGGCAAGGGCATTTAATACCAGTGGACTTGGAACAGACAGCTCTACTACCGGGCAAATGGCAAGGCAACAAATATTGAACGCCTTAACTTGTCCTGGGGGATTGAATTTAAGCATGCGGGTAAATTTGGCTTCCTTTTCTTTTAACATACCCAAAATAGGTGGGCTTGCCATTAGCTTAACAGACGAAATATATGGACATCTTCAATTAGGGCAGAACGCAGCTACTTTAATAACAGATGCTCTCACTGTAAGTCAAGGCAATAAAAATAGTGTCTTACCCTTTATTAATAAAGATTCATCCATGTTAATTCATCCTAACCAAATTTTTAATGGTTCCAGTGCAGGTGGCTATGATTACCGGGAAATAAATATAGACTATGGTCGTAAGCTTTTAACAATACAAACCCATAGCGCCCCTGACGGAGGAGCTTCTTTTGAAAATTCTGATTATTTGGCCAAACCCAAGAAAACAGACACCACATCTGCTCCCATTGAAATATATGGAGGAGGAGGATTTAAACCGGTATGGGGGTTTGCAGGTTATAATGGCCCTATTGATGCAACACAAAATATTTTGGAAGGAACCAATGTAACGTACCCCGGAGCACTTTTAAAATACCCCTTTGAGGCGAATGGGCGGGGATATGGCATTGACCTTGGATTAAGCGCCACCTACAAAAAATTCAAATTTGCCATTTCAGCTATTGACCTTGGAAAAATAACATGGCAAAATAATTACTATTTTACTCCTTATTCAAAGAAAAATGTAGATAGTATAGAAAATGCGTTATTAAATCAGGCAAAAAATGGAGGAAGTGTAACTGTTGGGAATTCGTCAAATCCAATTCAAAACGTCCTTCAATATATAGGCTATCAAAAAGCCGCACCAAATTTTACGACCCAGTTACCTTCCAAGTTCAGAACAGGTGTTAGCTATGAACCTATTTCAAGCATTATACTTTCAGCTGATTTTGTAGCGCCTTTAAATACTGTTCAAGGAAACATTTTAAACCCCTATTATGCAGCGGGACTTCATATTAAATTCTTTCAAATTTTTGCTTTTAGCGTAGGCGCTGCAAGTGAAAAAGGATTTGGAACTATTATTCCTGCCGGATTTTTCCTGAATATGGGAGGCGCTGAAATATTTGTGGCAACGAATGATGTTTTTGCTTTCGTAAATAATAGCACCAGCCATGTCATATCAGCCTCATTCGGAATAAAATTATTTGGATTTTAAATGCGTTGAATGAAAAATACTATTATAAATATATTATTTATCTTTTTTTTTACCGGAGTTGTTTCTGCCCAAACAGCAGCAGTGAAACAAGTAACTCCTGCAGCCCCCAAACCACCAGCACAAACTTCTCCTGACCCAAGTATTAAAATGACTTATAATAAAGGCTTATTTGATTTTTCAAAAAATGATTATACAGCTGCAATGAACAGTTTCACCCAAGTAATCTCATCCAGCCCTAACTTTGGACCGGCTTATTTGGGACGGGCAAATACTTACCTAAGACTAAAGGACTATCGTAAAGCGACTGATGATTATCAAAAAGCGCTCGCCCTTGATTCTACCGATGAAAAATCTTGGTACGGCTTAGGACAAGCAGACATAATGTTAGGAAATAAAGGACAAGCTATAACTGCTTTTACACACGTAACAGGAAAAAACCCAAATAATGGAGATGCTTGGTATTGCTTAGGCGACCTACAAGCTCATATTGCAAATTATAAAGACGCATTGAACGACTTTAACTTTACTCTGACTGCCAAACCAAATTTTGCAGAAGCATATAATGACAGAGGGGTATGCAATTATGCGCTTGGCAATTACAAAGCAGCGGCAGATGATTACAGGCAGGCTGTAGGACTTACTAAGACCCCAGAGGCTTACAACAATCTTGGCACGGCAGAATTTAAAGCAGGTGATGACGAAGCAGCCATAGGAGCATTTTCTCAAGCTGTTACTTTAAATCCAAAGTATACAGATGCATACAATAACAGAGGTGCTGTATATATTGATAAGAAAAACTACAAGGATGCATTGGATGACTTGAATAAAGCAATAGAACTTGACTCTACGTCGATATACGCATACGGTAACCGTGCATTAGCGGAATACAAAATGAATGGCATGGTTAAAGCAAAAGCCGATTGCGATAAAGCTATAAAGCTCAAGCCGGAGTATGGTATTGCATATCTGAACCGGGGAATTATAGAAGAAGAAATGCGCAAAGACAAAGATGCATGTGCCGACTGGCAAAAAGCATCAGACAACGGAGTTAGCGTAGCTACTGATTATGTAAAAGAATGCAAATGAGTTATAAAGTTTATAAAGGATATAAGATTGGTAAGGGTATAGGATTACTTTTAATTTTATGCTTTATGGGCTTTACACAGCTTAGTTGGGGGCAGGGGAAAGAATTTGTGAAAAAGAATTTCAAGGATAACCCTAAAGGCTATAGAAAAGCCATGGACTCCATAAAAAAAGGGGATTCCTATTACATTCGCGGCTCTCATTTTTACCGTAATGCTATTCCATATTACTTAAGCGCCGAAAATTTCAATCCGGATGATGCTATGCTTAACTATAAAATAGGAAAATGCATGGTTTACTCCTCCTATAAAAAACGCGCAACTACTTATTTGGAAAAAGCAATACAGTTAAATCCGGTTATAGCAGTAGACGTACATTATTACTTGGGAAGAGCCTATCATTTAAATATGGATTGGGAAAAAGCAAAACAGGAATACAATACCTATTTGCAAAGTCTGACCGTAGACAAAGTGACTGAAATAAACGATGTAAGAAAAAAAATAGAAGAATGCAATAATGGTAAACTCCTTTGCCAAACTCCCATACGTGTACATATTGATAATTTGGGAGCTGCTATCAATACTAAATATTCAGAGTATGGACCGCTTATAAGTTCTAATGACTCAGAAATAATATTTACATCTAGGGCGGCACCTCTAAGTCCGAAAGCGAAGACTGATCCTATTGATGGTGAAAGCTTTGAACATCTTTTTGTTTCTTATTATAAGAAAGGTGAATGGACTCCTTCGGTGAGCATGGGATCCCCATTAAATAATAAATCGCATGACGCCACGGCCGGGTTATCTCCAGACGGGCAAACATTGTATATTTACCGGGTTAAAAACAACGGAGACATTTATGCCAGTCATATTATAAATGCAAAATGGGCAAAGCCCAAAAGAATGAGCCACCTCATTAATTCTGTAGGGAAGGAATCTTCTGCGAGCATTACAGCTGATGGAAAAATATTGTATTTCACCAGCGACAGGCCGGGAGGTTATGGAAGAGGAGATATATACAAATCCACCCTGGACGATAAAGGACGTTGGACCATCGCCCAAAACCTAGGACCTTCAATCAATACTTTGTATGATGAAGAAAGTGTGTTTATTCAACCGGATGGTAAAACACTTTACTTCAGTTCCTTGGGACATAACACTATGGGAGGATATGATATTTTTAAATCATCTTTTGATAATGGACAATGGTCAGCGCCCGAAAACCTTGGCTACCCCATTAACACTCCTGATGATGATGCGTTTTTTGTAATGCCTGCCAATACCAAACATGCGTATTATTCATCTTCACAACAAGGCGGCACAGGAGAAATGGATATATACATGATTACCTTTTTGGGACCTGAAAAACCTGTGGTTATTAGCACAACGCCTAATACGTTGTCCGGCATCACTTCAAATATTGCAGATGTAATGACTAATGAGGCTGTTTCAGTAGCTGTTTCCAATAAAGCTCTTTTAACCGGCATAGTAGTTGATTCGGAAACCCATAAGCCCTTATTGGCATCCGTTGAACTTGTGGATAACAAGAAAAACAAGGTAGTGGCAGATATTACTACCGACAGTACAACAGGAAAATATTCCATTACTCTTTCATCGGGTATTAATTATGGAATAGCAGTTAAAGCTAACAACTATCTTTTCTACTCAGCTAATGTTGACTTGACAGACTCCTCCCACTATCGCGAAATACAAAAAAATATAACTTTACAAGCACTGGCTGTTGGAAGCCACATGGCATTGCGGAACATATTTTTCGACTATAATAAATCTACTTTAAGAAAGGAATCAACACCGGAAATACAGAGAGTGATTGATTTACTCAAACAATACCCCACAATAACTGTTGAAATTGCAGGATACACCGATAATAAGGGTGGAGCAACTTATAATTTAAACCTTTCTGCTGCAAGAGCAAAATCAGTAGTTACATATCTTGTAGCCCATGGCATAGGAGCTAAACGACTCACATCAAAAGGATATGGATCAGCCAATCCTGTTGCCGACAACACTACAGACGAAGGCAGGCAAATGAATCGCCGTACTGAATTTAAAATTACAGGCAGATAAAATTTTGCTTACTATACTATTACCAAATTAGCCAAAAGGATTGAGCTTATACACAAATTCGTTTAATTTGCAGATACTTATCACTTGAAATATTATTTTTGTTTTTTTACCGCCCCTATTTATGTTGAAGGATTTTTTAAAAATTAACTGGCAATTTCTTATTTTATGTCTACTTGTGGTATTAATACCCTATGGAATTAATTGCTGGCCGTATGCACCTTTATGGTTATTTTTATGGTTCTATTCCGGGGAATACAAAAAGTTTACATTACCCAAACAAGGGTGGTTTTGGATGTTTTGTTCTTTCTATATTTTACATCTCATTGGTATTATATATTCTGATCAGAAAGGAGATGGTATGGATATTTCTCAATCAGAAATAGGATTCCTTTATTTTCCTGTACTGTTGAGCACTTATTCTTTAAAAAAATATGAATTACAAAAAATCCTTAGAATTTTCTGTTTTTCCAACGTGGTTGTAGCAGGGTATTTAATTCTAAGAGCTGTGTATTATACGTTAGTCTATCATGACATCATATTTACATATAGCATATTCTCTGGATTTATACATCCCAGTTATTCTTCATTATATTTTACCTTTTCCATAGCAATTCTTTTTTTAGGCGGATTCCAGCTATCCGCACTACCCAAAAAGGACTTTAATATAAAACTATCAGTATCAATTCTTTTGGTATTTGGAGTATTATTTTGCTCTTCTAAAATTGGACTGATAGCCTTAGTGCTGCTCATTCTTTTTTTAAGCGGCTACTTTATTGTTAAGTTTAAAAATATTTACTACACCTCGCTACTCTTATTAATTTCATTCAGTATATGTTTTATTTTTATTAAGTATGTCCCATCGCCTCTGGAAAGATTTAATAATGTATTGGTTGATTACAACAACACTAAAGGGGTGAAATATTATGACTTACAGGATTTTAATAAACAAACTACTACAAAAGGATTAAATAAAAGAGAAAGTATACTTGCACGTATTTTTATTTGGGATGCTGCCATACCGGTTATAAAACAGCACTTATTATTTGGTGTAGGTCCTGGCGACGCAACGATGGCAATGGCATCCTCTGCCGAAAACAAAGGCATATCTACCTTTGATAAATACAATATGCATAATCAATATATCGAAACGCAGATGGGGCTGGGATTACTTGGGTTATTAATTTTACTACTTCTTACTTTTGGAATATTAATTTACTCCATAGTAAAAAAAGATTTATTGTTAGGGATCCTTGTGATATTGGTTATTCTAAGCTGTTCTGTGGAATCTATGTTTCGAATGGATTATTTTTCTCTGTTTTATTCATTGTTTGCATACTTATTTATTAAAGCCAATGTAAATAAAAAAAATTATTATCCGGAATTTATCGCAACCCGAGATTAGGCATTTAATAAACAGAATCTTTCTTTTACTAAAATATCAACTTAATCTGATTTCTCCTTTTTAGACCTATTTAGCCCAAATAAGTTTTTAAAATCTTGCTTCTTGAGTTGACTCTGAGTTTTCGTATAGCTTTATCTTTTATTTGACGTACACGTTCACGAGTAATGTCGTAGCGTTCAGCTATTTCTTCCAGCGTTAACGGATGTTGCAAGCCTATACCATAAAATAAAATAACAGTATCACTTTCACGTTCTGAAAGACCAGAAAGTGCCCTTTTGATTTCAATACTTAAGGAAGTAGCCATCAGCATACTATCCGGTTGTGGGCTGGAATGATCTTGAAGTACATCCATCAGGGTAGTATCTTCAGCATTTGCGAAAGGAGAATCCGTTGATAAATGCCTGTTTGTAGATGCCATAGCTATCTTCACTTCACTTTCCGTCATTTCGAGTATTTCAGCTATTTCTGCCGGGCTTGCTTCTCTTTCTAATTTTTGCTCTAAAAGTCCACCTGCTTTTTTTATCCTGTTAAGGGCGCCTACTTTATTTAAAGGTAACCGAATTACCCTGGAATTTACAGCAACTGCTTGTATAATACATTGACGAATCCACCAAACAGCATAGGAAATGAATTTAAAGCCTCTTGTTTCATCGAATCGTTTAGCAGCCTTTACAAGACCTACATTTCCCTCATTGATTAAGTCAGAGAGACTTAAACCTTGGTTTTGATATTGTTTTGCCACTGAGACCACAAATCTAAGGTTTGCAACTACAAGCCTGTCCAAAGCTGCCTGATCGCCTGCTCTTATTTTTTGAGCAAGTATAGTTTCTTCCTCGGCGGTTACTAATTCATGTTTGCTTATATCAGCAAGATACTTTTCAATAGAAGTGCTATCACGGTTAGTGATTGATTTGGTTATCTTTAATTGTCTCATTAATTATGCGTGTGTTATAGTTTTAAGTTGTATCAATTTCATTTTGTGCATTAGTTTCATGGCAAGATAGCCTGTATCAATTTCAAACCATTTATCGGCATTATTAGGTTTGCCCGGATGGTGGTGGTGGTTATTATGGAAAGATTCGCCCCAAAAGACGAGGTCAATAGGTAAAATATTTTTAGAGGTGTTTTTCATCTCATAATTTACATAGCCAAAACGATGCGCCCACCAGTTTACCACAACGCCCTGTACCGAACCCATCATTATTGTAGCAGGAAGCAATAAAAACTGCCACCAAGCTGTAGCAAATATAATATAAAAAGTAGTGTACGCCGCTATCCATAAAATACGGGTAATCCAATTATGAGCTATTTTATCAAATGCCTCCCATTCCGGAAGGTCTTTTTTGTATTTGCTTTCAACATTAGTATTGCCGGTGTATATGCTAAAATAATTATTTCTTGTCATCCACATCATGGTGAACATGTTGGGGGTGTTTGCAGGTGAATGAGGGTCTTCCCCTGTATCGGTGTGTGCATGATGCAGGCGGTGCATCATACCATAAGCGGTGGCGCTTATATACGAAGAGCCTTGGGTAATAAAACAGCCTATATAAAAAAGTTTTTCCATGCCTCGTGACATGGTAAATATCCTGTGTGCCGCATAGCGATGATGAAACACAGACTGGAAAAATAAAGAGGTATACCAGTGGATTGCAAAAAATATCAGGATAACCATGATGTTTGTTATTTTATTTGGTACATTTAATAAACCTCCATTTGCATTGGCATCACAAATTCAATAGCTAGTATATCTTCCCCATTAATTATAATACTATAGGTAGTATTATATGCTCCTTTTTTATCATACTCCTCTCTAAAAGCCTTAGAATTATTGCGGGGAATAAATCGGTAGCAGTTTTTCTGCATAAGTTCAGAATAATCGCTAAAAGAACTAAAATAGCCATAATATGTTACGTCATTTTTGCAAATAACTCTTGTAACCGACAGGTTGTTTCCTGCAGAGTACCTGTGTTCTATCATGGTTGCTACTTCTTCTTTCTTCATGTTAAATAGATTATCAGTTAACAGTAGCCGGTATTAATCCGGCCACTGTCTCCTGATTATCGATATTTATCTTTCTACTGATACATTAATAGCGCGTAACCCTTTTGGGGTTTCTTCCACATCAAATGTTACTTTATCGTTTTCTTGTATTGGTGTTTTTAAACTGGACTCATGTACAAATACACTATCTCCTGTTTCTTCCATGGTAATAAAACCGAAGTGTTTTTCGGTATTAAAAAATTTAACTGATCCTTTTTTCATTGTTTGTTGTTTTTAGTTGTTAAGATTGTTTTATTGTTATGATTATTTTTACGAAAATGGGTGAGTTGCTACCACTTCAATGTTATTTTTAATAAGCTTATTGATGTTTCTGAGGTAGGGCCTTTCATCTATATTACAAAAGGATAATGCCACACCAGATTCACCGGCTCTGCCTGTTCTACCAATCCGGTGAACATATGTTTCGGCTTGTTCAGGAATTTCAAAATTGATAACGTGGGTAAGCTTATCTACATCAATACCTCTTGAAGCAATATCAGTAGCTACAAGCACACGGATACTTCTGTTTTTAAAACCTTTCAACGCCCGTTCCCGTGCATTTTGCGATTTGTTTCCGTGAATTGCTTCAGCTTTAATACCATTATTATTAAGCTCTTTAACTACTTTATCTGCTCCGTGTTTAGTACGAGTAAATACAAGAGCGTGTTCTATAGATTCGGTTTTAAGAATATGCTTTAGCAAGGACCTTTTATGCTCCTGATTAACATAGTAAACAGATTGTTTAATAAGAGCTGCTGTAGAGGATATCGGTGCTATATTTACACTCACGGGATTACGAAGTAGGGTATCGGCAAATTTCTTTATTTCGAAAGGCGCTGTTGCAGAAAAGAAAACGGTTTGTCTTTTTGCAGGAAGTTTAGAAATGATTTTCTTAATATCATTAATAAAGCCCATATCAAGCATACGATCAGCTTCATCCAACACAAAATGCTCAACAGCATTTAGTTTAACATAGCCTTGTTGCATAAGATCGAGCAGTCTTCCAGGTGTTGCAATTATTACATCCATGCCTTTTTTAAGCATGTTAGTTTGCGAATGTTGGGAAACCCCGCCGAATATTACGGTGTGCTTTATTTTCAAATTATGTCCATAAGCAGTAAAACTTTCATTAATCTGTAATGCGAGTTCGCGTGTTGGTGCAAGTATAAGAACTTTGATCCCCGGTTGGGCTGTTGTCTTATTTTGGTGAAGCAATTGTAAAAGAGGTAGTGCAAATGCTGCTGTTTTACCTGTTCCTGTTTGTGCGCATCCGAAAATGTCTTTGCCCTCTAAAATACAAGGTATAGCCTTTTCCTGAATAGGAGTAGGTTGTGTATACCCTTCTTTACTTATAGCCTCAAGCAATGGAGGAATAAGATTTAAGTCATTAAATGTCATAGTGTTACTATTCTTTATTTCTGGTTACAGGTGTGCCAAAACGGCTTTCCTTAGCTAACTTTTTAGGAAAAACGTAAAACTGCTACTGTATTGAATGGAAGGTAACCATCACCAGATTGAGATACAATCTTCGAAAGAAGTAACGCAAAGATACACTATTTTTTCAACTATAGTGAACTATTTTCAATTATTTGGATTTAATTGGAATTTTATTGCGCAGAAATTATCCACTAACCTCTTATAACAAGCCACATACAACAAATTTGAAAAATATTAAAATCATTTCCAATTCTTAATTTTAAATTTTCAATTCCCGAAAAGGGTATCTTTGGCGACATTATGCATAAATCAAAATTGTTAAAAGTCTATGCTTGTGCCAATTGCGCAGAAGTGGAAGTGAAGACCGCCACTCCTAAAATAAGGGGATGTAAAAAATCATCCTTTCATAACTGGGTGTGTATTGGAGAGCATGGGCTTGATAAGTATGTATGCAAAGGTTGTGGCATAAAAGTTAAGATATATGGAACACCTTCACCGGAAGGTTGCACAGCGGAGGGAAAACTTCATACTTGGTCTAAGGTATAGTCAAGCCGAGTGTCGCCTGCCAGATATTTATGAATTTACTACTATATTTTTTATTCCACATATAAAACCATTCCTTTCAGGTATTCTCCTTCAGGATGATAGATGCTGATTGGATGATCGGCAGGCTGAGACAGGTATTTCAATATCCGAACATTTCTGCCAGTTTCAATAGCAGCAGCGGTTATAGCTCCGTGAAAAAGATACTTATCTACCACTTGAGAACACGAGAACGTGAAAATAATTCCACCGGGTTTAATTCCCTGAATTGCCAAAGCATTCAACCTTTTATAGCCCATCACTGCCTGATGGCGTGCATCGCGATGTTTTGCAAAGGCGGGAGGGTCTATAATCATCATATCATATTCTGAGGAGTTTTTTCCTAAAAAGTCAAAGGCATCCTCAACAAATGAAGTTTGTTTTGTTCCTTCTCCGAAATTGAGTTTAATATTGGTGTCTGTTAGCTTAATGGCTGTTTTTGAGCTATCTACTGAATGTACCTCCGAAGCTCCTGCTTTCAAGGCGTATGTGGAGAATCCTCCGGCATAGCAAAAACAATCTAATACTTTTTTATCACGAGCATATTCAGCAACTAATTTTCTATTCTCGCGTTGGTCAATAAAAAAGCCGGTTTTTTGTCCTTCTTCCCAATCTATATAAAATCTGTGTCCGTTTTCGAGCACTTCCTCTTCACTCCCACTACCAAAAAGATAACCATTCTTTAATTCGCTATCTATATTTTCCGAGAGAACTTTACTTCCCGAACCGAGGCTTTCCTTACTTTTATCATACACGGCTTTCAACTTAGCTCCGTATACTTCTTTTAAGGCTTCAACAATATGGTCCCGTTCACGGTACATCCCAATAGAGTGCGCCTGTATTACAGCAGTGCCGTTGTAATAATCTATTACTAAACCCGGTAAGCCATCCCCTTCGGCATATACAAGGCGATAAACATTGGTATTCTCATTATTGGTTAAGCCTATGGATTGACGGCAATTAAAAGCACTTTGAATTTTTGATTTCCAAAAAGAAGCATTAGGGACGACTTTTTCAAATGAAAATATCCTGACCATTATAGAGCCTTTCTGATAATGTCCTGTTGCGAGGTATTCATCCTTACTTGAATAGACTTCGACAACATCGCCATTCTTTAAGTTTTCAGGTACTTTTTTTATTGCACCTGAAAAAATCCAAGGGTGAAAGCGCTTGGGCGATTGCTCTTTTCCTGAATTAAGGATAATTTTAGTTATTTCACTCATTCGACAAAACTACATAAATGAGTTGTATGAAGGTATCCCTTTGGGAAAAGTTGAAAGAGGAAAATTGAAAGTCTATTAATCAAGTGTACTTTTTACTTATATTTGGAAATATGAATTACAAGCCAACTATATTTTTCCTCCTCTCCACATTACTTATTGTAAATTGCTGTCAAGGCCAACAAAACAAAAATGGCACTGCAATGCCAACACCTAAAGTATTGGTTAAATTTAATTCCTTGTATCCAAAAGCCACTGCCGTTTTTTGGCATGAAAAGCGCCTGCCTGATAGCGTACAAAGAGTAGATTTTGATTGTAATTGCCAAGAAGGTATAGGGCATTTGGTAATTACTTTTGATACAACCGGCGGCATTTTGGAAAAAGATATTCTCGTTTCTGTAAAATATTTACCCGGCAATATTTTAAATTATATTGAAAACAATTATCCAAATGGATTTAAGTATGGTGACATAGATAAGATTAATGATAACTCAGGAGGAATTAGTTATCAAGTTACGTTACTACAAACCAATCCTGATGGCGATATTTTAAGCGGTGGTTGGACTTACATACTAAAATTTAAAGCCTCAGGGGAATACATCTCTGTGGAAAAACGAGAATAATTTATTTTGATTCAACGAGCAGCTTACCAAAAAACTCTGAAATAATCTCGTCCTTTAAACGGTAACGATAAGGAAGCCGCGCATCTTCTCCTGCATAATCCACCCCAATACGGGGACCTTTTTGAATATCTCTTTTATCAAACTTTATTCCTCTGTCTTCAATCCAAATTATATTACCTGATAATGAAACGCCGGAATGAGTAGTATTAATTCCAAGCGCAGTTGAAACAGTGCCGGGACCGTCAGAAATCTTTTTCGTTATAGTATCATGGTTTCGCCTTTGCAAAATTTTATCAATGCCATCTGCTGGAATAATAGCTCTTATAAGGATTGCATGAGGAGTGTTTTTATAATTAGTCACTACATTAAATAAATGATGGATCCCATAACAGAGATAGACATAAGCAACACCACCCATTGCATACATTATTTCGTTTCTTTTTGTACGCCTGTTATCATATGCGTGTGAGGCTTTATCAATAACTCCATTGTATGCTTCAGCTTCTACTATCATGCCTGAAGTTAGTGTTCCACCAATATTTGTAACAAGAAACTTTCCAATTAATTCATTAGTAATTTCAAGAACATCCTCTCGCAAATAAAAATCAGGCTCAAGCTTTTTACTTCCCACCAATTTGTGAGATTTGATTTCGCTTGGCATACTATTTACTTTATGGTATTATTGACTTTTCCGCCCAGATATTCGTATTCCCCAGTAAGGTTACCCTTGTCATCGTATTGTTTATCGTCGCCGTCTTTGACAAAATCGAAAGAGTCACTACTGTAAAGCGCTTCCGATTCTTCCTGAATCTGACCATTGGGATAATATTCCTTCAGGCTATATCGAATTATTGCGCCGTTTATGTCCAGTGGCAAAAATATAGACGATGGTTTCCCATCTCTATAATAAGAACATCTTCTCAAAACTCGTTCATGTTTTTTATCGTATTCTTCTATATAAGAAAGCTGTCCATTAGGATAATAATCTTGCCATAAAACAGGGTTACCATTATAGAATTGCACTTCAGATTTCAGCACTTTATTACTATAATATTTTTTTAACTCATCTTTAGTATCAGAAGTGGGTTTGAATACTCTTTCTACTTCTCCATTGGGATAATAATTTGTGTAGTGAGTAAGCCTTCCATCAGCATAATATCCTTTGTGAAGAACCTCCCCATCAGGATAATGGTCTTCTATTGCACTATTGCATAAATGGCCATCGGGATATTTTCTAACAGAATCACCGCCAATAGGGCTGTACTTATCATAGAACTGTATTCCATACGTAGAATCGTATACTTGGGCAAAAGAATGGACTTTCGAACCCAAGGCTTGCCCGGTAACATAGTTAAGGGATAATAGGAAAACAACTGCGACGGTACAAAAAAATGATTTTAGCATTTTATTTCTTATTAATGTTTATATTATTCTAAAATTTAATGTAGTCCTTCATGGGCAAGATAACGTTCCGCATCCATTGCAGCCATACAGCCGCTACCCGCTGCAGTAACCGCCTGTCTATATGTTTTATCCTGTGCATCGCCACATGCAAAAACACCCGGAATATTTGTTTTTGAAGAACCCGGAATAGTTTTCAGATAGCCTTGTTCATCCATATCAATCCACCCTTTAAAAATATCTGTATTAGGTTGATGGCCTATTGCCACAAAAAAACCTGTAATAGTGAGAACTCTTTCTTGTTTAGTAACAGTATTTACTACTGCCGTGCTCGTTACACTTTTTTCGCCTAATACTTCCAATGTTTCGGTATTAAAAAGCACTTCGATATTAGGTGTATTAAATACCCGGTGTTGCATGGCTTTTGAAGCTCTCAATTCATTTTTACGTACAATCATATACACTTTATTGCAAAGCTTTGCAAGGTATGTTGCCTCTTCCGCGGCGGTATCTCCTCCCCCAACGATTGCTACATCTTGTTTCCGAAAAAAGTATCCATCGCATACGGCACAAGCAGAAACTCCAAACCCATTCAACCTTTGTTCAGATGGTAATCCCAACCATTTTGCCGAAGCTCCGGTTGCAATAATTATTGAATCGGCAATAAGCGCTTCCTTTTCTTCTACTATAATTTTAAACGGGGACTTTGAAAAATCAACCGAACTGACATATGACCATCGAATATCTGTCCCAAACCTTGCAGCTTGCTTACGAAAATGCTCCATCATTTCAGGCCCTTGTATTCCATCGGGGTAACCGGGATAGTTTTCCACATCTGTTGTAATAGTTAGCTGCCCTCCGGGTTGTAAGCCGGCAATCATAACAGGTTTCATATCAGCACGGGCAGCATAAATAGCTGCTGTGTACCCTGCGGGACCGGAGCCAATTATTAAACATTTCTTCTTTTCTTCACTTGCCATTCTCTATATTTTAATGAGATTACTTTAATTCCAAATCTGTGTCTTTCAAAAAAATTACCTTTGCAAAATTATTTTTTTAAGGCTTTGTAATTACATGCACCCCAAAACAAAGCTTAAAAAATGAGACGGAAAAGTAGTAAAATACTTTAACGTAGAGATAAATATTGTTCGGGGAGTGGCGCAGCCCGGTTAGCGCACACGCTTGGGGTGCGTGAGGTCGCGGGTTCGAATCCCGCTTCCCCGACAATGTTATTTAATTTATCTTACAAATACCAGGAAAGTCTTCGGTTTATGATCCCTTGATTTTATCTATAATTAGCAGAAAAACAGCCTATTATTTTATTTATTGCTATTTTTCATTGTTTTTTATTGCCTTTTTCCTATTTTTGCGATAATAAAAACTTAAACTTAAAAAAACAAACGATATGAAAAAATTATTACTCTTAGTTGCCGGCTCATTATTTGTTGGCACAATTGCAGCCCAATCTATCCCCAACGGAGGATTTGAAAACTGGACTACTACTACTTGGAATGACCCAAAGTATTTTATGACATCAAATGACCAGCTTTTTAGCAACGGAATTGATACTGCCAATTTAACCGAAACTACTGGATATCTTGGAGTAAACTATGGCGTTCAGCTTAAAACTATAAATACCTCTCAAGGTATACAAGCTGGATATATGTTAGATGGTACCGGCAATAATGGAATTTCAGGAGGAATAGCTTATAACCAAAAGCCTACCGGAGTAAGATTTTATTACAAATGGGATCCGGCAACCAGTGATACCGCAGGTGTTATAGTTGGCTTTACTTTACTTGGCCAACAAACCCTTTATTTTGATACTATTTTAAATGCCGCAGCTAATTATACGCTTTTCCAAAAAACATTTAATCCACCTTTGCCTTTGACTCCTGATACAGTTGTATTTGCAGCAATATCTTCTATTGCAGCAATTAACAATGGAGGAGGACATGTTGGAAGTATTTTAACAATTGATAGCATTACCTTTACAGGAGTTTCCAGCCAACCTGCAAATATGAATGGTGATTTTCAAACTTGGAATAATGATACAATACTTACTCCTTCATGGGGATGGTACACCAATTATCCTAATGTAACCAGAACCACAGATGCTGATAGCGGTATGTATGCTCTTGAATTAGAAACACTTACCGGCGGCCACAATAGTGGAACACAGGCCGGACAAGCAAGCACGGGATATTACCCTAACTGCAACAATAATAATTGCCAAGAAAAGGGTGGCGTTGGATATACTCCTACGGCATCCAAAAAAGATACCCTTCAATTTTCCTATAAATACGCTCCTATAACAGGCGATACTGCAAGTATTTCACTGCAGTTTAAGAACGACTCACTCCTGTATTTCGCCAATATTTATTTACACTCCTCAACCAACGGAGTGTATAGAGATACTAGCCTTGCTATTGATTTGGGCTCTACCAACCCACAACCTGATAGCGTTATAGTTACAATCCTATCTTCTTGGCATGGGTACGTTGGTAATGGAGTTCCTTCCCAATATGCAGGTTCAATTCTAAAGATAGATAATATGACCTTTTCATCGCAAAAGGCCCTTCTTGGAATCAAGCCAATATCGGCAATGGAAGGTATAAAGGTTTATCCTAATCCTACAAATAGCCAAATCAATATAGACTTGACTAATCTTTCAGGTTCTCTTGAAAAGATTGCCTTGTATGATATGAGCGGCAGATTATTGAGCACTCAAAATTATTCAGGAGGATTAAGAAGCACAATGAAAACTATTGACATGAGTGGCTTTTCATCGGGAATATACCTGATAGAAGCTACAACTACCAATGGTAATTTTTACCAAAAAGTTTGTAAGCAATAGATTCCAAACAAATCATTAAAACAAAGCGCATAGGTAATTCTATGCGCTTTGTTTTTTTTAGTATACTAAGATTTTCGATAACCTTTGAAATTAAGAGCCTCGCAGGGGACTCGAACCCCCGACCTGCTGATTACGAATCAGCTGCTCTAGCCAGCTGAGCTAACGAGGCTTTCTTATATAGTCTTTATCAAATAATAATTCTTTTTCCCTTTTTGAGCAAGTATATATCGTTCTTTGATAAGATTATTTTTACCTATTAAACAGTTTACATCCTCCACCTTTTCTTTATTAATAAAAACACCACCACCTGTAAGCATTTTCTTCGCCTCTCCTTTTGATAGGAAAATATTTGTGTTTACACTCAAAAAGTCAATAATGGGTATCCCTTTTTCAATTTCAGAAAATGGAATATTCATTTGAGGCACTCCTTCAAAAACAGCTTGTAGGTCTTGTTCTGATAGTTTTTTCAGGCTTTCCTTTGTCCCCCGTCCAAAGAGTAGCTCTGAAGCTTCAACAGCAAAATTATAATCGACTTCCGAATGTACCCGTATAGTAACATCTTTGGCCAAGGCTTTTTGTAATAACCGAAGGTGAGGCGCAGCATTATGTTCAGTTTCCAATTGTTCAATTGCTCCTTTATCAAGGAGAGTAAATATTCGTATGTATTTTTTAGCATCCTCGTCCGAAACATTCATCCAGAACTGATAAAACTTATATGAAGAAGTTTTGTTGGGGTCAAGCCATATATTACCTTCTTCGGTTTTCCCAAATTTTGCTCCATCTGCCTTTGTAACCAAGTTAGTAGTAAGGGCAAACGCCTCTCCACCGCCAATGCGCCTAATTAATTCTGTACCGGTAACAATATTACCCCATTGGTCGGAGCCGCCCATTTGCAATTTACAGTTTTTGTTTTTCCACAAGTGATAAAAATCATAGCCTTGTACGAGCTGATAACTGAACTCGGTGAACGAAATACCGCTTTCCATACGGTTTTTAACAGAATCTTTAGTTAACATGTAATTTACCGTAATATGTTTTCCAACATCCCTTATAAAATCTAAAAATCTAAATTCTTTAAACCAATCATAATTATTAACTATTTCAGCAGAGTTGGCACCACAATCAAAATCAAGAAATTTCTCTAATTGTTTTCTCTGGCAGCTCAGGTTATGTTCTAGTATATCTACTGTAAGTAAGTTTCTTTCTTGCGACTTGCCCGAGGGGTCACCTACCATACCCGTTGCACCGCCAACCAATGCAATAGGCTTATGCCCTGTTTTTTGAAAATGCAGCAAAGTCATAATTTGTGCCAAATTACCAACTCCCAAAGAATCAGAAGTCGGGTCAAAACCAATATACCCTCTGATAGAACCACTTTTCAGCAATTCTTCAGTGCCGGGCATAATGTCATGCAACATCCCTCTCCAGCGCAATTCTTCTATAAAATTAGGTTTCATGAACTGCCAAAGATAAGAAGTTTATAAAGTTGTTAAGGTTAAAAGTTTATAAACCCGAATGTTACTTAACTTTATGAACTTTTAATTTTATAAACTTCATGATATTTGTAACGGGCGGTACGGGTTTTTTAGGGGCACATCTCTTAACTGAATTGGTAAAACAGAACGAATCTGTTATAGCCTTGAAAAGATCTGCAAGCAGTACTTTAAACACCGAAAAACTTTTTTCATACAAATTTGGTAACGAAGGAACCCCTTTATTCAAAAAAATAAAATGGGTGCAAGGCGATATTCTCGATCCTTGGTCGCTTTCAGAGGTTATGCAAGGCGTAAAAGAGGTGTATCACTGCGCTGCTGAAGTAGATTTACGTGATGATAGACCTGACTCTATCATTACCGCTGCTGAAAAAGGAACAGAGAACTTAGTAAATGCGGCGTTGACACTTGGAATTGAAAAATTTTGCCATGTAAGTTCCGTGTCTGCCCTGAAGGATGCAGCAAGCTTTCCTTCAGGGGGAAAGCTCTATGAAGGCGATATAACAGAAGAAGATTTCGACGATTTTTCTTTTAAAAATGCCCCATACTCTATCGGTAAACATTTAGCTGAACAGCAAGTTTGGAGGGCAAATGCAGAGGGATTGAAGGTTTTGGTAATATCGCCATCCATCATTCTTGGACCTTGGAGTGATTATGGTAAGGGTAGCATCAGCATGTTTACCTTTATTGATAAAACATCTACATACTATACTGGAGGAGTTATGGGTTTTGTAGATGTGAGAGATGTTGTAAATAGTATGCTTCTTTTAATGAAAACAGGGCCTTATAATGAACGTTTTATTATTAACTCGGAGAATATAAATTTTAAAGATTTCTTTACTGCCATTGCAAAAGGTATCAACAAACCCCTCCCAAAAAGAAAACTAAATACATATACACTTAAATTGTTTCAATTGCTGAATAACCTGCTTAGTAAACAAAAAATCAGTAATACCATGGTAGAACATGCCACCGGTATTAATAGTTTCAGTAATAAAAAAGTGGTGGAAGCTATAGGTTATAAATTCATTCCGGTGGCAGATAGTATTGCAGCCACGGCAAAATTTTACATAGATGAGAGGCGGGAAAAATAAAACCGATAGAATAATATTAGGTATAGACCCGGGCACAACTATCATGGGTTATGGACTATTGAAGATAACCGGTAAGGATGCAAGCCTAATTCACATGGATATTATTACCCTGAATAAATTACCTAACCATTTTTTGAAGCTGAAAAAGATATTTGAGGAGACTGTACGGATAATTGAGCTTTATAAACCTGATGAAGTAGCTTTGGAAGCTCCTTTTTATGCAAAAAATATACAATCCATGCTTAAACTTGGAAGGGCACAAGGCATATCTATGGCGGCGGCATTACATCACAATTTACCCGTATTTGAATACTCGCCCCGCAAAATTAAACAGTCTATTACAGGGAAAGGCTCTTCCAGTAAGGAACAGGTTGCCATTATGCTGCAACGGATACTTTCATTAGAATCTTTACCAAAAAAATTAGATGCCACTGATGCCCTTGCAGTGGCTATCTGTCATTTCTTTCAGAACAGGGTTGGCTTAAGTACTCAGCCAGAGAAAAAGTTTAATAGCTGGCAAGCCTTTATTAGCGAAAATCCCGGTAAGATTAGCGGATTATAAATACTTACAAATATCTGCCTGAACCTGTTTAAGTTCTTCGGGAGACAGTTTTAATTTTTCTTTAGAAAAATCTAAATCACCTACTTTATTTAAAGGCACTAAATGAATGTGTGTATG
>Ga0206824_10155_pt1 | contig 22925 bp, 16 predicted proteins | sample Alteio_BWOrgCont_82_FD_152874 | JGI IMG/M metagenome (GOLD analysis project Ga0206824, IMG submission 152874) | Enriched cells from forest soil in Barre Woods Harvard Forest LTER site, Petersham, Massachusetts, United States -... | ecosystem: Environmental > Terrestrial > Soil > Temperate forest >...
GGTCTCTGTTCTCCCCGGCGAATACGCTCGCGGCGCTGTTAGCGAACAACTTTCCCGAAGCCGGCAAGCATCAGGTCGGTGTCTTGATGTATGCGGCGCTGGTGCTGATGGGAATTACGTTGTTGGTGAACTTAATCGGTGCGCTGGTCCTGCAGCAGTCGTCTCGCAACATCAAAGGGGGCCGCTGATGGAAGACCTTCTTGTGCGGAATGCGGGCAAGGCGGATGCGGCGCAGATGGGGGCGGCGATTACGGCCGCAGATCTGCAAAAATCATTGCGACGACCTCGTTCGCTCTTCAGTTTCATGATGAGCTTACTGACCACTGGGTTAACCCTGGTGGCGCTCGTTCCGTTGTTTTCGGTCGTGTACATGCTCGTCGTCAAAGGGATGCATCGGTTGAGCTTGTCGGTCTTTACATCACTGCCACCGGCGGCCATGGAGGAGGGTGGCGGTTTTGGAAACGCGTTGGCAGGCACGCTGATTATGGTGGGCATTGCCGCTGCAATCAGTGTTCCGATCGGGATTCTGGCAGCCGTCTTTCTGGCCGAGGTCGGACCGCAGACGAAACTTGCTCAACTTGTTCGTTTCAGCGCGAAGATTCTGAGCGGCTTCCCTTCCGTGCTTGCGGGGGTGTTCGCCTATGGGGCCGTTGTGTTGCTCACAGGTGGATTCTCGGCGCTCGCCGGCGGTGTGGCACTCAGCCTGTTGATGTTGCCGACGGTGATCCTGACCGCTGAGGAGTCTATTCGGATGGTCCCGGCGCGGATCCGCGAAGCTGCGATCGGCATGGGGACCACACCGACTCAATGCATCTGGCACGTTTTGCTACCGACTGCGATGCCGGGAATTCTGACGGGTGTCATGCTGGCCGTGGCTCGAGCCGCGGGGGAAACAGCGCCGTTGCTGTTCACTGCGCTCTTCAGCAACTACTGGCCCGTTCACGATGGTCGGCCGGCGTTGATGCAACCGACCGCTTCGCTGGCGGTGTTGATTTACAATTTCTCCAGTACGCCATTCGAAAATCAGGTCGAAATGGCCTGGGCTGCGGCATTGGTGCTGGTGTTTCTCGTGCTGGCGATTAATCTGATTGGACAAAGTCTTTCCAGTCGGAGCGTGGACTAGGAGTTTGCCTATGATTGATACCGCACCCCAGGCTCAGGTCATCATGAAAACGGCCGACAATAACGCCGTGATTGATTGCGATATTTCGGAAATCTACTACGGTAATTTCAAGGCAGTTCGTGACACTCGAATCCCCATCCAGAAGGGGACAATCACCGCATTTATTGGCCCTTCAGGATGCGGAAAGAGCACCGTCCTTCGTTCCTTGAACCGGATGAATGACCTGGTGCGCGGATTCCGTCTGAACGGCCATGTCCACTTCCAGGGTCAGGACATTTACCATCACAACGTCGATCCGGTCGCCATCCGGCGTCACATCGGCATGGTATTCCAGCAGCCCAATCCGTTTGCAATGAGCATCTACCGCAACGTCGCGTTTGGGTTGCGGCTGAACGGGTTTCACGGCGACCGGAACCAGAAGGTCGAAGAAGCCTTGCGTGGGGCGGCCCTGTGGGATGAGGTCAAGGATAAGCTGCATAAAAGTGCGCTGGCCCTTTCTGGTGGACAACAGCAGCGACTTTGCATCGCGAGGGCCATTGTCACGTCGCCGACCGTGTTATTGATGGACGAACCCTGTTCTGCTCTTGATCCAATCGCGACTCGCAAGATCGAAGAATTAATGATCGAGCTGAAAAAGCGGTTTACGATTGCGATTGTGACTCATAATCTGCATCAGGCACAGCGTGTCGCGGACAAGACGGGATTTTTGTACGTCGACACGACGCAGGGGGGGCGCACCGGCTACCTCGTCGAGTTCGGCGACACCCAGCAGATTTTCAACAGTCCGCGCGAAGCCCACACAATTCAGTACATCAGCGGCGAATTCGGCTGATAGCCGGCGACTTCGACAGATGGCCGTCGTCAGTCGCCGTGTCAGGCGATGGACGGCCTGGTAGGAACGAGAAGCTTCCACATTATTTCGAACGTGAGAAAGATCCCATGAAATCCCGCTGGCAGCAATTCCTGGTTATTGGTTTCGTCCTGATGACGGCAATCATCGCGGGTTGTTCCGCGGAAGCGCCTTCGGGCACGAAAGCTGGAACGAGTTCAGGTGCGTCTTCCGGTCCTCGAGTCAAACTGCAAGGTGCCGGGGCCAGCTTTCCAGCTCCGCTTTATAACAAATGGTTCAAGACATACAGCGCTGCGCATTTGAATGTGCAGATCGATTATCAATCCGTGGGGAGCGGTAGCGGTGTGAAGGCAGTGATCGATAAGACGGTCGATTTTGGCGCCAGCGATGCCGCGATGACCGAAGATGAAATGAAGCAGGTCGATGTCGGCGTCCAATTGTTGCCGATGACCGCCGGCAGCATCGTGCTGGCTTACAACGTGCCTGGTGTGGAGAATCTGCAGCTTTCGCGACAGGCCTACGTCGGGATTTTCCTGGGCAAAGTGACCAAATGGAACGACCCGCTGATTGCGTCGGCGAATCCGGGTGTCACGTTGCCGGATAGTCCGGTTCACGTCGTCGTCCGTGCCGACAGCAGTGGCACGACGTACGTCTTCACCAAACATCTCGCGGCAATCAGCGAAGAATTCGCCGGCAGCCCGGGTGTCAACAAGATGCCCAACTGGCCGACCGGAACAAAGTCAAAGGGAAATGAGGGTGTTGCGGGCAGCATTCACACGACTCCCGGTTCGATTGGTTACATGGAATATGGGTATGCGGTGGGAGCCAAGATCAAGATGGCCACCGTGGAGAATAAGGCCGGCAAGTTTGTCGTTCCGACGATCGCATCGGCGAGCGCGGCACTCGAAGCTGTGGAGATGCCCGACAATCTCATCGCGTGGCTTCCTGATCCCGAAGGAGACAATTCCTATCCGATCGTCACCTACACCTGGATCATCGCTTACAAGCAATATGCCGATGCGGGCAAGGCTCAAGCCCTGAAGGATGTTTTGACATATTGCCTGGGTGAAGGTCAGACGAAGAGCGAATCGTTGGGCTATGCCCCCCTGCCCGCGTCTGTGATCGTCAAGGTTCAGAAAGCTCTGGAAAATGTCCAGGCCGGTGCAGTTGCGACGGCGACGAAGTGACGGCCAGACCATGAAGTTGCGGGTGAGTGCGCCGTCCGCGTGTGGGAAAGTGCCGAACTTGGCAGCGCACGTTATGTGGACGGCGGGGTATTCTGCATTAGAACTGTTCTGAGCTTCCAGGAGGAATCTGTTGGGCTTCAACTGGTTGGTGCGTGTCGCAGTTCGATCGTATTTGCATCGTAGCGGACTTCCGTCACAACAGATGCGATGAACACAAAACCACTCAGCCACGAATGGCTGGCGCTAACACTCGATTGCAGATCGGGCAGATGTGATACGTCGATGGCTTGACCGTCGTGGCGAATCAAAAACGTCGACTGATCGGTCGTTATGTGGATGTTCACGGACAAACTGCGAGTGTTGAACGGAGCTTGATCCTGTCGTTCGCGGACCAGGGCCTGAAGCACATCGTCCGAAAACTGACCCTCCACCGGGATTTCCAGATTTCCATGATAATGAGCAATCCACAAGGCATGTTTCAGGGCGAGTCCCAGCCGCAACCGCTCGACGTCGTTGTGCCTGGACTGGCAGCACAGCAGGTCCTGAACATGAATCACGAGCGGTTCGATCAAATCAGGATTAGCCCTCAGACAAAAGCAGCACTCGGTTCGCTCCAGTGAATTCATCAACCGTGACCGTCCTCGATCGACTTCGATGCTCGCCACGATTCTCTTGACGGTCTCACGCAGCTTTTCGGCAAGGCATTGTTTGGGAACATAGCTGGCCGCACCCCGACGAAGCGCTTCCGACGCAATGTCTTCGCTTCCTCGATACGTCATCAGGACGACTGGAACGGACGGAAATTCCCGACGTACTGCCTCCACCAGTTCCAGTCCATTCATTTCCGGCATTTGCAGGTCGGTCACGACGACGTCCGGCAGGCTCTTGCGAATCCCTTCCAGCGCCAACCGACCGTTCGCGGCAAATGCAACATCAAAACCTCCGTCCTTTTGTAACAACCGGCCCGCGATCAAGCGGTCGATGTCGGAATCCTCCACCAGAAGAATCTTATGCATTTCGATCTCCTGCGATGAGTCCGTTGAAGGAGCGGTCGACGACAAGATAACGCGGCCCGCCATCGATTCCTGACTGCGGTGCTATGGCACAATCGCCGCTCACCCCATTATAGAGAATGGTGAACGCCGTTTCTGCTGAGATCGACGAAATGTGTGAACAGGCTGTATCGTCTGTTACGGTGAGATACATGGCGAAACGCACAGACGATGATTCCACCTGGCTCGATCCATTGGATCTGGCTCGATCCATTGGATGCAGTATTGGCAGGCATATTTGTGACAATGTGCATATCGGAAGGCGCCGTCGGCTTGGCGTTTTTGGCAGGTTGCGGGCTATAATCCAAATGGAGCTTGGGACTTGGGCTCCGAATTGCGTTCACCAATTTACATCGCCTCGCGATTGAAGGCCGTATGGATACACCTGCCACGGAATTGTGTTACGTCGTACGCTATGGAGTTTCAAGAGTTGTCGGCGAGTTCTCTGCTCGTGGATTTGGATCGCTCGCTCGAGGAACGTCAGTGATTGTGCGCAGTGAGCGCGGCCACGAATGGGGAACAATCCTGTCGACCGCGACCGAGCAATCTCGCACGTATCTGGGCACTTCTGAAGTTCACGGGCGGATAATTCGTCTGCCCACTCCTGAGGATGAAGTTCAACGCGATGAGACGATTGCGGCTGAAAAGGAGGCGTTCCAGGGCGGTCAGCAGATGATCCGCGAGCGAAATCTGCAAATGCAGTTGATTGACATCGAGCGCGTGTTTGGTGGTGAACGGCTGATCTTCTATTATCTGGCCGAAGACCGAGTCGACTTCCGGGAACTGGTCAAAGCACTGGCCAAGGAATTTCATACGCGGATCGAAATGCGGCAGATTGGAATTCGCGACGAAGCAAAGCTGTTGGCGGATTACGGCGACTGCGGTCAGCCGGTTTGTTGCAACACGTTCCTGCGTGAGATGCCGCCTGTTTCGATGAAGATGGCGAAATTGCAGAAGGCGACGCTGGATCCCTCCAAGATCTCTGGTCGGTGCGGTCGGCTGAAGTGCTGTCTGCGATATGAATACGATACGTACGAAGAGCACCGCCGTGAATTGCCCCCCGTTGGGGCGACGGTCGTCACCAAGCATGGAACGGGGCGGATCATCGGGCAGGAATTGCTGGCTCGGAAACTGATGGTGGCCTACGAAGGACAGCGTCAGGTGATGACCGATGAAAAGGACATTCTGACCGTCGTCAGCACGAAATCCGGAAAGTCGCCGCAGTCACCGCCTGCCGAGCGTGATGACGCCGGCGATTCACGCGAATCGCAGCGGAATGAGAATCGGCCGCGGGGCGACCAACGTACAGAGGACCAGCCACGCGGTGAGGCCAATCATCGTACAGGGCGCGGTCCACGCCCGGGTCCACCGCGATCCGAGGGCTCCGACGGTCATTCGGGGAAACCCGATCCGGATCGTCCGAATTAGGAACAAAAAAAGGAATATTTGGGTGGGACGAGTCTTCAAGGCTCACACGACAGAAATACTCAGCGACGGCATCGGAAATCCCGGCCGCAAACGAAAGAATTCGCTCCATGAAAAGATTGCTCTGCCGCGTCTGTCTGCTGCTGGCGCTGGGAGTCTTGCTCGCCGGAGCTTCCGCGAATGCAGATGACTCGCCATTGGCTCAGTACTACGGTTTTCGGCCCATCGAAGTCTTCAAGCTTTCGGAACGCTCTATTAATTTGCTGAGCGGCGATTTGAATCACGACGGATTGACGGATGTGATTCTCGTCGACAACGGACACAGCCGATTGGACCTGTTGATCCAGCGTAAAGATCCGCCCAAGGAACGGGAGATTCCGATCGGTCGAACCGACGTGAATTCCGTCGACGATCACTGGCGATTCGAGCACCGCAAGATGCCAGTGGACCGCGAAGTCGCATCGCTTGCGTTGGGCGATTTCAATGGCGACGGCCTGACCGATATCGCCTATTTTGGGATGCCGGATCAATTGGTATTCCGCTTCCAACCCACTCAGGGGGAATGGACCGAGAAAAAGCAGCAACGCGTGCCGGACACTGCACCGGCGCCGTGGTTCATGACGGCTGGGGATCTGGACGGCAACGGTCTGGATGATCTGGTCATCCTGGGAAAACACGAAACAATCCTGTTTTACCAATTGACGAAGGGAACGCTCGCTCCTCCGAAGAAGTTGATGAACACGTCGGATAAGCTTGGTTTGGCGCAAATCGCCGATCTTGATGGCGATGGGCGAAATGACTTGTGCTACCTGGCCGGTGACGGTGTGACGAAGGCATTGGGAACCAGGTTGCAATTGGCCGATGGTCAACTGGGGCCGGAATACATTTTTGATCTGGAACGGCCTCGATCCGTCACGCTCAGGGATGTGGATGGCAAGCCGGGGCAGGAAGTGCTGACGATTGATTCACGCACCGGACGGGTGAAGATGCTGCAAATTGAGCGTCGCAAGCCGGCGGCCAATGATCTTCCGGAACGATTGATTCAATTCGGATTTGGCAAGCAGGGTTCAGGTCGAGATCGCGATCTGGCGATCGGCGATTTCGATGGCGACGGGTTGAACGACGTCGCGGTGACGGACCCGGATGCTTCGCGCGTGCTGATCTTTCGGCAGCGTCCAGGAACCGGCCTCGATCTGGGGACGCCTTATCCCGGGCTCAGCGGAGCCGATCAAATCCGGGCTGCGGACCTGGATGGAAATAACAAGGCCGAACTGGTTGTCCACAGCGGACCGGAAAAGACTCTGGGGCTGAGCCGGTATGCCGACGGGAAGCTGTCGTTTCCCGAGTCATTGCCGATCGAAGTGGAGACAAACGGTTTGGAATTAACGGACTTGGACGGGGATCAGCATCCAGAGATCGTCTATATCAGCAAGGCAAAAAAGGATCGTTCGTCCGAATACTCGCTTCAAGCGCTGAAACGAACCGCCGGCGGTGAATGGCAGCCATATCAGTTCGGCAGTAAGACTTCTGTTGTTCTGGATGTCAAAGGGACGCCGGAACTGCTAATGCGAGTCGACATTGCCGGGGATCAACGTCCGGAATTTCTGGTGTTCCAGGGAACGTCCAAGCCGCCCCAGTTGTTTGGCTTGAATGCCGAAGGTGTCCCTGTCGAGATCGTGACGACAGGTAACCTGGGGCTGGGCGCCGTGTCACCCGGCGCCGTGTCGATGGCCAAACTCAACGACAAACAAGGCTTGCTGGTCGCTCAGGAAAACTTTGCCCGGCACATGTTGCTGGGACCCAACAACCGCTGGCAGGTTGATGCTCAGTTCAATGCGAGCGAATCGAATTCGAAGATTGTCGGTGCGGCGCTCATCGATCTGGATGGGGAACCGGGTCTCGAAATTGCCCTCGTGGATGCGGGGGTGAAGAAGCTGCGTGTGCTGCGGTTGGTTGATGGAAACTATGCGCAGTGGAAGGAAATCGACATTGGCGACTTCCCGTTCAAATCGCTTCGAGTCGCCGAACTGAATGGAGACAAGCGAGATGACTTGCTGCTGTTCGGTTCCGACAAGCTGGCGGTGCTGTACGCGGGAGCCGCAGCTCCGGCCGTCACCGAGTTGGCCTCATTCGAAAGTCAGTTGGACAAGATTTATCCGACCGATATTATTGCTGGCGATTTGAACGGCGACGGCAAGACCGATTTAGCGGTGACAGACACTCGATCACACTTTGTCGAGATTCTGCAATACCGCCCCGATTCGGGATTAAAGCATGCGCTGTATTTCCGGATCTTCGAACAGAAAAGCTTCCGCAATGAAGATGAAGGGGGCGGCACCGACCCCCGCGAAGGTCTGGCGGTCGATGTCACCGGCGATGGATTACAAGATCTGCTGCTCTTGACCCATGATCGCCTGATCCTGTATCCGCAGGACGATGGGCGGCAGGCAGCAGTCAAGTAGTGGATTGTCATGTCAGATGGCGGCTTCCTGAGCCGCCTTCCAGGCGGCGTGGGCTTCGTGATCGCCGATGATGATTTCGAAACCCAGATCTTCAACCATCCGAAAATCGTCTTCGGCTGGCTGGCCCTTGGTTGTCAGGTAGTCGCTGACAAACATCGAATTCGCTGCGTACAGACCCATCGCCTGCATGGAGCGCAGGTTGACTTCGCGACCGCCAGAGACCCGCAGTTCCACCGTGGGATTGGCCATGCGGAACAGGCACAACGTCTTCAAACAGTAGCGAGGATTCAGATCCCACTTTCGCTCCAGCGGCGTGCCGTCGATCGAGTGCAGGAAGTTCACCGGTGTTGAATGGACGCCCAACGTCCGCAGTTCGAAGGCGACCTCCACCAGATCCTCGTCCGTTTCACCCATACCGACGATCAAGCCGCTGCATAATTCCATTCCGGCCTGACGCGCCACCTGCAATGTCCGCAGGCGGTCGTCATACGAGTGTGTCGAGCAGATCTGGTCGTAAAACGAGCGGCTGGTATTCAAATTGTGATTGATCCGATCCACTCCGGCAGCCTTCAGAGTTTTGGCTTGTTCCTCGTCCAGCAGTCCCAGGCAGCAGCAGATATGCAGGCCGTATTTGTCTTTGATCTTTGCGACTGCGCCGGCGATGTGGTCCACTTCGCGATTGCTTGGCCCGCGACCGGAAGCGACGATGCAATAGGTTCGCGCCTGCGAGGCGACGGCACGTTCGGCCCCCTCCATCAACTTGGCTTCGTTCAGCAGCGCATAGCGGGGGATTTCTGCCTCGGAAAGAATCGACTGCGAACAGTAACCGCAGTCCTCGGGGCATAGGCCGCTCTTGGCGTTTTTCAAGAAGTACAGATGGACTTTTTTGCCGAAGTGATGCCGGCGGATGCGATATGTTGCCGCCAGCAAATCCAGCAATTCGTCGTCATCCGAACGCAGTATCGACAACCCTTCATCAGCGGTCAGTTCGTGGCCATCCAGGATCCGATCTGCCAGATCGTGCCAATCGGTTGCGCAGCTTGCCGTACAGTTCAAATCGTCCATCAACAGGATCCCTTACCAGGTTTGCAGGAAGCGTGCCGGTTCGTGACTCCGGCGGGTTCGATCATTCGCTCTGCCGAAGAAGTGTGTCTGGAATCTTCCACGCGTGTTCCGGTGCCGTGAATGACACCACACGCCGGGTTCCAATCACCTTTCTTAACAAAAGCCGCAAGAGTCTAGCGGCGGAGGGCGAGACTCGACAAGCCGACGACACAAGATCATGGCACGAAATCAGAGGTTAAATCATTCGGCGAAGAGAGTAGAAGTAGGTCAGGCCGTGCTTGACGTGCTAAATCTGTTTGGATTTTTTTTGGGGGGAAAATGGTCTTGGAGAATTGGTTCGGATTTGTTCCATTGTGCCTTTTTCTTTCACGCCTGTCTTGGAGACGGGTGATTTGTGAGCGGGTGATTTGTGAGGGAACACGCCATGGCAGTCATCGACGAGGACGAAGTGTTCGTCAGTCCTGTGCGTAAGTTAGTCCGGTTCTTCCAACGTAGTCGCGATGGTTGGAAGGGGAAATGTCAGGTGGCAAAGGCACGGGTCAAGCAACTGAAGAACGAAAGGTCTGCTCTGCGAAAGAGCCGAGACAAGTGGAAGGAGCTCGCCAAGCAGCAGGCGGGGGAATTGCGTCAGTTGCGTCGGGGGCATCGGCGTATTCCACACCCTGCGACGCGATCTTGACAATGATGAATCAGCCTATCGACATCAAAACAATTCGACAACATCGCCCTATTGGACGAACGACAGGCAACTGCGTATTCTACAAATAGTTCATTCCCGAGGCGCACACCGACTACCTGGCCAGGCGTCGCCTAGCAGCCCGTTGAAAAAGGTGTCTGACCCTTTGGAGGGCATCAATATCTACTTGAAAAGGCTGATGCCCGGAGAGGGGCTGACACCTTTTTCAACGGACTGCTAGTCCACGTGCTCCTTTCGAAGATCAACCGGCAATACTTTCGCAGGCATGACCTGGCTGTTCATTGGCGATTGTCTGGAGGGATGAGGTGAATCAGAAGAAATCGTCGAGTTGCCTGGTACGGTTTGTTGGTCTCGTTGTCGTCCTCGGCATGCTCTGTGGAATCCTCACGTGGCAATGGCGAAACGGTGGCTGGAACGAAGTGCTGAAGGACTTGACGCCGTCTATCCGGTTGAGCAGACAACTTCCTGCAACACCTCGCGCTGAAGAGTTGGAAAAGCTTCAGACAATTCAACTGCAAAAGATTCAGCGCAACCAGTCTCAGGTCCGTGCGGCCCTGAAATCCGCTGCCGCACGTCGGTATCCTCCACTAAGCGTCCCCGACATGCCCGCGGCAATGACTCGAAGTCAGATACGGGAAAAGACCGTTCAGTATCGCATGAGGGAATTGTCGGACTATCGGCGGCTGACACAGGATTCGCCCGAGGCGCGGTCGGCCAGTGAGAAATTCCTGGAAATGTATCTGCGCGACATCGTCGAGCGGGAAGTGCGCGTCATTGACTACCAGAAGCTCGAAAGATTGGGGCGCGAGGCCCTGGACGCGGGCAGCAAGGATCCGCTCTTGCGGACTTATCATGCTCGTGCTCTCTGGTCGTCCGCGGGTGACTGGGAAGCCGTCAAAACCTGGACCGAAGTTCTGAGCGAATTCGAAAAGTCCAACTACCCGCGAAATGTGGCCCTGAATGCCTGGATTTTTCGCAGGGCGGCGGCCGGGACCCGCCCCGATCCAGAACTGAATGAATTCAGAAGTCTTCCGGTACAGATGCTGGTGAAATGGTTGCAGGAGGAAGGACCCAAGTCTGGGTTCACGGAATGTCTCTCTGTACGAGTGGCGGAATTGTGGGATACCGCGAAGCCGGAAGAGAAAGAGGCTTTAATAATCGGCATGCTACAGAGCGAGTCGATCGACGAATACATCGTCAACGAATTCCTGGGGTACTACTTCACTCAGTTGGCATTCCAGCATCGCGGCGGGGGCTATGCCAATCAATTGACCATGGATCAGCATCTTCAGTTCCGGTTGCATTCCGACTGTGCGACGACCTATTTGAAATATGCCTGGAGTCTGCGACCTGATTTGCCGTTCGCTCCTGGCCGGATGATCAAATTCGGCATGAACTTTCCGGATGCCAATGAAAGCGCCCATTTCTGGTTTTTGCGAACGATTGAGGCCCAGTTCGACCACTACGGTTCCTACAAGGAAATGTTGCACTCGCTGATCCCCATCTGGGGAGGCAGCCATGCACAGATGCTGACCTTCGCCCGCAACTGCGTCGAAACAAACCGTTTTGACACAAACGTTCCCTATATGATCGTCGACGTCCTGCAACGCCTGCAAAATGACGAGAAGGTCGATTTGCGGAAGCGATCGGACGTCGTGAAGCTATTGCAGGACTTCGCAAAGCTCCGGAATACGTATCGAACGGATCATGCTGATTCCAAATTGTACGAGGACTTGACGACCGTTAAGACCGACCTGGCCATGCTGATGGAGACTTGTCAGTTACAGGATCTTGCCGCGGCCGAGATTCGATCCGCGTGGCCCAGAATCAACTGGACCCGACTGCGTCAGAACCTACGGCCGGGACGTATCCTGGCGCTGCGGACGATGGCATCGCAGGGAAAGTCGGGCCGGGAAATCATCGCGTTTGACGAACGATTGCGGCGGGTCTGGGACGCGAAGTCGGACTTCGATCAACTGAAGAATCTGTCCGAGGAATACGAGAAATTGAAGAGCCACGTTGGCGCAGATGATCCGGCGGCTGAATACTTCCTGCATGCGGGAATGGTGCTGGACCAGTTACGACAGTTCGCGTCCGGTGACTGGATCGAAATGAAAACGGGGCCACAACTGGCAGGTTGGGAGCCTTATTGTGATTCGTGGTTAGTGGGAGATGATGGGATTGTCACGCTGTCGATGAACCGCGGCGGCGAATCGCAGCGACTCAGTTTAAGGCCGCTGGCGAACCTGCATCCGCCCCTGGAGATTGATGTCACGGTGGAGCCTGGCGGCTGTCCTGCTGGTGCAGGGATCAGGTGGGCGTGCGAAGCACCCTTCGAACTTGGGAAAGTCGAGGGATATCCCGCATTTTTCATATCAAGTGTCAGATCATCAGCCGGGAGCGACAATCTCGATTTTCGAGGAACGTCGCGCCGATTCGGTGCGCGCCCTCTGGAAACCAGAGGACCGCATCAGTTGCAGTTGAAAATCTGGGACGAATTATTTGAGTTGGTGACCGATGGCGGGATGTTGATGACATCGTCGTTGTTGAAACCGTGGGATCGCAGCGGTTTCCTGAGTTTTGGCATGGGGTCGGAGATCCGGGCCGATGACGGCGAGTTGCGGTTGAGCCGGATCCGAATTCGCGCCCTGAAGTTGCAGCCGGCTCCGGATGAAAAGAGCCCATTCGAAGATCGGGTTCGCTACTGGGAAGGTCGACAGATCGGCAGTGATGGTGAAGACCTGTTTACGCTGGTTCAGTTGTGCCGGATTCGCTTCGACCAGGGGCGTTACGATGAAGTGATCTCGATCGCGGACCGTTTGCTGGAAAAGAACCCTCACATTCGTGACGTCAAAGTTTGGAAGGCGAGGACAGTACTCAATACGACCCATGACGACGCTGCGGTTCTGGCTCTCATCAAGAACACTTCACTGGGAAGTCCGGATGACTATGAACATGACATGGCACTCATGATCGAGATCCTGGCCATGTCCGAGGATGACGGAATCCGCAATGGTCAGCAGGCCAAGACTTTGGCCGGGATCATGGCTCGAAGAAAGGGGAACAAATACCCGCGAACTCATGCAGCCCTGGCGGCTGCCAGTGCAGAAACTGGCGACTTCGACGCGGCAGTGGAAGCGATTCAAAAAGCGATGGAATCAGGCAACGAGAAAGAAAAGATCGAATGGGAAGCGCGTCTGAACGCTTATCGCGACAAGAAAACCATTCGGTTTCCCGGTAAGTCCGCAGGCCCTGCGTCAGACAAATCGGAATAGGGATCGTTGCTTTCGTTCACGAGGCTGAAGCTTGGCCTTTGGCCGTGGAGAATAACTCCCTCGCCGCGGCGGGCAGGTAAAATCGCCTCTGACTGACACGGCTGGTCGCTGCTTCGATTGTGACCGGCAATCCCGCGACGTTGTAGAACAGTTTGCCGAACGAATTCACCAGGTTAATCCACAACCGCGGATCGACGGTCAATCTCTCGAAGATCGGTTTCAATGAGTTGGGTGTTCGGCCCCGTTTCCCGGCAACTCTCTGCCGGGCGCTCCAGTCCAGCAGCATTAGATAGTCCTGCACCGAGAGAGGCAGGAACCCCTTGTCGCTACAGCGAAGACCACTCTGGCAGGGCACCGGGCCGGTCTTCACGTGAACCACGGCAACTTCGTCTGGGGCAAAACTTCGACGCGAGCCAATCGAGACATCTCAGAATCCCCCCTGCGCGAATCATGCAATCAATTCAAGATAGAATACAACTTCTGTCGGACTTATCAACAAAGTGCTGTGTCCCCATTGTTCCACCCATTGTTCCAGTGGAGCTTATCTGTTATAATTATGGTCCTAAATGCAAATGCTCTGGACTTGAGGGACGGGTATGCGCCACGTTGTCGTTCGAGGCTTCAGTTAAAGGTTTAGGTTTTTCACTTGTCGACGGCGAGATAAATGCGCGCGCATGCGGCGCGATCAGTAAGTCATGTTGGTTCATTATTTATACAACGTGATAACAATGATAGACTAATATTATTACGTTATTATATGTTACGTGTTAACGTAGTAAGATGTGTGTAATATGTGTAATCGTATTGGCGGCATTCGGCGTCGTGTCGTCGTGTGTCTATCCATGTGCTGTAGACGAGTGTCGTGATCTGTTTGTGTATTTAAGCATCATTTTCGTCGAATGCAGTCTCGTACTGATATCTCTGTTGACGTGGATTAGCACTGTCTTCCGTTATCGCGGAAATAGAGGATATCCGAAAATAGTGATGCGATGGTCTGGGGCGATTGGTTGCACATTGCTTGGGCGACTTTTCACATCAATCGTGTTATTGGCACCATGGGGACGCGGCTCTGTCGGGGACATGGCATTAACGATTTGTGGATGTGTTGCGGCATGGACTTTATGTGTTATCGCAATTCATTTGGGATCGCAATGGGATGATGCGGAGTAAGTGTACGGTGAGCCGCATTTTGTCGATGGCCTTAATTTTTTGGGGGGCCATTCCCCAGCGGAGGTCAGAGCAATGGAAGGCGGTTCGAATCGCTCGACTTGAGGGTCCCCGTATGGAGACGAAACATGGTCAGCTACCGCGACCGAACTCCCAGGACCGACCGCAAACAAATGGTTCTTGACACCTTGTGTGCTCCTCGGCGTGGGGCAATGTTCATTTGGAGTAGGAAAAGGTAGGAGAAGGTGGCAGGAACCGTTTTTATTGACGTAAGCCGGTGGGAGTCGTAATCTGCGGTCATGGGAAGGCCAAAGCGAGTTACGCCGGTGGGTTGGGTGTATCACGTTCTCAACTGTGCCAATGGGCGTCTGCCGATCTTTGAAAAGGGCGAGGACTACGCGGCGTTTGAACGCGGATAAGAAAAGTGCAGGAACTGTTTCTCAAAATGGTTCCTGATACCTTGCCTTTTCCTTGCCCCAATGTCGACCATCGAATTCACTCTTGTGGATGCGGACAAAATGCAGTATAATATGTATCCGGTAAGATTGTGAACAAGCAATTGTTAGGCTGATGACGGGAAGAATGGTTCCCGTCGGGTGGCAAAAGATGGTACGGTCGCGATTCGGATGTTTTTTCAACAGACATCCATTTCACCTGCGCCTGGACCCGACAAAAGATGGAGTTCTAGATCAGTTCGGATGCTGTGGAATTTGACGCAAGTGAGACTTGACCGTGATTGTCAGGAGGCGATAACGAACTGTAAGCCGTATCATTCAACGCGGCCTCGTATTGCGGCGAACTCAATTCCAGATCGAATCAATCGATTCGATCGACTGGATTCAGACATAACGCGTTGAATAAAAGAGGTTATGGCTGTTTCTGTGAAGAGATGCGTCCGCCGGAAAATTCACCCCCAAGCGCCAAGTGTTTTGAGCATTCATTTTGGAAGTTACGTCGACGAGAATGAAGATGCGCGATGACCTGCGGTCGGCGCATCTCGGCGGAGTGGCACGGGCGTCTTGCTCGCAAAGCAGGAGCTTGGGCAATGCCGTTTATGGGGTCACGGCGGCGTTTTCAGCGGGAATTCGTCGCAAAACGTGATTCATCATTCCATCGCTCGACCGCATTTCGATCTGGTGATCCTCGACGCAATCCAGCAGGTACTCGTAGCGGTTTCCCCATGTTTTCATGGCCGCCTGGGCTGACTTTGCGGGACGCCCCTCCAGAAGCTCAATCGTGACTTTCGCTCCGTCGATCGACCATGTCATGTCAAATTCCAAACTGCGTCCGTAAAGCAATTGACCGGCAAAATCGAGGTCCAGAATCATCCTGGCACTGCCGTCGGCATTCAAAATCAGCGTTCGCTTTCCGAAAAATGAGTCCTGCCAGCGTCCCACAAGCCGAGCGGGAGGTATATCAATCGTCTTGGATTCGTCGTCGGGAGTTACCGAATCTTCCGATGCTGCGGCTGATGAATTGGGGCCAGGGTGTGTGGATCGCTCAGCCGCCAGGGGGGTAACAGTAATTGGAATCGAGGCTGGCTGATGCTGGTCTGAAGTCGCGGAGTTTTCCACGGCCAATGTCGTTGGTGACCAGCCACAGCCCATTAAACCGCACGATATCAGGGCGAGCAGCACTGTGCCGCAGATCGCAACCTGAATGGTCTTGGTGGTTTTATACCGCTCGCGGTAACGAACGAGACATCTACGAATTCGTGTCCCGCGACTGAACGTCTCATGTTGGACCGCGGAGCGTATAAGGCGTTGAGGGTTCATGTCACAGTCACCGAGTACGCGAATTCTCCGTCGATCACGTGGTCTTTCCACCTGACAACTTCAAATCTTCGGGGTTCGACACGCTCAGGTCAATCCCTGGATTCCGAACTGCCCATGTTTTGACCGTTGCGCGTGCATTGAGGATAATGGAGAAAAGATTTCTTATGGATCTCCTTCCCTACAACCTGATGAACGCTATCGCAATAACTCGTTCGCGAACGGATCGGCGTTACCCTCTGTATCCAGTTTTGCCGGCGTCTCGCGGACGAAACCGGCTGGCACGACATTCTGTGGTCTCCGAGCTTCACCCCGAGCCAACTGAGATCGCAGAGCATTCTTCAACGCCAGTCGTTGCGATTCTTCCGGACCGGCAATCAACTGAATATCGTCGACCACGAATCGTTCAAACTCGCGTTTTAGAATGACCTTTGCCCCAAATCGGCTATCACCCAATTGCACCGTGACTTCCTGATCACCTAAGGCGATTCCCTTGAGCGGGGCCAGCAGGAACGTATCCGCCGACATTCCGGAGTTCGGAACGAATTTGGCCTGAGTCCAGACCGCTCGATTGAAATCACTGGTGGAATTCGCCTGCAATCGTTCCAGTGCCGCCGACTGCTCGTCTGGTGATTGCCCCTGTGCGATCGCGCTGGCGAATTCATGAATTGGAACCAGGATCTCAAGGGTCGTTTTCAGTGATGAGGGAATTCCGGTGATCTGCCACTGGACGTCGTCAACGAAGAAGCGACCTCGTTCTTCACGCAACAGGTACGTCAATTGGCGTCCCCCTTGTCGAACGTCAACCTTCGTCAATGCCCCTTGGAAGACTGTGTCGACGAATTCGACTTCGCCGTTATCAAACGGTTGCAGCGGCATGGCCGTTATTGTGTCTTTGTTCAACTTGCTCCAGACGCGAGCCGCCAGGTCTCGCGTGGAGGCATGCTTCAGCGTGACGACGTCACGATTGGCCAGCGCCTGTACGAAGATTTCAAGCATCCCCTGCGCGGTAAACAGGGCGGACAACCGCTTTTCCTGTTTCGTTGCAATCTCGTAAATTGTGACTTCGGAAACCAGGAAACGCGGTTTGGCATTCGGGTTGACTTCTGGAGTACGATGCATGTCAATCTGCACCAGTTCAGTGTCGTTTTTCAGGATGAAGTCAGCACGATTTCCTCGAACTTTGACCTGCAGGTCATGTTCAGTGAGCATCGGATCGGGCAGCTTGACCTGGTGAAGCTCGCCAATGGCCAGGCTTCCTTCATAGAAGTCAGTGGTACTCCAACCGGCCAATTCCTGTTTGTCACCCGCGCCGAACGCGGCCAGGAATGATGTGCAGCCATTGACCGCCTGAGCCAGTTTCAGCATTGATGGAAGCTGTTCATCCCCCTTGCAATCGATGGACACGTCGGTCACCTGCCAGTGATGATCGAACAATTCCAGCGAGATGACCGTATGGCCCGAAACACGTGGCAGTCGTACCACGGCGGTCTTTTCGTCAAGTTCCGCATGAGGTTTGAATTTTCCCTTCGATGCTTTACCTGCCGCGACCATGCGAGTGAGATTTGCAAGGAACGATGGCGGCAATGGATCGAGTACTTCGCGGAACGATTTGGACGTAATTCTAAGAACATGTTCTCGATCACCGTGACTCCATGTATCGATGAATTCGCGAACGGACAACAGCAGATCCATCTGCTCCGTGACCGACTTATAGGCGACTACGCCCTTGCGCTTCTGCTTCAGATAGATGTCGTCCACCGCCCAATGGCCGGACTTGTCACGTGCCAGTTCGTAGAACACTTCTTTCTTGTTGGCCTTGCTGTCTTTGCTCTTCTTGTCTTTTTTGCCGTCGGTTTCCGCGGTGAACAGCACTGTGACACGCTTCTTTTCATCTGACTCGTTCTCGACTTCGACAATCGTCGTCTTGCCGTCGGGAAGGTTAAGAATCCTCATGTCTTCCAAGGCGGTCGTCGTACGAAGGGCGCGCTGCTGAAAGTCATCCGTCGTGGTCTTCATCAGACCTTCCAGATCCTTGTCCTTGAGGCTCTTGGAAAACGCCGTGATGGCATTGGTCTCGATCAAGTGAGAACAGCCCGTCCCGCAGGTGGTGGCGCACACCGCCAGTCCGAAGCACCACACAAACGAGCGGATTGTTCCAGACATGCACGGGATCCTTGACCGAATTGCCGATGAACGCACAGTTGCGCGCACCGTGAGCTGCAAATGTCGATGACAGGAAATGGGGATAGGGAGGGAAGGCTTCTCCCAGAATCACCTGCAAGCGTCAATATCAAGAACGGGCAGCTTCGTCCGATCCGCACATGCAGTCAGGAATTGCGACGAATACCAGCAGATTCTGCGTGTCGACTTTCAGGTCACAATTTGGCCTGCCTGCCAGACGCGCTGAACGTTCAGACTTGCTGCTCGGCAACGACGCAAAGGATGGGTATGTAGTCGAGTACTCGCTGCATTTCCTGACATACTTCCGCCAGGAGAGCGCGAACATGTGCGACGTCCGCATCACGACTGGCCGCTTCTAGAGAACTGCTGATTTCCTCCAACTTGATTGCGGCGATGACGCCGGTAACTCCTTTCAGAGCATGTGCCGACCCGGCAAGTTCGTCAAAGTTGGCCTGTGCCAGTTGATGCTCCATCTGATTCAGGCGTTGTTGACCCGAACTTGCGAACGCCGTGATCAATGACACGGCAAAGGAAGGTTTTCCAAGGGATTGTTCAAGCAGTACATGAACGTCGATCGGCGGTGCGTGCAACAGGGCCTGAATGTCAGCCCCAGGCAATCCATACGACGTCAGGGGTTCGTGAGTTGAAGTATCCGGCCCATTCGGAGCAAGAATGGTCATGGCAAACGCCTTCATGCATGGTCAGTGTTGGCCCGTTCACAAGCAGATGCGAATGAACACAACCACAACCTACATCAAAAGCACGGGACTGTTTTTGAAACGTTGGCGAATTGTTTTTCACAAATCCAAGTCGAATCCGCAACGCTTGACGAATGTATCGAATGTCGGACGTGCGCGCTTCGCGTCAGCACGTTCCTGCGGTGACGCATTGACAGTTTCAGCCGAGCGAACGTCACGACGCATTCTGGGTTGCGGGCATTCCCAGGTACTTCCCCAGCATCGAACGAAGAAGGTGTGCTTTCAGCGGTTTGGTGAGGTAATCGTCCATCCCCGCGACGAGACACCGTTCGCGGTCTCCCTTGAGGGCATTGGCGGTCAGGGCGATGACAGGAATTCTTGGAAATTGTTCGTTGGCTGCTCTCCGTCGGATTTCACGTGTTGCGGTGAATCCGTCCATTTCGGGCATTTGGCAATCCATCAGCACAAGATCATAATGCTTTTGTTGCAATGCCACCAATGCTTCGTCACCATTCGATGCCACGTCGCACGTGCAACCGCAGTCTTTCAGTAATTCGACGACGTACATCTGATTGATCTCATTATCTTCTGCGACAAGAATATGGCCTGAGATCGTTGTCCTCGGTTCTTCCGTTCGGAGCGGCGGTTTATGACTGCCAGTGGGACCGGGGTGTGAGACGGCCAACACGGAAGCCAACGCGTCGAACAATCCGCTCGGTCGAATGGGGTCGCTCAGCAAGTGTCGCAAACCGATTCGGTGCAAGTGCGCCGCCTGATCGTCGCCGGCGCCCGCACCCAGCCCGATCATCGGAAGGTCAGAGCTGCTCGAAAGTTTTTGCAAATGGATGTACTCATCACCGGTCGCCAGACTACAGTCGGTAAGAACCACCCCGAAAGGCTCATGATTCGCTCCCGCGTGTGCGATTGCGGCAAACGCTTCCGGAACGGAAGGGACATGTTCAACGTGGCAGCCCCAACCACGCAGGCAGTCGTCAACCTGGCTGCGATCATTGCCGATTCCGTCGATGGCGAGTACTCGAGTTCCGTCCAGACGCTGTCTTCTGATCGTCCTGCTGGAATCGGCCAACTGGTTGGTCACTTCGAAGGGGATTTCGAACCAGAAAGAGGACCCGGCACCCAGACGGCTTTCCGCGCCAATCCTTCCTCCCATCAATTCGACCAGTTGCTTGCAGATCGAAAGCCCCAATCCGGTACCGCCAAAATGCCGTGCCGTGGAACTGTCAATCTGTGTAAAGGGCGTAAACAGGCGGCTAAGTCTCGCTTCCGGGATGCCCACTCCTGAATCGCTGACCGTAAATCTGGCGACGAGTCGACTTCGATCCCGCGGCATTCGCGCCACTTTGAGCACAATACCGCCCGACTTCGTAAACTTCAGCGCGTTGCCGATCAGATTCACCAGGACCTGCCTGACGCGTGAGTCGTCGCACCGTGCGATGATGCAGACGTCGGAATCGAATTGGCATGTGAAAGACAGCCCACGTTGCTTTGCACCGTGGGAAAACATCCCGATCACATCGTAGACCAGAGCTTCCAGATCACACTCGTGAATGTCCAGTTCCAGTTTGCCCGATTCGATTTTCGACAAATCCAGCAAATCGTTGATGATTTTCAGCAGCGCTCGTCCGCTGCTCAGGCAGACGTCCACATACGCTCGTTGCTTGTCCGTCAATTCCGTTTTCAGCAGCAATTCATTCATTCCCAGGACGCCATTGAGTGGTGTGCGCAACTCGTGGCTCATGGTGGCAAGGAATTCGCTCTTGGCCCGGTTGGCGGATTCCGCAAGAACTTTGTCCCGCTCAATTGTGAGTGCCAGATCCAGTAGTTGCGACTGCGCTGCCAGAATCTTTCGCGAATCGAGCAGTCCGAAGTTGCCAGGTCCATGCACCACCACGAGTGGTTCATAGACTTGATCCCCCTCACGCGCCAAAGCCAATTCGGCAGCTCGATGAATCGGGCAATCACCCGATAGTTCCATTAGCGGCGTCTTGAACTGTTCCAGAAACGAGCGAATTGGATTGGCGAGAAAGAGTTCCAGCGCAAACCGCCGACTCAGGTTGCGGAAGAGCATTTCTCGAGACACCACCGAACGCAACTTGCCCTCTCGCGTCACAATGACTCCGGGAATTTCCTTGTTCTTATCCAGAAACTCGCGCACGCGTTCCAACGCATCCCCTTCATCGAATTGCACCTTCCATGTGGGCAGCTCTGCGACTGTTGCGTGCATCGTCGTCAGATTGCTCATCGCGTTGGGTTTGTTCGTCATTCTTTGGACTGCCTGAACTTATTAAATCGGTTTTCACAGCAATGCCGACTGGCGCGGACATGACGTGCATTCACGATGCGCCCGGCCATTCCTCCATGAGATCAAATCGACCAAACGATTCTGAATTGCCGTTTGGAATCTGGTGAAAGGATTCGCCGAAGTTGTCCTGCTGGGGCGAGACCCGTTCGTGCAAATTGCAGTCTCGGGGAAGAACGAGTGCGCACCGCTTGGAATGGGCATATCGTCCACAGCCCGAATTCTGGCCGATGAGGAAATGGTGAATTCCAATGTCTTCTCAATGCAATGTGATCAGATGAGCCGGTAAATTGGAAAATGCACTCGACGCAGTTCAATTCCAGATTTCCATACCGATGGAATAATCGGCGCGAAGAACAAGTCGGTCGTGATCCTTTGGTGAGGTTTGCGCAAGAGCTATCTTGAGACAACACTGGCATGGCACACGCCATCCGATTGGGTGCATGTCAGCCTGCAATTTGACCTGCGTGCCAGACGCGCTGGACGTTCAGATTCTGGTTAAGCAGCACCAGATCGGCACGTTTGCCGAAGTCAATGCTGCCGAGATCATGCTCCAATCCAAGAATCCGGGCTGGTGTCAGAGTCGCCATCCTGATCGACGTCGGCAGATCGAATCCGACATTCAGATGCATGTGCCGCACCATAAAGTCCATTCCCCGGACGCTGCTGGCTAATGCGCTGCGATCTGCGGTCCATCCCGCCTCTCCGTCGCTGAATATGGTCACGCCACCGTCATTCGGTCCGAAAATGTATTCTCCCACCGGCATGTCGAGCGCCCGATTGCTATCAGAGACGAGCGCTGTCCGATCCGGTCCGAGCATCCGCACGACGAATCGCAACAACTCGGGTGCCAGATGCCAGCCGTCGGCAATAACCTCCGTGGTCATCTGTTCGGTTCCCAGCACGAATTCCGCCATGCTGGCCTGCATCGGCACGCCAAACCGTTCTCGCAGGCCCGGGACACTGCTCATCGCGCAATAGAAATGGTCCACGTGACGCAGACCGATTGCAAAGGCGTTTTCCATTTCGGTCCAGGACGCATTGGAATGCGCGGCGTTCAGCCGAATACCGCGAGCCGCGGCATCTCGAAAGAATTCCATCGCTCCGGGCAGTTCCGGAGCACACGTCGCCACCAGAATGGACCCGGCGAACTCCAGGTACCGTGCGTACTCTTTCTGGGCCGGAGCTCGGGCCGGCGACTTGGGATGGCAGCCGACCTTGTCTTCGTTAAAGAACGGCCCGTACAAGTGGGCTCCCAGAATCTGTCCCTGGCGTCGAAAATGTTGACACTGGCCTAGGAATCGCAGAGTCTGCTCGTGGGTCGCCACGGTACTCGTGGGGACGATCCCCGTCGTCCCATGTCTGCGATGAGCCGCGATGACTTTGGTAAACGAGGCCTCGTCGCCGTCCATGAAATCCGCACCATCACCGCCATGCACATGCATGTCGACAAAGCCCGGTGCGATGAATCCACCGTTCGCTTCAAACGTTTCCCCGTTCCAGGCAGGCATGGACTTCAATTCGCCCCACGCAGAGATTCTCCCTGCGCGAACCTGTATTCCCGCTTCTGGAACCAACCGGTCCGGCAGAATCAGAGTCGCGTTGACGATCGCAATGTCGGACATTTCATTTCCTTTGCGGTAGGGAC
>Ga0206824_10156_pt1 | contig 22837 bp, 24 predicted proteins | sample Alteio_BWOrgCont_82_FD_152874 | JGI IMG/M metagenome (GOLD analysis project Ga0206824, IMG submission 152874) | Enriched cells from forest soil in Barre Woods Harvard Forest LTER site, Petersham, Massachusetts, United States -... | ecosystem: Environmental > Terrestrial > Soil > Temperate forest >...
GATGGAGAAGGACAAAACAAAAGCCCTCGCGGAGCGGGATGCAGCGAACGATAAAAAGACCGAAAAGCTCCTGGGTGAGGTAGATGTGCTGAAGCGTCGGTTAGAGCAGCGACGAGCTGATGAGCTTGGTGAAGGGGCTCATATCCAATTACTCGATGCCCTCAAGGCTGAGTTTCCCGATGATGATATAAAGCGTATCAAGCCCGGCGTCTCAGGCGCTGACATCCTCCATCGGGTCATGCGGAACGGTGTCGCCTGCGGATCGATTCTCTATGAGAGCAAGAACAGTACCCAGTGGCGAGACGAATACGTGCCTAAGCTGGTCCGCGACCAGACCGCTGCTCACGCCGATCATGCAATCTTGGCGACCCTCAAGTTCCCCAAGGAGGCGGCTCAGATCGAGATCAGGGATGGCGTGATCATCGTCAATCCAGCGCGAGCGGTAGCCATCGCGCAGATTATTCGCAAGCACCTGCTACACGTCCATACCCTGCGACTCAGCAAGAATGAGCGGCAAGAAAAGATGGCTGGTCTGTACGATTTCATCACATCGGAGCGATATACGCTTTTGACGGGGCGCCTCGATACCGAATCAGACGCGCTCTTGGACCTTCAGGACAAAGATAAGAAGTATCATGATAATCACTGGCAGAAGGAAGGCTTGCTTATTCGCTCCATCCAAAAAGTATGTGCGGAAATCGACACAGCGGTTGAAACCATTATTGGGGGCGGGGTATCGGCATCCCAAAACCCATGAATCAACCTGAAGCTGCGGCTGCGCGCAGTAACGTTGTTGGTTTCGGCCTGCAAGAGCGGCGGCTAGGCTCAACGATCCTCCGTACGTATCGCCATAAGGTCGATATCGATGACCTAGTGCCCAACGATCGGCAACCGCGGCTTGGCCCGAAGGAAGACGAGGAATTACAGCGGCAGATCGAGGCCAACGAGGGCCTATTTGAACCGCTACTGGTAGAGCCCCATCCCCACCTCGAAGGCAAGTTTCGTATTATCGATGGCGAGCGCCGCTGGACAAACTCGGGCAAGCTGGTCGCGCAGGGTCGAGATCAATTTCGGCAAATTCCAGTAGAAATCACCGACCGGACGCTAACAGACGAAGAGCGTCTTCGCGTCTGGATTTACATTCACAGGCAGCGGAAGGAGTGGGACGCGCGGGAAAAGGAGATGGTTGCCTATCGGCTGGTTGATCTGATTGGCAGAGCAAGTGCCGCCAACATTCTCGGGATCTCGATCCGGGAATTAGTGAAGCTTGTCGAGGTCTACGAGTTGTCTTCGCGCTTTCTAGGTCTCCGCGATCCAGCCGGCGCCATCACGTGGGCGCGAGAGCTCATGGGGGTGAGCAAGAAGCTATTGACCCCCACCGTCGTAGACGCGGTTATCCAGAAGGTCGCTTCTAAACGGATCACAAACTCGAAGGACTTGAGGAAGCTGCGCGCCATTTTGCCCGATCCAGTCGCCCGAGCACACTTCCTGTCAAAGCAAGGTGACATTGACTCGGCAATGCTTCGTCTCGATGCCTCCCCGATGAAGGATAAGTCAGGACTCGGTGGCGACCTTGATGCGGCGATTGAATCGATGAAACGTGTTCCCTGGACGACGCTGTCAAATCTTAGGGGTAATCGCGAGCTTCTTCAAAAAATTGAGGACGCTGAGGCGCTGCTCAAGTCTCTGAGGAAAACCTTGGCATCCTGAGGTGCATAGTGGCGAAGTTATCGTCCTGTATTCCAGCGAAGATGATTTGGAATCTGGCGAGACCAGCGAGCGGCCCTCTATTCTTCGTTAAGCCAGGGCCAGGCTATGCCAGACCGCTTCTATCGTCGGTGCAATAGAACTGGCGACGTTGGAGGAGCCAATGCGTCAACGTGAATTCATGAGAGAACTTTTCCGGAAGCTCGGTAAAGATAAGGCTATGGTTTGCGCCGCCTATGCCGACGCTGAACGCCGGGGTGAAATAACACGTAAACGAGGAACCGACAAAAACAGCCCCGAACAATATGCTTCAGACCTTTGGTCGGACGGGATACGCAAAGGGTGGTTAGCGGACCGCTAAGGACCGGCAATCAAAGCAAAAATTGGAGCACCCTGGCAGCTACCCCGTAGATCGGCGAATCACTCTAATGTGTCGGCGGGAGATACCAATGCTGACTTCGATTGAGTTGTGCGCAGGTGCAGGTGGACAGGCCCTGGGTCTAGAAGCTGCGGGTTATGTCCACACCGCCCTCGTTGACAATGATCACGCGTGTTGTGCCACACTCCGGCTGAATCGACCCAATTGGAACGTCGTCGAAGCCGATCTCAAAGCATTCGATGGCAAGCCATACATCGGCGCAGATATTCTTGCGGGCGGATTGCCATGCCCTCCGTTCTCGGTCGCAGGACGGCAACTAGGCGAACGTGACGAGCGAAATCTGTTTCCCACAGCATTGCGCCTGATAGATGAGATTAAGCCGAAAGCTGTAATGATCGAAAATGTGCGCGGCTTTCTGAGCGCGGTGTTTGACGACTACCGCGAACATTTGAAGCGTCAGCTATCAAAGCTAGGCTATACCGCCGACTGGCGCCTTCTTAACGCTTCAGAGTTTGGCGTTTCTCAGCTGCGCCCCCGTGTCGTGATCGTGGCCATTCAAAAGAACTATTCCGAGGCCTTCGATTGGCCGCAGGTAACGCCTCATAACCCGCCGGACGTAGGAACCGTGCTGTATGATCTGATGGCTGCCAATGGCTGGAAGGGTGCGGCCAAGTGGCGGGAGCGGGCCGACGAAATAGCCCCAACCATCGTAGGTGGGTCCAAAAAGCATGGCGGGCCTGATCTTGGCCCCACGCGCGCGAAGAAAGCGTGGAAGCAGCTGAGCGTTGATGGAATGGGTATTGCTGATCAAGCTCCACACGGCTCGTTCGTGGGCCGTCCGCGCCTAACCGTTCGTATGGTGGCGCGTTTGCAGGGATTTCCGGACGACTGGCAATTTGCAGGCCGGAAGACCAGTGCCTATCGCCAAGTCGGTAATGCGTTCCCGCCGCCAGTGGCTTGTGCCGTTGCAAAAAGCGTCCATGCTTGCCTTGGTCTGCGGCGAAAATTCCGTGTGGTCGGATGAACGGCAAACCTTTGTTCGCTGAAGCCAGAGCTGAATTTCACGCATCTCTCCTGAAAGCTGCGTTGACCACGCAGGAGGGTGTTCCTGCTAATGCTGACCGGAGCAATAAACCGAGTATCGCCATTGCCAGCGGCCTTATTAAGAGGCTTGGTAAAGAGCTAGAAGCTGAGAAACAGGCGGGGCAAACCTCTGGAAAGCAATTTGAGGAAGCCTGTGCTGCATTCTTGTCTCGGACCTTTTTGAAACTTGGACATCTGCGCCCCGGCCATTGGGACATATTACGCGGGACTCATGCGATTTCCGGGTTCGAGCAATATCTCCATTTGGCATCGCTTCAGAAGATCGCTGAGACGAACACTGAAGTGGCCGTGGCACTTGGAAATGACTATCTGATTAAGCCGGACATTGTTATTGCCCGGCGGCCTGAGCCGGATGCGGTAATCAATCGGCCGGAGTTGCTCGTTGGAGAACATGAGGCGCGGCGCACAGTGCTGCGCGCTGTTAACAGTCCACACCCTATTCTGCACGCAAGCGTTTCCTGCAAGTGGACGATCCGCAGTGATCGTGCGCAGAACGCCCGATCCGAGGGCCTCAATCTCGTGAAGAACCGGAAGGGCCGGTTACCTCACATCGTAGTCATCACTGCCGAACCAACGCCGAGCCGTATTGCGTCGATTGCGCTGGGTACGGGCGAAATTGATTGCGTTTATCATTTCGCGTTGCCGGAGCTGGAAGAAACGCTCGCGGAACTTCAATATGATGATGCGAAAGAGCTTGTCGCAATAATGGTTCAGGGCAAGAGACTGCGGGATATTTCCGACCTTCCGCTCGATCTCGCTGTTTAGTCAGCGTGGTGGACAAGATCAGCAAGGAACGCCGCAGCCGCAATATGGCTGCAATTCGCTCGAAGCACATGAAGCCGGAAATCGCAGTGCGCTCTATAGCTCACCGGCTCGGCTATCGATTCCGGCTTCACCGTCGGGATTTGCCTGGCGTGCCAGATTTAGTCTTTCCTGGTCTCAAGAAAATTATCTTTGTTCATGGCTGCTTTTGGCATCAGCACAAGGGTTGCCCAGAAGGTAGGTTGCCAAAGAGTCGGATAGAGTACTGGGGGCCGAAGCTGTCCAGGAATATTGAAAGAGACGCCGAGCATTTAGCCGCGCTAAGGAAGCAAGGCTGGCGTGCCCTTACACTTTGGGAATGCGATATCACTAAAGGCGCGAAAATCGAGAAAACGATTCGCCGCTTTCTGGAGTCGAAAAACTAATCGCTCCAACACGATCAACGTATTACTCGAAACATCACCGCCTCAAAATTCTTGAGGGCCGGATAAACACGATTGAACCTACTTATAGTTACGGAAGGTGCATCAATCTTATATTGGGTGCCCTGCATGTAAGTGTGCGCCAAATCATTTCTTATCGTTGTTAAATTACCAAATTCAGATTGGAGATGAGCTAGGTGGAGTGGATCAACTCGCGCTTCGATTTTTTCCACCGTGACAAGTCCCGCAGCTTGAATCAGCACGCGCCGAAAATGTTTGTAATAATGAAACCCGTGAGTATTTTCGAGAATTGCGGCAAATGCTACTTGGTCCTTAGCATCCCTCAGCTTCTTGTCCGACAGCCGGAGCATCATCACGTCCACTGAAGTCTCAATCCATCCGCAAAGCTCTAGAACCGCCAGCTTAGAAAAATAGAGAATATCCTTGCGCCTTCTGGATTTGAGGAATTGATCATCCAGCTCCTTCAGATTGGTCACAATTTTGGCCTTGGGGATCATTGTCCAGCAGCGAATATGCTCTCCGCGGCGTTAAATCGGCTTTCCACCTTATCTTTTTTAGACAGGCCTTCGGCGACAGCTTCATCAACAAATTCCGGGGAACCGCGTAAGGTATCGTATCGTTGTTTTAATTGCGCAGCTGACAACGCTTCTAACCCGTCAATATTTTTGGCAATCCCGACTAAAGCGGCTTCAAGTACACTTGTTGGAATTCTAGCTTCCGGTCCCTCTGGGAAAATCTTCAATAGGATGGCAGTCGTCCTTTGAAACAAGTCTCGGTGTACCTCGAGAAACTCGGCCTTAGCGGAGCGATGGGTGTGCATATAATCGTTTAGAAACTTGGCGACTTGCCCCGTATATTTCTCCCGCGCCTCATAAAACGCGAAGAACCTCAAGATTAATTCCTGCTTCACAAACCGGTAGTTCTCGCCTGGCTGCATTCGGTTCAGTGTTCGCCAGCCTGCCTGCTCGTCCAGTTGGTGCAGCAGCGTGTTTAGATTTCCGCCGTAAATGCAATTGCGGATCTCTTGGTTGTTCAATTTCATTCCGCCAGCATTGAGGCGATGGAAGATTGTGAATAGGTATTCCATGTGGGATTTTTTGGAAAAATCGCACCGAAGCACGTTGATTGGCAGTGACTGATTTTGGACACGAGAAAACAGCGCCTTCAACGGTCCTGTCGCGTTCTTCATCGCTGCCGCGCTAACACCAGAAATTTCAGAATGGATGTCGGGCAGTTTGGACAATTTCCAATCGTCGCCCCGCAAAAATCGAATAATAGTTGACATACGTTGAAGACCGTCAATTACGATCCATCGGTCATTCTTGTAGTCAAGAGCGAAACACATGCTGGGAATTGGCAATTGTTTGATGAGGGAATCAATGAAGCGAGTTTGATCGGATGGTTTCCAAACAAATTCCCTCTGAAAGTCGGGCTTAATATCAAGGATTTTCTCGTCGTGCATGCGGTAAAGATCAGCACATGATCGAAGCTCATTGTACGCGACGATATCTCCTGGCGGAGTCTCGTCGGTATCGTCTTCGGTGAACTCGGGGTCATTCAGCTCTTCGATTTCATCAACCATTTGGTGATTCCCCAAAAGCTCGTTCTAACTTCATGAGCCTGTTAAAATGAATTCGCATGCGCTGTTAACTTGGTCACTGGAATTCATTGTATATCCGGAATCCTCCGATGAGGTCACTTTAGTCCAGCAAGGAAATTTAGCGGCCAAAATGGGGCTGGTACGCTCGACTAGCTCATTTGATCAGTCCAAAAATGCCTTCGCAAGCCGTTGATTTGGGTCGGGCTTCCATACGCCGCTGCGTCTCCTGTTCGCTATATTGATCAGATTGATTTTCGGCAGGAGGATGTAATGGTTTGGGCCTTTCTATCCGAATCACGCGAAGAAATTATAGCCGAGATCGAGGATCAAACCGACCGGGCGGCGGCGCTGGTAGCTTTCGCATTCCTTGAGGATCGGCTAACTGAAACCTTGATTGCCAAAATGAAGAATCGGGATTCCGAGATCGTCAGCAGAATGTTCAAAGGCATCGGTCCGCTGGGTACATTCGCAGCCAAGAATGATCTGGCGTTCTCGCTGGGTCTCTATCCAAAAAGTGTGCATCGCGAACTTATCACCATAAAGGATATCCGGAATAAGTTTGCTCATGCGGCTGAACGGGTGACATTCGAGTCCCAAGCGATAAAGGCGCTTTGCATGAACCTGTCTCTTCCGCCAACCTACCAAAAGTCCCAAATTTCGGTTGCCGCATTAAAGAGGCTTTTTGATGATGATTTCGATGCTTGGCTTAGAGTTCTATTCGCCGCTCTGTTGGAAGACGCAGATACGGTAAGAGGTCGCTACATCGCGAAAATTCGGCTGTTCTATCTGCTATTCGGGGCTATCAACGAGGACGTGCGGCGTGCCGGTCAGGGCATCTCGTTGCCATGGCCCGATAAATCCGAACGACCGCGACCTCCGGCTCCTCAACGCCCCAGTCGCCATCGTAAAAAACCTTGACCCCAGCCTCAATCACCTCGGGGGTAATCTCGACTTCTGTTTTGGGTTCCGGCTCGATAGGCGGTCCTTATCTGGCGGATGATCCCTAGCGGATGATCCCTAGTAAATTGGCGATTACACAGCGGAATCATCCACCAGTGCGCTGCGTCGGCGATATCGTGGGGGGCTTACGGGAGAGCTATCAAGGAGCGATAAAGACTCGTTTGGATTTGGTTGGAGGCAAGTTGCATCACCATCGTTGTGATCGGACGGGCATGATCTTCGATGGCCAGCGCATCGCATAGGTTGTCCGCGCCATAACAAAGCAATTCTTTCCAGGGGCCATCTCCATCTCTGGCGAGTGGAAGTTGAAATCCCTTGACGGGCACCGACCGAAACTCTTGCGCCGAAGCGGTCACCAAGGCTTCATATCGCAAGACTTTCGTGTTGTATATTTTGACAGCTTCGTCCGGTGCCATCTCACCCGGCGAGCCGACGACCTTAGCTCTTTGCATCGCACGCACCAGCGCCCAGTTTGTCATCGCTCTTAGGACTTCAAGTGGGGTTGCTTCAGATGCGCGCACAGGGACTGCTAATTCCTCTTCGGTCATCCGCATTATTTTCGACAGATACCCAAAAAGAAGCTCGGCCTGCATGGCCCAAAAGCGGAACATCAGTGCTTCCTGATAATGATAATGGATTGAGACAGCAGCCCATGGATTACCATCGCCACCATCCCTCAAAGGTGTGGTAGGAAGGCCCATCTTCCATGCGGTAGCCAAGACTGAATGGCCAAGGTGCTCTTCCGTTGCGGTATATCCTAGGCAGTTGAATGCCTGTTGCGCGACCTGTACCGCAGCTTCCTGTCGTTCCACATCCCCCTCCCCAGCGCCAGTCTGCATTCTAAGCGGCGCCTTTCGCGGCGGCGGTCGGCATTAGCTCACGGCAAAATCGCGCCAGAAGCCGTTGCTTTAAATCACGAATTTCAAGCGTAATAGTGCATTTTTCCAAAAATACACTATTGCGGCTCAGTTTTTCCGCTGATTTTGATGACCGGCAACGTGTTTTCTGCGCCGCAAGCAGACGCTGGCCTTCTCAGCCGATCGATTTTTTTGCGCGCCCGACGAGTAGCTCACGTCCGAGACAAATTACCCCTCCCCACTAAGGAGGGGGTATAGCTAACTTCCCAAGACTTTACATTTTTGACCACACCCATTTCGGTCCCGAAATCCAGCCGATAACGGACAAGTGCTGGTCAACAAGCTCTAAGTTCCTCGTATGACAGCATGACGTGTTGCTGAAACGCTGGCCACATTGTCAGTCTGTCGTAGTAGTGACGCAAGGGGGATGATGAGGTCGATCTCCGGTCCACCAGCCACGAATCATTTGGCGCGACAGCACTCTTGCAAAACCGTGTTCACGGCATCTGCGACCGACTGCGGGTGGTCCAGCGCGATCAAATGACTTGAATTGGGAACAATCAACGATCGCCCAGCTAAGGACTCGTTTGCCAGCAGCTCGTGATCGTGCTTCCAGATCTTATCCACTGCACCATCGTCTGCCGCATTCGGACCACCAGTTTGCCTTGACTTGGAAGATGTCAGCACTATTAGAGGCAAATTGCCAAATGGGTGCGCATTTTCCCTCTCAGCTCCTATAATCTTAGCTGTGTCCACTCCGGCGAGAGCGGCCTCCTGTTCCGATATCAAGGCTTGGTAGTGCTCCGGCTTCGCGCCTTGGTAATTCGCATCCGCTCGGGTAGCAGGAGTATCCAATGAGGAGAAGGAGTAGCACCCGTGTGGGTCGGCCGCGGTCACCTCATGCGCCTTCGCCAAGCCTTCGCAACGGACCAGGTCAGCCTTTTGCCCTAGGCTACCGGAGTTTAAGAAGGCTCGCTCGCTTGGGCTAATAGCGAGCATCTGTGCATTGTTCTGAGCAACTACTGGATCGACCAACACCATCGCCGCAAGTTCTGATCTGTAGGTCAGAGCATAGAGCGTATCGTAGAGGCCTCCCCTTGAATGGCCGACCAATACGATGGGTGTCTTGATGTGGGAATTTTGAATTAGCCGGTGTAAATCATCGACGACGTTCGAAGGCGTGGTCGGTCTGGATTGTCCATCGCTATGGCCCATTCCGGCACGATCGTAGGTACAAACTTTATTATGTGGGGCCAGAATCGCTTCAACAGCACGCCAATCCGAGCTCACACTGCCGTAACCGGCGTCGAAAATGATTGTCGGCGCACCTCGTCCCATGCAATCCAAGAAAAGACGGCGGGAGCCATCTACAGCCACATACTGCTTGGTTTCATCGATCCGAGCAGTCTCATCGGCCGTTGCTGCCGTTGAGGCGCAGAAAAACGCCGCAAGCAAGGCCACATAGAACTGTATGATCAAATTCCTGTGGCGACTCATTACCGTCAGCCCGGCGATATTGATGAAGCTATAGAGCTTGTGACGGGTGAAGTTGCGCAACGTCGTGATCAAATAATTGTAGAGCATGGTGTCTCCTACTCGTACCGCAGGGCATGGATGGGATTAGCCCTGGCCACATGCACGGCATGTACGATCACCGTCCCCCAGGCGATCATCAACGCAGCGGCACCAGCACCTATGAAATACAGTGGGCTCAGCGGAATGCGATAGGCGTAACCCTCCAGCCAGTGGTGCAGATAATAATAGGTCACCGGCCACGCGATCAGATTGGCGATCAGCACCGGGATCGAAAACTGCCACAGCAGCATCAAGATAATGTCCCTTGTTTTCGCACCAAAGGTCTTGCGCAACCCGATCTCCTTGGTGCGCCGCTCGGTCGAAAACGCCGCCAGTCCGAACAACCCCATCGCGGCGATCAAGATGGCAATCCCCACGAACAGGTCAAAGATGGTCCCCTGCTGCTCGTCGGCCAGGAATTGCCGTTCGAAGTCCGCGTCTAGGAAATACCGGTCAATGGCAATAGAGGGTTCGAAACGATGCCAAATGCCGTCAATGGCGGAAAGCGCCTGGGGCATGCCGCCCGCCGGCACCCGGACCGAGATAAAATAGTTGTCATCAGGCTTGTAGGCATAAAATGTGGGAACGACCTGCCTCCTACCGCCTTCGAACATAAAATTGGCGGTCACGCCCACGATGGTGAGCCGTATCCTTTTGACTTTCGCCGTTGTGTCGTCGTGATAGAAGGTTTTGCCGAGCGCGCTTTGCGGAGAATAGCCGAAGCGCGCGGCCGCCGCACGATTGATGACCACGTTGGCGGCGGACGAATCCTCGCGCCAAACATCTTCACCTCGCGAGTCCGACAGGGCCCGGCCGCTTAGAAGGCGGATGTGGTACAATGAGAGAAAGTCCGGCCGGATGGGAAACCAGCGGATCGTGCTGGTCCCTGGCTCGCCCGGAATCTCGACCGTGTTGACCCAGCGCTGTCCATCGAACGGCACCGAGCCCGAAAGCGTCGCGCCTTTGAGCGCGGCGTCGGCATCGAGCGCGTGGACCATGCTTTGCTGGGTCGAAGGGTTCATGCCTCCAGCATTAACTACCACCACTTGATCTTTATCGAGGCCAAGATCAGCTGTGCGGGCAAAGGAGATTTGCGCGAACACCACCGAGGCAACGATGCCAAGCCCGATGGAGATGGCGAACTGCATCACCACCAGGCCCGTGCGCAAAAGGCTCGAACCCGATTGCCCGGCGACGTTGGTCCGAAGGACCGAAGCAGGGCGAAATCCCGAAAGCACCAGCGCCGGATAGAATCCGCCGAACAGGCCCACCAAAACCGCCGTGCCCAGAAGCGAAAGAAATAGCGGCCAATCGTTCAGGTAGTGAAGCGCGATGGGCTTGCCCAGCATGCGGTCATAAAAAGGAAGCAACATCTCCACAAGCGCCAGCGCCAGGATCATCGACATCAACGTCATCAGCACGGATTCGCCCAGGAACTGGATCATCACCTGGCCACGCCGCGCGCCCAGCACCTTGCGCAGCGATATCTCCCGCGCGCGCACCATCGCCCGCGCCGTGGCGAGGTTGGTGAAATTGAAGCAGGCGATTAGCAGGATCAGAACGCCAATGGCCATGAAGGAATAGACGGTGGTCCAGCTTCCGGCAGGCGTGAGGCCTTGATAACGGTCGGTGGAAAGATGGTCGTCGCGAAATGGCGTGAGGCGGAGGTGAATGATCTGGCTCCCGGCCACGGAAAGACCGGCTCTCTTCCTGGGGTCGAAATCCCTGTCAACCAGCGCCGGAAGCTTGGCCTCGACCGCCTGAGCATCGGCGCCTGGCTGAAGCTCCACATAACCGAACCAACTGCTGGAGAACCAGTCTCTCTTTCTTCCCGGCGACATGGGATCGGCGATGGAGGTATTCGGAATGAAAACGCCGCCGGAAAGCTGGGTGTTGTGAGGCAGATCGCGCATCACGCCCCTCACCATCACCGAGGCTTCGCGGACGGCGCAGCCGGAAATCTCCGGCCCGAATTCGCAAATCCCGCCGACTTTGAGTATCTGCCCGACCGCCGGCGTAGATCCGAAATATTTGTGGGCCGCGCTTTCCGTAATGACCGCGGACTCAGGCTGACTCAAAAGACTTGAGCGGTTTCCCGCAATCAACGGGAGCTGGATGATCTGGAAGAAATTGGGACTCACTACGTCCACACGATCGAGGAATTGGCGGTTCCCCACCCCCACCGTCATCCGATAGCTCTCAAGGTGAACGGCAGCTTTGACCTCCGGCAGTTGGGCGGCCATCGCATCCGGCACAGGAAAGGGCACATTCGAATTGACGGACGGCCGCTCGCCGGGGTTATGGACGGTCCATTCGACACGATAGAGATTCTCCGTCCCCGGAATCCATCTGTCGTAGGAAAGCTCGTCGCGCACGAACAGGACAATAAAGATCGCGCAGGTGAGCCCCACCGTCAGCCCAGCGATGTTGATGAAGCTATAGAGCTTGTGGCGGGTGAAGTTGCGTAGCGCGGTGATCAGGTAGTTGTGGAACATGTCGCTCCCTCACTCGTACCGCAGCGCATGCACAGGATTGGCCCGCGCCGCTGTTAATACCTCAGCAAAAATCATACCGGTAACGCCAGCGAGTAAAATCAATGGCTTAGAGAAACGACGCCCTCCACCGTGTACGTATACGGGCAATAGTGTTCGGATGCGTACACTTTGCACAGGCTTTGGGTTGGTATGACCAGTGATCGCATGGGCGACGGTGATTGTGCGTGCCGCATGCGGCCAAGGCCAACCCCATCCATGCGCTTCGTTATGAGTGACGTTTTGGCTTTACGGATTTAATACAGCTGGGAAGCTTCGCAAATCGAGACATAGGACGGGTCACTTAGATAACGGGGCATCATGAGGATATTATTTTCGCGCTTTATTCTTGGTGCCTTGCTGGCAGTTACCCTATCCACTGCGGACGGGCAGACGTCATCTAAGAACTTGCCTGCGCCTACCGTTCGCCCAGCCATCGATGGGATATTCGCAGGCTTTCAGAATCATCCCTTAGTCGCCATTGGAAACTATGAGGACTATGCGCAGGAAGAGGATTTCTATGCTGCGCTGGTCCGCGACCCGCGTTTTGCGCGCGAGGTGGGGAATGTCGTAGTGGAATTTGGCGCAGGAGCGCATCAGGACACCATCAACCGCTATCTTAACGGAGGGGATGTTTCCTTTTCAGACTTGCGCAAGGTCTGGTCTGACGTGGTCGGCTTCAACATTCCTTACGCCATAGGTTACATAAATTTTTTCGTACAAGTAAGAGAACTGAACCGTGCCCTACCGCCCAACCAACGCATTCACGTCTGGCTTGGCGAACCGCCAATCGATTGGTCCAAGATCAAGACCAAGGCCGAATTTGTCCGCTATTTTCCTCAACGCGATACACACCCGGCTGAGATTATTGAAAAGGAAATTCTGGCAAAGAATAAAAAGGCGCTCATAATCTACGGCGACGGGCACTTTTACACTCATGACGGACATTATCCGCTCCTATCACTGGTAGAGCAAAAGCACCCCAACGCAATTTTCATAGTGGAGATGTACACGGGCTTTGCCACGAAATCCTGCACTGCGGATTTTGAACACTCTATAGAAAGCTGGCCGACTCCTGCGCTCGCAACTCCAGTGAGACGAAGCTCGCTCGAAGGGAGGCTCTATCGACCAGGCTGTGATGCGGTGGATAGAACATTACCTAGATTTCCACCATCTTGGACTGAAACCCAAAAATCACAGGCTATTGCCGACATTGAGCACACCGCTTCAGGCGTGCGAGGCGACGCATTGCTGTTTTTGGGTAAAGCTGCAGGACTTACCCAGTCACCGTATGAGCCGAGCATATACCTCGATCCGGATTATCGTCGGGAGATGAATCGAAGAGTAGGGCTTGGCTTCGAATTCGAATTTGACGGCTCCGCCATCGGTTCCGTTCCGATGACAGATTCGTTTGTGCAAAAGAATCCCGCGTCGCCGCAATATATTCACCACTATTAGGTGGTGATTTCTATGATTCCGGAATTTGCCGGTGTCCAAACTGTGGCTCGAATTGGCGATAGCTTAACCGGCCTTCAGAAAAACGAGAAAGCCAACCGCCACTGCGTTGGCCGCATCGGTGGATGGCGAAAGCGCAAACTGACCGACAGCGGCACACTACAACTGCATCCAAAGAAATCCAGATCAGCCGCTCTTCAGCTCACCCTCTTCAAGGCCCATCGACGCAATGGACAGAGTAATCTATATATGTAGAGTTTTTCAATGACACGAGCCCCCAATGCCTCCAGACAGGCGCGCGTCCTGTTTGCCGAAATGCTCAAGACACCTGGCAAATGGCGTTACGGCTATCAGCTGTCGCGCCAGACAAGCCTTCTGTCGGGCACGCTCTATCCCCTGCTTATCCGGCTGAGCGACCAGGGATTGTTGGAAGCAAAATGGGAAGAACCGGAAAAGCCCGGCAAGCCGCCCCGTCATGGCTATCGCCTCACATCAGATGGCGTGGCGTTTGCGCGGACGTTACAGAAGAAAGCTGTCAGGCCCATCCTGCGGCCCAGGCTGGCGGGCGCGCTGTCATGAGCGCGCGTCCTTCCATCCCGCGATCCGCCGCCCTTTTATGCGCGGCCCATGCACGCCGCGTGCTGCTGCGCCGAAACCAGTTCTGGGCCGACGGCATGGAACAGGAAGCCCATCACATCGACGATGACTGGAGCGCCCTGCAATGGGCGCTGGGCTGCGTGTTCGCGAGCTATGCCGAGGTTCTCAAGGCGGAACGCTTTTTCTTCCCCTTTGTGGCGCGGCTCTGTCTGGCGGCCATCGCTCTGTTCTACGCCCAGCAGCTGCTGAGCGGGCTGATCGCCGCGCTGGAATGTCATCTTTATGACCTGCCCCACGGCGTGCCCGACCCGGTGGCGCTTCTGTTTGTCTATCGGCATTTCTTCTTCACGCCCGTAGCCATGACCGGCGATATGTGCATTCGGTTGGACGCCATTCACTTTCCCTTGTTGAGGCATGCCATCCAGGCGGGTGGGGGAAGTCTTTATCTCGCTGCCGGCCTGCGGGTCGTCCAGGGCCGCGCCTCGGCCTTCCCGCTAGTTTTCGGCGCGTTTGTGGCATCCCTCCTTGCCATTGCCGTCGCGCAATTCATTCCGGGCGTCATGTATGACAATCCATCATGGTACTGGAATCACAGCCCCTTCCGGCACCATACGATGGTCAGCATCGCGTGGAACACATGGTGGCGGCTGATCGTCTGCCTGTGCATCGGGCTTGTTGTCAGCCTGGATGACAAGCCAAAATTGCCCGCTGAGGTCATCACTGCTTCGAGGTGACCAGGTGCGAAGATGACCACCAAGAAGCTATGGGTGTCCGCTTTGGGGTCAGAAGCGGAAACAATTATCGCCCGTTTGAAGATTGATCTCAAAGAATGCCAGGGAATTGTCCGACAAAGCGGTTTGATAATTCTCAAGGGTGCCAAAAGTGTGGCTCGTTTTCGAGATAACAGTATCCCCTCGCCAGCGGGGCCGGGGAAACGCACATATCGCCGGGGACGTCCAATGAAGCTCATGCTAATCGGCTTTGCATCTATTCTCGCGGCTGCTTTTCTGAGCGTTGAGATGGCCAGCGCTGTATCGCCTCTTAAGCACCTGACTGGCCCAATTTTTTATGTTGAAGACCCACATTTCGTCGCGACAAATTATGTCATTTATGTAGGAAGAAATTCCGTGACGGTGGTGGGGGCTACTTGGACTCCTGGGACAGCGAAGGCGCTAGCCCAAGAAATCAGCCAGGTTACGATCAAGCCTATATCTGAAGTTATCGATACGTCTCCCGATCCTGAATGGTCTGGAGGTAATGAGTACTGGAGGGGTACAGGGGCAAAGATATTTGCCGTGCGCAGCACCTACGACCTGCTGCGAAATAACTGGGCCAACACTGCAGGGTTTATTCAGCAACATCCATCTGACTTTGCTTCGCAGCAGATAAGTTTGCCCACTGATGTTATTCCGGACCGGTTCGAACTTCAGCAGGGAAACGTACAGATTATGTACTTGGGACCATCGCACACGCCCGGAGATGCGCTTGTTTATTTTCCCACGGAAAAGGTTCTTGATGCCGGTTCGATGATAAAGGAGCAGCTGGGCAATGTCGCCAGTGCGAACCTCTCGGAGTATCCAAAAACATTACAGAAGCTCTTGAACTTACATCTTGATATTCGGACAGTGATTTCAGGACATTGGTCAGCGGTCCACGGTCCCGATTTGATTGATCACTATTTGGATTTGCTCAAGGAGCATGACGCGGACCACTCGCAAGCGCTGGGTAAATGAGCGTCACGCAAATATGAGTGTTTTTTCTACTCACGCGAGGGGCCTGCTAGCATTATTGTCAACTGACGGGTCAACTAAAAATTATGTACGTCCGAATCGGCGGCATCGAGTCGCTTCTGGCCTTGGGGTCCTTTTAGGCGTGGGGATGTCCATGAAGGAAGTAAAAGGCTGCACTCAGCGACCCCATGATTACAAACCACAGGACAAGACGGCCCGCATCGCTTGGGCACTGCTGGCCAACGGTGAGGTCTACAAAGCTCCGGTCGCCATGGCGGCGTAAGCCACACGGCAATCGGAGGTCGTCGGAGTGTAGGAGGGTTCAACAGGAAAGTATGGCGCAACAGTCGATGAGACGAGGTTGGAAAAACCAGTCTAGGTCAACGTGCTCGCAGCACGCCAGTTTGATTTGGATCCGATCTTTCGAACTCCCATACGGGCCCGCGGCTAGGGTATGGTCGCACCAGAGGCCGGACAGATGACGGGACTCGACCTACGCGTTCAGAATTTCCTCAAGTTCCATCTTGCATTCTTGGGGGCGTCCACAGATGACTTAGGGTTGCGGGGCTAATTGGCAATTATGCCGGTAGCACAGCTGACAAAACTCCAGCCAGTGCCGTACTTCTTCAGAGTGCATATATGCTGGTGCGCGCCAACGAACCCATTTGTGCCTTGATAAGAGTCCCAATATGCCTCCGTGGCCTGCAGGCCATCCGGTGAATACGTTGGACGGCCGTAAGACTGGTGCGAGCCAGGTGTCCCTACTGGTACCACCTGCGACGGCTCAAGCCTTTTTACCCAATCGCAATCCAGCCCGAATGAATCCGAGGCCAAGGTTATCAGGAGCGGAGGCGGCCCTATTAGCGCTTGCATAACGGCACAATCCTCCGCGCTGGCTTGATTTGTCGCTGCGGGCTGTGCCGTTGCGGCCGTCAGTGGAAGAAGGACCAAGGCGGAAAGCGCTATCGAGCTTTTCATGCTGCTACCTGCTATTTGACTTAGGACTGCGATCTTGTGGCGAAGTCGGTTGGGAACAGCGTAATGGGGGTTATTGTTATTCGCGCGGGGAAGCCAGGCAGGCCACTGCCGCTGTTGGCAGTGCGCCTCACGGTTCCAGTCATCTGATGTCCGTCTTCTGACATAGTCAGATTGTAGTCGTCCCGCGCGTAATTTGTATCTCCACCTCTGCTGATCAAGCTTCGGATGGTGAACCGGACTTCACTACCAACTACCTCGAAAGAGACGATGTCTTTATGTATGGACAGCGACCAGTCAGGCATACCATTGGGCAATCGCACCGATTTTGTAGTGTCAGGATATTCCAAGGACGCGCTGTACGCCGGTCCTGCCCTGTAGATGGTTATGACCGGTTGGCTGTCTGATATGCCATACCATTTACCCGCAACGTCGGCAGCGTTTGCAAATGTGGCCGCGAGCGAAAACGCCACTGTGAGAGCCAGGAATCGGTTCATGATTTCCTCCCAGGCATTGGTGTAATATAACTCCTTCATTTGGCTTTCTGGCGGTGCAACGCCCGAGCAGAATGAAAGAATTTTCATGCCGTCCCAATTGTAGCGATCGGCCAACAGAGGCATCCTACATTTACCTTTCTAGGCGTGTCATTCTGGAGGCCGCCATGTTCAAGCGAACACTAGCGCTTCTCATCACATTGTCGGGTTTGAGCGGCGTCGCGCTAGCACAGACACCGCCAGCACAGCCCAGCGGCGTCAGACACGACCTGGGCACTGACGACGCAGACATAGCGCCGCCGCCGGTCGCGCAGACCTGCACATTGCCAGAGATTGTCGATCAGGTCCCGCTGGAACAAGTTTCTGGAAGTGATCTGATGACCGTTCCCATTTCGATCAACGGTACGACCAAGGAATTCTTGCTTGACATCGGCATGACTAAACCGACCTCGATTTCTCCGGAGTTGATGGCAAAACTGGGCTTACCGGAGCCCCCAAAATTTGCTGGCAGCACCGGCTCGGTAGGAGGAGCGGGCACCGGCATGAACGGCGGGGCCAGTTTCACTTCAAGCAGTTTCACCGGAGCAGGTGGGATGGGTATGCCCTACTATGACGTGAATTCTGGCATGGGCAGTTGGCTTCTCGACACTCATGTGCGCGTCGCCTCGCTTGGCGTTGGCAACGCTACGGGTCGCCATATGCAAATCTCGGTGTCACAGAAGGGCGAGATCGGGCGAGCAGCACCGTACGCGGGTTATCTGACGGGCGACTTCTTCCGACAATATGATGTCGAGCTGGATTTTGCAGGAAAACATGTCACCTGGCTCACACCGAGCACATGCGCGGACCCTAACCAAGCGGTGTTCTGGGCGCACTCAGACGTGGCGGTCATACCGGTGTCGCTGGCGAAGGATGGCAGATACCAAATGCAAGCCTCGGTCGGGGGCCACACGATCCATGCCGAATTCGACACGAGTTCGCCAAACACAGTCATGCGCCGTGATATCGCGGAACGCGATGTGGGGCTTACGGCCGGAAAGAATATGGTGCCCCTAGGCGATCTTAAGGACGGAATCGGCATGCAGATCTACGTGAGCAAATTCCCCGAGATCATCTTCGCGGGCGGTGGCATCACGGCGGACAACGTCCCGGTACTGATCCAAGATTACAGCAACATACCCGTCCTCGACCGACACATAGACCTGCTAACTCGCGCTCCGGTCGCCGAGCGGATACCCGACTTGGTGATTGGCATGGATGTTCTCCAGCACCTTCACATGTATTTTGTTCGCGGACAGGGCAGGGTCTATGTGACTTCGGCTGCATCGAACTGAATATTAGAAGGCCGGATCGATGCGAAATACGCTCGCCATTGTGACAGCAATGCTACTAATGACTGGGGCCGCGCAGGGCATCACTGGCCCTCATCCCGACTACTCGCGGATGCGGCCCGAACAAGCCCACTTTGCGCATGCACAGTTCGAACTGGCTCAATCCCCGCAACCTGGTGTCGAAACGCAATTTTGCACCATTGACCCTGCTGGTCCGGAGAACTGTCCGCCGCCTGCGAAAGCGCTCATGAGCCGACCGTCGGCTGTGCCAGAAGCCACTATACCAGGGGCAGCCGTAGCGCCAGGAGGGCCAGCTTTAGCACAAACTCATCTAACGGATGCGGCGAACTTCGAAGCGGCGATCTCTCAACTTACACTTGAAGAGCCGCAGTCTCCGAAAATGCTTACGGCCCGACTTGATTATGCGGATTTCCTTTTAGGAGAAGCAGGCCCCGGCTGTGAGCAACTGGCAGCGACAACCCAATCGCAGCTCAACATGGCGGCGCAAATGTCGGCATTGGTCTTTTTACCGCTCGCACTAGCACGCATGGCCAACGTCGAATACCGTATCCATCTGGTGCGCGCCGCATGCAATGGCCAAGCCGCGAACAAGACCGAGGTCCACCAAGCCCTCGAAATGGCGCAACATGCGGTTCAACTTTACCAGAATGCGTTCGATTACCCTTCGACTGTCATCATGCAATTCAATGTTGCCGCCACCTATCAGCAATTGGGAGATGCGGAGGCCGCGCTTTCTGCACTTCAGGCGGCAATCGCGATGGACCGGGAATACGGCTTTCGCCGGGACGCCGAGGACAATATCCGATTGCTGCTTCAGTGGAAGGGTGAAAAGGCCGGCGACAGTGACGTCACCGCGCTGATGAAGGACTTCCCCGTCCGGACCGATGCCTTCCAATTCAATTGGCCCAACGGCGAGTCGGATGTCTCGGTCAACGTCGACGACACCAGCGTCATCGGAGGTAGTGATGTTCGCAGTCAAGCCAAGCTGACATTGAAACGCAATGTGCTCGTAGACTCCAATACGACGGGCGCCGTCACGCGCACCAATGGCGTGGAAACCGCCGACATTAACGCGAAGATGGGTTGGACGACGGTAACTAACAAGTTGGGAAATAGCAGTTACGAACAAGGCGTTTGGCCACCCAGTCAGCAGCAGCTCGAATGGCCGACGCTTTATTTTCTCGCAAGTGAATTGTATGAGGCCCCCGCCATACAAATAAATGCCAATGGTGATTTTCATACCGTTGCCGATCCAGGGGCATTCGTTGAGGGTCTGTCTACTAAATTGCTTGAGCAGATTACGAGTCGTCTGCCAGACCCCGAATGGCATGTGATCAGCGACAATCTAAGGCGCACCCTCACGCGGCGGTTCATCGAGGCCAAGGCGGCGCAGGATTATGGCCTTCAGACAGCTACCTGGATTGGCGCGAAGCTTAAGCAGGGCGTCTGGTATCAAATGTCGACACCGTTGCTCCTGCCCGGGCTGGGCCTGGGTCGATTTCTTGTCCGGCACAACGTCCGCTTTGCGTTTACGCGTGAGCTTCCATGCACATCAAATGCTTCGGATCATCTTTGTGCGGAGATCGTCATTCATGCGACGCCCGACCCAAGCGACCTCAGTGATGCACTCCAAGAAGCGGGCGTAGCTACAGCAAACACGCCCCATGTTTTAGCAAGAATGGACCTGCGTCTGGTCGTCGACCCCAACACACTATTGCCCGACATATGCGAGACAACTCAAAACTGGTACGACGGTGTCGGCAAAAAGGACGATCCGATTATCGAGACCACAAGAACTATTTCGAGATCTGTCTATCACTGACGGTAGACACGCTTCTTCCAAAGTGAAGATTGTCAGGTCGATGTGCTTCTTCTGTTGCACCCCATTCCCGAGGGGGTGCACCCCGATTAAATCCCCCGATCGGCGGTACGCGAGGCTGCATTCCGCCTGACTTATTTTCTGATTTGCTTTGGCCACCAGGTGGAGCAGAAGTGCCGGACGCTAAGTGTTTTCCGGGTTTATTTGTTTTTTTGCCATCACGGGTGGACCGGAAAAAAGTCGACACTGGTCCAGTTTGAACCTTCCCGGTCTTGAGGGCGACCCGGCCTAGTCCTAGTCTCTCCCCATGGATGACCAGATTCCTTGGTATGGCGGCATAAGCAACCGGCAACTCTTCCTTGATTCCGCCCGTGGGATCGTAACCTGGCTTGCGGTAATCATCTCGCTCAATGTGCTCTTGTGGTTCGGTGCTGATTTTTTCCACCTCACCAGTTCGACGTGGAGAGGCGCCTGTGCTGGGCTAGCTGGCGGTATAGCTTATCCCCTAGTCTGGTGGCTTCGTGCCTAAGACCCCGACGGTTGCCCACGCTCGTATGCCTTCGCCATGGACCGTGGTTTTCGCGGCCTTAACGGCAGCGGATGGCGTGTTTTGGTTCTGGAATCCAACACCGATTGTCATAGGTCTGTTTGTCGGTCTTGGGGCGGTCGCGGCTTTCTTTCACTGGCGCGATCAGCCAAAGGTGCCCGATGCCTAAGAAGCGCAAAGCACCAGCACCGCCCAAGTCCACTAAGTGTCGTAAGGATGAAGAAGGCTGCTGCTAAGAAGCGGTGACTGTCCCGATGCGCGCGTCGTAAAGGCAGTGGGAATATGTGTCGCGACCTACTCGGCCGCGGTGACGTACAGGTTCTGCTCCTTGGTCGCGACATAGATATGCAGCTTCTTGAGCACATCCATCCCGATAATCACATCGGCATCCATATCATCGTCCACCCGTTTGCTGCGGTCGTCCGTGCGGATATTGTTGTTTGGGTCGTTGAGGCCGATTACATCGGGCAGGACCACGATCTGGGGATTGGCGACGCTGATATTACCGAAGGAGATGGTTTTGAAGACGTAGCCAACCATCTTGCGGCCGCCCAGCTGGCCCAAAGGCACCGTGTTTGGCGTATTCTCGTTCACATTGAATTCGGCATCCGCCACCTTGGCGCTGATGGTGGTGCGCACTGCGCCCGTGCTAAGCATGGCCAGCACATCCTTGCCGTCCAGCGTGACGTCAAAGCGGATATGGGTGTCGTAAGTAATGTTGCTGCCCGACGGCGGGCGGCGGAACGGTATCACTGCCGACGACAGGTTGGTCCAGTGCACCACATCCCCCTCGCAATGATCGGGTAGAAAATAAAGCACCTTCTTGTTGGCGAAATCCATTTCCTCGTCATAGCTAATCATGATATCGCCCGCCAAAACGCCATCCGCCGACGTGTTGCCGATCCTGGCCTGGGGCGAGATCATCATTGTCAGGCCCTTCGCCTGCACGCCGCCCATGACAAAGGAATCGAGCGTGACTAGGGTCTGGCTCACGTTCCCATTCACACCGAGCAACCTAAATCCGGTGCTGGCCGGGTGCAGGCCCAGCGACTCCGCAGCACGCTGTGTGAGGGCGGATCTGCCGCCGCCGGTGCCGAACAGCAACTGGCGAGGCGATCCATTAATTGTCACCGGCACAGTAAAAAGGCCGTTGGGCAGAACGTTCAAGTCGAGCGACATCACCTGCTTCAACGGCCTGCAGTCGTCCGCCAATACCGGCAGAGAAATAAAAGTCGGAGCCATCGCGGCACCGATCAAGGCACGCACAATCCCCACTTTTGCTGATGTCACGGGACTCTCCCCAACCCTGATTGGGCGCCAACAGGCGTTGATAAGATGCGCGTGGAAGCGCTAGCAATAAGAGAGCGAGCTTTTTCATAATCGCGCCCCCTACGAACTGAAGCGTAAGATGCGCCCATTCGCATATGGCTTCAATTCAAGATGAATGAAAATCCGCTTAGAGACTGGCCAATCTGGTCGGCGCAGCTAATCCCTCGCCTCTCCATTTCGCAGCGTCACGCGATCCAACTCATTGATCGCAGCCGCAACCCGCTTCCACATATCGAAGCCTTCAGCGTCGCCTCGATCCATTTGCTTGTCCGCGCGCATCGCTGCGTGAATGGCATCATCGGCTCCATAGAGCTTCCGCATTTGTTCGGCGGCGCGCCAGATGTCTAATTCCGCGATCATCGTTCCAATGTATCGACTAAGAACTTGTCGCGGTCCATGCGAGCCAAGTTGTTCAGCGCATGGTCCGCATCGTAGAGCTTGATTATTTTCGGCCCGGACGCCATAGCGATGTAAGCCCTAGCGTCAGCCACCGGCACTTCCTTATCGTCTAAACCGTATTGGAAGAGTGCCAGTGCAGGACCAAGCTCCTTGGCGTACGGCTCAATATAAGCCCAGGTAGATTGTGGGCCAGCCATAAAGACAAAGGCTGCAAATCTCTTG
>Ga0206824_10157_pt1 | contig 22786 bp, 16 predicted proteins | sample Alteio_BWOrgCont_82_FD_152874 | JGI IMG/M metagenome (GOLD analysis project Ga0206824, IMG submission 152874) | Enriched cells from forest soil in Barre Woods Harvard Forest LTER site, Petersham, Massachusetts, United States -... | ecosystem: Environmental > Terrestrial > Soil > Temperate forest >...
TTATTAATATTGCCACCTGAACCAATAGCAGTAATAGGCTGGCGATTTGCTGAAATATCTTTCACCCATTGACGAAATTCAAGCCAATATTTTTTTTCAACCTTGTTATAAAGTAATAATATAGTTCCAATACTGAATGATTTAGATGCAACACATTTTCCATTGGTTATAAGCGTAATCTCCGTACTGCCACCACCTATATCAACATACATATAGGATGCGTTATGTTCCAGGTTTTCCTCTGCATGATTGGCATATATAATACTGGCTTCTGTTTTGCCATCAATAATATCTACAGGCACACCGGCTTCTGTTTTTATTCTTTTTATCAGTTCTGCGCTGTTTGTAGCGGTTCTAAGAGCTGCTGTAGCGCAGGCACGGTAAGCAACCACGTCATGAACGCTTATAAGGTGCCTGAAAGCTTTCATGGTGGTGACTAAACGATCTGCCTTGAGTTTGGTTATTTTTTTTCTCAAAAAAGCATCTTCACCTAAGCGCAACGGAATACGAATAAGTTCTGTTTTTTTAAATACCGCTTTGCCTTTGTCTTCCATTACGTTGCAAAACAGCAAGCGGACTGCATTTGAACCTATATCTATGGATGCAAACTTCAAATTTATTTGGATTTATGTGCCAGTAAGCGGCCCTTAAAATAAGCATAAATTGCATCTTGGGCTCTTACTTTTTTTTCTCCCGGTAAAGTAGGCTTATACATATTATCCTGTTTTGCATTCAAAATGCGGGCTTTTGTGTTATCATGAAATTGTATGTCTAAAAACTTCTTCAGTTTTTCTCTTACTTTTTTATCATATATGGGGACGGCTATTTCATTACGAAAATCAAGGTTTCTAACCATCCAGTCCGCAGAGGTTAAGTAAATTCTTTCATCGCCTCCATTGCAAAATACCAATATGCGTGAGTGTTCAAGATATTTATCTACAATGCTTATGACTTCTATATTTTCGCTCATATTTTTTATTCCCGGAATGAGTGAACAGCTTGAACGCAGTATTAAGTTGACTTTTACTCCCGTATTGCTCGCCTGATATAGTTTTTTTATCAGCTCATTATCAACTAAGGAATTAAGTTTTAGTGTGATATAAGCTTCTTTACCTGCCTCAACATTTTTTATTTCTTTGTTAATATATTTAACAAACTTTTTCCGCATAAAAAAAGGCGAAACTATCAGATGATCATAATTTCCTATTTTAAAATTATTGCTGTAAAAATGGAATACCTTGGCAATTTCCCCGGTTATTCTTTTATCACATGTAAGAAGTGTGCAATCACTATAAAATTTTGCAGTATCTTCATTAAAATTGCCTGTGCCAATATGTCCGTAGGTAACTGTGCTATTGCCTTCTTCACGGGTAATTAGCAATAACTTTGAATGGACTTTAAGTCCTGAAATTCCATATATAACCTCTGCACCTTCTTCTTTAAGTTGATTAGCCCAAAATATATTAGCTTCTTCGTCGAATCGTGCCTGCAACTCTACCACTACTGTTACCGATTTTCCATTTTTAATAGCATTGGCAAGAATATAAGCAATGCTTGATTTTTTTGCCAACCGGTACAGTGTCATTTTTATAGAGGTAACCTTTGGGTCAATGCTCGCTTCCCTTAACAGGTCAATAACATGATTGAATGATTGATAAGGATAACATAATAAAATATCTTTCTTTTTTATTACGCTGAATAAACTTCTTGCCTTACTCAACTCAGGATGGGGGAGGGGTTCAGGATGATTGTACAAAAGTTCCCTATGCCCTACATTAGGAAAATTAATAAAATCGCGGAAGTTATGATAACGCCCTCCCGGTATAAGGTTCAAAGACTTTTTTATCTTTATTTTATTAATGATAAACTGAAGAAGGTCTTTGGGTATTTCACGGTCATATACTAAACGGACAGGTTCACCTTTTTTTCGGTCCTTTACGCTCTTCTCAATTTTCTCGACAATACTTTTCGATAAATCCTGGTCAATATCAAGCTCTGCATCTCTTGTTAACTTAATAGTATATGCCTGAGCTTTGTCTACTTCTAAAACAGCAAATACTTCATTCAGACAAAAACGAATTACATTATCCAGTAAAATAATATTCCTGTTTTCACCAACGCGGGGTAGTACCACAAAGCGGGGCAAAACATCGGTAGGAATATGTATAAGTGCATATTTCATGCCCTTTTTAACCTCTCCTTTCTTATATAATTTCACCGCAAAGTAAATGGACTTATCATTCAGGTAGGGAAAGTTGGGCGCTGTTTCAATCATTACCGGGGCAAGTGTCGGTAGTACATTTTCATGAAAATACTTTAAAACAAAGGCGCTTTGCTCCTTAGTCAGATTTTTTTCGTCAACTATATAAACTTTATGAGTAGCTAATTCTTTTACAATGGCATGGTATACATTTTCTACTTCTTGTTGCTGCTCTAATACCTTTTTGTGTATTTGCTTTAATAGCTTGGCAGGGTCTTCTCCAATAAAATCGCTTACCCCTTTTTTTACTTCCGCAAGGCGGGTTAACGTTGCTACACGCACCCTGAAAAACTCATCGAGGTTGCTGGAAAATATACCAAGGAACTTCATCCGCTCAATCAGAGGAACCGTTTTGTCAGTTGCTTCCTGAAATACTCTTTCATTGAAAGATAACCAGCTAATATCTCTTGGTATGTATGTGCTTTTCATAAACTTTGTCAAATGTAAAACTATTGTTTGAATTAAAATATGGTTTTAGCTAATACCTATTAGCTAACAGCTGGTAATAAGGCTATTTGTCGGTTTCAGTAAACATTATTTTACCTGCAATTTTATCAATATTGCCCCATTTGTCCATTTCAAACTGTATGCATGCTACTGCGGACGTAGAAAGCTCTTTATTCTTTTTCTTACTAAGTTTATCTAATAATTTACTCATACTGGGATTATGTCCGAAAATCATAATAGATGCCAACGAATCAGCTTGTTTTTTTAATACATCTATAATGCCAGAAGCGCTTTCATATAAGTTTGAACTCAGCTCAATAGATGAAACCGGATAGTCAAGATTCACAGCAAATATTACAGCAGTATTTAGCGCCCTAAAGGCATGGCTTGATAATATTTTAGAAGGCTTTACTTTTTTTTTGCGGAGCTTTTTTGCAATTCTTTCAGCTCTTGAACTACCGGTAGGTGTTAAGGGGCGTTCCCAGTCTGTAAGCCATTCATTATCATGGGAAGCTTTTGCGTGACGAACAAGGTATAATGTTTTCATGGCTTTCAAAAGTAATTGGGATAATCAAGATGTGTATTAAATAAATGCGAATTTATTGTTAAGCTAATGTGTTGGCAGGGACTATTTTACTTCATTTCCATTTTCATCGTAGTTCTTTGTCGTCACTTCATTGCCATCCTTATAGATGGTTTCTGTCTTTAATTTCCCGCTTTCATAATATTGTTTTCTTGTGCCATTTAACTGGTCATTGGTCATTGGATATTCATCCTGCACTATTCCTGTTTGATAGTAATATTTTACTGTGTCATTTACCTTGTCATTTGTAAAAGGTGTCTCATTGAATACACTTCCTGTCCCATAGTATATTTTCTTTATACCATTTCTCTTCCCATTAGTATAGGGAGTTTCACGGTATAATTTGCCGGTTTCATAATACTCCTTTTCCATTCCATTTTTGGCACTGTCAGTATAAGGGCTTTCATCTTGCAATTGTCCGCTTGCATAATATTCTTTTGCAACTCCATTTATTTTGTCATTAATATAAGGCGTTTCTTCATTTATTGCTGCATTTTCATAATATTCTTTGACATTCCCATTTATTAAATCATTCGTAAATGGTATTTCCTTTTTCAAACTTCCATTTTCATAATAAGCTTTTTCTAAACCGGTTTTTTTACCATTTGAAAAGAATGTTTCAAGTTGTGTTTTTCCACTTGCATAATATTCTTTTTTTATTCCATTTGCTTTTCCATGAATATATATGCTCTCACTTCTCATTACACTGTTTTGATAATATTCTTTCACAATTCCATTTAGGGAATCATTACTATATGTAGCCTCTTTTTTCAATTCTCCATTTTCATAATATTCTTTAGCCTCTCCATTTTTCAAAGCATCAGTGAAAAATATTTCACTTTTTAATTTCCCGTTTTCGTAATATGCTTTTACCAGTCCGTTTGCTTTTCCATAGTTATAGGGAGCCTCACTCAATAGTTGTCCGTTCTCATAATATTCCTTGGCTACTCCATTTGTTTTATCATCCTTATAGGGTGTTAGAATCATCAGACTTCCACTTTCATAATACACTTTAACTTCCCCATTTTTTTCTCCATCGGTAAATGGAGCTGTTCCCTTTAGCTTGCCACTTTCATAATATATCTTAACAACTCCGTTCAATAAACCATTTGTGTAGTTCCGCTCTCTGTATAATTTCCCGCTTTTGTAATATGCTCTTACAATTCCAAAAGGCTTGCCATCCTTATATTCAGTTAGCGAGAAAAAGGGTGCTTTCGCTGTATCTTTTGTTGCATCTCCATTTTTATCTAAATATTCAATCCATTTTCCCAGTTTTATTGTATCATTCAATCTATTTTTAGCTTCATTTTTATCTGTGAACCCTGCCTGTGCCATACCCGATACCAGATGACTAAAAAATAAAATGAGAACTAAAATGTATTTTGACATGGCTTTGTTTAAAATCCTATACTCGGTGTATTCCCACTTGGCTTGAGGGGCGGCGGAGGTTTTTGTACTCCTTTTCTTTTCAAATAGGTTAGAAAAAATAATACCTTGTTAAAGTCTTGCGATGACAGTTGTCGCATCACAGAATGATTTTTCGGGTCTTTTGCCAAAAAGCTGGTAGTGTATTGGTCAATTTGCTTAGAAGTAAAATTCGTAATGGAATCTTTTCCACTGGTAAATACGCCATGGCACTGGGCACAATTAACTTTGAAAAGAAGCTTGCCTTCATTCCATTCATCCATAAACTTATTTTTTTTCTCAGCTGTCAGGTCAGGAGGGAAGTCCGGTTGTACGTTTTTGTCATTACAGCCACCCGGAGATATTGCCAAATAAGTAAAAAGAATAATGAGCAGCTTTAGCTTCATACAGTATCATTTAATATATACCGCCAATTTTACGGCTATTCAGGCTTTTATCCTTTGAAACAGGCAAATGGTCGGGTGGTATTTCAGTAGTTATATTTTCGTCTAACGAACGTATAAAAGTAAGCAATTCCGCCATTTCATCATTGGTAAGATGAAGTGGTTGAGGTGATAATGTTTGATTTTTTACCTTTATTAATCCTTTGCCAACCCCACCACCTGCATTATAAAAATCCAATACCTCTTGCATCGTGCTAAAAACGCCGTTGTGCATGTAGGGCTTGGTGTAACTTGAATTCCGCACAGTGTTGGTACGAAAGGCATGAAGCATTTCAGTAGAATAATAAACGTCCGCTCTTCCGCTATCTGCACTTAAAGTAGTGACTTTTTTATCGGCTGGCACACCCAATACCTCAAATTCCGACTCTACGTATGGCGGCCTCACCCCATTAAATGTGGGTATATAATGGCAGATGCCGCATTGCGCCTTGCCCATAAATAAGTTAAAGCCTTTTTTACATTCGGAAGAGGCGTCTTTTTCTCTGTTCATGCAGGCATCAAAAGGAGAGGTGAAATTACTAAAGTCGCTTTCGTATGCAGTAATAGCCGATATAATATGATCGAATGTGACTTTTTTATTTTTATAGGTATATTTTTTAAACCTTTCAAATGCCTCTTTATATTCTTTGCATGACAATACTTTTTTTAAAACATCCACTTCCATACTACCCATTTCATTTTCCTCGCTACCCATTTCCGTAGGGCTCGTAATTACTCCTCTGGCTTGGTCTTGCAAATTAATACGCTTACCATCCCACATTAGCAAATGATTATAGACAACATTAAGCAGCGAGGGCGTATTCCTTGGCAAACGATTCACTTTGTCAAAATCTAAAGCGGTACTTGCAGCTGTGTCTGTATAGCCTTCGGTTGGTTTATGGCACGATACACAACTTCGCTCATTATTGCCTGACAATATGGGATCATAAAAAAGCATTTTGCCTATTTCTTTTATTTGTGCTATTAGTTTTGGGTCAGTAATACCCGAATAAATGCCAAGCGTGTTTTGTCCTGTATATAAGTCTTTCTTAAAAATTGAAGTGGCGCTGTCGTTCAGGGTATAGTCATTTGTATTGATGGGATGCACCTTGTATCCTCTTATGTATTGCTGATTAAGGGCAAACAAGGGATTCACATAATCCCGGATGAATCTATAGTTGTCAAATTGCTGAAAATCGGAAGGCTGGCTATTTGCAAATATTTTTAGTTTCTCATAAAGATTCATATACTCCTCCTTTAAAGGATATTGTGGAAAAGAACTGTTGTATGCAGTATATATATTCCCCGCATCAGCAAGCATAGCTCTAAGCTCAGGTATAATGTTGTCATTATTCGGACATTCAAAGCCGGTAGTATAAATAGCAGCAAGATTTAGAAGGAACAACCGGTTACATAAAAAAAAGTGGTCGTATCTGGCGAGGCTTTTTGTAATGGAATCAATTTTATAGACAGATATAGTAGCGATAGAAGGCAGTACCATTTTTTTCAAGGCTTCCTTATCGCGTATATTGCTGTCGAGCATATTTTCGAGTACCGTTAAGCCAAAACCTTCGCTTTTATGCGGAATTTCAAGGGGTATATATACCTCCGATTCCCACTCTACAGGCAAGGGGCCATTCAAACTCCAGTATGCCGTCTCATCCAAATAGCGTGTCCAAAAATCAGACTTTTTAAGTTCTTTCCTGCATATATAAAGTTCAGCAAGAATAGCTTTTTTCCCTGCAACACTTGCCGGGTCATTCTGTTCAATAACTTTTTCCAGCGTTGTAAATTCTGTTTCTAAGTCCGATATGCTTTTATAGTAAAGTTCAGAATATGCCTTATCATTAGAATTCCCCGGGTCCTTGTATGCTGAAGAAATAATTAACGCAAAAGATGCAATTATAAATATTGCGGTTTTTAGCTTTTTTGACATAGTGGTGAAAGCAGTATTGCAAAGATAAGCTTCCGGCAGGAGAATAGATAATTCTTTTTTTACTATTTCGGCTAAAGCAAAAACCCCAGGTGAATAACATGGGGTTTAGAACTTTATGAACTTTTACCTTTATAAGCTTTTACCTTCTTAAGCGTGGTTTGCCAATACTTTAGAAGAAGGAGCTTTTTTGTTATCTTCTATAAGGGTGTTATCAACAATAATTCTGCCGCAATGTTCGCAAACAACCAGTTTTTTATGAGCAGTAATTTCAGTTTGTCTTTGCGGTGGAATTTTAACAAAACATCCGCTACAAGCGCCTCTTTCAATGGTAACAACGGCTAATCCATTTTTAAAGTTCGGACGTATGCGGTTATATGCATTTAAAAGGGTTTGGTCAATATGTGATTTTGCATCGGTAGATTTTTTGAGCAAATCTTTTTCTTCTTTTTCTGTTTCTGAAACAATTTTTTCCAATTCATCTTTCTTTGCTTTCAAGTCTTTATTCTTTCCTGCCAAAAGGTCTTCCGATTGTTTCATCAGTTCCTGTTTTGCCACAATAGAAGATTTATATTCCTTCACCCTCTTTTCAGAAAGTTGAATTTCCAACTTTTGGAATTCCAGTTCTTTGGTCAAGGATTCAAATTCCCTGTTATTACGAACCTTATTTTGTTGAGATTCATACTTTTTTATAAGGGTTTGAGAATCTTTAGCAGAATTCTTTTTTTCCGAAATCATCTTTTCCAGGCTTTCAATTTCTTCCTCTTGCTTGGCTATACGGAGTTTTAATCCATCAATAGTTTCTTCTAATTCTTGTACTTCAACAGGTAATTCGCCTCTTAATATGCGTATTTCATCTACCAGTGAATCAATATGTTGTAATTGGTATAATGATTTAAGTTCTTCTTCCAAATGCTCCTGAGTCATGCCCTGAAGCCCGTGAAGATAAGATTTTTTTACTGCGCCCTTGCTTGTTTTGGTTGCTGCCATTTTTTAAAAATAATTAACGGGATTAGTACTTGTTTTTGAAATTCGGGTTGTAAAGGTAGTAAATTTTTCCTTTAGAAGACCATATAGTATTTCGGGGGTAAATTGTTCACTTTCATAGTGCCCTATATCGGCTATTAGTATTTTCCCTTCTGCATCAAAGAATTGGTGGTATTTAAAATCGGCTGTTACAAAGGCATTTGCCCCGGAGTTAATGGCATTTGTAAGCAGGAAAGAACCTGAACCTCCGCATATTGCCACTTTTTTTATTTTCTTGCCCGTAAAGGGGGTATACCGGATGGAGGATAGTTTCATATTTTTCTTTAAATGAGATAGAAAATCCTTTTCATCCATAGGCTTTTTAAATTCACCTATCATGCCGGAACCTACTTGGGAATGAGGCATTTCAAGGTCATAAATATCATAAGCCGATTCTTCATAAGGATGTGCCTTTAACAAGGCTTGAATTACCCTGTTTTCAATATGTGATGGGTATATAGTTTCTATTCTTTCCTCTTTTTCATAATGCCGTTTGTTTTTTGTTCCAACGTATGGATTTGTATTATTTCCCGGTTTAAAAGTGCCATTACCTTCTGTATTAAAACTGCATTCATCATAGTTGCCTATTTTACCTGCTCCCGCTATAAATAAGGCATTTCTAATATCCTCGGCTTTATTTATAGGGCAAAAGGTAACAAGTTTTCTAAGAATACCTTTCCGTGGGCTTAAGATAGTCAGGTTAACAAGCCCTAATTTTTCAGCAATTTTATTATTAACCCCCATCCTGATATTATCAAGATTAGTATGTGCTGCATAAATACCCAGGTCATGCTTTATAGCATAAATTAATGTTCTTTCAGAATATGTTTTACCTGTCAGTTTTTTAATGGGAGAAAATAAAATAGGATGATGGGCAATAACCAGATTAAAGCCCATTTTAACAGCTTCCTTTAGCACCTCTTCAGTGCTATCAAGGCATAGAAGCACACCGGTTATTTCTTTTTCTTTATCTCCTGTTATCAAGCCGCAGTTATCATAAGATTCCTGATAACTCAAGGGGCATATCTCCTCAATATAGTTTAGGACTTCTTTTATTTTCAAGATGAAGGATTTTTTAAGGTGCTAAAATTACAAAAATAAAAGGAGGGCAATACCCTCCTTTTATTGCAGCATAAATATTATTTTTATAATTGATAACCTAAACCAAATGAAACATTCAATAATGAAATGGGAAATGTTCCCGAAACTGTGGGGCTGGGGACTAATTGTTCCTGATATCCTGCATTAGTTCCTGTTGCAGGTATTACATATAAATCTTGCTGTGTATGATAAGAAACAGATGAATATAGATAATCAATATTCACCATAACACAAAGTTTTCTCCTGCCAAACTGTGCGATAAAAAATCTTGCTCCTGCACCAATATCAAAAGCAAACGAGGTAGAATTGCTGGGCTCTACATCATATTCAAGTTGATCTCCATCTGCATCTTCAGCGTAAATAGTTTGCTCAGGAAGATTATTTAAAAGAGCGCCAATCATAAGCCTTCCATCAATTGAAAGTCTTCCTATAGGATAAGTGGCATAAAGTCCGCCCATTATACTGGTTTCTGCATAATCATTTGATTGAGAGCCCGAATAACCTGTAATATATGAGTTACTATAAGGATTGTAATTAACACTTGAATTATTAAGGGTATTGGCGTAAGAATTAATGTCGTATTGATTATCGTAGCTGCCAAACATAAATGCAACGCCAAAATTGGAGTGGTTAACCGGAAGCCCAAAAGAAAAATGAAATACTGAACCGGGTAAAGCATAGTTTCCATATCCAGCTCCAACTCCTTCTGAATAAGTATTTGCAGGAAACGATTGACCAAAATTACCCTCAGGGGTTGCAAATCCAAAATTTATAGAAATATATCCGCTGGGTTCAGTTGTACCTATGTCCTGAGGCTGTTGGTTATTATTATATGCCGGATGCCTTGGTGGAGGTGGTGGCGCACCATAATAATCTTGAGCAGTACTAGCAGTATAAAGACCAATAAGCAAACAGGCGATTGTGAGGGTTTTTGCTTTTTTCTTCATAGTTTCTAAAGTTTACTTTTTATTATAATTTGACTCTTTACAGTCAATCGGGTTTAATTAACTAATTAGACGACAATGTCTTTTTTTATCTTGCGCTTTATTTTTCATAAAATAACACTACAAATATAGTCTATTAGCGTTACTTTACATTTTATTTAAAGAGCAAGATATTTAAACAAACATCGTCTAACCTTTTTTATTCCTCCTTTCAATGAAATTTAAAAAAATACTAGTTACATTAGTAATAAGTGCCCCATTATTATTTTTTGCTGATTGTTCTTCTCCATTAATCTATAACAGCGTGTACCAATATACTCCTGTTACTATTGATGGTAAGGCACAGGAATGGAAAATACCCTTGGATTATTATGATGATAAAACCAAACTGAATTTCTCGATTTCAAATGATAAAACTAATATCTATTTCTGCATTCGTGCTACGGAAGATGAGACACAGAAAGGCATAATGCATACAGGTTTGCAAATATGGATTGATACTACAGGAGGTAAAAAAAGCCAGGTTGGCATTCAGTTTCCTATTGTACAAAGAACAGGAATGGGTTCATCGTCATCCAGGCATTCTCAACAGTCCTCTTCATCAAATGAAAACCCCATGGCACATAGCCTGAAAAGCCAGTATGCGGGAACTGAGAAACAGATAAGGCTTACAGGCTTTTCTAATGCACCCGCAGGACTTGCCGAAGTGCCTAATATGTATGGCATTAATGCCTGCCTTAACTGGGATACCAATAATATTATGATTTACGAAGTATGTATTCCCTTTAATGCTTTTTATAAAGCGTCTCTTTCATCATCCGATACGAATAAGCTTTTAGGAATCTCTTTCGTGTTAACCGTTACTCCTCCGAATGAAGGTGGTGGTGGACATAGTGGCGGTGGCATGGGCGGCAGCGGCATGGGTGGCATGGGTGGTGGTATGCATGGCGGCGGTCACGGCGGTGGCGGACATGGCGGCGGTGGTGGTTCTTCAGGTCCCGAATCGCTTACTGCTCATGTGAAAATTCGTTTGGCTGTACCCAATAAGTAAACTGTTTATTTGTAAAAAATACAAGGCATTTGAGAACATCACGATATAGTAGTATTTTAGTATTGGTGCTGTTCCTTGTCCGTGTCTATGCACAATCTCCTAATCCGAAAACTATAAAAATAATTGGAAAATTTATCAGTGATTCTGATAAGTCAATATTGCCGGGAGTAATAGTAACGCTTTATACTCCTGATAGTGCACAGCAATTTGTAACATCCACTGACAATAACGGGATTTTCATTTTTGATAATATAATATCTGGCAGATATAGGCTGCGTGCGTCTTTCATAGGCTTTCAGGATTTTAATATAAGGCTTGCCGCTTCTGTAACCAATATTAATATGGGTATCCTCAAAATGAAATGGGGAACTACCGATATAAAAGGTGTTACTATTCATGGTACTGTGCCCGTCCAACAAAAGGAAGATACCACCGAATACAATGCTGACGCCTTTAAAACCCAGCCCGACGCTACCGCTGAAGACCTTGTAAATAAGATGCCCGGCATAACATCTCAAAATGGCGCTGTTACGGTAAACGGTGAGCAGGTAACCCAAGTGCTTGTAGATGGCACTCCGTTTTTTGGCGATGACCCTATGGTTGCCTTAAAAAATCTTCCCGCCGAAGTAATTGATAAAATTCAGGTGTTTGACAAGCTTAGCGATCAGGCACAATTTACAGGATTTGATGATGGGAACACACAAAAAACCATTAATATAGTTACCAAAAGGAATAGGCGGAATGGTACATTTGGCAGGGCTTATGGTGGTTACGGAACCGACCAGCGTTATTTGGCAGGCGGCACTATGAATTTTTTTAATGGCCCCAGCCGGTTTAGTGTAATTGGTCTTGCCAATAATATTAACCAGCAAAACTTTGCCACCGAAGATATATTAGGCGCTTTAGGTGGAAGCGGTAATGGTGGCGGAGGTGGTGGCCGAGGGGGCTCTGGCGGTGGTCCGCGTAGCGGTGGTGGATTTGGCGGAGGAATGGGTGGTGGCGGAAATAATATTTCATCTTCCGGCAGTGGATTAACACGAGGCGCGGGAAATTTTTTAGTGGGACAGCAGGGTGGTATTACTACTACAAACTCCATAGGTATGAACTACAGCGATGCCTGGGATAAGAACAGAATTAAACTTACATCAAGCTACTTTTTTAATAATGCAGTAAATGCTAATACCACAACTTCTTCATCAGTTTATACAAATGGAGATACCTATGATCAAACACAAAGCGTCGGAAGCACCAATTACAATAGCCGCATAAATGCCAGACTTGAATGGAACCTTGATACGAATAACGCGATATATGTAATATTAAAAGGCAACATGCAACAAACATATAGCTCATCAGATGCGCCTGAAACTGTTTTGTTGAATGACATTGAGCAAAGCTTCTCGAATACCAGTTTGTCTTCGTCCAGCAGGGGTTACGACTATTCAGGCAATATTTTGTATATGCATAAATTCAGAAAAAGAGGCAGAACTATTTCATGGAATATTGGATTTGATGACAATAACAGAAATAATCCGGGTAATCTGTTCTCAATAGACGACCAATTCGCGAAAGATACAATCCCTGCTTCTACTACTGTACTTAACCAGCAATATACCCAATCTACCATAGGCCATACGCTTTCTTCCAGCCTTTCATATACCGAGCCTATTGACAGCAATAGCATTCTCCAATTTAATTACAGCCCTTCAGTAAATATAAATAATACCAGTAAAAGAACATACGATTACGACTCCGCTGCTGAATGGTACACAATACCCGATACCGCCCTCTCCAATCAATATGAAAATACTTACATAACGCAGGCTTTGGGCATAAGCTACCGCTTAAATCACGGAAAGCAATATTATATTATGGTGAGTGTAAACCCTCAATATTCTACACTTATTGCTCAAGAACAATATCCTATAAGCCCTCCTGCAATTCAACGCAATTATACCAGTGTGCTTCCTCGTGTAATATTTAATTACAAGTTTTCTAAAAGTAAAAATTTACGGCTAATGTATCGCAGTAATGTTACACCGCCTACCATATCGCAGTTGCAAAACTTGGTAAATAACAGCAATCCCTTTTTACTTAACACCGGTAATCCTGTCCTTAAAGAAGATTTTGAACAAAGTTTTATTGCACGTTATGGAGCTACCAATGCCAATGCGGGTACTACATTTCTAGTATATACATACGTCAATTATATTCAAAACTATATAGGTAACGCGACATTCAGTCCTTTGAAGGATAGCACACTTTCCGATGGTATGGTGTTAAATAGCGGCGCTCAACTTTCTGAACCTGTTAACCTCCAAGGATACTGGAACTCCAAGGGATTTATTACCTACGGCTGGCTGATACGTCCGCTTAAAGTAAATCTGAACTTTAATTCAGGAGTTATTTATACGCGCACTCCCGCCTTGGTAAATAACGAGGTTAATTACGCGTCGAATTACACTTATAGTGAAGGTACTGTATTAAGTAGCGACATCAGCGAAAATGTAGATTTCACACTTTCCTACTCCGGTAATTTTAGTACGGTTACCAATACGCTGCCAAATCAGGAAGATGGTAAGTATTATACCGGCGTGGCGACAGGTAAAATAAATCTTATATTTTTTAAAGGGCTGATAGTAAATTCAAGCCTCAGCCAAACATCATATTCCGGGCTCTCATCTCAATACGACCAGGCTATTTACCTATGGAATGGTTCTTTAGGGTATAAGTTTTTGAAAGATAAATTATTGCAGGTTTCCGTAAGTGCAAATGATATACTTAACCAAAACACAAGCATTACCCGCACTGTAACCGATACTTATATTCAGGACAGCCAGACGGTAGTGCTGAGGCGATATTATATGCTGAACTTACAACTCAACATCCGCAAGTATAAAACACCTTCGCCTGATGCTAAGACGGCGAAAGGATGAGTTAATCTGTATTTCTCAATTGCCCCGACTTTTCCCAAAGAGGTCCATTCAGACAAGCCGGGGACTATGATATAAAAACATTTTTTTAATCAAAAATTAATTTCTTGGATTTTTCATTAAAAATATTTATATTTGAAATTCGGTTGATATGTAATTAATAATAATTCCTCTAATCTCAAAATTATGAAAACAATTACAAGTATTTTTTTCGCAATGCTTATGCTTGCTATAACAGCCAATGCACAACAGTTAAGCTTTCAAAAAGTTTATGGAGGTACAGGCATAAGGCAAGATTATACCTATGATATGCATAAAACATCAGACGGCGGATATGTTTTGGGTGGAGTGACTGAAAATTATCCTACCGGTGTCCGTAGGTCCTATGTTATAAAAACCGATGCTAATGGAGATACTTTATGGACAAGCATTTATGGTGATACCTGTACCAGTGGTAATGCTCAACAATATATAAATGATATATGCCAGTCAAGCGATGGAGGATATATTACAGTAGGCGGTATGATTTTATGTGGTGGTGTTTCTACTGAAGGTGGAGAAATAACCAGATTAGATGTAAACGGAAACGTATTATGGTCAAAAACATGCACCCATGGTGTACCGGATCCTTATCCGGTAATACAATGCAGCGATGGAAATTTTATTTTTGGCGGAATGGTAACCGGAGTTGGTGCCGGGTTGGAAGACGCATTCCTGACTAAAATTGATGCAAACGGAGACACTTTATGGTCAAGAACTTACGGCAGTCCGGGCAATGAATGGCTTTATCACATACTGCAAACCCCCGATGGCGGATATTTGGCAGCAGGTTACTCAGATAGTTTGGGCTTGGGTGTGGTAGATTCAAATAGAAATATTTACCTGATTAAGACAGATGCAAACGGTAACTTACAATGGTCAAAAACATATGGCACAGCAACCGGTAATCAACAGGCTTTTGGACATTGCCTGCAACCCACCACTGATGGAGGTTATATAGTAGCAGGTCAGGCTGGAGGTTACTTTCCCTGTTGTGGTAACGTTCAAAGTGATAGCGGTATTTTTTTAATGAAAATTGATGCTTCAGGTAATATGAAATGGTCAAAGTATTTTTCAGGGGAATTCGGACATGCAGTAAAACAAACTGCAGATAAAGGCTATTTAATTGCCGGAACAGGCAATTATGGTGGTGCAACGGGGGATGATCCGGTTCTTATAAAAACAGATTCTTTGGGAACTTTACAATGGAGTAGAACATTCGGAGGCAATGGAAATGAAGACGGCTGGCTTTTAGACATTGCCAATGATGGTGGATATATAACAGGAGGCTGGACAGAGAGTTTTGGCAACCTTGCTGAACATATCTACTTTATTAAAACTGATACAAATGGTAATTCGCCTTGCAATGAAAATGCCTCACCTGGTGTGGTAGAAGGTGAGGCTCATTTTGTTTCAAGTAATGTTGCCACACAGGTAATGATAGGACCAAATACAACATCCTTTACTCCATTATTTCAGAGAGCAGGAACAATAATTAATTTATGTTTTATTCCTGCAGGGATTAATGAGATTGAAAAAAGAAATCAATCAGTTATTTTGTATCCTAATCCAAATAATGGTCAGTTTATAGTTTCCGGTGTAATACAAGGTCAGGTGATAGAGGTATATAATTATATGGGGCAAAAACTGAGCAGGGTTATTGTCAATAATACAACTATGAGCTTTGATATCTCTCTCCAATCAAATGGTATTTACCTTGTAAGAATACTGAATAAAGATGGCAGTTTAGCAACTCAAAAAAAGATTATAAAAATAGAATAATCCTTGCCTTCATCTATAATTAGCGTTTTATTTTGCGGATTGGCTGTTACTGAGAAATGATTAACAATGTTTAACAGAAAAAATACTGTTTAAATAAAGTCTGCATTTACATTTGTGCCATATTTATTTAAAAGAATGAACAGAATAATTTTATTTACAATTGTATTATTTTCTTTGCCTTCTTTACCTGTGTTTGCTCAAGACATAGTTGAATGTGAAAAAATAGTTGCAGTAACAGTTGAATCAATCAATTCGAAAACTTCAAATAAGCTGGATAAATATTTATCAGATGATTTTTCAATTGCGGGGCAAACTGGAGAAATTGCAAAAATGGTGTTGCCTGCATTATTTTCACAATTAAATGATACTGTAATTAAATATAAAAAAATTAGTGAAACCAAATCAGATTCGCTAACACTTGTATATGAAATAGAGTATACTAAAAAAGGCAAGCAAACTTCTACATTTGTTTTTAATAACAAAAATCAATTGAAAGAATTACAATTGTTTAAAATGGAAGTAAAAACAATGAAGCCGGCGGAAATAAAAACAAACAATCGAGGTAGTATTTCGATACCATTTAAAAAAGTTGGGGACTTAATTCTTGTTCAGGCAGAGGTAAATGGTGAAAAGCGAAACTTTTTATTTGATAATGGAGCTCCTGAACTGGTTTTGAATTCACATATAAATAAGATGGATACAAATACTAAAAAAAATTCATTGTCAAATGCTCAGGGTATCAATGGTAATATATCCGGAATGGATATTGAAAAGTTAAAGAAATTTGATTTTTACGGTATTCATATGGAAAACCAGGATGTAATTACAATGGATTTATCAAATGTCCAAAGACAGTGCAAGACAGAAATATATGGTTTAATCGGCTATAATGTTTTTAAAGATTATGATATTTTGTTCGATTATAAGAGTTCTAAAATCACATTATTAAATCCTGATAGTACGGACAACTATGTAAAGTATAACTTTAAAGGTAGTAAAACATCAGAGGTGCCTTTGATAATGAATGCGCACATTGCTACTGTAAAAGGAACTATTGCAGGGAAAGAACTGAATTTTGGGATAGATTGTGGCGCTGAAACTAATTTGTTGGATGAGAATTTATTTGCAATATTTAAAGACGATATTGTTAAATTAAAAAGTGACTCTTTGGTTGGTGCAGATAAATCCATAGAAGCCGTAAAGTCTGGGGAAATAAAATTACTAATGATAGGGAATATGGAATTAAAAAAAACAAAAACTGTTTTTAATAGTATGAAACAGTTAAATGAAGGGTATGGGCTAAAATTAGATGGATTAATTGGCTATGAAGTATTATCAAAACAAAAAACACTTTTGAGTTATAAAAGGGAAAGAATAATATTTATAAAATAGAGTACTTTCTATATTATCTGCATTGTTTAAAAGACCTATAATCAGGTCTTTCTAATTGATTCTAATCAATTATCTATCTTGCGAATAGGCTTTGTCTTGTCCAATGGAGTGAGGCTGTTTATAAGAGCTTCTTCAAAATCCTTTTCTTCATGAACTTTAACTCGTATTGGCAGGTAAAATAATGGAACAGTACCAAAGTCTTTTTTCAGTTCACCTAATTGTAGCCGCATAGAATCTTTTTCCGTAGTAATAATAATCTTATTTGGATTGCTTATTGCATTATAGGCTTTAATAACCTTTGCTATATCTGATGACTGAAATGTATGGTGGTCACGAAAAGAAACAGGGACTACATCTCTAGCTATTTCTGCTAAATGGTTATATATGCTGTGTGTATTGGCAATGCCTGTAAGTAAGAGTACTGTATAGTTTTTATCAATAAGCGGAGTAGGATAATCTCCTTTATATACAGGAAGGAGTGACTCATAATAGATACTGGAGAAAAATACCTTTTGCGAAGATTTTGGATTAATTTTCTCTACTATTAATTTTTTCTCGGTATCGGTAATATTTATTGGAGTACTGCTTACAATAATAAACTTCGCACGTTTATATCCGCGACGGGGCTCTCTCAGCATACCCGTAGGAAGCATGGTATCGTTATAAAAAGGCACGTTATAGTTGGTGAGAAGAACTGATAAATCGGGTTTTACATACCGGTGCTGATAAGCGTCATCGAGCAATACCATTTTTATTTGTGGGTTTATTGTCATTAGAGAGTTAATTCCATCTACCCTATTTTCATCAACGCCTACAGATACATCCTTCAATCTTCTTTTTAATTGCAAGGGTTCATCACCAATCTCCCTCGCATTGCTTGAATTGTTTACTAAAAGAAAACCTTTATTTGCTCTTCCATAACCACGGCTTAGTATGGCAATTCTATTATATGTAAGATCAAGATTTTCATAATTCTTTGTCAGCTTTTCCATTAAACGGGCAATGTATTCCACATGCGGAGATTTGCCTGTGCCACCAGCAGAGAGGTTTCCCACAGTAATAACCCATAGAGGAAACTTGGTTGAACGCAAAATACTAATGTCGAAAAGCAAGTTACGAACAGTAGCTATAATTCCGTATAAAATGGAAAAAGGATATGCTATGTATCGTATAATTTTCATTCTCCTTTTTCAATCATTTTTAAAAACTCATCTTCTGTAATAAGCGGGATATTTAGCTTTTTAGCCTTCTCTGCTTTTGCATGTCCCATATTTTCCCCGGCAATGATATAGGATGTTTTTTTAGAAATGGAGCCTATATGCTTTCCCCCGTTTTTCTCTATCATATTAACTAATTCATCTCTGGAATACTTAGTAAATACTCCCGAAATAACAAATGATTTTCCTTCCAGAACAGCACTGAATAAAGCCATTTCACTTGCATCCAATTCAAATGAAAGCCCTTTTTCGCGCAGGGTTTCCACTATTTTAATATTGTAGGCATCACTAAAATATTCCTGTATACTTTTAGCCACTACTTCTCCAATATCATTAACATTTAAAAGTTCTTCTATACTTGCTTTTGTAAGGCTATCAAGATTTTTAAAGTAATAGGCAAGTTTTTTTGCTGATGTTTCACCAATATGTCTTATTCCAAGTGCAAACAAAACTCTTTCAAAAGGAACTTTTTTAGAAGCTTCAATACCCTCTATAATGTTGGTTGCTGACTTTACAGCCATTCTTTCCAGAGGGATAATTTGTTCGGCTGTAAGATTATATATATCGGCAATATTGTGAACTAACCCTGCTTTATAAAACAGGTCTATTGTTTCACTTCCCATGCTTTCTATATTCATTGCCCGACGGGCTACAAAGTGTTCAATTTTACCCTTTATCTGGGGCGGACAGTTCCTTTCATTAGGGCATACGTGTTGGGCTTCTCCTTCTCTTCGTATAAGTTTTGCATTGCATTCAGGACATTGTTCAGGAAATTCGACTGCGATGAAATTCGGTTTTCTTTTAGATAGATCAACCGCCGTAATCTTGGGTATGATTTCTCCGCCTTTTTCTACCCAAACCGTGTCGCCTATGCGTACATCTAACTTTTTAATGTTATCGGCATTATGCAATGTGGCTCTTTTTACCACCGTTCCTGCCAGCAATACCGGTTGCAGGTTTGCCACCGGTGTAACAACACCCGTCCTGCCCACTTGGAATGAAATACTATTAAGTATGGTGGCTGCTTTCTCTGCCTGGTATTTGTATGCTATTGCCCAGCGTGGCGACTTAGCTGTAAGCCCCAGCATCATTTGCTGCCTGACGGAATTCACCTTAATAACAATACCGTCAATATCAAAAGGTAAATCGTGGCGCTTCTTTTCCCATTTGGCAATATAGGCATGAACTCCTTGTATATTCTTGGCTATTTCAATATATTCAGATATTTTAAATCCCCATTTTTTTGCCTGTTGAAGGCTTTCAAAATGTTCTTTGAAAGGTAAATTTTCTCCGAGAATATTGTAAAGTGTACCGTCTAACTTCCTGCGTGCCACTTCCGCCGAATCCTGCATTTTTAATGTTCCTGATGCGGAGTTCCGGGGATTCGCGAAAGGTTCTTCCCCTGCATCTTCCCGCTCTTTGTTTATTTTTTCAAATATTTTTAATGGCCAATAAACTTCTCCACGCATTTCAAATTCTTCCGGATATCCATGCCCATGCAGTTTTAGTGGTATGCTCCGGATTGTTTTAGCATTTACTGTAATATCATCTCCCTGTGTTCCGTCACCTCGTGTAATGGCTTGCTGCAATATACCATACTTATATATAAGGCTGATTGCAACTCCATCATATTTTAGTTCGCAAACATATTCTACATCATCCCCGGTTACTTTTCGCACTCTCTCGTCAAAATCATTCAGTTCTTCTTCTGAATAGGTATTTGCAAGCGAAAGCATGGCGTATTTATGCTTCACTTGTTTAAATTCTTTGGTTATGCTTCCTCCTACACGTTGCGTAGGTGAGTCAGGTCTAACAAGTTCTGGATGCTCTTTTTCCAGCGCAACAAGTTGCTCTAATAGCTTATCGAATTCAAAGTCGCTTATTACAGGATTAGACAGAGCATAGTAATTGTAATTGTGTTCGTCTATTAACTCCGATAATCTCTTTATTTCTTTTTCAGCCTCTTTGCTCATAGTAATGTGACTGTAAAATTAACTAAAAATAGCAGCATCGCAGCATCCTGTTTTTGCCATTTAAATCTTGTTTTAAGGTGATATCTTTAAACCCCATATTATTCATTAGCTGTTCCAAATCATTTCCTTTGTCTTCATGAATTTCAAAGTAAAGTGTTACAGGCTTTGACTTTTTGGCATAGTTGGCTATGGCTTCATAAAATAATAAAGGCTTTTCATCAGGAACAAATAAGGCCAAATGAGGTTCATACATCAATACATTTTTTTGCATGGTGTCCTTGCCCGATGATGGAATATAGGGAGGATTAGAAACTATTATGTCGTAAGATTCATTTTTAAATTCTTGCTCTATTTTTAAAGCATCTGCTTTTTTAAATTCAATAGCTAAGTTTAAATACTCTGCATTTTCCTTTGCCACTTGTAAAGCTTTTTCCGAAATATCAACTGCTGTTACAATTGATTCCTGTATGTGCTTCTTCAAGGCGAGAGCTATACATCCGCTGCCGGTGCATATATCCAAAATTTTTAGATTCTTTGCTTCCTTGTTGTCTTTGATAATCCAGTCAACCAGTTCTTCGGTTTCTTGTCTGGGTATTAGTACATCGGGGTTGACTTTTAGAATCATTCCATAAAAATGTGCGGTTCCAAGTAAATATTGAATGGGGATGCTTTTTTTTAGGTCTTTTAAAAGGGATGAAACCTTTTCTGTTTGATTATTGTCTAATTCCAGTTGTGGTTGAGAAATGATAGTTAACTTTGGAATTCCAAGTGCATCAATAAATATATAGTTGAGAATGGTTTGCGATTCCTCTTTTGAATATAAATTTCCCAATTCTTTTGCGAAGAGGTCCTTTAGTTCCTTTAACTGCATGTTTTAGTGAGAATCAATAGAAAACGAAAATAAACAAAAAACAGATTGACCTTGCACGAGAAATATATGAAGCGCTGTATTGCACTTTCTGCTAAAGGGTTTGGCAAGGTTGCTCCTAATCCAATGGTCGGTTGCGTTATTGTTTGTAACGGAAAGATAATAGGGGAGGGGTATCATCAAAAAGTAGGCGAGGCTCATGCTGAAATAAACGCTATCAAATCGGTAAAGGATAAAACCTTATTGAAAAAATCAACACTATATGTCTCTCTTGAACCCTGCTCCCATCATGGCAGGACACCTCCCTGTGCCGATGCTATTGTAAAACACGGAATTAAACGAATTGTAATAGGTTCTGTTGATCCAAATCCTCTTGTAAGGGGCAAAGGCATACAAAAACTTATTCATAACGGATGTGACATAGTCACCGGGGTTTTAGAAAAAGATTGCATGGAGTTAAATAAGCGGTTTTTTACTTTTTATCACGAGAAGCGTCCCTATATTGTATTAAAGTGGACAATGACTAAGGACGGGTATATAGACAAGAAAAGGTCGAAGAAAGAAAAGCCTTTGAAAATTACGGGTAAGGACACTGATAAGCTCTCTCATAGATGGAGAAGTGAAGAACAGGCAATTATGGCAGGAACAAATACCATTATTATGGATAATCCTGAACTTACAACTCGCCATGTAAAAGGTAAGTCACCTATTCGTATTATAATTGACAGAAACCTTAAAGTACCTGCAAATTCTAAGATATTTAATAATTTTGCTGGTGTGATTGTTTTAAATAGCAAGAAGAACTCAAAATCGGGTAATGTTGAATATCTGAAAGTTAAATTTAAAGGAGAAATGTTGGATACTGTGCTTAACGAATTATACAAACAAAATATTCAATCGGTGATGGTGGAGGGAGGAGCGAAACTTTTAAATTCATTTATCAGGCAGGGTTTATGGGATGAGGCAAGAGTATTCAGTTCAAATGTGAAGATTGGTAATGGAATAAAAGCCCCCGTGTTAAAGGTATCATTGGTATCAAAAGAAAAAATCGGGAATGTTATATTAAGTCAATATATAAAACCATGAAAAAATTAATTACATTCTTAGCTCTTAGTTATCAGTTCTTAGCTCTTAGCTTTTCTGTGCAGGCACAGTACGTTCGCCCCGGCGATGGAGTTCTTCCTCCTCCTCGTTACCGGGATTCATTGCAAAATAGAAGTTTCTCAGATAACTTATCTGTAGGAGGAAGTTTTGGATTGCAAGTAGGTAGCTTTACTTTCGTTGAACTGGAGCCGCTATTGAATTATCATTTTGATAAAAATTTTATGATAGGCGTAGGCCCCATATACCAGTATGAAAACGTGCAGGCTGTAGTATACGGATACGCCTA
>Ga0206824_10158_pt1 | contig 22776 bp, 12 predicted proteins | sample Alteio_BWOrgCont_82_FD_152874 | JGI IMG/M metagenome (GOLD analysis project Ga0206824, IMG submission 152874) | Enriched cells from forest soil in Barre Woods Harvard Forest LTER site, Petersham, Massachusetts, United States -... | ecosystem: Environmental > Terrestrial > Soil > Temperate forest >...
TCTGTATCAGCGTGTCCGCTGGTAAATTACGGTTGATCGAAACAGCGATCTTCTGCGCCTGCTCCACATATCCGGCCCGAGCATCCAGTAAGGCAACGTCCTCTGAATATCGGACGAGCCTGGGATCTCCTTCTCTCAAACTCGACAGAAGATGCTGTGCATCCCCGAGGTTGCCGCCCTCAGCCTCCTGCCTGGCAAGATCAAGATTCAATTCAGTCATTTGGTCTGCCAAAGAGAAGCCTTTTACCCGTTCGGCCATATTTTGAAAACGTTCTTCTGCCTTGTGCAAAGTCATCTGCGCTTCTCTAAACTGACCGTGATAGGCCTTTGCTCTCCCGATGCCCTGCAAGATGGCTGCCTCAGCTTCTGAATTGCCCTTGGCCCAGGCTTGTTGTGTCTGCATGCCCGCTTCGTCGTGCTGTAGAAAAGCCAGCAACTGGGCATTGAAGTGCATATCAATTGAATCCAGCTTATGAGATTGCGCCTCCTCGAAGACCGCCTTTGCCTCGGCTAACCGGCCCGCATACAAGGTTGAGTCCATCAGGCTGTCGTAGTCCGTCATTGTTGGAGAAAGACGCAGCGCCTCCCGATACTCATCCGCTGCACGATCGAACTGTCCGAGTCTCATTAGAGCGGCGCCAAAGTTATGGTGGGCCACTCCATCCAGAGGAAAATTTTGCACCCATTCTTCGTAGACAAGGTATGCTTTCTCCAGATTTCCGCCAGTCTGAAGATACAGAGTGACGATAAGATACCGGAGTTGTGGGATTAACCTGTCACGCAGTTCATAGGCCTTCGCTTCCGCTTCGACGGCCAACCGCAGGTTGAACTGGGCCTGCGTCTGGTATATGTTTCCGAGACTGGCCCATGCCAGAGCGAACGAGGGATCGAGATCGACAGCGCGCTTATAGAAAGAGAGTAAAGAGACAGCGATGGCTTGAGTGAAGGTGTTGGACAGTTGCTGACGGAAACCCTGGGCGAGGAGTTGGATAGCTTCGGGTGAGGATGACGTTACTTCCTCAAGTGGCTGGTTGTACTTCTTCACTGAGGACGCGGGTTCGCCCATCTCACCGCGAAGCTCGGAGCCCGCGATGCCGAGTTCGTGCACGAGGTTCTTCCTGTAAGTGACGTTTTGCGCGGACTGAGCGATCGTCTTGCCGTTCGCACAGTCAATCGCTTTCATCATGATTCGATAACCATTCCCAGTGTCGGCGATTGCACTGGTTACCATGGCTTTGCTGCTGGTTTTGGCGCAGACCTGGCGAGCGATGTCCAGCGTAATTCTACCGTCGATTGGCTGGTTCAACTCCTTCATGTATCCCCGGACTTTTTCTTCATCGAGAACCCGAAGAAAAGGCGTCTGCGCCAGCTCGATCCGCAGGGCGAAGTTAACAGCATCATCCAGCACTGGATCGCTGGTTTGATTTGTCACGTCTGCAAGGACGATGGTGTCGTTCGCGGAGAGTTTCTCTCGATTGTGGTAGTGCCAATAGCTTCCGACTGCGCAAGCGATGAGAAGCAGGGTGGCAAATACTAACGATTTGCGGCCAGGACGAAAACGCGATTGCGCTACGCCGCTTACGCGCTCCAGATCCGCCCGCATTTCGGCTGCGGATTGATACCGGTCCTCGGGGTCTTTCTGAATTCCTTTGGTAATGACAGCTTCAAGGCGCTGTGCAATCCGGGGGTTGAGCAAACGAACGGGACCAGGAAACTGATGGAGGACGGCCTTGTGTATAGTCGTTGCGTCGTCGCCTGCGAAGGCGCGCTGGCCGGTCGCCATTTCATAGAGGACAGCCCCGAAAGAGAAGAGGTCGGTGCGGGCATCTAGTTTCTCTCTTCGAGCCTGCTCCGGGGACATATAGCTGGCCGTTCCTGCGTGCATGCCAGTACGGGTGAGATTGATCCTGGCTTCCGCGGACCGCGACTCTGTTGTGGAATCGGCGGAGAAGGGTGTGCGCTCCGGCTCGTGTTCGACCGATTCCTCGATTTCGATCAACTTGGCAAGTCCGAAGTCCAGTATCTTTACCGGCCCGGACTTCGTAAGGAAAATATTGGCGGGCTTGATATCACGATGGATAATCCCATGGGTGTGGGCAGCTTCGAGGCCATCGCAGATCTGAACTGCAATATCCACCAAATCATCCTGGGGCAACGTTTCGGGACCCAGAGCGAGCAGGCGGTCCCGCAACGTCTGACCGTCCAGCAACTCCATGACGATGAAAGGCTTGTCTTCGTATTCTTCGATCTCAAAGATAGTGCAGATGTTGGCGTGGTTCAGCGAAGATGCCGTTTGTGCCTCCCGTTCGAAGCGAAGCAGAGAAATGGGATCTTCGGCCAGTTCTTCAGGCAAAAACTTGAGAGCCACGCGGCGCCCCAGTTTCAGATCTTCGGCCTTGTACACCATTCCCATGCCACCGCCGCCGATGACCTCCAGCACGCGGTAGTGCGAGACCTTCTTGCCGAGGAGGGCGCCAGCCAGTTGCTCCGTTTGCGATCTTTTAACAGCCGAAAAGTCTTTGGGCTCAGACCGCGGTTCGTCGTCGGCTTCCACCCGACGCGCCGGGACCAAAAGCCGATAGCCCCGCCTTGCCACGGTCTCGATATAGGTGGGATGGGCAGCTGAATCGCCAAGCACTCGGCGGAGGGTTCCGATTGCCACATTAATACTGTGGTCAAAATCGACAATGGTGTCGTTCGGCCAGAGTTTCTTTTTGAGATCCTCGCGAGTAGCGATTTCCCCGGCCCGCTCAATCAGAATTTGCAGCACACGAAACGGCTGCTCCTGAAGGATGATCGTTCGACGTTCAGATCCAGGTTCGAGCGGGCGCAGCTCACCGGACTTCAAATCTAGTTCGAACGCTCCGAACCTCAGACTGGCTTCTTGACGAGCTTTCATATATTGGGGGCCCCAGAATGCAAGCTAGTCCGGCCTCGAAGGGCTTATTGCCGTGGAATGCGACCATTTTATCACCGTCGATAACGGCTTTCTAATCAATATATTGCCGCTTGCAAAGCCCCGTTGACCTATCAATTGACTCAAAATTGACCGCTGTTGGATTTACCTTGCCACGCACTCCAACTCACAGTGATCAAGAATCGTTGCATGCTTCCGAGCGCGATTCATCCGAGAGTAACAATTGCCGCATCGGTGCATGAAAACGAGAGCCCCAAGCAAAGGACCAATCTTCACTACCGCTGATTAGCTTCAAAGCAACTTGCCGCAAGCGACCAGATCAGGGATCAGAAGGAGGAACAGTGAGAGCGCACTGTAGGGAAGCAGAGATTTCAGACCGCGGAAATATCCTCATGTTTGATAAGGGCGTTGGTCTGAATCTACGAAACGAATCGCAACGGCGGGTACAGAATGAACTGATAGAGGCAGAGAGGATGTCGGTAATCGGCAGGATGGCGTGCTCGATATCACACGATATGCGACACTCGCTCTCGGCAATCTATGCGAACGCCGAACTCCTAGAGCGCCACTATATATGTGCGAGCGAGCGGGCTGATCTGCTGCTCGAAATTCGAGAAGCAGTGCTCGCGATGACGGAACGCCTTGATTCGCTACTGCAATTCAGTAGTAGCGGACGGAAAAGCCCGTTTGTCCAAGAGCGTGTTTCCCTGATCGTTGAGAGAGCTGTTGCAGCAGTGAAGTTCCATCCAGAAGGGCGGAACGTGCCCATCACAGTCGGCAAGTTGCCGCCAGCGGAGGCAGACATCGATGCGCAGAATCTTGAAAGTGCCATCTATAACTTGCTGCTCAATGCCTGCCAGGCTGCGACGCGCTCAACTGACATGCCAGAGGTGCAGGTCCATCTTACGGAAGTCGATGAACGGATATACATCACAATTCTGGATAATGGTCCCGGTATCCCTGCCTCTGTCCGGAGAACGTTGTTCGATCCATTCGTGACCGCAGGAAAATCCAACGGAACAGGCCTAGGGCTCACCCTGGCTCGTCGAATCGCTCAAGAACACGGGGGTAGCGTCTGCCTGGAGGAATCGATTCAAGAATCGACGGTATTCACTCTGAGTCTGACGAAGAGGAGATTATTAGCTTTAGAAATGCTGAAGAGTGGCACAGCCGGCCTCGAAGCCTGCACGGCGCGTCAATGGTGATCACCTGCACTGACCAATCTGTGAAGGCGCAGGTTTCATTCTAAAGCGAGCAAACGAATGACAACTACGACCATCTATCTTTCGCGAACGAGGTTTAGTACCCAGGACTGACGCATATCAGATTCCCAGCAATTTGAGTAGGTAAGGAGATCCCAAGCGGCTTTGAGTCGCTTTGCCCAAGGGGAGCGGCTTTTTCAGAAATCCCCCTAATCAACAACTTATTTTTATAGCTCGTTTATTATCAATTTTTGAAGTCGTCAGCCAGCCACAAGCGATAGTGAAGCAATTAGGTTTAGGCTGATCCACGGGAGAACTTTCTTTAGAACCTCGCATCCTGCTTCAGGCTGATTGCAAAAACACCAACCCTCTATCCGGTACGTTTTGCGAGGCCCTTCAGGGGCAACGTCTCGTATGATACGTGTTACATTCGAACTTCTGAGCCGCCCTGTAATTGACGCACGGATAAGGAATTAGCTGCTGTTTAATATGTTTTTACGCGTTGCAGCTTCTCGCATACGTGCCCGTAGTTGGATTCTGCATCTATAATCGGCGTTTTGAGATAATTCAAGCTTTTGGGGAGGAACGTGTCGAAACAACCTGGTTCTGAAACAATGCTCCGTTCGTTCAATCGCCGGCGATTTCTGAAGACTGCCGGAACTGCCGCGATTCTTCCCGTAGCTCTTCGTGGGTATGCTTCGCAAAGTACGAAAACTCCCGCCAACAATCGCATCAATCTCGGGGTAATCGGCATGGGTTGGCAGGGGCCCGGTAATACGCAGGCCTTCCTGGCCTCACAGGATTGCCAGGTGGTCGCGGCGTGCGATATCGACGGGAATCATCTGCAGGCCGCGCTCAAGATGATTAACGATGCCAACGGTAATGAGGACTGCAAAGGCTATCACGACTATCGCGAACTGCTTGCTCGCGAAGATATCGATGCCGTGATGATCGCCGTGCCTGACCATTGGCATGAGATTGTTGCCACTGAAGCCGCGCGCCGTAAGAAAGACATTTACGCGGAAAAGCCCTTGGCACATACGATCGCGGAGCAGCAGTCCATTGTGCGCGCGGTCCAGGAAAACGGAATCATTTGGCAGATGGGGTCCTGGCAGCGCTCGGTTCCCATGTTCCATAAAGCAGCGGAAATTGTGCGCAACGGGCTCATCGGTACGGTGACTCATGTGCAGGTTGGGCTGCCTGGCGGCAACTCGGACTTTGACGGCGTGGGTAAGCAGGCACTGGCCAAACTGGCGGCGGCTGGGCAACAGGTTACGAGCCTGGAGAAAGTTGTGTCAGGCACGCCGGCATGGGATCTGCTGGTCACCGACCCGCCGAAGGAATTGGATTACGAGATGTGGGTGGGCCCATCGAAGATGGAACCTTATATGCGGGCGCGTTCTCACAAATCCTGGCGTTGGAATTACAACACCGGCGGCGGCGAACTGCTGGACTGGATTGGTCATCATTGCGACATTGCGCACTGGGGTTTAGGTTTCGACAACTCCGGGCCGTCGGAGATAGAAGGCAGCGGCGAACTGCCGCCCGCTAACGCGGTATGGAACAGCGCTCCCAGATATCGGTTTGAGCTGAAGTATCCAGGCGACGTCACGATGACGATCGCAGGCGGGCATGACGATATCAAGAGCGGCGTGAAATGGATTGGCACTGAGGGCTGGGTGTGGGTGGATCGTGGTGGGTTCGATGCTTCCAATCCTGAATGGAAGCAAGGAAAGTACCTTCCTCGCGAGCTGCGCAAAGTGAAGCTCTACACGTCTTCCGATCACCAGCAGAATTTTCTGGACTGCGTACGGACTCGGCAAGCAACTGTTACGCCTGTCGAAGTCGGGCACCACTCGGCAATCCCCGGACACCTTTGCCTTATCTCCATGCTCACTGGAAGAAAGATCCGCTGGGACGTGAAGGAAGAAAAGATTATCGGTGATCCGGCGGCGAGCAAACTGATGACGCGCGAATATCGCGGACCCTGGAAAATGAGTTAAGCGCTACGCGATCCAATAGCAAATCCTCTTTCAGATAGCTATTGGATCGCTGGCGCATTTGAAAAACTCTGTAGTTAAGCCGGGCGCAGGCCAAGAGCAGATAGCTGATTCAACTGGAGGAACATGAGAGCGATAACACGCAGGAAGTTTGTTGGCGGAGCGGCGGCGGTTGCCGCACTCTCTTCAACGAAGTTTTCGTTTGGAATGCCGATGGGATTGACTCCGGGCATTCAGCTCTATAGTGTGCGGCAGCAGATGGTGCAGGATTTTGAAGGAGCGCTGGCGGCGGTGCGCGAGGCTGGGTTTGTTGAAGTGGAATCTGCCTCGCTGCCGAAGAAGCCCGCGACCGAGATCCGCGCAGCGCTCGACAAGGCGGGGCTGAAGTGCGTTAGCTCACACCGCTCGTTCGACGACATCACTAAGAATCTGGACGCCACCACGGAGTTTGAAAAGACTCTCGGGGTCAGCTATATCATCTGTCCAAGTCCAGGCCGCAGGAACCCTGCCCCAACCAACGTCTGGCCGGGGTCATTCACCCTCGACGATTGGAAGTACAACGCTGAGGAGTTCAATAAAACCGGCGAGAAGCTGAAGAAGGCTGGCATCACCTTCGGCTACCATAACCATTGGATGGAGTTTGCGCCTGTTGACGGCAAGGTACCCTACGAGGAACTGCTCAGGCTATGCGAGTCGGACAAGACGACCTTCGAGATGGACTGCGGATGGGTTAAGGTTGCAGGCCAGGACCCCGTTGCCCTGATGGAGCGGTACCCGCATCGTTTCTCCATGCTGCACGTGAAGGACTTCCATCTTCCGCCTGACATCTCGTATGCAACGCATGAACAGGCCAAAGTCACGGAGCTGGGCCGCGGATCGATTGACTACCGGCCGATCTTTGCACAGGCGGCTAAAAGCCAGAAGATTACACATGCCTTCGTCGAGCAGGAGGCATTCGATATCCCCTGGCAGGAGTCTCTGAAAGTGGACGCGGACTACCTGAAAAACCTTAGCATTTAGCGTATCTCCACCACCCGAGGATACATGACTGATTCAATTGAATTGAAACCGGCTTCTGTCCAACAAGCACGTTGGGACTTTACCTTCGCCTTTCTGGTTTTGCGCTTTTGGCTCGGCGCGCGCGCGCTGTTCGTCGGCATTCAGAAATTTGCCGTGTATAAGTCCGTGGCGATGCCGCTTATCGATCCTTCCACCGGACAGCCGGATGCAAGCGGCGTGATGATCAACGTGAACGTCAAGTCGTATGCGCTGGCCAATTACGCAGGCATACCGGTGGCGTTCAAAGACAAATTTGCGCATGAGCCTCTGCTTCCGAAATTCGCATTGGTGTTGTTCGACCGTCTGCTCGGGCCTGCATTTATTCTGGCCGGCATCATGCTTATCCTTGGCCTGGGAACACGCGTGTCGCTGCTTGTGCAGGCAGTGCTCTTCCTTGCGCTCACCATAGGCCTGATCCTGATCGACCAGAACGATGGCGTGGCATATCTTGGTATTCATATCGGCCTGGTCGCTGCCGCATTCCTATTGGCCCAACACAACAGATTTGTGGTCCTCAAAAAATGGTAAATAAACTCCTGAATCGTCGTGAATTTATCGGCACAACAGCGGTTGCCGGTGCAGGCCTGTTGTTGGAAGCCTGCAAGTCCGATTCCGGTGAGCAAAAGGCAGCGGTAAAGAAGTCTTCGCTGAACACTCTCAACGTCGCTCTCATCGGTTATGGCGAAGAAGGCAAGATCCTGTTGGAATCTTTGCTGAATATCGAGGGCGTCAGGCTTGTGGCCTTGTGCGACATCTGGGATTACCACCGCAACGAAGGCGGACGCTACCTGCAGAAGCTCGGCAATGAGGTTCGCACGTATGAGAACTACGAAGACCTTCTTGCAAAGGAAAAAGATCTGCAGGCGGTTCTCATCGCCACGCCGGATTTCTGGCATGCTCCAATGACCAACACATGCCTAAAGGCCGGCTTGCATGTGTATTGCGAAAAGATGATGAGCAACACGATTGACGGCGCGCGCTCCATGGTGAAGACCATGCGAGAAACCGGAAAGCTGTTGCAGATCGGCCATCAACGGCGCAGTAATCCCCGGTATCTTTTCACTCTGAACCGCCTGCTTCACGAGGCAAAGTTTTGTGGACGTCTGACGGCAGTGCAGGGACAATGGAACCGCGCGGTCAAGGAAGACTTCGGCTGGCCTAAAAAGTTCGAGATGCCGGCGAGCTTGCTGGCCAAGTATGGCTATAAAGACATGCACCAGTTCCGCAATTGGCGTTGGTACAAAGGGCTCGGTGGCGGTCCGTTGTCTGACCTTGGCGCGCATCAGATCGATATCTTCAACTGGTGGATGGGTACGACGCCGAAATCTGTCATGGCGAGCGGCGGCCTGGATTACTTCAAGAATCACGACTGGTATGACAACGCAATGGTCATCTACGAATATCCAATGGCCGAAGGTGTGGCGCGGGCGTTCTATCAGGTACAAACGACCACCAGCGCGGGCGGCGGCTACTTCGAGATGTTTATGGGCGACGATGGCACCATCAAGATGTCTGAAGACCCGTCCCTTTGTGCGATCTATCGCGAGGCTCGCGCCGATGCGGTCTCATGGGATGACCTAACCCAGAAAGGCTACGTTCGCGCGAAACCGACTTCGGCTGAAGACGCTGCAAAAGTGGATGTTCGCGAAACAGCACAATTGGCGGAATACGAAATCCCGGTGTTCTTCAATAAGCCGCCGCATCAGCCACATCTTGAGAATTTCTTTAACACGATTCGCGGAACAGCGAAGTTGAATTGCCCCGGTGACGAGGCTTTCACAAGCGAATACGTCATCCATAGGGCTAACGATGCTGTCGCTGCGCAAACGAGACTTGTAATTACTACCGACGAAGTGAGGGCATAAATCCATGAAAAGAATTATTTTCACAAATCTAGCTGTACTGGCTTGGGTGTTCATTGCAGTTTCAGCGCAAGCCCAGGACAAAGTGCCTTTGAATACCCAACTGCCGAAGCCTCTCTTTGTCGGAACGCCCGTGCCGCTCAACGTGCCTAACCTGGAGCCTCCGATGAAGGGTAAGCGACCCGATTTCTATGTTCCCGCGGGCACGGTAAACCTCGCGAAGAATAAGAAAGTTACGGCCAGTGACACCAATCCTGTAGTGGGGACGTTGGACCTGGTAAACGATGGCGATAAAGCTGGTGATGAGGGATCGTGGGTTGAGCTTGGGCCCGGCAAGCAGTGGGTACAGATCGATCTCGCTAAGAATGCGAATATCTACGCGGTTCTCGTCTGGCACTTCCACTCGCAGGCGCGTGTGTATCGAGATGTTGTAGTGCAGGTCTCGGATGATGCGGCGTTCAAGTCAGGCGTGACGACCATCTTCAACAACGATTTCAAGAATGACCTTGGTCTGGGTGCAGGCAAAGATCTGAATTACGTCGAAACTTACCAGGGCAAGCTCATTGACGCCAAGGGCGTGAAGGGGCGTTACGTTCGTCTCTATAGCAACGGAAACACGACCAACAAACTGAACGACTACATTGAGGTTGAAGTTTGGGGCAAGCCCGCTGCATGAGCGGGTTCATTCCGATGTCGCAGGGGTGATCGCAGCCCCTTTTGCGTGCTGGATTCGCTGGGCTGTCTTCCTTCTTGTAGCTTTAATTGGATTGGGTATTCGTCTGCCGCAACTAGGTGCGCGGCCGATGCACACGGATGAGGCAGTCAACGCATATATCGTAGGGCAATTGCTTTCCGGAGAATCTTTCACCTACGATGCGCGGGACCGACATGGTCCCGCGTTGGCGGCTCTTGCTCTGCCTCTAGCCAGGATAGAAGGAGCAAAAGCATTTTCTGACTTAACCGAATCGGATGTGCGCCTGACATCGGTGCTCGCCGGGACGATCACAATCCTTCTCTTCGGCGCTGCAGTCGAAATGTTTGGGTTCGCACCGAGCCTTATTGCTGCGATTCTATTTGCCATCGCTTCCCTGCCCGTTTATTACGACAGATATTTTATTCATGAGTCTCTTTTTGGCGCTGCAACCTTTGGGCTGATTTTGTCCGGTTGGCATGCATGGAGAAAAGACTCCATTGGCCTGGCATCTTTGGCAGCCGCGTGTGCGGCGATTATGCTCGCCTGCAAAGAGACCGCTATTCTTCACTTTCTCGCTTTGGCTGTCGCGGCGTTCGTCTTCTGGTCTTGGAATCTGCGCAGAAGGAGCATCGTCTCGATTCGCTTAAGAGTCCTGTTGACAGCTGTTGCCGCGTTTGTCCTGCTCAGCGTCGCGCTATACACATGGTTTGGGAAAGACTGGAAAGCTTTATCGGCGTTGTTGCACGCAATTCCCAATTTCGTTGTGCGAGCAGGAGGGGAAGGCCATCAAAAGCCCTTTGGATATTATGCCCACCTTCTCACCGATACCTGGTCGTGCCGCATTCTGTGTGCACTCGCCTGCGCCGGATTCTTTCTGATCGCCCGCAAGCGCAATCCTTCACCTTACGGACTTTTGGCATATTACTTTTTGTTTCTTGCCGTAATCTACAGCTTGATTCCATACAAGACGCCGTGGCTGGCCCTGAATTTCTGGCTGCCCATCTCCTTGTTTGCTGCGCTTACGATGGAGTCGCTCTGGCGCATGGTGAAAAAATACCTGCCACTTCGCCTAGCTATTCCTGCCTTCTGCACTTTGGCTGCATTGTCTCTAGCGTTGATCGCTCATGACACGCGACAGCGTGTTTTTGTACATGCTGCCGACGAAACTAATCCGTATGCCTATGCCCACACCTCCGATGACCTGCTTGGGCTGCCAGAGGAGATCACGGAACTGGCACAGCGAAAGAACATTGCATCCCCGCGCATCGTCGTGATTGCTTCCGATCCCTGGCCGCTACCATGGTATCTGCGGCACTTTGCGCAGGTTGGATTCTGGCAGCCGGGCCAACCAGTGGGTGAGGCAGATTTCTATGTCACTTCCACCGAAGCTGCTGAGCAATACAAAGATCTCTTGCATAACTTTCGTCCGGAGTTTTTTGGAGCTCGACCGGGTGTGCTCATTCTCTTGTGGTCACCCGCGCCGAAATAAAATCGTATGGCTGATATCCATTCATTCAATCATCGCGCCATGGCAACGCATTTTCAGGTGCGTATAGCGAACGAAGAAAGCTCGTATGCCGCTCAGGCTGCACAGGCCGCGCTCGATCTTCTGGACAAATTGGAATCGCACTTAAGCCGGTTTCGTGCGAACAGCGATATTGCACAACTCGCCCAACTGGCCCCGGGCGATACGATGCGCCTCAGCGAGCCGGCCTTTGCCTGCCTGGAAATCGCAAAGAGAATGGGGCTGATCACGCGCGGTGCGTTTTCCGCGACGCCTGCTGCTTTGCAAACGCAGACGTCCCTGCCGCAGTGGGATTTACTGCCGGAAGAACTCTCCATTCGCTCCAAGAGTGGGAAGCTCCAATTCGATCTTGGCGCCATTGGCAAGGGATTCGCGCTCGACCGCATGGCCGCACTGCTGCACGAGTGGGATTGCCCTTCATTCTTGCTGGTCGCGGGTGGAAGCAGCATTCTGGCGGGCGATGCTCCTCGCGAAACTCCTGGCTGGTCGTGCGGACTGGGGGACGATGACGCACCGCAGAGATTTTTTTTGACGCACACTTCCTTGAGTGGCTCGGGCCTGGCAGTGAAGGGACAGCATGTTCTTGATCCGCGTACCGGCCGCCCGGCTTTACGGCAAAATCGCGCCTGGGCTCTCGCCGATACAGCGACCGAGTCAGATGCCCTTTCGACTGCGTGCATGGTTTTGAGTGAACCAGAACTGAAGGACGTGCTTGCCCAGGAATCGTCCTGGTTGGTATTTCTCGAGACCGAAGAGAAAATCGATCCGGTGGGAAATCGCATGCTGCCGCCCAGTGCTTGATTTTTCGGGATGAAATCCCCCGTTGCCGAGGGCAAATAGGATTGGTTTGCTAAATACGGTCTAAGTGACTCAGTTTCAATAAATTGATCCTTGGTAGGGGGGATTCAAACCCACGACCTCTGCTCTCAAAGCAATAGATATACATTACGCACCTTACCCCTCTTTATCTAGTTCTGTCGTGATTTCTCTTGATTGGAAAAACTCCCGTAATGGCGTGCATTTCCTCTTAATCGGTCATTGTCTTGTTACCAGAAATGATGGGCCTGGTCGGCCGATTCGGAATATTTCTGTTGACACAGTCTTCATGTTTGTTTATGTTTCGTTTAATTTCGATTTATTTGCTTAGACTGCATTCTGAGCATTTTTGAAGTTGCTTTTCATTCTTCCAAATTTCAGAAAGACCCAAATTCGAAATAAAACCTGAAAGTGAGCCGCCCTCAGATGCAGCCAGTTTCGGGAAATGGGGAAAGTCCCCGACAGCAAAAAAGGATCGACAATACCTGTATTTTTCCGGAGGTTTCATAGATGCAAAAACGCAATCTTCCCTTCTATTGGTTGTGGGCCATCCTACTGCTGGCCGCATCGATCACATCTGCCGGGGCTCAAGAGTTCCGGGCAACGATCACCGGCGTAGTCACGGATGCATCGAAGGCGGTGATCCCCGGTGCAACGGTCAGCGTGCGTAACCTGGACACAAACCAGATCCTGACGGTTAAGACCAACGCCACCGGCGTTTACAACGTGCCATATCTGCAGCCGGGCCAAAGGCTGGAGGTTTCGGCTGAAGCTCCGGGCTTTAAAGAGTCCACGTACCCGCCAATTGTGCTGACTATTTCGCAGGTTTCGACGGCCAATTTCACCCTGCAAGTGGGCGGATCAAGCGAAGAAGTCAAGGTTTCGAGTGAGAGCTATAGCGTGGGCCTCGATACAGAAAAAGCAGATCGCGGAACGGTCATCGACAACGCGACTATTACGCAGTTGCCGCTCAACGGCCGCAATCCGCTATCGCTGATGGATTACATTCCGGGCGTGACGAATGAGGCTGGTCCCGGCCTTGAAACCACGCCGAATAACATGTACAACATCTCGTTCTACACGGTGAACGGCACGCCGTCGCAAAACATCGATTATTCGATCGATGGCATGCCGAACAACGCCAATCCCTGGTACTCGAATGGACCCTCGACTGTGCCTTCGGTGGATGCAATGCAGGAGTTCAAGGTCACTACCAACGCCTACGACGCGCAGTACGGCCACACAAGCAGCGGCATTGTGAGCATGGAACTAAAGTCGGGAACGAACAGCCTGCACGGCTCGGCGTATGAATTTGCCAAGCGCGGCTACATGGACGCAAACAACTGGTACGACAATTACTACGGCTTGCCACGGTCCGCGCACACCGAAGATCAGTACGGATTTGAAGTGGACGGCCCGGTGTATCTGCCGTTCCTCTATAACGGCCGCAACAAGACCTTCTTCATGTTCAACTTTGAGCGGTTCAAGGAAGTTCTGCCCACCACGCAAACATACGACGTTCCGAACCAGGCGTGGATGAACGGAGACTTCACGAACTTTGTGGACGCGCAGGGCAACATGATGCCGGTCTTCAATCCGTTCACGGCAACGACGGCCGATCCAACGCGCCAGCTCTTCCAAAATGGCGGCACCTATAACCAGGTCAACACCGCGCTGTACAACCCGATCGCGGTCAACATTGTGAATCTCATGCTTACGCAAACGCCCATAACCACCCAACGCGTAGCGGGCGAGTTGCCGTGGGAGAACCTGTGGCTCAACACCACCCCCACAACGAACAGCTCGCAAAACTATGTCGTGAAATTTGATCAGGCCCTTGGTGGGCACGATCACCTTTCGGGTAATTGGATTCGCAGCATGAATCCTTCGTACTCCCCCAATGCTCCATCCGGCGTAGTGTGGTGGAACGGCAGCACCTTTACTGAGTACCACATGAATACGGGCGTGGACTGGGTGCATACCTTCAGCAGCAACCTGCTGACAGATGTGCGCGCAAGCTATCAGCGCTACTGGCGCACGGATGGACCGATTGCGGCCAACCTGGATTACGACCCGTCACAACTGGGCTTCTCGCAAGCACTGTTGAATGAGCTACCGCTCAAGAGCGGCTTCCCTGAGATCAACTTCAACATGCAGCAGCAGAGCGCCGGCACCGGCAACGGCTACAACAATTGGCTCGCCATGTCACGCGACTTCTACTACATGCCGGATGACAGCTATAACCTGCAGCCGACCATAACCTGGGACAAGGGCAAACACAATCTCCGCGCGGGGCTGGACTTCCGCATCTCGCATCTGTGGCAGTCGTTCCAGTATGACAACATTGCCGCATATACCAGCAGCGGCATCGCTACCTCGGAATATTGGAACGCGAACAACACAAACGACATTACCTCTACGCCAAACGGCCAGACGCTCTCGCAAAACGGCAGTGGCAACGCCATACTGGATTTCCTGTTGGGACAGCCAAACACCGTACAGGTACAGAACCAGGACCTTCCCTACTACACCAAGCACTACTATGCTCCCTGGGTGCAGGACGACTGGAAGGTGAATCCAAAACTTACCCTCAACCTCGGCTTCCGCTGGGACTTCAATGGCCCTCCAACTGCCCGCCACGACTGGGTGAACACAGGCTTTGACTTCAACGTGACTAACCCCATCGATGCCTCGGTGGATCATGCGGCATATCCGGGCCTGCCTACCTTGAAAGGCGGCATCTTGTTCCCAGGGAACTCCGGCACAAATCTGCCGTGGGCGCAGGACTATACCAAGTGGCAGCCGCGTGTAGGCTTTTCATGGTTGGCGACACCCACCACGGTGGTACGCGGCGGCGCGGGACGCACAGTAATGAGCACGGCTGACAATCCGCAATCGGCAGGCTTTGCCAACAACCCGTCTTACTCAATGTCCCCGGATGGCGGCCGTACCTACTACCAAAACAACCTGGGCAATCCCTTTCCGACTGGCATTCCCACAATTGTGGGCGCTGGCGCCGGGCTTGAAACTTATCTGGGCGAGGGCATTGCCTTTGCCAATCCGCACTACCGGCTACCCACGGTCATCAACGGTTCACTGGGAGTGCAGCAGGCCTTTCCGCATGACGGAAAGCTTGAGATCAGTTACGTGATGAGCCGCGGCTATGGCTATGACACCAACTATAGCAACCTGAATACGAACTTTGATCTCTACAAGAGCTGCAATGATGCTCTTGGAACTACCTCGAACCCGTATCCGGAGGGCGCATGCACCAATGCCGTCGCCAATCCGTTCCTGGGCATTCCGGGCTTTGTGGGCTCATACGAAACTGCCCAGTACCTGCAGGCACAGTACCTGGCCAATCCATATCCTCAGTTCACGGGCATCGAAGAAGTGCAGAACAACTGGGGACGCAGCTGGTACAACTCCATGCAGACCACCTATCAGCAGCGTCTTGGTTTTGATCAGCTCAGCTCCTCCTGGACGTGGTCCAAGACCATGCAGTCGGGCGGATATATTGACGGCGTCTATCTGATTCCATTCCGTTCGATTGCAGGCACCGATCGCCAGCACCGTTTCACGGTCATCAACATTCTGAACATTCCCGTGGGCCGCGGACGCAAGTACTTCTCCGGCATGAATCGTGTCACAGACGCGGTAGTGGGTGGATGGGAGCTTGCGACGAACGGCTTCTACGAAACAGGCCAGCCAGTCGGCCTGCCACAAGGCTACAACCTGGTGGGCAATATCCACGCACCCCTGGCCCAGAGACAAACGGCAACCCCAGACGTGATCAACTACAACATCAACCAGTGCATTAACCTGTGGAACCCGGCTACTCCAACCACGCCGGGATACTACAAGCTCTTTACTGGCAATGGACAGTCGGCAGCAAACTGCAGCAATAGCGTTGCATGGCAGCAGGTTGCTGGTCCCTATGCTCCGAATCTCACGCAGGCATCCGGTTCCACGATGGTGTATACGGACCAGGTCCGTGCACCCGGAGCCAATCAGATAGACGTAAATCTATCTAAGAACTTCAAGATCACAGAACGCTTCACCATGCAGTTGCGCATGGAAGAGTTCAACGTGCTGAATCATCCCAACTGGTACGGACAGGTAGACATGAGTCCGACAGACACGGAGTTCGGCTCGGTAGTCAAAGCGCTCTATGGCCAGTCCAATAATCCTCGATTTGGCCAGCTTGCTGTGAAAGTGACCTGGTAGGCCTCAACCACAGCATGTCCCATGTTCAGCTGCCGAACGAAAGTTCTGCAACTGGACATGGGACACATTTTTACAGTTCATTTCTATAGGAGAAACAATGAAGGCTCGCTCTTGGAGCACGTATTTGTTGTTTGTGAGCCTGGGGCTCAGTTCAGGCGCGGCCATGCAAGCCGCTGCGGCCCAGCAGGATCAGGCAGCATCGACGGCGCAGAATATTCCAGCCTTTACCGCGTACGCGGAACCCAATGCCGAGTCAATGGAGATTGCTGAGTCCGGCCCAATTGATCATTGGACCGACGCGAAGACAACCATTGCGTGGTACGGGATCATCCGCGCCGCCGGCAAGCTTGACGTCGCTGTCCGGCTTACCGTGCCGCAGGGAGAAACTGTGCAACTGAGCATGGATGCTGGCGGGCATAAGCTTGCCGCACGCACAGTTCACGGCACCGGACAGATTGAAACCGTCTCCTTCGGCACAGTCAAAATTGACGCACCGGGCGGCAACCGCTTCGCGCTCACCGGGCTCGAAAAATCCGGCGCATCGTTTGGCAGCATCGACTCGCTCTTATTGTCAGGCGAAGCTGCAAGTAACGCGCTCTTTAACCACACGCCCCAGCGCGGCGCGCCATCCGTGCACCTGAACTACCCCATTTCCGATGACGCAAAGGTAGAGTGGTTTTACAACGAAGTGACCGCCAGGACCGACCCCATCTCGTCCTACTACGAAGCATGCGGTTTTGCGCGCGGCTACTTCGGCATCCAGGTCAACAGTCCCACTGAGCGGCGCATCATCTTCTCTGTCTGGGACGCAGGCAAAGAAGCTGTCGATCGCAACAAGGTCGCCGCTGACAACCAGGTGCAGCTCATCGCCAAGGGCGACGGCGTGTATGCCTCCGGCTTCGGCAATGAGGGCACCGGCGGGCACAGCCATCTCGTCTATCCGTGGAAGACTGGCGATACGTACCGCTTTCTCGTCCATGCAAAGCCCGAAGGCGATACTACCGTTTACAGCGCCTACTTCTATTTCCCGGAAAAGCACGCATGGGGCCTGATCGCCAGCTTTCGTGCACCCAAAGACGGTCATTTCCTCAGCCATCTCTACTCCTTCAACGAGGATTTCGATAGCTCAAACGGCCAGCAAATCCGGCTCGCGGAGTTCGGCAACCAGTGGATTCGCACCACGGACGGCAAGTGGACGGAACTGACACAGGCTCACTTTACGCATACCGCGCGCGGAAAATACAGCGAGCGCATCGACCGTGCAGCGGGCGTCGCAGGTGACCGCTTTTACCTCACGGCAGGCGGCTTCAAGCCTTCCACCATGGAATATGGAGCTCTGGTGAGCCGCCCAGCAAGCGCACACGCACCTGATCTGACGCTGCCAGATACCTCTGTGATCTCAAGCCGTTGTGCACTGCCCGATCTTTTGTACCAGCAGAATGTTAGTGTAGCTCGGCGGGTAAAAGATATGACTCGTCGCCATGGTCGAGGGTGTGGGAAGGTTGGGTCAGCCACGCAGCCGACGCTGGTGCTCTATATCCCAGCAATTCATTGCCGTATGTCACATCCTCAAGAACTGCGTAATGAAGATACACGGAAGCATGATCCCTTACTTTGATAATCGCGTAGATCGTGACTGAGCCATACGACTATAGGGCGGTCTGTGCTGGAAAACCAACTTGGTCAAGGTGCGCGCTGCCAATCCTCTTGCGCGCCGAAACATCCCACGGTTCTAAGCTGTACTCGCGGGTAGCAGCTCTCCGAAAAGGATCGTTTTGCCCGCATGATTCATACGCAACTAAAGATCCACCGGTTCAAAAAATAGCGCTTGACATTTATTGTTAGGTTCCAGTAATTCGATAGCATCAGAATCATAGAAACGTGGCCGTTCCCTTCCCCCGTTTTCATGCGCTCCACGATCTTCAGGTTGGCATCGACCAAGTAATCATTCAGATGAACGGATTTGGTATCTCGCCGGTGTGGCCAATCGCGATGCGATTGGAAGTGCTGCTGATTTTGTGCGCCATACCTCTTGGAGTTATGGTATGTCGGAAATTTTTAGCCAGAGGTGCAAACCGCCGTCAACAACCTGTGAAACGGGCCGTCGCGGAGATACACACCATACTGGCAAATTGACGTGTCTAATGCTGGGCTGTCGCGGGAATGGGAGGAGTTATGAAATTTCACCGTCGTGTGCTGTTCATGCTGGCTGCGTCGTTTCTGCTTAATGCGCAAACTGCTCCTACTCCAGCGCAGAGCCCTTCCGACCAGACCTCTCCCAAGCAGGAGGAGGCAAAGGCCCTGTTGGCGTGTGGCCAGATGATTGCTGACCAGTTCGCCCTCCTTAAGATTCCGGATACACGTGCGCCACGATTCCAGGGCAAGGTGTCCGAGGCCATTGCGCTCTGCAGGGGCGGCGTCCAGGCTCTTCAGTTTCGCGCAACACCCTGGGTTGACTGGAGCAACTATTGGGGCACCGGCGATATGACCTCTTTGCCAACGGGTTTTATTTCAAATAAGCTGCCCGCCCAGCGCGGCGTTGTTGGAGCTTTGGAAGATCTGGAGCTTCAGAGAGTTGAGCTGATCAAATTCAATCTATTTGATAACTCCGGAACCTTCGCCGAATTTGTTGAGGGTCATAACGGAGTGTCGGGGCCTGCAATCAAGGTGTGGCCGGAGATGCGACTGCAGCCGAGCGCCCCAAACTACCTGGCCGTTGGTGGCGATGGAACTCAGGTTTGCAAAGGTGACCTAATCCGCTGGCGCACAGTCAACGGAATCTGCAACGACATTCTGAATCCGGCCATGGGGTCATCAGGTATGTTATTTGCGCGAAACGTTGAGTTCGAGACGTCGTTCCCAGATCTGGGCCTGAATCAACTCACGCGGAACCGTCACGGAAGTCGTCTTTCACTTTTGCAGCCTGATCCACAGGTCATCAGCCGTCGGTTGTTTACGAGAATCCAATCCAGTCCAGACAAGTGCCAGGCCGGCTATGGCCTTCCTAACGATTCCAGGGATGCCAACTGCGATTACCAGAAGGCGCCCTTCTTCAATGTGCTGGCGGCGTATTGGATCCAGTTCATGACGCACGACTGGTTCTCGCATCTTGAGGAAGGACACAACGCGCCGCAGTATATGAAAGTTGGATGCGAGACCAAGCTGGTCAACAATGTCGAGGTGCCGCTCACGCCGGAGGACATCGCGAAACTCGGCTGCCGCCCCGACGACCAGATGGACAAGGGTTACGTAGCGCAGGATACTGCTCCCGGTACTTTCGATTCCGGCGGGCATACGTATCTTGCGCGTGCGCCCAAGACCATGGCCAACACCAGCACGGCATGGTGGGACGCTTCGCAGCTTTATGGTTTCGACGATACTTCGCACCAGCGCGTGAAGCGCGATCCGGCCGACATGGCAAAGCTGCTCCTGGTTCCCGCCGCTGGACAGCCGGGGGCCGGGTACCTTCCTGTCTTCGGACCGGACGCCCCGATCAATCCAGAGTGGGCTGGTCAGGAAGCTGCGGCCTTCCCAGATAATTGGACGGTTGGTCTCAGTTTCCTCCACAACCTGTTCGCTCGCGAGCATAACTCGTTTGTCGCCGAGTTCCGGCGTCTCGCGGCTCTGACGCCCAACGCTGACTGCGGACTTCGCGATCCCTCAGAACCGAAAAAGGTCATTCACTATCGCGATGTAACTCCGGACCAGCTATTCGAAATTGCCCGGCTGGTGGTGGCGGCGGAGATTGCCAAGATTCACACAACAGAATGGACTCCGCAGCTGCTCTATAACGAGCCGCTTTACCTGGGAATGAATGGCAACTGGAACGGACTGCTGGGCGAGAATGGCGGTTTGCTTTCGAAGGCATTGAACGATGTTGTGGTTCGCAATTTTGGCAAGTCAAAGGATGCTGCCAAAGCTACAGAGTGGTATTCGGTCTTCGCGTCCGGACCGGGAATTTTCGGCCTGGGCAGCAAGGTCCACGGATACGACATTACGAATCCGAAATATACCAATGGAGGCGTCAATCATTTCGGATCGCCCTTCAACTTCCCCGAGGAATTCGTCTCTGTATATCGATTGCATCCACTCGTGCCGGATCTGCTCGAATATCGCGACTTGAAGGCCGACCCCAACAAAATTGCTAAACGCGTTTCCGTGGTTGAAACATTTCAGGGCAAAGCAACGCCATTCATGCAGACGATGGGGATTGAAAACTGGGGATTGACGCTGGGCCGGCAAAGGCTGGGACTGTTGACGCTGCACAATTCACCCATGTTTCTGCAGAACCTGAAACTTGGCAGGCTGGACAGCCCGACGCAGCAGATCGATGTGGTGGCACTCGACATTATTCGCGACCGCGAACACGGAGTACCGCGCTTCAACGAATTCCGACGGCAATACGGGCTGCGCCAGATGACCAGCTTCGACGACTTCATGGATCCCGGCGTTGCTCCGGGATCACCCGCTCAGCTTGAGCAGCAGGATACGATACGGACCCTGCGAGAGCTCTATGGCCAGCATGTGTGTGACGCATCGAAGGTGATTACCGATGCACAGATGAATGAGGATAAATCGCCTATCAATGACTGCCTTGGTCATCCCGATGGAACGCTCATTGACAATATCGAAGACGTAGACACAGCGGTTGGATACCTGGCGGAGTATCGGCGCCCGCATGGATTTGCAATTTCCGAGACTCAGTTTGTGGTCTTCATTTTGAATGCGTCACGACGCCTGTTCAGTGATCGCTTCTTCACCTCCTGCTTCCGTCCGGAGTTCTACACCACGCTTGGCGTCAATTGGGTGAACAACAACGGTCCCGGGAAAGCGTTGATGGAAAAGGGAGCTCCCAATGGGCATGTACAGCCGGTATCTCCAATGAAGCGGATTTTACTGAGAAATATTCCGGAATTGACCAACGAACTTGGCCCTGTGATCAACGCATTCGATCCGTGGGCGCGGGATAGAGGCCAATACTACAGCCTGGCATGGAAACCACGACCGGGCGCCGAGTCTGATGATTCCTTCGCTAACCAATAGATCGAGAGGTGAATGATGGCTAATCACGTGGTGAATTACGACGGCAGCATTACAACCTCTCCTCAACAACTCATCTACCCGCAATCGGTGGAGGAGATCCAGGCGATTTTGCGCGATCCTGTTACGTATCCGAGCCCCGTCCGCGCCATGGGAAACTATCATTCTTTGACTCCCTGCGCTTCGTCTGATGGCACCATCATCAACATGACCAAAATGGCCGGCGTCGTCGCTATCGACACCGCGAACATGACGTTTACCGCACAGGCTGGAATGCAGATCATCGACGCTGCAAAGGCGCTACGCGTTCAAAAACTGCAGATGATCCTCAACATCGAAATCGGCAACATGACGCTCGGCTCGGCGGCCTGTTGCCACAGCAAAGACGCTCTCGACGGCATTCAATTTGGCCAGGTGAGCTCTTATGTCACGCGGATGAAGTGGGTGACGCCCGCAGGCGACCTTGCCGAAGCCTTTGATGCCGATAACCCCGAACTGTTGTACCTGATGCGGTCCAGCTATGGCCTCTGCGGCATCGTGTACGAAGTGACTCTGCAGATAAAACCGATTGAGGCGCTTCACTTCACCTATCTGCCCATCGCGGCAGAGCAACTCACCCAGGCGCAAGTCGACAACCTTCTCGATACCTCGGAAGGGCTGATCTGCTGGACGGTAAACAGAACGGCGATCTTTCAGCAGTGCTTCCGTGTTGCCGAGCCTGGTATTCTTTCGTCGCTGCTGGCGGATATCCGGCGCTTTCTCTGGAGTTATGCGGGAGCCCATGTGGGCCAGCTGATCAATCGATTCGTCAACGATCCAACGCTGCGCAATGCTCTTCAGCAGGGAGACTTCGACGCTGCAAAGCTGTTGTATTCCGCGCTGCATCTTACCGGCGGCATTACGATTCTGGCTCCGGATAAAATCATCGATTATCACGCGACGCCGGACAACGCTAAATATGCGTTTACATTCTGGGCGTTTCCCCGCTCGCAATGGCTGGCGACTTATCTCGCTTACCTGGATTTCGCCGACCAGTACTTTCAGAGCACCGGCTTTCGATGCAACATGCCGCTAGGTTCTTATCACATTCGCCGGGATGCAAGCTCGCTGCTTTCGTATACGCAGGATCAGGAGATCGTCTCCATCGATCCAATTCACGCGCCCACTGACCTTGCTGCCTGGCAAGCCTTCCTCCAGGCATTCAACAGTTTCGCGGCGCAGCGCGGCGGCATCCCCTTGCTGAACCAGAGCCCCTTTGTGACGCCGGCGCAGGCCGCAGCTGCCTATGGGCCGCGCTGGCAGCAATTTTCCGATGCAGTGCGGAGTGCGGATCCTGGCAGCCGCATGTTGAATCCCTATTTCGCGGCTATCCTCGCCAGTGAATCGTCGAAATAACCGTCGAACAAGCGCTTAAAGCCGCCCCACGCGCGGTAG
>Ga0206824_10159_pt1 | contig 22770 bp, 19 predicted proteins | sample Alteio_BWOrgCont_82_FD_152874 | JGI IMG/M metagenome (GOLD analysis project Ga0206824, IMG submission 152874) | Enriched cells from forest soil in Barre Woods Harvard Forest LTER site, Petersham, Massachusetts, United States -... | ecosystem: Environmental > Terrestrial > Soil > Temperate forest >...
TTCAGCACAACGAAGTCGGCGCCGGACAGCCCCGCCATTTTTCGCAGTACGTTCTCGCTGAATGGAAATCCCGCATCTGCCAGCGTGCTGACGAGTCGTCGCAAATTGACTTGTTCCTGCTCACGCGCAAGCTGTGCTCCCATCCAGGCTCCGGCAATACTTGCGACGGCAACGCCTGCCAGGACAACCAGCAGCATGGGAATCAGCAACTGTCGTTGAATTGGCCGGCGCATGAAATGCAAAGGTGTCCTGAAGATTGATATACTCAATGGTAGACGGTAACGCGCCTACCACGAAACGTTCCACAGTTGGCGCGATTTCGCCGATAAAAATGTCATGGATGTCGCGAGAATTGTCCGAGGGACTCTGATATCCGCAGATCCCTGGCTTGACCCTTGGCGCTGTTATGGCTCCCAGTGGGCCAGATACGTGACTGGTGATTGTTCCTTTGTCCAAGCCCAGCGAAGCAGTCATGAATCACAATCTGTCACGAACGCTCACCCGTTACCTGGTCATCGCACTGTCAATTCATAGTGTCCACGACGTCTTTGCGCAGGACGGGCAAGTCAACGTTCAGGTTCCATTGGCACCAGTTCAGCCGGCTGTGGATGCCACGAAACCAGAAGGCCAGGCCGTTCGAAAGGGGACGAAGTCGAAATACGTTCTTGCGCTCCCCAAGGAATACGAAGCTCGTGATAAGAATGGCGATGGCCAGATCGGTCTCTATGAATGGGATCGAACGAAATATGCCGAGTTCTTTAAGCTCGACAAGAATGGGGATGGCTTCCTGACGGCACAAGAATTGATCCCAAGGTCGCGTCGTCGGTAGCCAAAATGCGGATTGGTGGTGAAACAGACAGGTCGGACAAAGCGGTACTGCCCAATCCGGGGAATCTGGTGGTATACAATCAAAGATTCGGGGAAACGATGACTTTTACTGTAACTGGACAATCGAAAGGGACCGTCCGGGGAACCGGCAGTTATACGACGGATAGCGACCTGGCAACTGTCGCCGTCCACGCGGGAATCTTGAAAGACGGGGAAACGGGAACGGTTCGTGTCACGATCATCGGATCGCCTGCCGAATTCACAGGATCGACGACGAACGGGATCACAAGCGAGAGCTGGCCGCAGGGGGCGCTTGCCGCGTATACGGTACGTTGAATCCTCGAGGCTCTGGTGTGACAGTTCCGCTGCATGTTCTGTACGAAGACAATCACTGCCTGGTTGTCGATAAACCAGCCGGTTTGCTGACGATGGGAGACCACACGGGCGAGGCAACGCTGGTGGATGCGGCGCGCGACTACCTGCGCAGAAAATACAACAAGCCGGGAAACGTTTTTGTAGGAGTGGTCCATCGGTTGGATCGACCTGTTTCGGGTGTCGTGCTGCTGGCGCGGACCAGCAAGGCGGCCAGCCGGCTGTCCGAACAATTTCGCGTTCGTAGCATCGAAAAGACGTATCTGGCGCTGGTGGAAGGAGCGGTTGCCCCAGCTCAGGGCCGTCTCGAAGATCGCCTCGCGAAGGATCGCGTTCGAAATGTGGTATCGGTCGTTTCTGGCGGGGATGACGGGCAGGATTGTGTACTTTCCTACCGACGAATCCAGAAATTCGGGCGATATACCCTTCTTCACGTGCATCCGGAAACCGGTCGTAGTCACCAGATTCGAGTGCAATTGGCGGCGCGAGGCTGGCCCATCGTCGGCGATCGCAAATATGGAGCGAAGGCAGTGACTGACGGCTTCATCGGGTTGCATGCCGAATCGCTCACGTTTACTCATCCGGTCTCGAAAGAGCCCGTGACCATTGTTTCCAGCCGTCCCCATGCCTGGGCGAAGTTTGACGAGTGAGGAGTGGGGTTCGAACGTGAAGGTTCGGTCTGCCACGCTGGTACGCTCGACTTTGAACGTGTCATCGGATTGAATGACAGCCGCTCGCGACCGCCCTCGATACACCAAGGAACCACGTTTGTGAACCGATTGTCACCGTTGCTGGCCCTGTTTGTTTGGTCGACATGTTTGATGCTTCACCAATCTGTCGCATTTGCCCAGGATGCTGTCGAAGAGAGTGCGAGTGATGGAGCGCTGATCGACAGCCGCCAGGCACCGAAAGGCCACGCGCCGAATGCCGCCGCACACGCGGAAAAACACTCCGATGCGGGACATGGGCCGAAGCTTGGGGAATTGATCAATCCGACAGCGGTGGCGCCATTTGCAATCCTGTTGCTGTGCATTGCCCTGTTTCCGTTGCTGAACCCACACTGGTGGGAGCACAACAAGAACAAAGGGTTTATCGCGGCGGGACTGGGAGTTCCCGTGGCGCTGTATCTGATGTCGTTCGGTCACCAGGGGCTGGAAGCGATGGAACATTCCGGAAAAGAATACATTTCGTTTCTGGTACTGCTGGGATCGCTGTTTGTGATCAGTGGTGGAGTCTTCGTTCGGGGATCGCTCAAGGGTTCGCCCCTGGTGAATTCGATCTTTCTGGCACTGGGGGCGACCATCGCCAGTTTTGTCGGTACGACGGGCGCCTCGATGTTGCTGATCCGGCCGCTGCTGAGGGCCAATGAAAAGCGAAGTCGCGTGGCTCATGTGGTCGTGTTCTTCATTTTCGTCGTATCCAATTGTGGGGGCCTGCTGACTCCGCTGGGCGACCCACCGTTGTTTCTGGGATTCCTGAAGGGTGTCCCATTCGGATGGACCTTCCGGCTGTTTCCACAGTGGGCCACGGTCAACGGGCTGCTGCTGGTGGTGTTCTATATCTGGGACACGATTGCCATTCGTAGTGAAGCGCATTCGCCCTCCGAAGAAGCATCTCTGGAAACACCCGTGTCGGGGGAGAAGTTTGGCATTGATGGGATGCACAACTTCCTGGGGCTCGCAGGAATCGTGGCGGTCATCTTCTGTTCCGGTCAGGGATACGGCAACGGGGGCGAACCCTGGCCATTCGGAATTCAGGAGGGTTTGATGCTGGCGGTCTCCGCCATCAGCTACTCATTGACAACAAAGGAAACCCGCGAAAAGAACCGATTTGGATTCGGTCCAATCATCGAAGTCGCGGTTCTGTTTGCCGGTATTTTCGCGACGATGATTCCGGCGTTGGCAATTCTGAACGTGAAGGGTGAAAGCCTGGGAATTCGAACTCCAGCCCAATTCTTCTGGGCCTCGGGGATCTTATCCAGTTTTCTGGACAACGCTCCCACCTACCTGACGTTTGCCGTCACCGCTTGCGGGATCCACGGTGTGAATGCCGAGGAGGGCCGTTACCTTGCGGAGTTTCTAAGTCTTCCTGCAGCATCCGGCGCGGTAAAAATCCTGATGGCGATTTCCTGCGGTTCGGTGTTCATGGGGGCCAACACTTATATCGGCAACGGCCCGAATTTCATGGTGAAGGCAATTGCCGAAGAAAACAACGTGCGCATGCCGGGCTTCTTCGCTTATATGCTGTATTCCGGTGGAATCCTGATTCCAATCTTCATCGTGGTGACGTTCGTGTTCTTCCTGTGATTGACAGGTCATGGAATTGATGCAGTGCCGATTGACTTACAGCCGCCAATGGGCTGTGATCTGTCGCACTTCATTGCTCTTGCCTGCCAACCAGAGGGACAATTCATGAGCGAGCCACAGAAGAGTTCGAAAAAGAAATCGAAATCAAAACCCAAGTCTGCCAAATCAGGCAGACCGGTCGTGATGTGGATCATCAGCGGAGTTGTGTTCGCCATCCTTGCCATTCTGGTCGTTGTGGCGCTGCAAGACTTCCAAGCCAAGCAGGCTGCCAGCAGCACGGCCGAAGCATGGCGAAGCGCCCTGCGATCCAAATCGGAAAATGTCGATTTGCCCAAGTCGGAATTCAGCAAGGTGGCAGTCAAGGGTAGCCCGATCATGACCTCGGAAAAAGCGGGTCCCAATAGCATGGCGGCAGTGATGGTGGAGACGTACGTTTGGAAGGGGACCTTGCGCACCTATACGGTCAAGGTCCATTTCGGATTGGGCAAAGATGCGCCGGTGGAGCAGATCGAAGGCCCGTGATGGCTGCCCTCGCAGGATTGTTTCGAGCTCTCAAACATTCAACTACGTATACAGTTTGTGTGTACCGTTGGTTCGGACGCAGTCAACGAAATACTTGCGTGTTCCGCCGATGTCTTCTTCGACCAGACCGTGGATGTCTGTATCAAACCCGGGAAATTTCTCGTTGAACATGCGGGCGAACTTCAGGTACTCGACGATCGTCTTGTTGAAACATTCGCCGGGGATCAGCAGCGGAATACCAGGTGGATACGGTGTCAGCAGCACGCTGGTAATTCGACCTTCCAGATCGTCGATTTCCACTCGATCGATCTCGCGATGGGCCATCATGTCGAACGCGTCGGAAGGCTTCATCGCCGGCTGCATCACTGACGTGTACATTTCGGTGGTCACTCGGGCGACGTCGTTGGCTTTGTAAGTATCGTGGATTTGTTGAGACAGATCCTTCAATCCGATTCCTTCGTACCGCGGATAGTGCTGGCAGAATTCCGGCAGGATGCGCCACATCGGCTGGTTCTTGTCGTAGTCGTCCTTGAACTGCTGCAATGCGCTCACCAGCGTGTTCCATCGGCCCTTCGTGATTCCGATGGTGAACATGATGAAGAACGAATACAGTCCGGTTTTTTCCACGATGACGCCGTGCTCCACCAGATACCGCGTCACGATCGATGCGGGAATCCCCGTCTTGGCGAACTTGCCGGAAACATCCAGACCCGGCGTGATCAACGTCGCCTTGATCGGGTCGAGCATGTTGAACCCGGGTGCGAGATCGCCGAAGCCGTGCCACTTCGCATTGGCTTTCAGCATCCAGTCGTCGCGCTCGCCGATCCCGTCGTCGGCCAGTTTTTCCGGCCCCCAAACCTTGAACCACCAGTCTTTGCCCCATTCATCTTCGACTTTGCGCATCGCGCGACGGAAGTTGAGTGCTTCGACGATCGACTCTTCGACCAGAGCCGTGCCGCCGGGCGGCTCCATCATCGCAGCGGCCACGTCGCACGAGGCGATGATTGCGTACTGCGGCGACGTCGACGTGTGCATCAGGTAGGCTTCGTTGAAGATGTTGCGATCCAGTTTTTCCTTTTCCGACTCGCGGACCAGGATTTGGGAGGCCTGCGAAATGCCTGCCAGCAGCTTGTGCGTCGAGTGCGTCGCAAAGATCATTGAATCTTTCGTCTGCGGCCGGTCTTTACTGATCGCGTGCATGTCCTTGTAGAATTCGTGAAAGGCTGCATGCGGCAGCCAGGCTTCGTCGAAATGCAGGGTGCCAATCTTGCCGTCAAGCAACCCCTTCAGTGTTTCGACGTTGTAGATGATTCCGTCGTACGTGCTTTGGGTGATCGTCAGGATCCGCGGCTTCCGGGCCGGATTCTTCGCCTGTGCCGCCTTGGCAAAAGGGTTCGCCTCGATCTTTTTCTGGATGGTTTCCATCCGGAATTCATCCAGCGGAATCGGGCCGATGATCCCCAGATGATTGCGCGTGGGTGTCAGGAACACCGGTACCGCTCCGGTCATGACGATCGAATGCAGGATTGACTTATGACAGTTGCGATCGACGACGACGATGTCGCCCGTGGCGACAGTTGAGTGCCAGACCATCTTGTTCGAGGTGGACGTCCCATTCGTAACGAAGAAGCAGTGATCCGCGCCGAAGATTCGCGCCGCATTGCGTTCCGACGCCGCGACCGGGCCGGTGTGATCCAGGAGTTGCCCGAGTTCTTCGACGGCGTTGCAGACGTCTGCCCGCAGCATGTTCTCGCCGAAGAACTGATGGAACATCTGGCCGACCGGACTCTTCAGAAATGCCACGCCTCCCGAGTGACCGGGGCAATGCCAGGAATACGAACCGTCATTGGCGTATTCGACCAGCGCCCGAAAGAACGGCGGCGCCAGGCTGTCGACGTAGGCCTTGGCTTCGCGGATGATGTGCCGAGCGACGAATTCCGGCGTGTCCTCGAACATGTGAATGAAGCCATGCAGTTCCCGCAGGATGTCGTTGGGAATGTGGCTTGAAGTCCGCGTTTCGCCGTACAGGTAGATCGGGATTTCGGCGTTCTTGAATCGAATTTCGCTGATAAAGCCCCGCAGCTTGATAATGGCGGGATCTACTTCAATCCCCGGCGTGAATTCTTCGTCATCGATCGACAGGATGAAAGCGGACGCACGGCTTTGCTGTTGAGCGAACTGAGACAGGTCGCCGTAGCTGGTCACTCCCAGAACTTCCATCCCCTCCTGCTGGATCGCATCCGCCAGCGCGCGAATCCCCAAACCTGACGTATTCTCGGAACGAAAATCCTCGTCGATAATGACGATGGGAAATCTAAACTTCATTGTGCTCAATGCTCCAGGAAGAAACTTCGAATGCACCCGAATCCGAGAGATGCCAGCCTTCAACGTTGGCACCTGGGAGACCGGTGATTCGATCGCGCAAACAGATTGTCACCTGCTGCAGTCCGATATCGCGAAAACCCGAAGCGTAAAGGATGTGAAAGAACGGGGTCGGCATCAAGGTTGCGAGGTGAAGTTCTGGAGAAGTCCGCCAAATCCATAGTGTCTGATTTTAGAAGACCGTGCCCGATTTCGATCTTGATTGGATATGCCACTGCTTTGTAGTCGTCGGAGAAGCAGTGCCATTCGCGGGCAAACATCATATGGTTCTTCGAGCAGAATCGCGCATGCTCATCTAATGCGGTTCATTCCCTCGCGAGGAAGCAGTACCTGCCTTCAGTTTGAATGGCCGAATCTGGCCGGACCGAAAACGTTGCTTGGAGACTCCGCTTTCGTATGACAGGAAATCATTGATCCTGACAATCCGAACGCCATGGGCTCGTGCTTCCTTCATCATGTCGATCAGATGCTTCTGGATCTTTATCGCCGATGCCTTTTCTCCCTCATCGTTAATCTTATTCGCATCAGGAATGTCGCCGAGGACAAGGAAATGCGTCTGAGCAGTAATCCTGGCATCTTCGGGGATTCGGTTTCCTTGCTCATCGACTTGATCATTGATTTCGGCACCGCTGATGGCGAGGATCTTTGCGAACTCTTCAGCATCACTTTTTCCGTCGCCATCGAGATCGATTCGACCGATGACGGAAATTCTCTCGGTCTGACCTGGTTTCCACGCTGGAGAGTGAACCAGATCGTTCTTCGCCATGGGACGCAGCAGATCGTCATTGATAATCCGGGCCTCGCTCAGACGGGGGCCAAGAATGCGCGTGACTTCAATTTTCCCCTTGATGTCCTGCGGTCTGCGCCCGACTTCCTGACTCTCTTTTTCATAGACATCGAACGTCATGCGTACCTTCAGGAAGTCCGCTTCCCCCAGATTGATCCAAACAACCTTGGCTGCTTCGTCCACGCGAAGGATCAACCCGTCAGCCACATCGACGCGAGATTTTGACAGTTTTTCGATCTCTTCCTGTTGTTGATCGACGATTTTCGCGAGGTCTTCGATTCTCTGGTTGTTTGTCCGAAGTTCCCTTTCCAGGCCATCTTTGGCCGCAGTCAATTCCTCGAATGCCCTCTCTTTCAAACGTAAATCCGCCGTCGCCTTTGACAGTTCTTGTTCTCTATCTACGAGCAGCGTCCGCATTTCCGACGCTTCGCGTTGACTGATGAAGGCGAGAGCCCCCGAGATCAGCGTCAACATGACCAACACAATCATCGTGTAGTGAATGGTACGCGGTCCGTTGGATTCGACGTTCATATCGTGCCTTCCGCCAATTTGATCTTGCAGACTCGTTTGGAGAATTGGTCGAAGGGATTCGGAGAATGGAATAAGTGGAATGGAGAAATGAATCCGCCCGTCTCGACCGATCCGGCCAGTATAGGGAGCCTGGGTTTCGAGTCAATCAGTTTCTGTCACCAGAACGCCGGGGAGGACACGACGGGGACACGGCACTTCATTGACAGAGGCGGGAGCGTCGTCGGACCCTGTTCGCCATCAGTAAGACTTGTTTCTTTGAGATTCGCGGGGAGACTGGAATGGCGCGCCCGGCACGGGTGGACACCCAATTTCCCAGGATGATTTCTCTCATACTTCATTTTCCTGTCCAAAATCTTCCTGTCTAGAGATTCTTCTCGAGTTCAAGGCGGTACAAGCCGCCGCACTCCCTTGGCGAAGAAGCTAGACAGGAAGATTTTGGACAGGAAAATGAAGCGGGCCCCGCTCCCAGTCCGAGCGGCCTGTGCCGCAGCGACAAGTGGTTCCTGCCGGTATCGATGGCGGATTCCAGGAGCCCGTGGTCAGGTGCGGAATGCACCTTGATGGCTGCATCAACGATCTGTCCGGTGTGTTCTGTTGGTCTCCTCCTCTGCGCCCCTTCGCGGTCTCTGCTTTAATATTCCTAAGACAAGAGACAGAGTGCACTGCAGAGGGCGCAGAGGAACAGCCTAAAGGTTGGCTGGAAAAGTCTCCTCGTTTCAAGTTCCACCACGTGGCAATTGCCAATTCGAATTCTCCATCGACTTGCTCTTGAAAATGCAGATAATAAATAGTATGCTGCGTTCGGTGTTGTTCTTTGTGTTCTGCGATTGAAGTGAAAACGGGAGAGGGCGATATGTCGGTCGATTTGACAATCAACAACGATGCTTCGACCAATGTGAATTCTGGTGAACGGTCTGAGAGTGAACTGGGAAGGCCAACAGAATCACAGGCTGGCAGCCGGCGATTCAATGAATGCTCATTTTATCGGCCGTTTCCTGTGGAGTGTCTGCCGGAGTGTGTACGGGATTTTGTTGTTGCCAATGCTCAGGCGATGGGGTGCGATGAATCGTTTCTGGCCTTGCCCGCCCTGACAGTGATGGCAGGGGCCATCGATGTGTTTCAACCCGTTACTTGAGAACCGGACTTATAATTTGTACTGCAGCCGCGACCCCTGCGGGCGACAGATGGCACGCATCGGAAAAGTTCTCGCGGTTGGCAGGCAAGTCCCGCTGCAAGTCGACGAGCGTCAAACCGTGCCGGTGTGCAAGCTCCCTGATCACGGCGTTGTGGGCGTCCATGAAGCGAGGAATGTCTTCGGGGCGCCCCCAGTGGTCTGGCGACATGGCAAATTCACCACGCGAATACATTTCGATGCCGCGCTGTCGCTGTTGCTCATAGTCGGCAGGCATGTGGTAGGCGAACGTCATCAAAACGAGTCGTCCACGGCAGGCTGCAGCGATCTCGTCCAGGTGATTGCGAAGGCTGACGTCGGTTTTGATGGTATTCCCGTAGGTCAACATGTCGGGGCGAAGATCGTTCGACGGACAACTGCGCCCCCATATTTTTGAGAAGTCCGTGATGAACACTCGCCCATACATGTCCCGCTGACTGATTTCATGATAGCGATCGACGTGCGTGTAATCGGCTTTGAAGGACGCAGTGTAATTGAATCGCAGTTCGTTGAACCCGTCATAAATCAGAACAAGGTCGAGCTTCTTGTGTGCGATCATCCGAAACTTGAGCAGGCTGTCCCGCGACGTGTGAGCAGAATACGTCAGGTTGTAGAACCGCAACCTGTCGCCGTGGATGCGAGCCAACTCCTCTTTCAGTCCCGGAGCCAACTGGCCGGCCGTCGAAGCGCCAAGCAATACCACGTTGAAATGAGATTCATCGGCATCGAAAACTCCAGTTTTTCCAAATCCTTCGAAAAAAACGCTGTGCATTGGAACTGTCACGGAAATCTCTGTGAGCGGCACTCCAAATCGGATCCAAAGCAGCACTCGCGCCGTTCCGCCGAACAGGATTGCCAGATACAGAATGTAGACCGGCACAATCATGGAACGGCGTTTCCACCAGCGGTTCATCGTGATGCCCCATGCCTGAAACCAATGGATCCGGAGTAGATGACAAACTGCGTACTTCACCGACTATAATGCTTTTCTCTGAAAAACTTCGAAGGAAACGAGATGGACAATCTGACAATGTCGATCGCTGATCACAATGCCGTTGGCTGGCGATTCGACAACACGTATTCACGACTGCCGAATGTCTTCTTTATGCAGGCTCGCCCCGCAACAGTGCGGGAGCCGAAAGTGTCGGTTCTCAATTTCCGGTTGGCGGACGAACTGGGCCTGAATCTCAGCGTGCTTTCTCCCGAGGCCGCGGCGAACCTGTTCGCCGGTCAATTGTTGCCGGATGGCTGTCAGCCGATCGCACAGGCATACGCCGGTCACCAGTATGGTCATTTCACGATGCTTGGCGACGGCCGCGCCATTCTTCTGGGTGAACATCGGACGCCGTCCAACCGGTTGGTCGATATCCAACTCAAGGGGGCCGGGCAAACTCAGTTCTCTCGTCGCGGCGACGGCCGTGCTGCCTTGGGACCGATGTTGCGTGAATATCTCATCAGCGAAGCGATGGCGGCCCTCGGCATTCCCACCACACGCAGTCTGGCGGTTGTCACGACTGGTGAACAGGTCTACCGCGCAACCGCATTACGCGGAGCAATTCTGACCCGTGTCGCAGCCAGCCACATTCGGGTCGGGACTTTCGAATACATGGCGGCTCGTCAGGACGACGAGAATCTGCAGGTTCTGGCCGACTACACGATCGCTCGTCACTATCCACAGTTGGTCGATGCTCCGCGAAAGTATGCGGAGTTTCTACGTGCCGTGATCGACCGCCAGGCCGCACTGATCGCTCAATGGCAAATGGTCGGGTTCATTCACGGAGTCATGAATACTGACAACATGGCGATCAGCGGCGAGACTATCGACTATGGCCCGTGCGCGTTCATGAACGTCTATCGCCCCGAGACCGTGTTCAGCTCGATCGATCAAAACGGCCGTTATGCATACGGGAATCAACCCGCGATCGTGCAGTGGAACCTCGCCCGTTTTGCTGAGGCGCTCTTGCCCCTCCTGGACGTCAACCAGGAGCCGGCAGTGTCCATCGCCACGGAAATTCTCGGTGAATATCCAACTCTGTTTCAACAGTATTGGCTTGCGGGAATGCGAAAGAAGTTGGGGCTCAAAACAGATGAGGCCGACGACATGGGATTGATTCAATCGCTGCTCGACTGGATGCAAACCTCGCGAGCCGACTTTACGAACACATTCCGTGACCTGTCCGAGGGACTGCCGACGGCCGAACGGTATCAGGACTCGGGTTTTCAGACCTGGTACTCGCGATGGCAGGAGCGGATGAGTCGCGACGGTGTGCCGATCACCGAAGCGTACACTCGGATGCAAGCCGTTAATCCCGCGGTGATTCCTCGGAACCACCGCGTGGAAGAAGCCCTCTCCGCCGCCGAGCAACAAGATGATTTGTCCGTTTTGCATCGACTTCTGGCGGCATTGACTTCACCGTATCAGACCAGTGTTGATCAGACCGGCTATCGTGATCCATCCCCCGATGATGGCCATTATCAAACTTTCTGCGGAACGTAGGCGATGCTTGATCGGAGGGTGAGTCAGTTTCTCAATCCGGGAGGGCGAAGTTCCTGCTGAGCCGCGATGAACATTGCGAATTCCTGTCGTATTTGCGGCTCGGCAGGAGCCTCGCCCTCCCATCAATCTTCCTCCAGTTAAACAAACTGACGAGCCCTGTGCTTGATCGACTGCTTCATCAATCAGCCAATTGGAGGATGGTCGAGGATTGGCCGTATTTGATCGCTAACTGCGAGCGCAAGTGTTCGACAGAGCCTGTGCGGCAACCGGGTTCGATTGGAAGTGCTGGTGGACGTAGCTTGCCAGGATGTTTCCTTTTGCAAAGCCACCAGGGCGTTCGCCGCCGCCGCGAGAATCTCGTAGAACATATGGCTGGCGCCATGGTCCAAACTCGAAGGGCTCGACGATTTCAGAATAATGAAACTCGTGACCGCGCAGAACTGCGCCGGGTTGCCCCAAAAGAGCTTTCTCCGCCAATGTTGTAATGACATACCCGAGTCGCTTGCAGCGAGTCAGCATGCGAGTGGAGAACGGCAGCAGTCCTGCCATGGGCCATGATTGGCCGTCACGGTCAATCACCGTCCTGGCAAGATACATCATTCCACCGCATTCGGCATAAATCGGCTTGCCAGTTTCGGCGAAGCGAGCGATTGATCGCAGCATCGTGGTGTTCGCGGACAATTGACGCGCGTGTTCCTCCGGATAGCCACCTCCCAGATACAACCCGTCGACGTCGTGTGGAAGTTCCGAGCCGAGTAGTGGTGAAAACTCGACGATCCGCAGGCCAAGGCTTTGCAACAACTCAAGATTGTCCGGGTAATAGAAACTGAATGCTTCGTCCATCGCGACCGCGATCGTTCCGCGGTGCTCGGGAATAGGGACTGCTTGTGAATTCATCGACGGATTGCTGATCACCTCCGTTCGAACCGCACGCTGACTGGCGAGATTGTAAAGGGCTTCCATGTTAATTTGCTGTTCAACAGCACGACCAAGAACGTCCGTCACCGCTTCCTCCGAGACATTCCGTTTTGGGGCATGCAGGCCAAGGTGTCGAGATGGCAGTTCGGGGAGCGCGTCTCGTGCGAACCAGCCTGCCAGATCACACAAGCCAGCCCCCGCTAACGCTTCTTGCAACATCGCCGCGTGGCGGCTGGAACCGCAGTAGTTCGCGATGACCCCCGCGATGTGACAACCTGGTTCGAATTCGGAAAAGCCCTTGATCCCTGCCGCGAATGACCGGCCTGCGCCTGTCGCATCGGCAACCAGCAGGACAGGCGCATCCAAGATCGATGCAATTTCGGCCGTGCTTCCCTGCAGGGCGGTGGTTGAAGCTCCGTCAAACAGTCCCATCACCCCTTCGATGATTGCGATGTCGGCGTTGCACGTCTTTTGCTGAAACAGATGCTGAACGTAATCTCGACTGAGCATCCAGGTGTCGAGATTGTAGCTCACGCGGCCGGTCACCAATCGATGCCAACCGGGGTCGAGGTAGTCTGGTCCGACCTTGAACGGCTGAACCCGGAGACCGCGCGACTTCAGAGCCGCCATCACGCCGAGCGCTATCGATGTCTTGCCAACTCCACTACGAGTTCCCGCAATAACCAGACGTGGAACCAATGCTGACTCCTTTGATTTTGAAATTCGACGTGACTTGCCAGCGCATGATACTCGATCTCTCTCGGGCGTCGAGTTGGCGCACTTTCAAGGCGATCCAGTTGATTAATCTGCGTGCCGTCGTCGAGCGGGCACTTGTGGTCGTTTTGCTCCGCAAAACGAAACCGAGTTGCGGAGCAACTCGGCCACAAGAACGCGCCGCTCAAGAAAAGAACCGCCTTGGGCGCACTTTCACCATCGGTTGATTCTGCGGATCGCTCGCGGTAGTCTCGAATTTGAGACGGGTGCTTGCCTGAATCGTGGATTTGGGCGAGAGAATAGGGAAGACGGTTAGACTCCGTCGCGGTCCCGCCGCTGTAACCGGGGACGAACGCTACAAAGGCCACTTCAGGCACTTGCCTGCGGGAAGGCGTAGCTGGTAGGCCGATCCGGGAGCCAGAAGACCTGCCTGTTTCACTGTTGCGAAGAGTCCTGCTCGGACGAGGTACGGACGCAATGATGATATCGTGGGCACGGCACTTTGCCGGCCATTCTTCAGTTGCTCTTGTAGCGTGTCACAACACGCGTTTACTGCTGCGCGTTTGTGGCAGAAAACTCTTCATCCCGGCAATTGCTCTTTTCACTGCCGCTGTCTCCAAAAGCACAAGGCGCCAGTGAGGTGGCTGCCGACCTGGCTGCACGCTTGAAGGTTCTGCCAGACGAATGGAAGTGGCTCTCAATGGGGAGCAAATCGTCGGGAATCGAATGGGAGTTCGCGAATGACATCTGAAATCGATAAGGAGTTGGCACATAAGGAAAAGATGGTCCGACGCGATCAGGCGTTCGAAGAGCGGCAGGCACAGGCCACTCGCGAAAAGGGGTTGCTCATCGTTCACACCGGGGCCGGCAAGGGAAAGACGACTGCGGCACTGGGAATGGTGTTCCGTGCATTGGGGAATGGGATGAAGGTCGGCATCGTCCAGTTCATCAAAGGGGCCATCGACAACGGCGAATCGGCTTTCGTCCAGAAGTTGCAGCAGATGGGAATGCCGATCGAACTGCATCGGCTCGGCGATGGTTACACATGGAAAACTCAGAGTCTTCAGCAAGACATTGCTTCGGCAAGGCGGGGCTGGGAAAAGGCTGTTGAACTGCTGCGTGACCCGTCATTCGACATGGTGATTCTTGACGAATTGAACATCGTACTGAAGCACGAATACCTGCCGCTGGACGAAGTTCTCGCGGAATTGGCGGCCAAGCGGGAAATGTTGCATGTCATCATTACGGGGCGAAACGCGAAGGCGGGGTTGATCGAAGTCGCGGACCTGGTGACTGACATGACGCAGATCAAGCATCCGTATCGCTCTGGCATCAAGGCGCAGCGCGGGATCGAATTTTGAAAGGTCGTCGCAATGCTCGCATTTCTTTCAACTACATTTGGTGGAATTTGCAGGTAAGGATGATACGAACGATGATTAGTCGATTGTGGCCGTACTGCATTCCATCCGGGTACCGAACAATTCTCGGGACCGTTGTCTTGACATTGATGGGCTGCCAGAAGAGTTCGCCGCTGTCGGAGTCACGGCCTGAACGACCAGCAACCGTTGCGACAGCTTCCAGTCATCGTGAGGCGGCTTCCGGCACGGCCACGAAGTTTCCCTACGAAGTCACGGATGGATTGGGACGCAAAGTCACCATCGCCAAGATCCCGCAGCGCATTGTGTCGTTGTCTCCGAAAAACACGGAAATGCTGTTTGCCGTCGGTGCCGGCGATCAGACTGTCGGTACGACGACCTACTGTAATTACCCGCCCGCCGCGTCAAAGACCGAAAAAGTGGGAGGCTTTTCCGCCAAGAGCCTCAGCCTGGAACGTATCGTCAGCCTGAGGCCCGATCTGGTTGTCTCTGTTGGCGAGTTACATGCGCCGATCATTCAAGAATTGGAACGGCTTGAAATTCCCGTCATTGCGTTTGCGGTCGATACGTTTGACGGGTTGTTTGAAGACCTTCAACTTCTGGGACGCATAACGGGACACGAAACAGAAGCGTCATCATTGGTCAGAAAACTGATCGAGCGCGTGGATCAGGTTAAGGAAAAGGCTCAGAGTGTCCCAGCCAACGAAAAACTGACGGCATTCTACTACGTTTGGGGGGAACCCCTGACCGGGGCAGGTCCCAATTCGTACCTTGGTGAGATGATCCAAATCTGCGGCGCAACGAACATTATTGAAGACACATCAACTCGTTTTCCCAAGTTGACGATGGAGGTCTTGCTGGCCAAAAACCCCGATGTGATCATTTCGTCAAGCAACCACTCGGACCTGGGATCCGTCAAGAACGTGGAATCGCGGCCAGGTTGGAGCGGGTTGAAGGCAGTCCAGACAAAACGAGTTCATCTCCTGGACGGAAACCTCATTTCACGATGCAGTCCACGAACGGTTGATGCGCTCGAACTGATGGGGCATGCCTTGTATCCAGCGTACTTTGCAGCTCCCATCGAGGAATCGAAGAGTGATCCCACGGACGGACAGCAACAATGAATCGTCCGGTCGTCGTTGTCGTGGTTCTTTTTGCGGTCCTTTCAGTGACGGCGCTGCTCAGCCTGGGTGTAGGAGCCGTCACCATTTCGCCGGGTCGCATCCTGCAGATACTGACAGACCGCGAAGGAAGCAAAGTTGCTTCAACCGAGCTGACAATCATCTGGGAAGTGCGTTTACCGCGACTTCTGCTGGCCTGTTTTGTCGGCGCCGGACTGGGAACGGCAGGGGCGGGTTACCAGGGGCTGTTTCGCAATCCACTGGCGGATCCGTTCGTGATCGGAGCGTCCAGCGGTGCGGCACTCGGTGCGACACTGGCGATTATCAATGGATGGCAGGGGACATTTTTGGGCCTGGCTTGCATCCCCGCAGCGTCACTCGTGGGGGCGCTGGCGGCAGTGGCCATCGTCTATAGCATCGCTTCTGTGGGACGACAAATCCCCATGGTGTCGCTGTTGCTCGCAGGCGTTGCTCTCAGCAGCTTACTGAGCGCGATTGTCTCGTTGCTCATGTTCCTGCACGAAGAAAAGCTGATGACAATCTTTGGCTGGCTGATGGGAAGCCTGTCCGGACGTGGTTGGGCGACACTCTGGTCAACTGCTCCGCTGATTCTGGTCGGCGGCTCATTTTTGTGGATGCATTCCCGTGCGCTGGATGCCTTGACGTTTGGTGAAGAATCGGCAGCCTCACTTGGATTGGGAATCGGTCGACTGAGATCGACCATCGTGCTTTCCGCAAGTCTAGTGACTGCGGCGAGTGTAGCGGGTGGCGGAATCATTGGGTTTATCGGGCTGATTGCACCTCACATGGCCCGATCCCTGGTGGGGGCGCGACATGCCCTGGTCATTCCCGCAAGCGGGATCCTGGGTGGCCTGCTTCTTCTTTTGGCCGACGATATTGCACGCACAGTTGTTGCACCTTCTGAACTGCCCGTTGGCGTTGTCACGGCCCTGATGGGAAGTCCCTTCTTCCTCTATTTGTTGAAGACTCAACAAAGAGAACTGGGGGTGGGACTGTGAGCGCGGTTCGGGCGCAGGATCTAACATGCGGGTACGACCAGCGAAAGGTGTTGGAATCGCTGTCGCTGTCCGCCAACTCCGGTGAAGTCCTGGTACTGTTGGGACCGAACGGCGCCGGCAAGACCACACTGCTGAGAGCGCTGGCCCGATTCCTTCGTCCGATGGCTGGGATGGTCTTGCTTGAAGATCAGGATCTTTGGACGTTCAGTGCGGACGAGGCTGCGCAGCGGGTCGCTCTGATGCCCCAGAGTGAACGTCGCGATTGGCCGCTGACGGTCGAAGAGTCGGTGCGACTGGGGCGCGCTCCACATCGCGGTTGGTACGCTCCCTTTAACGTGGAAGATCGCCGGATTGTCGAGTCGGCGTTGGCCAGTACGGGACTTCTGGAATTGCGAGAGCGGCCGATTACCGAACTGTCTGGCGGGGAATGGCGGCGTATGATCTTTGCCCGCGCATTGGCTCAACAGGCAAACGTGCTGCTTCTGGATGAGCCGACCGCCGGACTCGATTTGAAATTCCAACACGAAGTTCTCCGGTTGGTTCGCGATCTTGCAAAGAATCGGAAGCTGACCGTTGTGGTGACGCTGCACGATCTGAACCACGCGACGCTTTACGGCAGTCGGCTGGCGGTCGTCGCGGAACATACGATTGTGGCCGTGGGAGCCGCGCAGGAAGTGATGACTGTGGATTTGATCCAGCGAGTGTTTGGTGTTCACGTGACGATTGTCGCGCATCCAATCTATGGAACACCGATGGTCGTACCGCTCCTGGAAATGGAACCCGCTCGTGCGGAGGAAGTCCATCCATGACTGCCACACAGGATCAGGTTCTTGTGTTTGGAATCGCAGTGCTGCTCGATCTCGTTGTGGGAGAGCCGCCGACCGCCGCGCATCCCGTCGCGTGGATGGGATCCGTGATCTCCTTCTTCCGAAAGCGAGCCCCCAAACAGGGGCGATTGTGGCCCTTCATCGCAGGCCTGCTTCTAATGCTCGTTGGGATCGCGTTTTTTTCTGCTGGTGGGGTAATGCTGATCCGTGAACTTGGCATGCTCCCTCAGTCCATCCGACTACTTGCAGAAGCCATGCTGCTGAAGACGACGTTTTCAATTCGCGGTCTATTGAACGCGGGTCGCGAAGTGCAATCCGTGCTGGCAGCAGGAAATCTTCCCGAAGCACGAAAACGATTGAGCTGGCATCTTGTCAGTCGCGACACGGCGAATCTGAATGAAGCTCAGGTGGCCGCAGCCACGATTGAGTCGCTCGCCGAAAACACGAGCGATTCCATTGTTGCTCCGTTGCTGTACTTTGCAGTTGCCGGCTTGCCCGGTGCCCTGGTTTATCGATTCATCAACACGTGCGACGCCATGCTCGGGTATCGTGATGCCGAACGGGAATGGCTCGGCAAGGCGCCTGCTCGCCTGGATGATCTGGCGAATCTGATTCCGGCCCGGATCACCGCACTGCTGATGATTGTGGCGGGAGCTTTGATGATGCGCGACCCCGCGCGAGCGACTTGCGTCTGGTTCCGTGATCGAAGGATGACGGCCAGCCCAAATGCCGGACATCCCATGAGCGCCGCCGCCGGAGTGTTGTGCGTCGAACTGGAAAAAGTCGGTCACTATCGCCTCGGAACCGGTTTCCGCCTGCCGGATTCAAACGACGTTTCACGTGTCAGGCGACTTCTACTCACCTCAACCGTACTAGCCTGTGCGAGCCTGATCGGGTTGATCATTGTCGTGAACGGAGGTCAATGATGATCTCTCCCCGAAAGGAGGTTCTGGAAATGTCCGAAGTCGTACATGGTGCGATCAATCGGACGGAACTTGCCGAGCTAGGCATCGATCCAACGGCGGTTCTTGATTTCAGTGCCTGTGTGAATCCATTCGGACCGTCACCACGAGTTCTCGAAGCAATCGCCAATTCGTCGATTCAAAGTTATCCCGATCGCGACGCGACAGAGTTCCGCAAAGTCGTGGCGAATCACCTTGATATCCCGGCGGACTGCCTGATTGCCGGCAATGGCAGCAGTGAACTGTTGTACTTAATCTCGCTAACATTTCTAAGCTCCACCGATCACGTATTGATTGTGGGACCAACCTATTCCGAGTATTCCCGCGTGGCCCAGTTAATGGGGGCGACGGTGAGTTATTGTCATGCCTCACCAGAATCCAATTTTCAATTTCCCACGCGCGCCGTCGAGGACTCGCTGCGAACTCTCCGGCCAAAGGTACTGTTTGTGTGTCACCCGAATAACCCGACCGGGCAATTGGCGACCACCGAAGCAATCGACCAATGGGCTAATGAGTTTCCAGAGACCCTGTTCATCATTGATGAGGCGTACATCGAATTCTCGCCCGGCGCCGTTTCGTTTGCGAAATCAATGCGCGATAATATGGTGGTTCTTCGCAGCATGACCAAGGCATATGGACTGGCGGGAATTCGACTGGGTTACGCCGTATCGAAGCGAGAGATTGTTGACCTTCTTGCGCGCGTCCGCCCCCCCTGGAGCGTCAGCACAATCGCACAGAACGCTGGAATCGCGGCTTTGCAAGATTCGACCTGTCTTCAGCAAAACCTGGCGAGTCTCGCCGTGGAAAAACAACTGCTGCTGGAACGACTCATATCATACGGTGTTGTGATCTTACCATCGGAAACTCACTTCTTTCTTATCCGCGTCTTGAACGCCCTTGAGACCCGACGACGATTACTCAACTCCGGAATTCTCGTTCGAGATTGCACATCATTTGGACTGCCCGAGTTCCTGCGAATCAGCCCCCAGACTCCACCGCACAACACCTCGTTTTGCGATTTGTGGAAGTGTTGAAGGCCATCCTGACGCTAAAACCACGGACGAATCGGCGAGGCCTGATCAGACTTGTGAGCAAAGACTCCAACCGATTCCTAGAATGTGCCTGCGTACATCGGAGGGAGTGATTTCCAGCAAGTCTATTACGCCCGAAGGGACTCGGCTCCGACCGACGGATTAGAAATCCTCTTGCGGGCAATCGACGAATTCGCGAGTTTTGCAGCTTTTGCCGGGAAAACAGGGCTCCTTCAGCCGCTTACACGTTCCAGATTATAGCAACGATTCCACCTTTTGGCGGGGATTCCGTGCCGGGTTGTGTGCCACTAGATGGTTACACTTTATCAATGCTTGCGAATCAAGAACCTTTCTAGAGGTGGAACATTCGCTCTCAAAAACCCATTTGCTGCCGGCCGAGTTCGGTCAGATCGTTCTCCGTAGCGCGGCCCTGGAAGTCGATCTCGAAGTCCATGGCAGCGAAGTCGGGGGCCGAACGGCCGGCGAGAAACGCTGCCTTCTGTTTCGGAAGATAGGCGCGGTTCTTGGAGCAGTCCGGCGCCGAGCCGATGTAGATGACGCTCGCGTCCTCCTGGCCGGTGTGCCGGTCGCCGACGGCATGGCAGATGTCAGTATGCCACCAGACTGTATCGCCCGGCTGGACTTCCGGGATGAAGACCATTCCGGCAATCAGTTCCTTGTGCCATTCGGAGCTGATGCCGAGAGCGCGACCGGGCATCGCGCCGCACAGGTCGTCTTCCGCCACGTCGTCTTGCAACGCACGCAGCAGGACGTACGAAATGCCGTCTGCAATTGGGATCAGCCGCAGTGTCCCATCGCGCGGTCCCTGCCGCGTCAGCGCCGTCCAGCCTTGGTAGGTACGGAAGACGCTGCAGACGGCGGGGGACGGTAGCTCGCGAGTCTCCAATCGGTGTGTCCCGTCGAACGGATCGTAGTGACGCCAATCCCCGGCGAAGACTCGTTCGTAGACCTTCTGGTAGCCGGGATCAATCCAGCGCTCGACGGTGCCGGCGTCCATGTGAGGTGACAGGCCGAACGTCGTGTCGCCTGGCTGTCGACGGCGCACACGGTCGGCATAGGTACATTGCCGATTGGGATCGAACGCTCCTTCGAATGTCCACAGATGGTCGAGAAACGCGCGCGTCTGGGCGAGTTTCGGATCCTGGCGGGCCATCACCTGCGGCTTCGACCAATAAACGTTGAAAATCTGCGGCTTGCCAGCCTTGAGTGCCGAGAAATATTTGTCGAGGCTGCGCTTTTCGACTTCGCGTTGCTCGTAGTGATTGATCTCAAGATATGCGCCAAGTTCGGCGAACCAATCGCACGCGACCGACACCGGAAAGACACCACGGACGATCGCGCAGCCGGTTCTGCGGATCGCCTGACGCGTCCCCTCTGAAACTGACCCACTGCTGATCTGACGGTAGTCGATTTCGGGGACGACCGGCCGTCCGCAAGCAGTCTGCTCGCAGATCGCGTCGGCAGCTCGACTCACGTGGTCCTTGACTTCATCGAAGGCGCGCCGGAGCGCTTCACGGCGCGGGGCCATGGAACGCTTAAAAGCGATGATCTGGTCTGTCACGTTGAACAGCAGTTCGCCTTGGGCGTGCATGAGGTTCTCCGTTCGACGGGTTGGCGGCGATCGTTAATGTTAAGGAACCGCTCGCAGATCATAACAGGCGACTGCGTTCACCTGGCGCACATAAAGTCGGCCATCGACGACAGTCGGCGATGTGCAAAGCGTGATGCGATAGTCATCCTGGCTGAGCATACTATACTTCTCTGGAGTGGCCTGCAGCAGCGAGAGGAACGTCCCGCAGACCACGAACACCTTTCCTTCAGCGACGACTGGTGACGAGACCTCTGCGAAGTCGACAACTTCCTCCCAGGCGACCTTGCCTGAATCCAGATGGATGCTCAACAGATGGGCGCCGTGGCCGTTGCTTCCGCCGGCAATCGCATAGACATTGCCGTCATAAACGACCGGGCTGGAACCTCGATCCGTTTCCTGGATCATCCACAGTTTCTGAGGATCCTTGTCCGTCAGGCGGTACGCCGACAGACCAGACCTGCGATTGTCCGACAGGTTCACCAGGAAGTCGCCGCCGTACTCCTGTGCCACCACGGGAGTTGATTTGCCTCCACCGGGAACCGACCAGATGATCCGACCATCCGTCGCGTCAACACAATGGGTTTCTCGGTTACCATTACAGATTACATAGTCTCGCCCCTTTGAGTTCCATGAAACCGGAGAAGACTCGCGACCCTTGATCTGTTCTTGAGTCCACAGCACCTTGCCCGTCTCGGCATCCAACCCAGTCAACACATCGTCCAGCAGCACCGCGACTTTGCCCACAACGGCGATCGATGAGGCGATCGGGTCTTTTCCTGACCGTGATAGCGCCACTTCCCAGATTGAACTGCCGGTGTCGGCGTTCAAGCAATAGGCCTTGTTACCGGAACCGACGACGTAGAGCTTTCCCTTTGCGATACACGGTGTCGACGAGCCTGCCTGACCACTGGAATCCTGAATTTTGGACTTCCAGATGGTCTTTCCATTGGCGGCATCAAGGCAAAACACCTCATCGATCGCCGACGATTTGGGCGCCGCACTGACAAGGCCATAGACCTTGCCGGCGTGAATGATCAGGCCGCCTCGTCCACCCTCGTCGCCACTTGGAATCCGCTCGGCGAGCCACATCGGTGATAGTCCGGCCAACGAGTTTGCCAGCGTGGGGCTCTTCGGACCAAGCCCGTTTCGGTCGGGACCGCGCCATTGCGGCCAGTCGGCCGCGGTGGTCAGTCCAGCGATGAACAATAGCCCGACAGTCGTCGAGACGCAGGAAGTTTTGAGAAGTCGGCGCATCGAATTCCTAACGTTTGAAATCGTTCTGACTCGGGCCTCAATCTTTAGGCTGACGATTCCGAACCAACGGTTGAAGAATCCGTTCCAGGTCACCTTCAGGCCATTCGTACTTGTCCCGGGTTCCCCAACCCCAGATACCGATTCCCGTGTAGCCTGCTCCTCGCAGAGCGTCCACACTCGTTGCAGTCACGAGTTCCGGCGCCATCTCGGCGACCATGATAGGGATGTCCAAGGCTGGTGGTTCCGCGAGAGACTCTTCGAGCAATCGCTCACTGAAGATATTGTGGCTGTACAGATCCAGTCCGCGTCCTCGCCAGTAGACGATCTCCGGCCTGCTGCGACTGACCACGGTGAACCGTGCGTCGGGGTCGGCACTCCGACCGGCAGCCAGGACTCGATCCACATACAGTTGGATGTCTCGCAGCGGCACCGTGGTAACGTTTTCGGGTTCGTTGAAGATGTCCCAGATGACCTTCCGGCCGTTGAGCTTCTTCACGATCTCGACAAGGACATGGTTGACAAATGAATCAGATGCTGCTC
>Ga0206824_10160_pt1 | contig 22700 bp, 23 predicted proteins | sample Alteio_BWOrgCont_82_FD_152874 | JGI IMG/M metagenome (GOLD analysis project Ga0206824, IMG submission 152874) | Enriched cells from forest soil in Barre Woods Harvard Forest LTER site, Petersham, Massachusetts, United States -... | ecosystem: Environmental > Terrestrial > Soil > Temperate forest >...
TTGCGAAATGGTGAAAATATTATTTCCGTTAACGGTACGTATTTGCATGTCCTTATTCACATTCTTTTCAATTATAAAGCCTGAAATGGGCGCTTTTACTACATAATCGCTGGCATTGCTTACGCTGTATATTTTTTGTAGCTCTTGTGCTTTAGTTAGCGTGGCTTCAGCTTTATTATAATCTTGTTTAGCTTGTAAATAGTCACGTTCCGACATTAATTTTGAAGCATACATGTCTTCAGCAACTTGTTTGCTTTTTTTTGCGCTTTCATAATCTGATTTTGCAGCTATAAATTGATTTTCAAAATCAGCTACATCGGCACTTCTAATAATAGCTAGTACTTGGTCTTTCTCAACATAATCACCTAATTCAACATTTATTGCTTTTACAGTACCACCTACTAAAGGGTAAACGGCTAACTGTTTGCTTTGGTCGGCAATAACTTTTCCGGTTAATTTTATTTCGCTTCTAACCTGTGTGGTATGTGCAATGCCAACGGTCATGTTTTTAATTAGCGAGTCAGAAATATCAATAGTATCGCTCTTTTTTTCTCCCTTGTTTCCTGAGCACGACGGAAAAATAAATAAGCACATAGCAAATAGCAGTATGCTACATAAAAGTTTCAGGTTATTTTTTAAATACATCTTTTCCTACATTAAAATTTAGTTCTTCAAAAGCGCTATAACGCTGGTCTTTAATACTGTTATATTGCGCCATACTTGCTTTATAGCTTTCAAACATATCTACAAATTCTAGCAACGATAGATTTTTTTTACTGAAATTGTCGTTTGCCCCCTTCAATAAAGCTTTAAAATCAGAAGAGAAATCAACACTAAAAGAATTATTTAGGTTTTGCAGTTCTAATATTTTTTGATACGAAGTAAATACATCGTTCTGCACCGTTACCTGATTTTGTTTTAATTGTTGGTTAGCAGCATCTAATAATAACTTAGAAGACTGAATATTACCCTGGTTACGGTTAAATATAGCTACTGGTATTTGTATAGCGGCACCATTGTAATTTTGAATATAACTACCGTTACGGTCATAAATTCCCTGTAACATAACATCGGGTACACCAACTGCTTTTTGCATTTTTACATAAGCATCGGCATAAGCCACTTGTGCTAAAGATGCTTTTAAATCGGGTCTGTTTTGCAATGCCTGGTTTACTATATCAGCTAAAGCAACATTAGCCATGTTGTATTTGCTATCAAACTCGGCTTCATTTAAAATAGGTTTGTAGTAAACATTTTTAGGGTTGTTAAGTAGCACGGCAAACTCTTTAGCAGAATTTTGTTGTAACGAAGTATATAAATCTAACCTGTCACTTTGTAAAGAAAGAAGGAGTGCACGCACACGTGTTATATCACGTAACGAAATGTTCCCTTTTTGATATTGAATTTCAAAACCTGCAACTATATTTTTTACGGTAACAATTTCTTCATCAAATAATTTTAATGATTTTAACCCAAAATATAAATCAATAAAATCTTGTCGCAGGGCAAATAATAATCCCCTTATTAAATCATCAAATTGATACTGCGCTACATCACCCTGTAACTTAACTGCATTGGCAGTTTTTATACGTTTACCGGCAATCGAAAAAAGCCAGTTGTACTGTATAAGCGTTTCACCCATACTATGCACATCACCAAAATTTCCGTCTTTCGTAGGAAAAAACTTGCTTCCGGTAGTTTTATGCGAGTTGTAAACGCTATTCTCTAAATAAATATTAGGATTATTCAATAACTTGGCTTGTCTTACTAAGGCTTTTTGCGCATCTACACCAAATTTTTGCGCAAGTAGGTTGTAATTATTTTTTAAAAAATAGGCTTCAGCATCATTTAAAGTAATGGGTATAGTGTCTGCAACAAGGTGTATGCTATCAGCGGGTACAATAGCTGACGAGTTGGACTGTGAAAAACAATGAAAACCACTTATAAATAAAATTAGAAAAAAGACCTTCCGCATAAGTGGCGCAAAAGTACTATAATATTAATTTTAAATTAATTACGCATCTTATTTATATGTTATTTTTTCTTAAAAAAAATACATTATTAGAGTTTTGAGCTATTTTGAACAAAAATTTTTTAATGGAAGATAACAAAACGCCACAGCAAGTACTTGATATCATGTTAAAGCGCGATGCTTTTACCAAATGGATGGGCTTGCAGGTTGATGAAGTAGGTGAGGGGTATTGTAAGTTGCATTACCGTGTAACTGATGAAATGTTAAATGGTTTTTTAAGCATACATGGGGGCATTTTATTTTCCGCAGCCGATTCGGCTTTTGCTTTTGCCTGTAACTCGCATGGCATTATTGCTGTTGCTTTAGATGTTACTATTAGCTTTGCACGCCCTGCCAAAGCAGGCGATTTGCTTTTTGTTGAGGCAAAAGAAATTTATTTGGGTAACAAAACCGGCATTTACGATATAAAAACAACCAACGAAAAAGGAGAATTGGTAGCCATATTTAAAGGCACTTCGTATCGTACTTCGGCAAAGGTGCAGTAAAGTAAACCTTACTTATTTTATAACCAATATTTTCTGTGTACCTGTTTTAATTCCGTCAACAAAAACATTCGCAAAATAAACGCCTTCGCTTAAATTAGCCATATGTATTGTGTTTTCTCCGGTTTTCGCTTCCTCGTGTTTAATAAATTGTCCAATGTTATTATACACGTCAACACTTAGTTTTTTCGATGCATCGTTAACAGCTATAATAAATTCGCCGGTATTAGGGTTCGGATAAACCGTTACTTGATAAGCACTACCTGTAATATTAGCAATATCAGTGGTTGATCCGGCAGTTATGCTTAAATTATCTATCCCCACATCATGTGCTCCTTTATCGGTTGCAATAAAGCGAAATACGGATGTTGCCGAAGTAGCATTAGTTGTAAAGGTTTGTGTAGTCCAGCTCGATACTTGCGCACTTGTAATGGTTAACAAGGGTGCCGAAAAAGTGTTGCCACCATCAGTCGAAAGCAACACGTCAAAAGTAAATGGCGAAACCGAAGCCTCATTATGCATATAATCAAATTGTACATTCTTTGTACCTGAAGCAGATAAGTTGATATACAAATCTAAAGCACCTGTTGAGCCTGCAGGCGGTGGGTCGTTATGAAATCTTGCGCTATGGTTTCCTACCGATCCGGCAGGTGTATAACTTCCGGTCGTTACCGAAGTCCAGTCTGAACCTGTATAATCTTCACGATGCCAATAATCATCTCCATTAGGGGTTGTACCACCTATACTGCTTTTCCAATAAATATCGGGCAAGCGTTGTGCCATGTTGGCGCAGCTATCAGTTACCCACGTATTTTCGAAAGAGTTCGAATAAGGGAAACTCGCATAGTAAGTATGGCAAACTGGAGGGGTGCAAACCATTAAATTGGTAAGGTCGGTCAATGTCCCATTAAAAATATCTGCATCTATCTGTCCACTTATTCCTGAAACAGTGGTTGTCCAAGAGTATTGGTTAAAACTCCAGTTAGGATTCCATAAGCCTTGATCATAAGCTGAAGGTGTTGGTGGAAGTGGGGATGGGGGTATAGTTGTTGCACTACCATTATCTGTTGCTATCCAAAGTTTACAATAAGAAGCTAAAGAAGAGCTAGCTAAAGAATTAGCAATAGATCCATCGGTATAAAGAATAGGGGTGATGCCAGTTGCTGTTTTAACAGTGTTCATCCAACTTTGAATCCATGCTGCTTGTGCTGGCCATGATAAAGAAGATGATACTTCATAATCAAGCACCGGGGGCATTTCGCACGAAATAATATAGGGTTGTGCCACACTCAAAAAGTAATTGGCTTCAGCAATGGCTTGTGCAGTAGTAGTATGTGTATCGGGATGCGCAAAGTGATAAGCCCCCATATACACACCGGCAGCCACACCATTTACAGCATTGTTGGCATATTGTGCATCGGTTACGGTTAAACCTTCGGTAGCCTTAGCCCACGCAAATGTTACACCTGCTGCTTTCACCTGAGTCCAATTTATTGTACCCTGATAACTGGATACATCAATTCCTATAATAGATTGCGCCGTAGTATAAAAGCCTATAACTATAAAGGCTATTGCTGAAAGTAGTTTTTTCTTCATTTTTTTATTGTGCTAATGCTCTTAATACATTTCCAACCTTTACCATTAACCGTATAGGTAAATTTAAACAATTTGTTGGTATATTTTGGGTTTAAAATAAAAGTACCTTTTTTATCAAGTAAAATGTCTTTATACTCTTCATTAATCTCAAAACTCTTTCCGGTTTTATCCTTTGGGTTAGTTAAAAGCACCAACTCTGTTTCATCAACAACAAGTGTATGCTGACCCGCAAAATGTGGTTTAACTTCTTTAATGGTACCATTTATAGTATTGGCTTCAGTTTGTGCAAACATATGTGATGCCGTAAAAAACACCAACGATAAAACAAGACTTGCTATTTTCATATTTAATTTTTTATAAATCTAATACAAAAATATCCCTTATCATAAAAATTAACGTTATAAATCGTATAATTTTCGACAAAGTCTATATAAAGTCGGGCTGACGTGACTCGAACACGCGACCCCTAGCACCCCATGCTAGTACACTACCAACTGTGCTACAGCCCGATTTTTGGCAAAAATAATGGTTTTTTAAATTTAGCGCATTAACATTATATCTTTGTTTCAATTATTAAATGAAAAAACCTCAATACATAATTTTTATTGCTTGTAGTGTTGTTTTAGTCGTCCATATATTTTGCACCCTGTTTTTTAATTTTTCTAGTGAAACCGAAAACACTTTGGTTGTAAGGGCTGTTCGTAGATATATGCTGCCCATTTTTAGCCAAAACAATAAAGTTTTTGCGCCCGACCCACCTTTATACAATCAGCAATTATTGGTTCGGTACTATAACACAAAAAAGGGCTGGACAAATTGGATAGACCCTGGGCAAACCCTCTTAAATATTAGATATAGTAATCCTTTTAGTGTAGCCGTTACCGAATACAAGGTACATGATTATGTGCTTGCTCAAATATGGGATGCGCATTTAATAGCCGAAAATAAATCAACTATAGATTCTGTACAAAACAATTGTTTGTTGTACGACCCTCGTTGCATATTGGCTCAGCATTATTTTTCAGATATGATAATGAAAGAAGCTCCTCGTTCTCCCTTCGTCAAATTACAATATAAAATAACCTTTACTTATCCTGAAAAGTTTAGCGAAAAGCCGGCAGCAGAAATTAAATCAACTACAACAGAATTGCTTTTCCCTGAAATGAATTTTATTCCCCGAAATGTACAAGGCTATAAATAATTATATAGATACTATTACAACTACAACACCTTACGCCCAAAATATAAAGGTGTTTAGAAAAGCTTTGCTTATTTTTTTGCTTTGCAACACCTTGCTTTTATTATCGTATGCTAAAACACTCTACGGTGCTCATAGTTATTTTTTACCCTTAGAAAAACACAGTAATTCAGTCCTTAATTTTTTTAATCTGTTAGAAAAACCAAACATGGCTGCCAATTGGAAGTTTTTTGTAGGCGGACAAATTCTATCCATCATCGCTTGTTTGTTTTTACCGTATAAAAGACTCTCAACCATCCTAGTTTATTTTTTTACCATGAGTTTATATTACAAAACTATTCCAATACAAAATGGCGGTTTTAATCTCCTAGTTATTGTGTTGTTTCTCTTAATTTTTATGGATGAAAATGCCGATGCTGTAAAACATTCTGTTTTAAAAACCATAAACATAACCGTAAGTAATTTTGCCGTTTGGGCAGCTCGCTTTCAAATAATCATATTGTATATAGTGGCAAGTTATTTTAAATTATTTAGCCAAACATGGCTTAACGGAACCGCTTTTTATTATGTATTGTATAACGATACGTATAGCCTCCCTTTTATAAAAAACTTATTAATTAGCAATAGTTTTTTTATACATGCCATAACTTGGTTTGCACTAATTTTTCAATTACTTTTCCCTGTTTTAGTTTGGTTTAAAAAAATAAAACCATTTATACTTTTTTTAGGAATCTTATTTCACTTAATGATAATTTTTGTAATGGGCATTACCGATTTTGGTATCATTATGATTATAATGTATTTGCTTTTTTATGTGCCCAAATTTCTAAATCAAAAAGCAAACAATTAGTAATAAAATTCTAGTTTTTATTCTCCAACCTGTCTTTAAGTAAGGCTATATCCTGTGTTAAATCTTTAATTTGGCGTTGTTGCTTTGAGTTTACCACCGACAAATGAACCAAAAAAATAATAATAGCAAAAATGGCCGCTAAAAAAACCAAGGCGGGTGCATAATAAACACCTAACAGTTTTGCAATAACATCAAGTCCGCTTCGCCAAACAGAAAATACAATTAAAATCAAAGTACAAACTATCCACACAATGGCATACTCCTCGCGCAATTTTCCTTTTGTAATTAAACGGAAAATAAAAAACATAAAAGCCAAAGCACCTAAAATGCTTATTATTTGTATTTTATAGGGTACTACGTTTTCCATTTAATTTTAATCTTAAGTAAATAAAAATTATTGCAAGGCTTACTTTAACCATATAGTAAATGCTTTTAAACGAACTGATGGATGATTGCCCTCCAATTCTTTCACGCATAACCACCGGAATTTCTTTTATGCGTAAATTATTTAATGAAAATAAGATGATTGCTTCGGGTTCAGGATACTCATCTGGATAATAATTGCAAACTTCTTTCAGTGCTTTATTGTTTATGGCTCTAAACCCCGATGTGTTATCGGTTATGGTTTTTTTAATCAAAAATTTATTTAAAAATTTAAAATAATTAATGCCTAACCTGCGTGCAAAAGTAGATTGAAAGCCTTCTTTTTCCAGAAAACGAGAGCCAATTACCACATCAGCTTCATTAGCCATAATGGGAGCAATTAAATTCACTATTTGATCTGATGGATGTTGCCCATCTCCATCCAATTGTATAGCAATATCAAAATTATTAGATAATGCGTACTTAAACCCTGTTTGTACAGCTCCTCCAATGCCAAGGTTAACCGATAAATCTAAAACTTTTGCATTATAACTTTTTAATAGAGTCAAGGTGTTGTCTTTCGAACAATCGTTTATAAACACAGGCTCAATTTGACAATTAGGTATTTTAATGCTAGTTATTTCACTAAACACATCAGCAACGCAATCTTCTTCGTTGTAACAAGGTATAATAACTGCAATTTTCATAGGTTAATTATCTCTTTTACCTTTTTTAGCTCCATCATAATCTGCCGGAGATAATTCGTGTAAATATTTTTCATATTCAGCATCCGATAAGGTTGGCTTGGCAAAAATACGCCAGTAAGCAGCTTTACTCATCGAATCATAATGCAGCAATTTACGTTCAAAAGGGTGATCATATTGATTGGTTTGAAAAATATTTAACCATAAAAATCCGGCTAATAATAAAACGGTTGTGCATTTTACCAACGGAACAAAAAAACGCACTTTAAACTCAAGTGAAAATATGTACTGATAAAAAGCCGCCAACGGAATGGCCAATAAAGCATATGCCTGTACTAAAGACCGCATGCCAAACCCGCCGCCATACCACCAACACCACCAACAAGATAACATATATATATTTAAAACTAAATATATAATAATCGATGTTTTAAAAACACTGCTTTTATGTTTTAGTATAAAAAACAATCCAACCATAGCAAATAACATAACCGGAGTATATACAAACCATCCTTTACGATATCCAAAAAGTATAGGAACTATTTTGGGGTCTAACCAAAAAAATCTTTCATCACTGCCATACGAGAAAAATAAAAAATGATCCGTTTTCATTTTCCAAAAAATCATTTGTGGTAACCATATAATAAAAAAACCAAGTAAAAACAGTGGTACGTTTTTATACGAAAAAAGTATTTGTTTTAATTTGCCGGTAAAATTTGAAAATGATGTTACACCATAACCAACAAAAACAATAAAAACTAAAATCTCAGTTGGCCTTATTATCGTTAGTAAACCCATTATCAAACCTAGCCACAAAAAATAAATGCTATTAGGGCTTTCGTGCCACTTGCACGTAAACAGCATAAATAAACTTATCAGAAAAAAAGTATAACAATGGGCCATTTCGCCATCGCGCATAATATAGTAAAACAAATTGGTGGCAAAAAACAAGGTTGCTATAGTTAAGGCGGTAATTTTATCACTATAAAATCGCCGTAAAATAAAACTAAGTATAACTAAACCCATTAAGCCATAAAACAAAGAACCATAATGCACACATGTACTATAGGGCTCCGAGTATCCGGTTAACGGACTGTTTTGATTAATGGCTATTTTATGACCCAATAAAAAAAACGGACTAAACATTAATGCCATGCCGTAAGTTACCTTAGGCACTCTATGTCCATTTGGTGCGGTTGTTAACCAATAACGGGCAGTATAATTAAAGTCTAAATCATGATAAATAAACGAAGCAGGTAAATATGAATAATATTGGTCTGCATCCCACATAAAAGGTGTTTCTCCTTTATCGCTGTTCCAAAAGCGCCAGTAGTTTTGTGAAAAAACCATAAACACAAAAACAAAAATCAGCGTATACGTAGTAAGCCAATATGTTTTTTTTGTACCGTTCATGCTTAATTTTTATCCTTATTTACTCCTGCAAGGGCGTCTAAAATAGACGATATAAATGATAACACAATGCTAAAGAATAAAGGCGTAAAAAAACCTGCTACTTTAAAGTTGGGTACTAGTTTGCTTGCCAGCACAACTATTAGGGCATTTATTACTAAGTAAAATAACCCAAGTGTAAGTATGGTTACGGGTATGGTTAAAAACACCAAAATGGGCTTTAACACTGCATTTAAAAAGGCCAGCACAATAGCTAGAATAAAAGCGGTATAAAATGGGTTATCACCTACAATTTTTACGCCGGGCAGTAGCCAAGCTGTAATTAGTACCGCAATGGTCGATAAAATTAATTTTACTATAAAATTCATAAATCCCTTAAAATTCGGCTTAAAATTAGTAATTTAGTTTAATGATTAGATTTCTATTTTTTGCTCTTTTACTTTCTGCAAACTGTATTGCTCAGCAGGCTCAAATGAATGTGGCGCTTATTAAAGCACTACATACAAATTTATCAAAATCATATCCTGTTTTAGTTAAGGGCAATGTTAATGTAGTGAAAGAATTTGCTGCTTCTCATAATGGTTTTTTTAAATACAATTTGGGCAACATAAGTTCTGTAATTCTTTCTGGGCAAGCTATTCAGCAATTAGCTAAAAACTCTCAAATAAAACAAATAGAATATTATGTGAATCATTTTCGTGTTTTAGATGACACAGCTATCATAAAAAACAATGTATTAAAAATTCATAATGGTGTTTCTCCTTTGCCACAAGCCTATGATGGCAAGGGCATTATTTTTGGATTAATTGATACCGGTATAGATTTCACACACCCAGATTTTAAAGATAGCACGGGTAAAACCCGTATTAAATGGCTATGGGATCAAACTAAGGCTACAGCCAGCAACACTCCTCAACCTTATAATTATGGGCAAGAATGGAATAATCAGGAAATAGATAGCGGTTTATGTACCCATCAGGATTTGTTCGCTTTTGGCCATGGAACCCGTGTAGCAGGCGTTGCTGTTGGTAACGGAAACCATAATCCAATATATAAAGGCATTGCGCCCAAAGCTGATATTATGTGCGCTGCTATTAATTTTTATAGCAATGGTCCGGTTATTTTAGATGCGTTACATTATTTGGTTGATAAAGCAGTAGCGGCTAACAAGCCTTTTGTAATTAACATTAGTTTGGGTGATTATTATGGCTCACACGATGGACAAGATTTACAAGCCCTTGCAATGGATAGCTTAATAGCAAATATACCCGGGCGTTGTTTAGCTGCTGCTGCGGGTAACGCAGGCAATATTCCTATTCATTTGCAATATACAGTAAACGCCGACACTAATTTTACCTTTACACGTATACCAAATACCAATAATATTACTCAGTTTGGCTATGGCATATTTGCTGATACCACTAACTTTAAAAATGTACATTATACCATAGGTGTTTACGATTCTACAACTTATCAATATTTGGGTAACATTGGTTTTCGCAATATAACAACTGCTTTAAACACCGTTACTAACGATACCATTAAGTTTAACGGAACTCAAATCGGCATTGTGCAAACAGCAGCTGGCATAAACGGAAAAACCTATGAGTTAGACGTTAATATTATTCCTGATTCTATTGGCTATTTTTGGACTTTAGAAACTACAGGCTCCGGTTTTTTCGATGCATGGTATGACCCCGATGGCTCAAACGATTTCGAATTTCTTCCCATAAATCAAATTCCTGCGCCTTTATCAAGCATGCCTAAAATGGTTTATTATAAAGCGCCTGATAGCCTTCAAACTATTTGTACAAGTTTTCAATGTAGTAAGGAAGTTATAACAGTAGCCAATTATAACGAACGTACAGGTTTTACTACGCTAGGTGGAGTTTTCTCAACTTGGCCGGGCCCTTATGATACACTTTCTCCGAGTTCGAGTTCGGGTCCTACACGCGATGGACGCTTAAAGCCCGATATTGCAGCCACTGGTGATAACATTGTGGCGCCCGGTACTTTATCTTTATGCCAATGGGACGCTATTAATTACCCCGGCAACAGCAACATTTCACAAGATACCATGTACATGATATTTAATGGCACATCATCAGCATCGCCTAATGTGGCAGGTGTTGCGGTATTGTATTTGCAAAAAAATCCGGCGGCAACAAACCGAGACATTCAGCAGGCTATTATAAATTGCCCTAAACAAGATTATTTTACCGGAACAAATTTACCTAACAACAGTTGGGGCTATGGTAAGTTAGATGGCTACGATGCCCTGCTTTGTAACCAGCAAACAACAGGCGTAAAAAGTACTTTTAAAAATGAGAATGTATTAGTATATCCGAATCCTGCGCACCAACAAATACAATTTACATTTAATAACGATGCGGGCAATGCCGATGTAGTTGTTTATTCGCTGTTGGGCGAACAAGTATATACCACCCACGCTTACACAAATAATGTTAATGTACCGGTGCAACAACTGGCAGATGGTTTATATTTGTACAAAATTTTAAAAAACAACACGCTTGTTTCACAAGGCAAGTTTGTTAAGCAATAATTTATATGGCGAAAAACGCAGCTAAAAAAGTGGTGAAAAAAGCAACTAAAAAAGTTGCCATTAAAAAAAGTCCCGCTAAAAAATCAAGTGCAAAAAAAGCTCCCGCAAAAAAATCAACTTTTGTAAAGCATGTAACCTATCTTAAAGCGGGTGATGCTGCTCCCAATTTTTCGGGTAAAGACCAAAACGCAAACCTTATTTCTTTAAACGATTTTGCAGGTAAAACCTTAGTGCTTTATTTTTATCCTAAAGATGATACAAGCGGTTGCACGGCGCAATCGTGTAGCTTGCGCGATGAGTATCAGTACATGACTAAAAAAGATTATGCCGTAGTAGGTGTTAGTAAGGATGATGAAAAATCGCATCAAAAATTCATCAAAAAATTCAGCTTGCCTTTTCCATTAATTGCCGATGTAGATGGCGTTATGTTAAAAGCTTTTGATGTGTGGGGCAAAAAAATGTTTATGGGCCGTATTTTTGATGGCATTTTGCGCACCACTTTTATTATAAAAGATAAAAAAATTATCCGTGTCATTACTGATGTGGACACCGAAGGACATGCTAAACAAGTAATGGAGGGCTAAGAGTGATTAAGCTTTCGGTTGTTATCATAACTTTTAACGAAGAAAAAAACATCGTACGTTGTCTCGCGTCTGTAAAAAACGTGGCCGATGATATTGTGGTGGTCGATTCTTTCAGTAAAGATAAAACCAAAGAAATTTGTTTAGCTGCCGGTGTACGTTTTGTAGAACACACTTTTGATGGACATATTCAACAAAAAAACTGGGCAATAACCCAAGCCAAATATCCGCACGTTTTATCCTTAGATGCTGATGAGGCCTTAGATGAAACCTTACAACAATCAATTTTAGAAGCAAAGCAAAACTGGCAGCACGATGGTTATTACATGAACCGCCTTACTAACTATTGCGGACATTGGGTAAAGCACTGCGGCTGGTATCCCGATAAAAAATTACGCTTGTGGGATAGCCCAAAAGGCGAGTGGCGTGGTATAAACCCACACGATAAGTACGAAATGTTTCAGGGCGATAAAACCACCGGCTATTTAAAAGGAGATATTTTACATTACAGTTTTTATACTATAGATAGCCATATAAAACAAATACAATATTTTACCGATATATCTTCCAAAGCCTTATTCGATAAAAACTACAAACCAAATTTTATAAAATTATACCTAAGCCCTATAGCTACTTTTATTGATGGTTATTTTTTAAAACTTGGTTTTTTAGATGGCAAATATGGTTTCCAAATTTGCAAAAACTCTGCTTGGGCAACTAAACTAAAGTATCATAAACTAAAAGATTTGTATAGATAATTTATTGTTATCATTATGAAAGCGTACCATTTTTAAATGGCAAAGAACCTAAATAAATAATTTTCAAAATTTAATTAAAGAAAATAGAACATTAAACCTTTAAACTAAAATCATATGCAAGCAACACAAGCCATCATTTTCTTAGTAATAGCCTTAGTTATCTGTATAGGCTTATTTCTTATTTTACGTATGTTTAATCTTTGGTATTGGAAAATTGAAGAACGTGTACAAATGCAAAAAGAAACCAATATGCTTCTTAAAGAAATAATACGCACGCTTCAGAATAAGTAAGCCTTTAATTATTAATTTATCGTTTTTAGGCTCTGCGTCTATTAATGTAATCAAGAGATTGAGGCATTTTACTTAAATCCCAATCTTCTCGTTTACAATTTTTAAAATTGCGGTTTCTAAAGCAATGGTTTTATTTTCTAAGTCTTTTCCTTTAGCAACAACATTGTTTACAAATACTTTATCATCGTAACCTGCGGCATTAATGCGCACATTCATAAAAGCACCCATTACCGCACTACGCGCGCACAAAGCACCCACACCTGCATCAGATATAGAATTAGGATTTCCAATCTCTGCCATCGCTTTAATTACAGTCATGCTATCATACGTAGTTTGCATTACTTTAAACGGAATTTCAATAGCAAACTTAGTTGCATCTTGTATTGCTTTTGTGCGTATATTTTTTTCTTCATCGTTGCCTTTTGGTAAACCAAAAGCTGTCATAATTTTATTAAAAGCGGCTGTATCGGCATCAACTAATTTCACCAATTCATTTTTATAATGCTCGCCTTTTTCTGCCCAATTGCTAAACTCTTCCCATCTGTCGTCCCACCCTTTTTTATGCGACGATAAATTAGCAACCATAGTTGCCAAAGCAGCACCTAACGAGCCTACATAAGCAGCAATAGACCCGCCACCCGGTGCAGGGCTCTCGCTAGCCGTTTCATCAGCAAAATCTTTTAAAGTCATGCTAACCAAACGACTGTCTGCTTTATCAGCAAGCATATACTCAATAATTCTTTCTTCGGGCTTAAATGGTGTAAGCTCATCTAAGCCCATTGTTTTCACGGCAATTTTTATCAGTTCTTTTTCTGATACTCCGGTTGAACGTTCTTGCTTCTTCAAAAAATATTTCCCTGCATCAAGCATTGCCTTTAACGGAATCAATCCTATCAGCTCGCTACCTGTAACACGTATGCCGCGCTCGGTAGCTTTTTTGCAAACTTCGTCAAATGCAATGTGTACAGGTGTTATATTAATGTTGGTAAGGTTCATCGATATTTGCGCCACCCCGTACTCTTCAATAAACCAACCAATGGCTTTTACACTTTTTAAAGTGCCTGGCACCGATACGGGTTTGCCTGCAGCATCCATTACAATTTTACCGGTAACGGGGTTGCCTTCGCGTTTTACACGTCCTGCTTCGCGCACATCAAATGCAATAGAGTTGGCACGTCGTGTCGATGTAGTGTTTAAGTTTACATTATAAGCCACTAAAAAATCGCGCGCACCAATAACGGTTGCACCACGTTTAGCATCAAACTCTGCTGGACCAAAATCTGGTTTCCACTCAGGTAATTTTATTTTTTTGAAAAACCCTTCGTACTCGCCTGCACGTATAACCGATAAATTGCTTCTGCTTTTATTTGCTTGTGCTGCTTCGTATAAGTAAACAGGTAAGTGTAATTCTTTGCCAACACGCTCGGCTAATTTTTGTGCCCACTTAGCGGTTTCTTCCATACTAATATTAGCAATTGGTATCAGCGGACAAACATCTGTTGCGCCCATGCGCGGGTGCTCACCTTTGTGTTTGCTCATTTCAATTAACTCACCCGCTTTTTTAATGGCATGAAAAGCAGCTTCAATAACCGCATCCGGCGTTCCTACAAAAGTTACAACTGTACGGTTGGTTGCTTTACCCGGGTCAACATTAAGTAAACGTACTCCTTCAACAGATTCAATTTCATCTGTAATTTGTTTGATAACATGCATGTCACGTCCTTCCGAAAAATTAGGCACGCATTCGATTAATTGTTGCATAATTGTTTATGTTTTAATTTTTATTTTTAAAGGCAATCTATATCCTGCGCCAAATTCAATATAGTTAGCCACAGCCCATTGCGTTTTTAAAGAGATAAGAGCTACTATATTATTTTTAAAATAATAGCGCATGCCAATTCTGCTAAAAAATTGGCTGCCGTCTGCAAACTTAGAAATAACATGATAACCTAATTCTACCGGCATACTTAACCTGCCAACATTAAATGCATAAGCTAACTTTACACCCACTTGTATGTTTTCTAATTTAGATGATAAATGAACACTATCTGCTTGCAGTACGGCTAAATTAGCAGCATTATAATAAATATCGATGCCCGCACCAAATTTGTGTTTATTCTTTTTATTGAAATAGTAAGCAGCTGAATAACTCTGTGCCAAATATTTTTTTCCTTCTGGCATGCCTATTTCGTTTGCCCCAAAGGCTGCCCAAAATAGAAGTTCGTGTTTAGTAACTGCTTTCGAACTTGAATCTATATCATCTATTATCGTTTTTTGTTTGCAAGGCAATTTAAATACAAGCCCTGTATTTAAAGTAACCATGTTAACACCCAGATTGGGTACTTTAAACCTTCCGTTAGATGCATGCGAAAAATTTAAGCCTGCTTCCCAACGAATATATTTCCCAATGTTCCATCCAAAAAAATATTTAAAATTTATGTAAACATTTTCGGGGTTGCTTAATAAATTGTCTTTATGGTTTGTAATTGGGTCAAAATGCACTGGCGCGTAAGCAAGTCCTTCTGCCACACGTAAATGAAACTTAAAGTTTTTTTCTTTTTTACTTAACGGAAAATCATAAAAAAAATACAGCGCGTATAAATTGCCCAATTGCTTCGGGTTATCTAAATTAAAAAAACTAAAGCCCACACCATATTCCGGATAATTAATTTCCTTGTGCCATGATTTATGGCCGGCAGTTGGTTTTATATAATTAAAATCTAAACCCCAAATGTTGCCGTGTACTAAGTCGCCAATAGTATTATGTTGTTGTGCTATAAAACCGTAATTATACGCTGCACGAAAATAAACGTCATTTTTATCAGCTGTTGGTTGCTGTGCAAATCCTAAAAAACCTGAAAACAGAACAAGTAGTAAAGCGCACTTTTTTAGAAACATGTGTAAATTTATAAAAAGATTTTTTATACCAACAGGCGCCTCTAATAGTGTTAAATTAAGCAATGGCATTTTTGTTTTTTAAAATTAACCACAACACAAAAGGTGCGCCAAATAAGGATGTTACCACATTTACAGGCAGGGTAACATCAAATAAAGGGAGGTTGCTAAGTACATCGCACAATAACAAGAAACAAGCACCTGCTAAAATATTACCCAACAGTTGGTGTAGGTGATGTGTGGTTTTAAAAAATATACGCACCAAGTGGGGTAGGGCTAAACCAACAAAACCAACCGGCCCACAATAGGCTGTAGTTATTCCGCTAAGCAAAGCAGTTAAAATAAGCACTACGTTTTTTAAAAAAGAAATATTTATGCCAAGTAAATAAGCTTGTTCATCACCCAAAAGCATAGCGTTTAATGGTTTAATTAAAAACAAGCAAGCCACAAAACAAATAACAATTACGCTGCAAAAAATAAACAAATCATTATCGGTTACGTTGCTTAAGGATGCCATGTTCCAAATAACAAAGTTTTTAAGATGCATAGCGCTCGATAAATATTCTAAAACCGATTGCCAGGCTCCGGCAATAAAACCAATCATCATACCAATTAGTAAAATATGTGTTTGATTATAAATTTTTTTAGCAATAAACATAATAAGAAACAAACCTGCTAAAGCCCCTAATGATGATGCCAACGGAATGCCCAACGTATGAAAAAAAGAACTTGCCACACCGCCCCCACCTAACATAAATAAAGCTACAGCTAAAGATGAAACCGAGTTTACACCCAACACATAAGGCCCTGCCAATGGGTTTTTAAAAAAGGTTTGCATAAGCATGCCCGATACGGCTAATGCAGAACCTGCACAAATAGCTGCCATGGCTTTTGGTAAACGATAACCCAATACAATAATAGTATCCGTTACAGTTGCGTGATCGCTAAAGCAAGCCAGTATTCTGTCTATTGGAATAAACACCGATCCCGAAGCAACATCCAACACAAACAAAATAAGCGTTAGCAAAATAAGTAATATATATTTTGTGGCAAACCTCATTTAAGCTGCTTATAATATTTTAGTATATGATTAGGTAACAAATTTGGATGAAATATTTTAATTAAATCGGCTAATAACTCATCCGGATGATTTAAACCACTTTCCCAATACGAATTCCCTCCGGTTTCATCAACCAAAGCATTGTTATTATAAAGGTTTCCTTTTTTATAAGCATTAAAAACTCCATAGCGTTTATCTTGTTTTATGACATCAGCGGCGGTATTAGAGTAGTGTAAATTAATCCAAAAATCTGCATCGGCAGCTTTACTAATTACCTGTTCTATATTTAAAGAAAGACTGGCAGTTTTATCATTGTCTTTAAAAATATAATTAGCTCCTGCGTTTTTTAGCAGTTGAGCCATGGTGCTTTTGCCCCCGGGCACAAACCAAACATCGCCTGTTTTAAGTTCTGTAAATACAGTTGGCTTACTGGTACAAGTATCTGTCATGCTTTGTAATTGCAAATAGTTTTTTTCGATAGATGAAAATAAGGAATCTGCTCTTTGCTCCACATTAAAAAACAAAGCCAATGCCTTAACCCATTCTACACGTGCAAGCGGGTTGTTTTCATAATAATCGGCACACACTACCGGAATAATATTTGCTTTTAATAAACGCGGGTCAAAATCTTTTTTTGTATCTCCGCTTGGGTTTATAAAAATCACATCTGGTTTGCAAACAAGTGTTTGCTCTATATCCAGCACGCCACTTTTGCTTAATTGCTTTATTTTATTTTCCCCGCATTTTTTTTTGATAATGGGGTTGTATACATAATCCGAATTATCAACCGCAGCTACATAATCCAAACAATTTAAATTGTTTAAAGCTCCAATAAAAAAGGCATCCAATACTGCTGTAGATTTTAAGGGTGCTTTTATATAATAAGCATTATAGTTTAGTTGTGGTTTTTCGTCGCTATATAAAACATATACAAGTGAATCTGTTTTCTCTTTATTGATATAAGTAACCAATGCAGAAAAGCCTTCTTCTTTATAAATTTTAAAATAAGTAGCGTAACTATTTTGTTGTGTATGCTTTAATGAAGCCGGTTTTTCTTTTTTCTTTTGCTCCGTATTGCATGAAACCAAAAAAAATAAAATGATACGGAAAACGGAAATACTTTTTTTCATACTAAGGTGTAGCAATCATTTTACGGTAAATTTCATCACTGCCTGCACGCAATTTTATCCAAACATTTAGTTTGCCATATACTTTATCTTCCATCACACAAAAAAATGCGGTATGCTTAATAGAAGGCAAAAACATACTAATGTTGTTTTCTTTATCAGGCAATGCTAAAAACGATGATGAATTAGTCTTTAAAAACAAAGGCTTTGCTATATTACTTTGCGCTTTTAATGAGATAGAAAATCCTATTAAAGCACAAATAACAATTATTTTATATGTTACTAATGTTTTGATGTAGTAAATATAAAGCTTTGTACGGATAAATTGTTCTGCTAATCAATCCTTTTTAACAACTGACTTTATAATGAAATACTCGTGTTTTTTGTTTCTGTTTTGCCACTTTCAAAATCGACTACTTTATCTGTTTTAATCAGAAGTTTGCAGTTTTGTAAATCAATTTTGGTAGAGATTGTTAAAAAAGATTCTACATAGTCCTCTCTATGTATTTCTATTCTGTTTTTGGGCTCTCCTTTAGTGTCAATTTCAATCCAGGCAACTATTTCATTTTCTTTTATATCCAAAGTAGTAGTATAGGTTTTGTCACCAATTACTTCTTTTTCAAGTATAACAATTGTATCCTTTTGTAGCTCTTGAATCCTTTTGATGTTTTTTAAATAATCAACGGTCTTTGGCAGTTTATTTAAAACACAGCCAACAGGTTCTGCGTTTTTATTACTACAGGATAATAAAAAAAGCGCTACAGTTATGGAATAAAAAAACTTATACATTAACCTACTAATTCAGCTTCGGTGTCTTTTTCTACACGTAGGTTATCAATAATAAACTCCTGACGGTCTTGCGTGTTTTTACCCATATAGTAACTCAGCATTTCTTGTATTGATCTACTTTGGTCAATTAATACAGGCTCTAAACGAATGTCTTTGCCAATAAAGTGTTTAAACTCATCCGGCGAAATCTCTCCTAATCCTTTAAATCGAGTAATTTCAGGCTTAGGGCCAAGTTTTGCAACCGCTGCTTTACGCTCTTCATCACTATAGCAATAAATGGTTTCTTTTTTATTTCTCACACGGAAAAGTGGAGTTTGTAAAATAAACACGTGGTTATTTTTTACCAAATCAGGAAAAAACTGTAAAAAGAAAGTAAGCAATAACAAACGAATATGCATTCCATCCACATCGGCATCGGTAGCAATTACTACATTGTTATAACGTAACTCATCCAAACCATCTTCAATATTTAAAGCGGCTTGCAATAAATTAAATTCTTCGTTTTCGTACACTACTTTTTTACCTAAGCCAAAACAGTTAAGCGGTTTACCTTTTAAACTAAATACGGCTTGTGTATTTACATCACGTGTTTTAGTGATTGACCCACTTGCAGAGTCTCCCTCACAAATAAATAAGGTGGTTTCTAAGCGGCGGTTATCTTTATTATCATCTAAATGTGTACGACAATCGCGTAATTTTTTATTATGTAACGATGATTTTTTTGCACGCTCTCTGGCTAATTTTTGTATGCCCGATAATTCTTTGCGTTCTCTTTCGTTGGCAATAATTTTTGCCTCAATAGCCCTTGCCGTTTCAGGATTTTTATGAAGATAATTATCTAAATTCTCTTTAATAAAATCTCCAATAAACGAACGCATAGATTGCCCACCAGGAGCAACCTCTTGCGAACCTAATTTTGTTTTTGTCTGCGATTCAAAAACGGGTTCTTGCACTTTTACTGCAATAGCTGCAATAATAGATTTGCGAACATCAGTAGGGTCAAAATCTTTTTTAAAGAATTCGCGAATTGTTTTTACAACTGCCTCTCTAAATGCACCTTGGTGTGTTCCACCTTGTGTAGTATACTGTCCGTTTACGTAACTATAATATTCTTCTGAGAAATGTTCGTTGCTATGCGTCATAGCCAGCTCAATGTCTTCTCCGCGTAAATGAATAATAGGGTAAAGAATTTCGCCTGTAATATTTTTTTCTAATAAATCTTTTAATCCGTTGTCCGATTTATAAACATTATCGTTAAAATAAAGCGTCAACCCTGTGTTTAGGAAAGCGTAGTTCCACAACATACGGTCAATGTACTCGTGTACAAAATGGTATTTTTTAAATATTGTGTCATCCGGACGAAACTCTACATAAGTTCCATTTGCTTCCGTAGTTTTTTCAAGCTTCGATTCTTTAATTAAATTTCCACCGCTAAATTCTGCTTTTTTACATTGCCCATCTCTGTATGAAATCACTATAAACGTACTCGACAAAGCGTTAACCGCTTTAGTACCAACGCCATTTAAACCAATCGATTTTTTAAAGGCATCGCTATCATACTTACCACCGGTATTTATTTTTGATACTACATCAATTACTTTTCCTAACGGAATCCCACGTCCAAAGTCACGAATAGAAACTACGCCATCTTTTACTTGTACATTTATGCGCTTGCCGGCACCCATCATAAATTCGTCAATGGAGTTATCCATTACCTCTTTTATAATCACATATATGCCATCGTCAAAAGCAGAGCCGTCACCTAATTTACCAATATACATTCCGGGACGCATACGAATATGCTCTTTCCAGTCTAATGATTTTATACTGTCTTCGTTGTAATTACCAATTTCTTTTGCCATTTATAATTGTGCTGTATTTATTATAATTGTCTATTCTATTACCTATTTACTCTTAACTGTTTTCTAATCTAAACGTTGAATCTAAAATTCATAATGTCACCGTCAGCAACCATATATTCTTTTCCTTCAATGCGTAGTTTACCAACTTCTTTGCAAGCAACTTCCGACCCTAAAGTAGTAAAATCATTATACGACATTACTTCGGCCTTAATAAATCCTTTTTCAAAATCAGTATGTATAACACCGGCAGCTTGTGGCGCTTTCCATCCTTTATCAATAGTCCAGGCACGTACTTCTTTCACACCCACGGTAAAGTAAGTTTGCAGGTTCAGTAATTTGTAAGCCGATTTAATCAGTTTGTTTACACCCGGCTCATCTAAACCCATATCCGCTAAAAACATTTGTTTTTCTTCAAATGTTTCAAGGGCCGAAATTTCACTTTCCATTTGTGCCGTAATAACAAGCAGTTCGGCATTTTCGCCTTTAATAGCCTCGCGTACAGCATCTACAAATTTGTTACCTGTTTTAGCCGACGCTTCATCTACATTACAAACGTACATTACGGGTTTAATAGTTAATAAATGTAAATCTTCAATATATTCTAATTCACTTTCTTCTAATTGTGCTGCTCTGGCCGATTGCCCGCTCTCTAAAGTTGCTTTCACTTTCGATAAAGCATTGTACGTTTTTACCGCTTCTTTATCGCTGCCTGTTTTAGCTTGGCGTTCAAACTTTTTCAATTTAGTTTCAACGCTTTCTAAATCTTTTAACTGTAATTCAGTATCTATAATTTCTTTTTCTCTTACCGGGTTTACCGACCCATCAACGTGTACCACATTAGGGTCTTCAAAACAACGTAACACATGCAAAATGGCATTACACTCGCGTATGTTGCCTAAAAATTTATTTCCTAAACCTTCGCCTTTGCTGGCACCTTTTACTAAACCTGCAATGTCAACAATTTCTACAGTCGTAGGCACAATATTTTGAGGATTTACCATAGCTGCCAATCTGTTTAAACGCTCGTCGGGTACAGTTATAGTACCCACGTTTGGGTCAATTGTACAAAACGGAAAATTAGCTGCCTGTGCTTTGGCATTACTTAAACAATTAAAAAGAGTTGATTTTCCTACATTTGGTAAACCAACGATACCACATTTTAGAGCCATAGTTAAATTTTAAAATTCGTGCAAATTTACGCTAATAGAGTGGTTTTTAATAGAGATTTATTAACAGAAATAGGGTAGGATAGAAGGAGGGTATTTTTTAAGGACAGCCTATTCCCACTCAATAGTAGCAGGGGGTTTAGAGCTTATATCGTAAACCACGCGGTTTACCCCCTTAACTTTGTTAATTATTTCGTTAGATATTTTAGCCAAAAACTCATACGGTAAATGGCACCAATCTGCCGTCATACCATCAGTAGATGATACCGCGCGTAAAGCCACCACATTTTCATAGGTGCGTTCATCGCCCATAACCCCAACCGATTGTATAGGCAAGTAAATAGCACCTGCCTGCCAAACCTGGTTATACAAGCCACTCGATTTTAAGCCATCAATAAAAATGGCGTCAACCTCTTGCAGTATTTTAACTTTTTGCTCGGTAATATCGCCTAAAATCCTTAAAAACTTTGTGATTGATATTTGTGGTTGTGATGGTAGCTGGACATCAACTTCTTTTATTGAAACAACGGTTGTCGAATTGAAAGCAAAAATTGGTACCGATAAAGTTATACTTGGTTTATCTGGCGGGGTTGATAGTACTGTAGCTGCTGTATTGCTGCACAAAGCCATTGGTAAAAACCTGCATTGTATTTTTGTAGACAACGGTTTACTTAGAAAAAATGAATTTGAAACTGTATTAGAATCGTACAAGCACATGGGCCTAAACGTAAAGGGGGTTGATGCCACCAAACGTTTTTATGATGAATTGAGCGGGGTATCTGACCCTGAGAAAAAACGTAAGGCTATTGGTAAAGTTTTTATTGATGTGTTTGATGACGAATCTAAACTGGTAAAAGATGCTACCTGGTTAGCCCAAGGCACTATATACCCGGATGTTATTGAAAGTGTTTCGGTAAAAGGCCCTTCAGCTACTATTAAATCACACCACAACGTAGGCGGTTTACCCGATTAT
>Ga0206824_10161_pt1 | contig 22688 bp, 17 predicted proteins | sample Alteio_BWOrgCont_82_FD_152874 | JGI IMG/M metagenome (GOLD analysis project Ga0206824, IMG submission 152874) | Enriched cells from forest soil in Barre Woods Harvard Forest LTER site, Petersham, Massachusetts, United States -... | ecosystem: Environmental > Terrestrial > Soil > Temperate forest >...
GTTTTTCGGGTGGCGCCGGCGGCAACCTCTTGAAGACCGGCACGGGCACATTCACGCTCGACGGAGCCAGTACCTATACAGGTAAGACGAGCATCAACAACGGCATTCTCCAGCTCGGCACGACCAAGACTGCCGCCAAAATTAACACCGTTAGCACGGTCAGCGTCGAGTCGGGTGGAACGCTTTCGCTGGTCAACGCGAGCGGCAATACCTTCGCCAACAACGTCACCAATGGTATGGCCGGTGTCGGCACATTGAATATCGATTCGGCAAACGTGACCACGCTCTCCGGCGCGCTGACCGATGGCACCGCGGGCCAACTGGCCCTGACGCAAAGCGGCGCCGGCACGACGATCCTGACCAATGCGAACAATGCTTACAGCGGCTCAACCCAAATCAGCAAAGGCACGCTCCAGATTGGCAACGGAACTACGGGCAATCTCCCGGCCACGACCACGATAACGGTCTTCGGCACCGGGACGCTGGCCACGGATCTCGCGGCGAATTCAACTTTTGCGCCCGCGGTTAATCTCAGTGTTTCCACCGCGACTTTCAAGGCCATGCAGTCGGGCACTAATATCCTCTCTGGCGTGATCAGCGGCGCTGGCGTCTTCACGCAAAGCGGCGTGGGAGTGACCACCTTGAGCAACGCGGAAACTTACACCGGAGCGACCAACGTGACGGCTGGCACCTTGCAGGTCGGCAATGGTACCTCGGGCAGTCTGGCCGGCTCGAGCGCCATCACCGTATCCGCCACGGGCACCCTTGCATTGGACCTGTCCGCCGGGACGTTCACTAATAACATCAATCTCAGCGAAGCCACGGCGAGCCTTAAGGCGATCCAATCGGGCGCGCTTACCCTCTCAGGCATCCTCAGCGGCGCCGGCGCGTTCAACCAAAACGGCACGGGCACCACGTCGCTTACGGCGAATGACACTTACGCCGGACCAACCAAGATCAATGCCGGCGTCTTGCAGATCGGCGACGGTACCTCGGGCAACCTGACCGGCGCTACCGCCATCACCGTGGCCGGCACCGGCGTCCTGGCCACGGACCTTGCCGATGGGACCACTTTTGCCCGGAATGTGACCTTGAGCGCCAGCACCACCACCCTCAAGACCATCCAATCGGGTGCCAATACCCTGTCCGGGGTCATCAGCGGCACGGGTGTCTTTGATCTAAACGGCTCGGGCACCACCACGCTGACCAACAAGGAGACTTACACCGGAGCCACCAACGTCAACGCGGGAACCTTGATGGTGACTGGTTCACTGGTTGCCGGGAGCACGGTCAACGTCAGCAGTGGAGCGACGCTTGGCGGGACGGGTACGCTCGCCGGTACCGTGAATGTTCTCTCGAGTGCCAATCTCAATCCCGGCACGGCCTCCACTCCGGGCACGCTCACCGCCGGCAGCCTGGTCCTGAATTCCGGCGCGACTTCCACTTTCCGGCTCGGCAACATCGGCGGCCCGAGCGATCTGGTAAATGTCACCAAAAATCTCACCATCGGCGGAACCCTCGATGTCACGCCGTTCGCGGGGTTTGGAATTGGAAGTTACGCGCTCTTTACTTATAGCGGCACGTTGACGAACAATGGCTTCACCGCCATCAACGGGCTGTCCGGCGCGACCGCGTCGATTGTCACCGGTGTCGCCCATAATATCAGCCTGGTGGTCTACTCCGGCACCGCGCAGTTCTGGGATGGGACCGGCAAACTCAACGATGGAATCATCGCCGGTGGCAGCGGGACTTGGAATACCTCCACCAGCAATTGGACGGATGGAGGCGGCGCCACGAATGCTGCCTGGGGAGGCTTTACGGCGGTCTTCGCCGCATCCGGCGGCACGGTGACTTTGGGAACCGCGATCAGCTCCTCGGGACTTATCTTCGGCAGCACCGGTTACACGATCACCGGGACGTCCACGAATACTTTAAATTTAATCGGAGCTGCACCGACCATTAGCGTGACCAACAGCGGGACCACCGCCACGCTCAGTGCGAAGATCACTGGTACCAACGGGTTAATCTCCAGCGGGGCCGGAACTCTCGTCCTGGCCAATTTGGCCAATAGTTATACCGGCGGGACGACGATCAGCGGCGGCACCGTGCAAATTGGCGCGACGGCGGGCGCCGGCTCGCTGGGCGGCGACCCCATCGCGATCAGCAATGGCGGGACACTCAGTGTGCTCAATATCAGCGGCAATGTCCTGGCCAATAATGTCTCCGACGGGGTAAGCGGCGTGGGCACCTTGAACATCAACTCGACGCTCACGAACACCCTCTCCGGGATCTTAAGCGACGGCACAGCCGGCCAATTGTCACTGAAGCAGAGCGGCACCGGGACCACCATCCTGAACAACGCGGACACTTACACCGGCGCGACTAACGTGACCGCTGGAACCTTGCAGATCGGCAATGGTACGACCGGCAATCTCGCGAATACCAGTGCGGTAACAGTCTCCGGCAATGGCTCCCTGGCACTGGATTTCGCCGGTGGCTCGACCTTCACCCGGAACGTCACTCTCGGCGCAACCACCACCGCTCTCAAAGCCATTCAATCGGGAGCCACCACTCTCTCCGGCGTGATCAGCGGCACGGGCGTATTCACCGAAAATAGCACGACCGGGACCACCATCCTGAACAACGCAGACACTTACACCGGCGCGACTAACGTGAGCGCCGGCACCTTACAAGTGGGCGATGGAACCGCGGGCAATCTGACCGGCACCAGCGGAGTCACCGTGTCGGGCACAGGCACCCTCTCCTTGGATCTTTCCGACGGGTCAACCTTTGCGCCGAAGGTCGCCCTGAGCGCCACCGGAGCCACCCTCAAGGCGAACCAATCGGCGGCCACAAGCACCCTGTCTGGGATCATCAGCAGCAGTGGCGTCTTCGATCAAAACGGCTCCGGAACGACCATCCTCACCGCCACGGAAACTTACACTGGGGCGACGAACGTGAATGCGGGCACCCTGCAAATCGGCAACGGCATCGCGGGCAATCTCGCCACCGGTAGTGCCGTGACGGTGGCCAGCACCGCCGCGCTCGCGCTGAACCTCGCGAACAATGGGACCTTTTCCAATAAGTTAACCAACAATGGCTCGCTTACCGCCAATGGAACGACGAATAACTATACCATCGCCGGCGTCATCACCGGCAGCGGAACGCTTTCTCAAACAGGCGCCAATACCGTGACGCTGACCGCCGCCAATACCTATTCGGGCGGGACCACGATCAATGCCGGCACGCTACGCGTCAAGAACACCACGGGTTCCGCAACAGGCAGTGGCTCGGTGACCATTAACTCGGGCGGCACGCTCGCCGGCAGCGGAACGATGAGCGGCCCGGCGACCTTAAACATGGGGGGCACCATTGCTCCGAGCGCCGGACCGTCGGGAACCGTCGGGTCGATGCTGCACGGAACCGCGCTGACCTGGAACCCCGGGGGCACGCTCACCCTGCAACTCGGAGCCAGCATGGGCGACGAACTAATCCTGACCGGTGCCTTGACCAAGGGATCATCCGGCGCCGGCAACTTTACGCTGGACCTCCTCAACGCCGGCATCAGCAACAAGACCAGTTACACCCTGGCGACCTTTGCCTCGACCACTTTCAGCCTGTCGGATTTCACGGTGGTGCAACCGGCCAACTACAGCGGAATGCTGGTCGACACGGGCACCAGCTTGATTTTCGAATCGGTGACACACGTCCAGGGAGTTTCGGGCGTGATCACGTCAGCGCCGAGCAGCAACTCGGGCGCCGTGCCCGGCGAACAGGACGGTGTGCGCTTGGCCGGCACCCCGGAACCCGGCAGCGCCGCACTGCTCACTCTTGGTGTTGGCACGCTCCTCGGCTGGCGCGGTCGGCGCACCTGCGCGAGTCGACTTATTTGAGGAATTCCAGCGAGCAGTCTTTCACGTCAATCGGGAGTCCCGGAAAGCCCCACAACTTAACCGTGAACTTGGTCAGATCATGCTCGATCTTTCCCTTCGCTTCAAAGGCTTTCCATCCGGCGTTTGGTGTCCCCGGCGCATTGGACGTAAAGCTTTTTTCCGCCGTTTTTTGTTCGACGTAAAAAATTCCGAAGCTCCTCGTGGGGACTTTTCCAGAAGTGCGCATTTTCGCCCGGGCGACAAATTCCTTGGCATCTTGTGGCACATTCACGACCTGGACCACGCCCAGGTCCGTGAAGCGGACGAATTTCCTGTCTCCTTCGTTTTCCACCGTGACACTTTTCGATGTTACATCCCAACCCGTCAGCCCATCTTTAAAATCCCCATTGACCAGGGAATTTTTGCCGGCCTGGGCTGTGGGACCGCTCTCCAGCACGCGGTTCTTTTCCGCCGCGATTTGTTTTTGCAATTCTGAATTGGCCGGGTAGCGCGTGGAGAGCGCAAGAAGCACCCGCAAATAGTCTGCGTCCACCTGTTTCGTGGCCCGTGCCCGGTCGGCATTGATCCGGGCCAGATTCGTCATGAACGTCCGGCGCACTGTCTCGACTTTAGGGAGAGTCGAAACCGCGGCGGGATTGCCGTCCTCCAACGCCGCGCGCTCCTTTCCGATGGCGGCAATGATAGGCAATTGCCCCTTGGCCGTGGCGTCTTTTTCCAGGGCCGTAAGCGCCGCGGAGTAGGGCTCCAGGATGATGGCATACGCCTTTTTCCAGGATGCCCCGACCGCGAGTCGGTCATCGTCGTATTTCTGGGCCAGCGGTTTTAGCTCAGGGAGCAGTTCCTGCGCATAGGCCGACGCGCAGAGGGCGAGGAGGAGTGTGAGGGCTTTTTTCATGGGGGAGCACATGGGTTGAGCAAATTCGTTTTGCCACACTGGGTTGCCGGGCACAAGGGCACGCTCTGGCTGGCCAGTCGCCGCTGGTTGCCGGGGACGTCCAGTTCGTCGAATGGATCGCCGGCCTCCGTTGCCGCCAGTCCGAGACTCGTGCCCGCCCGGTTGACTTCGCCAAGCGATCAAGCGGCGCTGGAGGGCAGTCCTGTGACTTTCACTTGGGACGCCGGAGTCGGAGTGACTGAATTCTGGCTGTAGGAGTACATGATCGGCAAGGAATGAGCGCGAATTCACGGAGAGGGGCAGCGAGCTTTACGGGAAGGCCTGAATGGTTTTAAGGAAATTCGCCGAATTCCATTTCCGGGAAGCTTTTCATTTCGGCCAAGCCTTCAAAGCGATTTCAACAATGCGCAGCAGCTCCTTGCGGATCGCACCGGTGGACGCCTGAACGGTCAGGCCAAAGTTGACCGTCTGCACGTAGCGCGCGAGCGCGTCCGCGTCTGCGTCAGGAGGAAGGTCGCCCTCGGCGATTGCACGCTGGAGGCGTCTGCGCAACTTGGCAAGTCCGGCGCCACGCTGCGCCGCGAATTCCTCCCGCAGAGGATCGTCCCCGCAAGAAAGTGCGCCATGCACCCACAAACAAGTTCTGGGAGTCTGCGGATCGGTCAACAAATCAACAACCCCGTGCAACACCCGCTTGACGACGGCACGTGCGTTCGGCTCTTGAAGCGCTTCACCGAGATAACCGGACGGACCTTTTGAATAGCACTCGAGCGCCTTGCGGAAGAGGGACTCCTTGTTGCCAAAGGCCGCGTAGAGACTCGGGCGGTTGATTCCCATCGCACCCGTGAGATCGGAAAGCGATGTACCAAGGTAACCCTTCCGCCAGAAGACGTGCATCGCACGGTTCAGCGCTTTCTCGGCATCGAAGGCGCGGGGACGCCCCGGTGTCAAGGGTGTCAAGGTAACTTTTTTGCGTTTCATACCGATCAGTAAATAAAGCATTGACAGGCTTCTGTCCACAGCGTTTCATTCCTTACCGAGCGATACATAATGGCCCACTAAACGTCAATCGAACAAGATTATGAACACCACCAAACTCGCGGATAAAATTGCCCTCATCACCGGCGGCAGCAGCGGGATCGGACTCGCCACCGCCAAACGGTTTGTGTCCGAAGGCGCGCATGTCTTTATCACGGGTCGCCGCCAGACTGAGCTTGATGCGGCGGCGAAAGAACTCGGCAGCAGCGCCACCGCTGTTCGCAGCGATGTTGCCAACCTCGCCGATCTCGATCGCCTTTTCGATATGATCAAGCAACAGAAAGGTCGGCTTGATGTTTTATTCGCCAACGCCGGAGGCGGTAGCCTCGCGCCTCTGGGCCAGATTACCGAGGAGCATTTCGACAAAACCTTCAACACCAATGTTCGCGGTTTGCTTTTCACCGTTCAAAAGGCGCTGCCGCTCATGCCACCCGGTTCGTCAATCATACTAAATGCGTCCACCACTTCGATCAAAGGGACGTCGGCCTTTAGCGTTTATAGCGCAACAAAAGCAGCCGTGCGGTCATTCGCGCGCAACTGGACGCTCGATCTCAAGGAACGCAAAATTCGTGTCAACGCCATCAGTCCGGGGGTCGTGCCGACTCCGGGCTACGATCTGATGGGACTGACGAAAGAACAGGTGCAGGGTTTCGTGGATTTCATGGTCACGAGCATTCCGCTCGGTCGCGTCGGTGTTCCGGACGAAATCGCCAAGGCGGTCGTGTTCCTTGCGTCCGACGACAGCAGCTTCGTCAACGGCATAGAACTGTTTGTCGATGGCGGCATGGCGCAGATTTGACCCGAGGGAGTAAAAGCACATTGAAAATATCGATTGACTGTCCCGTCGCACGGGCGCGGATTTACGCCGAATTCGAGAAACGCAGGTGCTCCGGCGTCGTCTTTCGCTCGATCCCCTCGTCGGGGTTGTAGTGCTTGAAAGCGAGCGGATTCTTCGATTTCGGACCTTGGTAAGCGATGCGAGCGATGTCAGGGAAATAGGAGGCCCTGGGAATTGTGGGGTTGAAATGCTCAGCTGAAGGTTTCCTTCGGGAGCTGTTTGACGACCCCGCCCTCCATCGCGCTCTGGTGTGCGAGGATGCCCGTGCACGTCCAGTTCGCGCTCTGCTTCGCATCCGGGAAAGGATCGCGATCTTCTACCAGCGCCATCGCGAATTCATGCGCGAGATGCGGATGGCTGCCACCGTGGCCGGCGCCTTGGGTGAAGCTGAGGTGCGTTGACTCGTCGGCATCATAAACGCCCCTGGTGGTGTAGCGTTGGAGTGATTCGAGCAGACGGCTCGCGAAGTCGAGCGCCTTCACTTTTTCAGGAATCTCCGGTTCCGGTTTCTTTGCGGTATGGATGACCAACGGCTCGTGTTCGATTAGGGGCCACTCGACGGATTTCTTCGAGCCAAAACCTCATGCCGCGGATTGCGCAATGTTTGGACCGGGCCGGTCCACAATGACAACGGTAGTTGCGAAGAGTGCGATCTTCTTGCCGTCTTCGGTCGTAATCTCGGCGTGAAGGGAATCGAACCCTCGTGAACCTTTCTAACGTTCCCACCTGGTTCCCGAGTGGTCATTCCGGCGAATTGACATCGCCAGCAGTAGAAGCGGCTCCAACGCCGGAACCGATAGGTTTTTGCAAAGTTGGCATGGTGCGTATCTCCTGAATTTGATGTGTTTGGACTGTTCTTTAGAATTGCAAGGCAGGCAAAGCTCCCGTTGTGCCGGCACCTACAGAGACGCTGACCTCTCGCCAGAGTTCCGCATCTGCAGCACGTCTTGCGTCGGCTTGGGCGTTGTATTGAACGGCGTCGCTGCCCAGCAGGAGATGCGCGGGCAGTCTATCGCTGGCCGCCAGGCGAAGGACGACCTGAGCCACTTTGACCGGATCGCTATTCTCATTGCCCCAATGAGACTCCAGCGCTTTGAGGAGCGCGCCCACGGACGGTTTATAGTCCGGAATCAACGTAGGCGTGTCCTGGCGTGCGCGGGCGCCCCAGTTCGTCCGCATTCCGCCGGGTTCGAGCGCGCACACCTTGACCCCAAAGGGAGCCACTTCCTGGGCGAGAGACTCGGTGAATCCTCCAACCGCCCACTTGGCGGCGTGGTACGGCGTGCCGCCAGGCACGCCGATGCGCCCACCTACGGACGATATCTGAAGGATGCAACCGCTCCTTTGATTTCGCATGATCGGCAGCGCGGCACGGGTCACGTTGACAACACCATAAAAGTTCGTGTCAATCACCGCTTTGAATCTCTCCGGGCTCAACTGTTCGAATGGTGCAAAATCGCCGTAGCCCGCGTTATTTACGACTACATCGAGACGCCCGAACGCATCCATCGCTACCTGCACGGCTGCGTAAGCAGCCTCCTCATCTGCCACGTCGAGCGGTGCAGTGCGAATCTGATCGCCGTACTTTTGCACCAGATCTTCCAGGCGGCGAGGATCGCGGGCCGTTGCGACGAGGCGATCACCCGATGCGAGCACCGCTTCGGCGATGTTACGGCCCAAACCGCTTGCGCTGCCCGTCACCAGCCAGACTTTAGGCATGGATACCCCTTTGGTCGAATCGTCTGTCACTAATGCTATTGAATTCATACGTTGTTTTTTTTGATTGCTCTTTGTTCTTGGGAGCCGTTACCACGCTACTGATCGTATGGTGCGAACCAGTGGAAAGGCGTATGTAGACGTCGTAAGCCCCACCCGCACTTTTGGCCAAACCCAGATCACCCAGCTTTACTTCCCCATCCTCCGAGAGGAAAATATTGTCCGGTTTGATATCCCGATGGATGAGCTGGGCCTTCCGCCATCCGTATTCGAGAGCGGCAGCGACATGAATAGCGATGGCGATGGCCTCCAGCGGATCGAGTCGTCCTTTTCTTTTCAACCTGGCCTTGGCTGATTCACCCTCGATGTACTGCATTGCAAACCAGTGGAGTCCGTCGGTCTCACCAGCAGAGTGAACCTGAACGAGATTGGGGTGATCGAGCACCGCTGCTGCTCTGGCTTCCTGCTGGAATCGGATGATGTACTCTGCATCATCGGCCAATGACTCTTGCAGTGTCTTTAAAGCCACGAGACGACCCAACGACCGCTGCCGAGCCTTGTAGACAGCACCCATTCCTCCTTGTCCCAGACGCTCAAGGATTTCGAATTCTCCAAGTTGTTGCCCTTCAAGGTTCATTCCCCTCAACCGTAAGGGATTCCACTACGATGATGCGATAATTTTTCGCCCTTTTGCCTGACCGTTGATCCATGAACTGAAATTGACCCAGGCTCCGTGTTCTGATACGCAGCACCGCAGATGCCAAAATCACGGCAGACGAGAGCGTCTGAATACCTTCAGCTTCGTCCATATCGGGCCATTAGCGCCCCCAAGCTGCGTCCCCAGAAAGAGCGTGATCAAATTGCATACGGAGGAAGGAAACAGAATCGAATCTCCATCTTGGCAAAGCCTATACCTTCTCGAATCCTTTTCCTCGTGCTAGCCTTTCTCGTCATCGCTTTGGCTGTTGGCTTCTGGATCGGCCTGTCCTATTTAAAGGCGCTGCTCCCATTACGCTGAGCGCCATATCGCCGCTTCATCGATATGCGTAAACGAATCGCTCCCGCCACTTCAAAGCCCCAGACACCGGAACTGCTTAAATGGATTGAACTGGATCAATTGGCAACGGTGGAAATCACGTCTGAAGACCCAGCATATCCGGTTGAAGGCGCGCTATTGCCTGGCGGTGGATCGGGTTGGAAAGCATCGCAGCCCGGCGTCCAGACTTTGCGGCTAGTCTTTGATTCACCCCAGCACATAAAACTAATTCACTTGGAATTTACCGAAGAAAGCCAATCAAGAACGCAGGAGTTTGTGCTGCGCTGGTCGTCTGGTGACGGACAGCCATTGAAGGAAATTCTGCGTCAGCAACACAACTTTACGCCTGGTTCCAGGGAGATCGAAGATTACGTGGTCAACTTGCACGGCGTCGTGGCACTTGAGCTGGAAATAGTGCCCGCCATCGACTCAAAAGACGCCCACGCTTCGCTCACCGAACTCCGGCTCGCCTAAATCAAGACAAGTGGGGATTAGGGATTGCTATGCGAATGTCTCGACAGGGCTACTCGTGATAGTAGGAAGCAGGCCGACGACCACTGGTTATTAATCTTCCGTCAGCGGTCAATTGTGTCCTCAACCGCACTGCAAAACGTCGCACCCAATGTCCATCTTCGGTTCGAATGACCGACCTTCCATCCACATAAAGGGTCCAGATTCTTCCAATGTGATCAACTCGCAGTCGCTTTTTGGTCGGCTCATGCGTTCTCACACAAAATAGATCGCTGTTGAGAGCGGCACCAGATGCATTTCGTCAGAGAGTTTCCGAATCAGTAACTACCTTATATGCGTTGTCTCACCATCGCGAGGTAAGGTCATCGAGCCGAGGACAGACGACATCCGGTATCAAACTTCAAAAAACTTCGTCAGAATGTAATATGGAACGTGTTAAGCGGCAATTATTACAGTCACACTTGCCGTGAAGTGAGCCAATTGAAACTTTCAGCTTTGGGTCCGTTAAACCTCAATCATTGCAAGATCGCTTCCCTTGCGTCGCTCAGTAGCGAAAGTCGAAAAGTGGATGTTTCACGACATCAAGTTCGGAATCCTGGCAAAGCAGTCTCCGATCCCATGGATGACGGAACCGGGGAGAACGCTGCCGGTTCTTGTGCGACAAAGCCCAAAGAAACTTCCCACACAGACGCTCTGTGCACCGAACCACCATCCCCAATCAAAGCGGCCATGAAAATAGTCTACTGTATTTAGCGCGTGGACCAAGCCAAACAGCAGCGAGGACACTACAAGGCCCCACCCGACTTCAAATCCGAATGAACGCCAAGGCCGCCCAAATGCCTGATCCATTCGCGATTGAATGTAACCACGAAAAAAAATCTCCTCGCCAAAGCCCGCACCGAAAAACATCCAGAACGCCCGGACCCACATCGAGGGCCGGTTCAGATACATTGCGAGAAGAGGCATGAAACAGAAAAGAACCACGAGAATGGGAAGTGACGCCGCGAGTGGAAGTCGACCGGCAAATGCCAGGTTCTTCCGGATCAAAACGAGGATGATGACAAACGCGGGCAATGCGACAATGGCCAACTGCAACGCGCGCCATATCGGCATATGAGCATGTGGGTCAGGAGGTTTGCTGAAATCAACCTGCACACCTGTCGCCGCAAGAGCTCCACATTCCCATATGAGCATTAAAACGCAACAGACTACCCCAATACTCAGCCGTGGGCGCCAGCTAGCCAGACCCAGACCGTAATCACTGGCATCACGCCGAAAGAGTAGCAGCACAACAATCGTCCAGAGGATCCAGACGCCGCCCGAAGTGAAACTCGTCCGTGCCGCCGCCTCCCACGCGCCGATGGGCGTGAAATACTTCAGAGCGCGATAAGAAACATGGGTCAGCACAAATGCAATCAGCACCTCAGCGAGCGCAGCCACGCGGCTGGATTTCAAAGATTTGATTTCGTTGGCAATCATAGATACCTGTAAAATACGCTTTTTTTTCCCATCGTTTCAGTCAGCGAGAGAATTTTCTTCAAAATCGTAGAGCGGTTTCGTTTTTCTCCGACAGGCCCCTGCATTCACTCTCGTCTTTCTTTGGCGGTTCATCGTCAACTAGAACCATGCCTACCGTCCCCCGGCCAGTAGTTGAACCGTGAACCTCAGACACTTACATGGACAAGCTGCTGCTGGTGGAAGCCACAATCAGACGGAAATGCTCAAGCGGCTGGACGAGTATTGCGAGAGGTGGTTGAATCCGGGATTAGCTATCGACTCGAATGAATTGCGTGCTAATCTATACAGTAGCATCCGTGACCGTTGGTTCACTGCCGTTACTACCTCTAAATTCATGAGTCTTATCACCAGCTTTGCAGCCCAAGCGAAGCAAACTCACCCAGCCTTTCGCTTCGGTTTTCTCGCCTTTGTTCTTTTACTACTCGCTTACGACATCTATTGGCGGGCATCGCTATCGCCAACGTATCCGGGGCCGCGATATGGCAATTGCATCGTGGGCCTGATGTTGCTTCTCAACCATCTGGCATTTTTCTTTCGTTGGTCGCCAGCCGTGACCGCCGCACTTCGGATCTCCGCATTCTCTTGGATCTCCTTTGCTGGAGTTTACATTTACTATGCGCTGCGGGTGAGTCATCATTGAGCGCAACACGACGGGTTTGCCATTGAACGCGCTGACACTCACTGCGTATTCTACGTTTTGGTAGTCGCGGATTTCTGAGCCTTCACTTTTGCCCACCGAGCCTTTGCAGCTTCAGCTAGTTTTGCTCGATGTGCTGCAGAAAATCGAGGTTTCTTGGATTTGGCAACTGGTGCAGCTTTGGCTGGTGTTGATCCCTTTTGTTTTGCCCACCTTTCTCGTTGTGCAGCAGCAACCTGAGCACGACCAGCAGCGGACATTGTTCTCTTCTTCCTGGTCTTGGATACTGGAGAGAGCTCTATCGATCCAGCCGGCGTCGCTGATTCAAGTCCTTTGCTCTTGGCCCAGCGCAGTCGTTGAGCATTTGCAATCTTGGCTCTGGCAGCAGCGGACATGGTTCGTTCGCGTTTACGCCCCTTAATCTCATCCCGCTCGTTTGCCACTGAGACTGGGTTCGGTCTCATCAGCTCTTTCAGCCCTTCTTCCAGGGCGGCGATCTGCTTCCTGATGTGGAGAGCACGTTCCAGGGTTTCGATGGGGCGGCTAAGGAAATCTTCGAAGGTGGGCATATGCAGAGAATTGCTGACGAATTCATCGCATTACGTCAAGACAGATTGGCTTGCGTCGAGGCCGTCAAGGTGATCAAACTTCAGCAGGTGAATAACCCGAAATCGGCGCTCTCCGCCCGTCGCTGAATGGGTTTCCAATTCGGACCTGGTAGACGTAATCCATCTCGTAAATATCAATTACCTCACTTACAAATGAACAAGCCGAAGCGAATTGCTAATTCAACTGATGAGGACAAAGGTTGGACCCGTCACCCCTTAACCGTTTTGGTCGTCGGCGCTATCATTCATCTGTTCTCATCCCACTACTTTCGAACTTTATTACTGACCGAAACGTCATTGACACCGCTCGGCGAACGAAAGCTGGAGAAGTTTTGAAAGCCTCGAATAAAATTAACAGGCAGATCAACCTAATGATGACAGCTTTCGGCAATTTCGAACACGATGTTGAGGCATACCCTATGACAGACGTTGAGTATCGGACCGAGCAAAAGGATCTACGCAAGCAGATATATTCTCTTTACGGGGATTTCGACTCATACGCCTGGTGGGTTTTGAACGATATATCCTGTGAAGCATCGGTGGTCGGAACCATCCCAAAGGAAAAGATAGCTATCCTAAATGGGATGATCAGTGACTTCAATACCAATTTGGTTGGAGCCACTCGCCAGATTTCCGTGTCTTGGGATGATTGTCTCGGGCCGCGCCATAATTCCACCGATGTTGTCAAACGAGAAAAGGTGGCGAACGAAGAGCTGGCCAAACTGCAACAGTCCCGCGCCACACTCATCGAGCGTATGGTCCACATATTTGAATAGCCCCGACTCGCACACTGGCTTTCAATGCTATAATTCGTTCGCTGATGCTGACCGATCTACCTCCTGATATAGAGAACACGCTCCAGGCGTCGATGGGGTGGTTGAGGAGATCTTCGAGGGTGGGCAACGGTGACGCTGTCGAAATTATCGGAGAAAGAGTGTATCCGACTGCAATGGGGTATTTATCCCAATGCCGATTGAGGGGTTTTCCTATCTATTTCCCGGGAGTCACCCTATTCCACTTGGTTTGGCGACTCTCAATGATTTCGGAGTTAACGAGGGAGCCATCATTCTCCTCGACTTTCACTCCTCAAGCACTCACCTTCTCGTTCCACATATGTCTTCCTCTTTAGATGAATTATTTTCGGCAGCCGCCGCTAGTCCGAATCAAAATGCGGTTCAGGCTGCGGTCTTTATAACGGTGGCGAAGGCAGGGCAGGATCCGGCAATTACATACTATACGGGGCAAATATTTTACACGCCGGGTAAGAAGGTTCGTCATGAATTACCAGATGGAGGAGGATCGACTCAGTTCATACCCGCATTTTTCGCATCCCAAGACGGTTCGATTTCGAATGCTGAAGGGGAAATGGACGCACTCGTCTTAACGATCACAGCGCCTTCCGTCTTTGAGCCCGGCGGCAAGTATGCCGTTCAAGTTACAGCTTTAGGTGGCGGAGTGAATGTGAATGAGGAATTTGTGCCAAATTCAATCCAGGCAGGCGAGTCTTGCGTAATTACTGGTGACGCACCGCTGGCAATTGTCGTGGGGCCGCTCGGCTCTTAGAGGGTGGCGACGAGAAGCCGTGATGGTCTTCAGCGCTTCACGAATTGTGTCTCCGGCTTTTCGATGTGAAACAGTTCATTTCCGCGGGATAGTATTTCGGCGAGTTCTTTTGCTTCAGCCATACCGCGGTTCCGACTCGAGATTTGACCATTATTTGGATAAGAGCCGGTGCTAGGCTCGCCCTCGCCGCCACGCCGAACTTCGACACGGCAACTCTGAAAACCTAAAGTTTCTAAGCAACGCTACCGGTCCACTAGACCGGGCTGAGCCGACAATTCAGATTCGGTTCAGTTGAATTTCCGAAGCCGTTCATTGCAATGGCCAGCCATAGCAATTCGGTCGAGAATTCGAATGCCGTGCCGGGCTGCTGCCGCGTGACCCAGGTCCGCACGGATTTGGCCGGGAGGGGCGACGCATCGCGGCGATTTACGAAATCGATTGCCGGGCCAACTGGTCAGTGGTCGGCATATGTTCGTGTTCACCGGCGAATGAACGATCGAGTTCGAAGTCCTGCGCGTCACCCATCCGGACAACTATCGTCACGACCTCAATTGCCGCACGAATCACAGACGAAAACGCACTTCAACGGCGCCTGCCGGACATAGCGTTTCGGTGAGACATAAACGCAATGTCGAAACAGGGCGACTTCTGGCGCCCTCTCGGCGAAATATGAGCCGCAGAGCGACCACCTAGCCCGAGTTTTACTGCCATTTACCGCCACGGATTTTTCGTGTTCTTTCGCCCGCGTTCGCAGGTCGGAATTCAGCGATAGCGAATTAAAGCGAGCGCCATCAGCAAATTGACGAACAGCGGCGAATATTCACGAAATCCAAAACGCAGGCTCATAACCTGAAGGTCGCCTCTCCACGGTCAAGCGACTGCGACACCACTCAGGAGCTTGCATCGCGGTCAACACCGTCGACGCGCTCGCGTCGCACACCTCCGCTTTAAGGTTTTCATGGCACGAAAGGTGGAAACAGGTCGTTATGCGAAAATCGCCCACCGACGAAACTACTCGGAAGGTCTGATTTCGATCTGCGTTACCCACGCTCCTTCGCTCGGGGGCAGTTGACGGTAACGCGAAGGAACCGGGCTTATCCGCGCCACCGCCAACTCCTGGAACGCCGCCGCGATCTCGGCAAGATGACGGCCCGAGATGGTAATCTCGTGCGTCCCGAAGGAGATTTTGAGAGTTTCGTCGCCCATCGTGCGCGTGTGCTGCGCGTTGAGGAACTGCTGGTATGGGAAGACGAATGATTCGCCAGGTCCGACATCGACCTTCAGGCAAATGCAGCTGCGATCGCGACGCCAACACTCCCGGGCGCTCTCTGCCGTTGCGGGACGTGAGCCTGCAGGTTCTTTTGAGGATAGTTTGAGGCTCATACGGTGAAGGTTTGCTGGTTCTTCTGCACGAAGCGCTTTCGCGCAAACATCAGTGCCACGGCTCTGGCGAACGCATGGCCACGGCGGAGGGCGTGGAACATTCCGCGCTGGATCGCCTTCCGCTCACGTTTGGCGGCATCAAGGTCTACGGCGAGCGCCCGATCGCCGCTTCTGGTGATGTTCGTGCGGAGCCCTGCCTTGTCGGGTGTGAAAATACGCACGCTCTTTCGGCCACGCGAAATGCTGACATACCACTGCTGCGCGTTCGTGGCGCCGCGGACGGCCGCGTCTCCGAGAAGCACGTGATCCACGGTTTTGCCCTGCGAACTATAGGAGGTCACCGCATAACCGCGGACGAATTGCCGATAGCTCGCCGGAAGCGTCCGCCCATCGGTCAGTTCGATCTCTCCCGAGGCGCAGATGTTCCTGACGGTGACAACTTCGCCGTTGGCCAAGAGTTCGCCGCGGGCCGTCTTCGCGTTCGCTTTTAGTTGCAACCGGTCTTGGCGACCCAACGACAGAATTCGCGGCGTGCAAATCGTCAAGTGATCGGCGTTGCGCGCCTTGACGAGCCGGCTCTTTCCCGCAGCCTCGACAACAATGCCGCCATGATTCACCGCGATCATGCGGCCTTCCACGAGCAGGCCCGCGCGCGCCTGGCCGGGTTGATAACGAGCCACCAGTTCGCGATCTACAGCATCCTGTGCGGTCTGCGTATCAAGCGCAATCTCGAGTGTAATGGCATGCTGAGCGTCGGCCCGCAGATCGTAACAAACGAGTTCCACCGCATACGGAGCGAATCCGCCGTCGCCAAATTCTGCGCAACGCCGCTTCACCGTCGGAGCGAGCAGTCCGGGGATCGTAATGTTTTTGCGAACTCCTCTGGGCATACGAGAATCAAGCGATTCTGACCTGAAATGCCTCATTCCGACTCACCTGGACAATTCGTTATAATGGCTTCATAATATGATACTTGTGGCTTAAAACGATCCGACTAGCTCCGACAATGCCTGCCTCAATTTTTCCGACCGGGTTTACCATAGGGTTTACCTAACCCGCATTTCTCATACGTTGTCTGCGATGAAGTGAGATAGGGTTTGCGGAGCTGATTTTGCGGTTGGTGATGGTTTTGGGAGGTAACTTTTCTACTCGTCGGGGGAATCCAGAGACACCACCCCCTTACCCCCACCTGCTTCGGCGCCAGGGGCGGCGCGGCTGGTTCCTCAAGTTCGTCCCAGGGCGGCGACGGCGTGGACAAAGACTTCCTGGTGGGGATAAGCGCGGCTGAAGAGGAGCCGAATGCGCCGAGTATTGCGCACGATGACAGTGCCGATCTTCAGCAGCTTGAGGCGGATGGTCGTCACTTGGGCGCGGGCCAGTTCGGTGCCTTGGAGCCCGACGCGCCGGATGGTTTCCACGAGCACGTAGGCGGCAGCCGAGAGCAGGACGCGGAACTGGTTGGCCCACCAGCTCCGGCAGGAGGTCCGGTCGCTAAAGAGCCCGAGTTGCTGCTCCTTGATGCGGTTTTCCATCTCGCCGCGCGCGCAGTAGACCCGGTCGTAAAGTTCCTGCGCGTCGCCCTCCAGGCTGGTGACGACAAAGCGCGGGTTCTCGCCTTTGGCGGTCACTTCGGCTTTGGCAATGACGCGTCGCTCCCGATCCCACGTGCCCGCGGCATAATCGATCCAGCCAAAGCGGCGCTGCTTCCCCCCGCTGGCGGCAAAGGCGCTGGTCGCTTGCCCCATCAGCTCCGCGCCCAGAGCTTGCAGCCGCGCGTTCCTGGCCACGCCGATGATGTAGTCCACGCTCGCCCACTCGCACCAGTGGAGCATTTTCCAGCGGCAAAAGCCCGAGTCCGCCCGCAGGATGAGCTTGACCTCCGGCCAAGCCTGCCGCAGCCGCGCGGTGAGCAGCTTGAGGATGGCCCAGGCATGGCGGGAGGCATCGCTGTTACTGGGGCGCAAATAAGCGACCAGTAACTGCTCCCCGCAAAAGACGTAGAGCGGCAGAAAGCACCAGTCGCCATAGTAGCCGTGGAAGTGGCGGCCTTCCTGGTTCCCATGCACGCGGTCGTCGGTCGCATCGAAGTCCAGGATCAATTCGCTCGGCGCGGTGGAGCAAGAAGCGATGAACTTCTCCAGGAGGACCTCATGGAAAGCGACCGCCGCCTGGCGATCCACCCGCTGCTCGAGCCGGCAGAGGGTGGAATCACCGGCCAGCGTCTCCGTGCGCTCCAAGGCCGTTTGCCAAGCCAGATCGTGCCGCAGCGTCTCGTGGTCGTTGAGGTCTTCGTAACCCAACGCCAGGCCATAGATGCGCTGGCGCAGCAGATCGACTTGCCGATGCACGATCAGGGCCTGAGCGCGGGGATCGGGCAACACTCCGTCCAGCGCCGCCACCAAACCCAGGCGCCGGTCGGCCTCCCGCAGGAGCATCACTCCACCGTCACTGGAGACATCTCCGCCGGCAAAATTGGCCGCGATTTTGCGGCGATCAAAGCTTGGAAACGCGAGTTCTTCCGAGTTACAGTTTGGCATTAGCGAAGTTCCTTTCTGCTGTGGCTTAGAACACCTTCAGCAATAGCGGGTTACCGCGGGAACTTCGCTAACTTTTTCTGCACACCCGTGAGAAATCCGGGCTAAAAGGGGTTACCAGGAGGAATACTCGCGGGGCGGACGTAGAGGGCGTCTAATCCCTACGCCGCTGGCGGCCCACCTTACCGCGCGGCGGACCGAGCGGCCAACGTCCCACAAAACGCGAAAGGTGCACTTTTTCTGCAAGAAGCTTCCGCGGCATGCATCTAAGCCGGTAGGCGCAAGGATTTGAGGCCCGCGCTCATTAATACCATGAAAACTATTAAAACATCGAAAAGGACAAATCGGATCACCAATCACTCATTGCGCCGGGGGACGGTGCGTCGTGTCGCGACGATGGTCAATGCCGGTGGGGATGAAATTTTCCCCACGGGAGATACGAATTACCCGGTCACCAGCACCACGGACGGAGGAGATCCGCTCCTGACTAATGTGGAAGTGGCGGTCATTTTCTGGGGCGATTATTGGACCCAGACTTCGCCGACGCCGAACGTGTCGGTCAATCAGTACTACAATGCGTTTTCCGGCATCGTCACCGGCCCGTACATGACGCGACTGAATCAATACCGCGGGGTCGGCCCGGGCACGATGTTGGGACAGTTTACGGTGCCTTCGTCGAAAAACGCGAGCAGTGTGACCATCCCCTTCAACGGCTACGCCAATACGGATGTGGAGTTCATGCTGAAAGCATTTTTCCAAAATAATCCGACGGTGGCCCCGGCCAGCGGGCATAACCGATTTTACGCGGTCATGGCGCCAAACAACCTCAAAAACAGCATCGAGGTTACGTACGGTGACACCGGCCAGCACCAACATTTCTCGTATAATGGCATCGGCTGCGTTTATGCTTGGGTCGATAGCACGGATAATCTTTCGGACACGCAGGTGTTTGGACATGAATTGGTCGAAGGCTCCACGAATCCGCTTTTGGACAGTTCCACCACCGGGAACGGGATCAAAGTGCCGGGCACGGGCGCCGCGGATGGGTCAGACGAGATCGGCGATGTGTGCCAGGTGGCCACGAATACGGTGTGGGTCAACCAGCAGCAATGCTCCCTGCAGGGTTATTGGAGCCAGTCCGACAATGCCTGCGTGCTGCCCGTGGGAACGGTGACGCTCTTGATGAACAAGAACTCGTTTGGCGAGGATGAAGTGAAGGAGGCGATCAAGAACGCCGGGACGGGAGCGACGCGGGCGGTGTTTTCCAGCGCGTTCTGGGTGGCGCTGGATGAGTACAGCCAGAATACGTTCAGCTCGTTTGCCATCACCGTGCCGACGCCGACCTTTACCGATCTGAGCGGCAACGCGGTGACCCCGACCGGGTGGAGCATCCAACTGACTCCGGCCTCCGCCGCGGCGCCGAATCCCGTGCTCGAGGCGCCGGGCGACAACACCAGCATCCAGCGGATGCGATGGTCGTACGACGTGGTCTTTAATATTCCGGAGGCAGCGACCTTCCCGTCGAGTTACTTGTTGAACGCCAGTTTTCTCATGAATGGCAATGTGCCGCCGGGAGGCACCCAGGGCCATTCGCAGGATGTGGCCACGCTGGAACTGCTCGCCGGGGAGGATCCCTATTTTTCCAATATCGACATCGAGGACAGCAGCGCGGTCTCCTACTTGAGCCAGGATCTGCGGGTGTGCACGATCACCGCCGGAAACTCCGCGCTGCCCAATGATCCCAATGCGCCGGTTTTCTCGACCGGGAACACGCCCTACACCTACATTCAGAAGTTATTGGGTTATCTCAATAATTCCTCCTACACGGTGCCCGTGCTCCCGACCTCGCCGGACCCGCTCAATGGATTGACGAACCAGTCGGGCTATGAGACCGGGCTGACTTCGGTGACGGCGCAGGACGGCAACGGCAATCAAAACTATAACTTCGGCATCGCGCGGGTTCGGATGACGAGCGATAACTCGGGCTCGGCGGGCGAGGCCCTGAACACGCGGGTCTTTTTCCGCTTATGGACCGCGCCGTCGTTTGACACGGATTACAATCCGAACACGACTTATCCGAGCAATCCGGGGACGGATCCTTCCAGCCCCGATTACCAGTTGCCGGTTTCGCCGCTGCCTTCCGGCAGCTCGAACGACCCATCCGGGCAAAAGCTGCAAACGACGCCCTTCTTTGCCACGAGCGGCGGCGGGAGCGATTACGATCCGAGCTTCAACACGACGACGCTCAACAATAACATCCACACGATTGAAACGCCGACGCCGCAGCCCGGGCAAGCGGCGCATGATAGTGTGTGGACTTACTTTGGCTGTTTCCTGGATGTTTATAATAGCCAGAACAATCCCACCTATCCGGGCACCCATCATTGCCTCGTGGCGCAAATCGCCTACGATGGCGCGCCGATACCCTTCGCGACGAACGTGACCACGACGACGGGCAATTGCGACAAGCTCGCGCAACGGAACCTGCAAATCACCAAGTCGGGAAATCCCGGGCCGGCGGCAACACATCGTGTGCCGCAAGCCTTCGACACCCGGCCGAGCCTGCCCTTCACCAATGGGACAGGAAGTTGGACCGGCAAGCCGGATGAAATCATGATCGACTGGGGGAACACGCCGCCCGGAAGCACGGCTTCGGTCTATTGGCCGCAGGTGCCGGCCGCGGAGGTCATCGACCTGGCCTCGCGCTTGTATGTCACCCATTTCCTCTCGGCGGCCGATGCGCACACCATTCGCTGCAAGACGGTGAAAGGGGCGACTTATATCCCGGTGCCCTCGATGGCCAACCAGAACTTTGCCGGGCTGCTCACGGTGGACTTGCCGATCGGCGTGAAGGCCGGCCAGGTCTATAACATCGTCGTCCGGCGGCTGACGACGAGCAGCTTCCGGACTCCCGCGCCCCGGTCGGACAACGGCGCCCGGAACAAGACGAATGGCTTGCGGACGATGCGCGTGGTGACGGGCGGATTTCTCGTGACGATCCCGGTGAGCGACGAAGCGGACATGTTACCGGAGGACGAAAACACGCTGGCGGTGATGAAGTGGCGCTTGCAAGAGATGTCGCCGGTCTACCGCTGGTACCCGGTGGTGCAAAGGTATGTCGACTATTTGTCCGCCAAAATCAACGCGTCCGGAGGCAATGCGGGGGCGATCGCGCCGTCGCCGATTGGCACGCCCATCACGGGCCAGATACCCTGCCGACCGGGCAAAGACCGGGAAAGCACCGGCAAAGTGGCCGAAGTGTTGTTCGATTGCTTCGGGGATTTCGCCGGGTTCGCGCTGGCGGGTTGTTGTGCGTCCTCCGGTGTCTTCAAATCGCACGAGAAGGCCATCGGGGAACTGGCGCTGCAGGCCTGCCGTGAACGCTGGACGATGACGGTGTGTTTTGACGGCCCGGAGAAAAAGATTCGGGAGTTACGGGTAACTTCGTGAAGGTGGAAAGTACGAAAAAGGGGTCAGATAAGATGAAAGCGGTTCGACTGCGGGCGATGGTGAAGGCAAATGAACCATTGAACCGAAAGGAAAACCTGCACCATGAACTACGTTGGCATTGACGTGCACAAGCGCTACAGTGTTTGCGCCGCACAAGACGAGCAAGGCCGTGAGTTGGGAGTCGTCCGCATCGAGGGCAACTCGAGCCGCGGTTTTGCTCAATTCCTGCGTCAATTTCACGGTCCGGCGAAGGTCACGCTGGGGCGTGCTGGAACTGGGGCCAGGTCTTCGACGCGCTGGAGGACTTGGCCGAGGTGGATGAAGTGGTCTTGGCCAACCCGCTGATGACGCGGTTGATCGGAGTTACCACCTCGCTCGCAGGATAGGTGGCTTTGCAGTCTGGAACCCAATCTTGACACGGTAGGGGTCGCAGGTTCGAACCCTGCACCGCGCACCATTTTAAGCTGTTGATATTGAGTGAATTGCGAAGATGTGAATTTGCTTACGGTGCGTTAATGTAGCTTTTTTACTGTAGCACTTTTGAACTTGTCAAAAGCCGATCCTCCGACACCCAGTGCGGTTGTCCTCGTCTCGGCGCGAAGCCAACAACCTCCGCAGTGGCACGCCAATCGCGCTTGCATCCAAATCCTCCCATCGTAAGCGTCCTTGGGCCACGCAAAAGTGCCTTGCTCCAAGCGCTTGATCAAGAGCCACAGTCCCGTGCCGTCCCAGTAAAGGATCTTCAAGCGCGTGTGCCGGCGACTGGTAAAGACAAAGAGTGCTCCCTGGCGCAAGTCCTCGCCCAGCCGCTCGCTGACCAGCCCTTCCAAACCGCAAAAGCTCTTGCGCAAGTCCACCGGCTCCAGCGCTACGAACACCTTCAATGCTCCGGCAAAGCTGAGCATCAGCGGCTCCGTTGCGCGAGCAAGGCCAGCAACTCCGCGGCCATGGCCAGGTGCGCCGGAGAATGCACCACCAGCCGACCTCCACCAGGCAGTTCAATCAACAATCCCGCGCCGCGCTCGCCCGCCTGCACGGCAGGGGCCTCCACGACCGCTTCCAACAGCCGGATCGCGCCACCGCCGGCCACCGCCGCTGGCGGCGCCCC
>Ga0206824_10162_pt1 | contig 22678 bp, 18 predicted proteins | sample Alteio_BWOrgCont_82_FD_152874 | JGI IMG/M metagenome (GOLD analysis project Ga0206824, IMG submission 152874) | Enriched cells from forest soil in Barre Woods Harvard Forest LTER site, Petersham, Massachusetts, United States -... | ecosystem: Environmental > Terrestrial > Soil > Temperate forest >...
GCTTGTCGGCTTGAAGTCCTCGCAAATGATCAGCGACACCCCGTGCTTGGCCGCTTCCAGGAAAAGGTTCGAGTGAATGTTCGCCGAGAAGCTCGTGATGATGATAGATGCCACATCCTCCAGCGGCAGCTTCTTCTCGCCCTCCGCCGTCTTGCACGTCAACTGTCCGTCCCGACAACTCAGCGAGCACTGTGGCGAATCGATGCTGACGATGTGGAATGACATGCCGCTCCCATTTCCTAGTCACCGACAGATGACCTGTTCGTATTCGCCGCGCCGCACGAATTTGAAAAGTGAGGCATCCATCGCACCAAAGTAGCAACCGGGTGATTCTACCCCTCGAATTCCCGCAATTCCTGTTCCTGCCGAACGGCGCGGCGCAGGTCCGCCGGCGTCTTCTTGTCCGCCCAACCGCGCTGGTGCGGTTTGCACAAGGCACACGCTGAGCGCTTCGGCGCCCGATACCGGCGCTGAGTGAACTTCGTCTTCATCCAAAAGCCAGCGTAGCCGTCCGGCCCAGTCGGCGCAATGCTCCAGTTCAGTGAGAGGTGGAGTAGCGATATAGGCGTAAAGCTTCGATCTCGTAGGCCCGAGCGAGCGAAGCAAATTCTCCTATTCACCACATGCTCTGATTTCCGGGTAAACGCGGATACTCAAAATTCGCGGGAGAACCCGCCTAGGATCGACGGTGAGAAGGAGCCCAATGTGTCCGATTTGCATTAAAACAGTGCAAATCGCCGTTTTCGATTGGTGGCGCAGGCGCCAATGAAGCTGCAAGAGGAGCAATTCGACGGTGTTCTGGTCCAAACCAGCGGCGGCCAGAAAATAAGTGGCATGAGCGGGGATCTTGGCGGGAGCGATCATGGGTGAATGGTTGTGGGCTTGCCCTGACGCAACGAAAGCACATCTTGGAAAAAGGCTCAACAAATATGTACTGTATTATCCTCGCTTGGATTGGGGATATTTGCTTTCTGCTGGTAGCGTCACGAGAAGTGGGCTACCAACAGAACCGTTAATCCAAATCCATCCTGGTATTATCCTTCAGCTTGGATTGGCTTTGCCTTGAAGACCCAGGGTGTCCGAGGTCCATGCCTCGGACACCCTTAAGCCCGCAAGCCTGTGAGTGTGTACCGGGTCGGTTCCAAACCGTCGCGCAGCAGACTGGCTAGCAGTACATTGATTTTGTGCCCTTCCCTCTTGTTTTGAAGGCGCACAACGTCTGGGCGGCCGATGTCCAAGGCGAGTCCGCTCGCGTTGTTTTTTACGGAAAAAATCCGCCACACGCCGACAAATTTTCCGCGCGGAACGCGAATCAGAGCGCCGCCCCGGAGCACCCGCACTGCCTTGCCGTTGTTCTTTTCCCGTAGTTCCCGCAAGCGCACCCAGACTTGATGGAATGGGATAATTTGCGGCTCGGGATCAAGGGCAAGACCGAAATTGTCCGCGACGATCAGCGCCGCTTTCAGTCGCTGAAGTTTTCCGGGCCGCAAACCGATGAGTTTCGCGGTTTTTTCGGATTTTTCCTTCAGCGGCCGGGTTCCATCCGGTTGCCGCATCCGCTGGCGCAAAGTGGCCTCCCCGTCGTCCACGCGTACCACACGCCACGCATTGAGTTCCGCGCGCAAGCCACGAGTTTCCGCAGGAATGTGCTGCACCACTCGCCGTTCGCTTAGACGGGCGCGGATTTGGTCTTTGAAACCTTTCGGTAGGTCAATGAGGTGAAGGGTCCCTTCCTTGTCGAACTCAACGTAGGTCTTCAGCGCGTTTCGAGCACGCTCCTGTTCATCAGCATTCAAACGCCGTTTGACCAGCAGTTCCCAAATCCCTCCGTCGCGTGGTAGGAGCAACGCCGCAAACGCCAGGACACACGCGTCCAGCGCGTGATGAAGGTGGGTAATGTCGCGGATTTCCGTTTTGGTGCGAGGTCTCTTCGTGTCCGGATCGATAATTTGTTGGTTTGCAGATTCGAGGCAACCGAGCAAATCCCAACTTTTGCGCACTGTACCGGTGACGCTCCCGGGAAGCGACGTAATCACGGGCTCCCTTTCAGCATCCGCATATTGGACTTGAAGAGCCTGCGCACCGAGGCGAACAAGTTGCGAAGTCTGCGTCAGATCGCGAGGTGTGAATTCTTTTTCGACATAATCACGCAGTAAGAGCAGACGCTTGCGATTGTCTTTTCGCCGTTTGTCATCGCCATGTCCCTTGTACGTTTCGAGACCTTTCACGTCTGTATCGTACCGCTGTGGTGTCTTCAGTGAGAGCTGCGGAAGCCCATCGACACTCCGACCGCCACAATCCTCAATGAATCGGGCAGCAGTCCGCTTTCCCTTCATCTTATTTACTTCCACAAAGGTGATAACCAAGCTGTCGAGGCTATCGCTCGCGCGTTCGCTACGCGGCACGATGTGGTCCTTGTCCACACGACGATTGATGAGGTCGAAGACGTCGAAAGTTTGTCCAGTGTATGGGCAAGTCCAGCCGAGGTCTTCAGCGATGCGAGCTTTGCGAATGAGTCCAGGGGTAATCGCGATATTCCTACCCATCAATTGCTCTTCCAGCTTCGCAGCTACACCCTTAAAATTGCTGAGCCGCAGCCCAATATCCTGCGCTATTTCCTTCGTGGTTTTGCCTGACAGTTCGCGGAGGTCGCGGTTGACTTCGATCGTAACCTTTTTAACGCGCTCTTTTTGCCCATCCGCATAGGCGTTGATTACATCAGTATGCAGGCGTTCCAGCAGGCGCAGACGGTGGCGAACCAAGTGGTTGTTGGTTTGCTCGTCGATTGCCCGTTGCAGTTGCGCGGCGCGAACGGCTTCGCTGCGATACAGCGGACCACCCACTTCCGCAGGATGACGGTCGGTATTCAGAACGAAGGCCACAACTTCGTTCATAATTTCGCGGCTATGCGGGGCACGCCCTGAGATTGCGGCAACGGTAAATTCTTGATTAAGGAGCATCTCGCGCGTGACCGGGACGTTCTTTTTTCCAAGCTTGGTATTTGCCTCGTCAAGTTTACGCGCAATTACTTCGTTGAACGCGTTCGTGTTGCCGAACTCCGTCAGCCAATTGTGAACTCTTTCCAGTCTCAACGGTCTTCCATTGCGGAGCCATCCCCGAGCGCGCTTTTGCAACCGCTCCGGCAAAGCGGCGAAATAGGGCGCGATGTCAGCCCCGATCAGAATTCGCTGCACAGGATCGACAACGAGCGCTTTGTCCGCATCGGGATGCAGGAGCATCTGGTCGAGGTTGTCCTTTACCGCTCCGGTAAGCGCGCGAATCGTCTTTCGAAATTCACTTTTGGTAAAGTATCCCCTCCTGCCGATTTGAGCGTTGAGTTCTTTGCGTTCCACGGCGGATAACCGCCGTGGTTGATTTGAATCCGGCGTTTGTACGAGAACATTGGCAACCTGCATCGCCCAGCGGTAACGGAAGTATTCTGCACACCCAGCACTCGGAACTTTCGACTGCTTCTCGGCCTCACGTTTCGCACGCTCCGTATCATTGGTTTCGGTGAGCACTCGTTGATAGACGCGCTCGTAGTGGAGCGGACAACTGGCGATAATGCGATTTTCGAAACGCGGAACGAGCTGACCAAAAAGCAGTCCGCCGCGGAAGCGGTTCGGTAGCTTGATCGTCCGGCATGGAACCGCGTCCCATTTTTCCATCAGCGCAGTGACGAGGGCGTCGTCGAGGCCATTGAGCCGGCCGCGATGAGCGATCAATATCGCGCGCACTTCATGTTCGATGTCCTCCCGCGGGAATGCGGCGTTCTGGCCCTTGGGTCGGTCTTTCCCTGGCAGGGCGCACGAAGTTTTGGTCCCGAGCGGATCGAGCCCGGAAATGTCGCACCAAACTTCGGCCATCGAGCCCTTGCGCTCATGCTTCGTGACGAAGTTGGCAAGGAGTCCGCGCGCGCGTTCGACTTTCTCTGTGTCTTCCTTCGCCGCGGCGGCATCCGCTTCGTGCCGGCTCCAGGCCTTGTTGCCGTCGTAGCCCCGATTGTGCGCATACCAGCGGAGAACACTCCACAACTCTTGCCACTGGAGAAGCGGACCGTTGCGAAGAACTCGCGCGGCGAGGAGCCACGGCCAGGCGCAAACGTTTTCGTCTAGTTGTGCTCCGCTCAATACCCCGAGGTGGGCAAGGAGCCGTTTGATGCGCGCGATTCTTTGGCGCGTCGCGCGGATATGGCGCCGCTGGCGGCGGAATTGCCTGCGTTGCGAGGCAAGGCAATCGTCGGCCGGAAAAATGACGGCGCCGCAACCGAGCAACGAAGGTTCGGCTTTTTCCGGAGTTTGCAGCACGGCCCAGCCAATCGAGCTGTGGCCCACATCGAAGGCCAATTGAAGATCCTGGGGTGTACTCATGTTTTCCTCCTTGCCTGCCTAGCAACAAAGCCCCAAAATCTGTCTTGGATTCAAGACAAAGTTAGATAGCGCAGACCGTTTCCCTGTCCGCCAGGCGGACACACCGGTTCAAAAGCGTTCTCTTTAAATCGAGCGGAGCCGCAAGGCTTCGCTCGATTATTTTTTGGCGATCGAGGGGCGCTCGCACCTGCGAGTTGTCGGCATTCACAGGCCTGAACGGTCACGCTCGACGCACCGCCGAGCGGCATTCTCAACCGCGTCGCGCCGGAAAATATCTGCGGTCTTCGCGTGTTTTTGGTCTTGCTTCGTGTGCGCGACGGCCAAAAACTGCCGGCCCTTTTTGAGAAAAAAATGAGGAGCACGTCGCGAATTCAGTGGCATCTATCGGGCGCTTGTGAAATTTTTCACAAAGTCGCTTGCATTGCTTTCCATCAAATCACAAACTGCCTGCCCACACGTTTTCTGCCCCATGCAAAACGCTGATTCACGAAACTTCCGCCGCATCGAATTCCTCTAAGCATGGCGAACATCTTCCCGCGCGGCAGTAATCTCCTGCCCATCAAGTTCGTCATCATCCTGTTCGTTCTCGGCAATGCCGCTTCGGTCGGCGTGTGGTATTACTTTACGCCGAAATACACCCGCGTCGGCTATCAGCCGGCACAGCCCGTGCCCTTTCCGCATGATGTCCATGTGAGCCAGCTCGGCATGGACTGCCGCTACTGCCACAGCTTCGTCGAAGTCGCCGCGCACTCGAACATCCCGACCACCCAGGTCTGCATGAACTGCCACTCGCAGATTCAGCGCGACAATCCCAAGCTGGCGCCGATCCGCGAGTCGTGGGCCACCGGTCAGCCGATGCAATGGGTGCAAATCCACAAGACTTCCGATTTCGTCTTCTTCAACCACTCGGCGCACGTGAATCGCGGGGTCAGTTGTGTGAGCTGCCACGACAAGGTGAATGAGATGGCCGTCGTCTACCACGCCAAGCCGCACTCGATGGATTGGTGCCTGGATTGCCACCGCGCTCCGGAGAGCGCGCTGCGTCCCTTGAACCAGATCACGAACTTGAACTGGGAGCCCGCCCAGGAAGATCCGCAAGCTTTCGTGGCCGCTTACGGCAAACCCGCGGGCACCGAAGGCCGCGATTTCACCAAGCCCAAAGAACGCCTGACGCAGGAGGAGATCGGCTCCGTGCTGCGGGACAAGTGGCATATCAACCCACCGGACAAAAACTGCGCCGGCTGTCATCGATGAAACGAATTTTTGAGCACCCCTCCGCGCCGTTGACCGGCAAGAAGTACTGGCGTTCCCTCGGCCAATTGTCCGATACGCCGGAATTCCGTGGCTGGCTGGAACGCGAATTCCCGCAAGGCGCCGCGGAAATGCAGGGTGGCGACCTTTCCCGCCGCAACTTCCTGAAATTGATGGGCGCTTCGACGGCGCTGGCCGGGCTGGGGCTGAGCGCCTGCCGCCGACCGGAGATGCACCTCGTGCCGTTCACCCGCGGCGTCGAATGGTCGATCCCTGGAAAATCGCTTTTCTTCACCACCGCGCGTCCGACGCGCCGCGGTTATTCGCCGCTGGTGGCCACGACGCACGATGGCCGCCCGACGAAGATCGAGGGCAATCCGCTGCACCCGGTGGCCAAGGGCGCGACGGACGTTTTTGCCCAGTCGTCGATTCTCGATCTGTACGATCCGGATCGCGCGAAGAAGATCACCACGGCCGGCCTGGCGACCGACGAAGCGGGCTTCGAGAAGACCCTGGACAATATCGTGAAGAGCGCCGAGGACGGCTCCGGGCTGGCGTTTCTCCTCGAGGAAGACAATTCGCCGACCCGCCAGCGGCTGATCGGATTGATCGACAAGAAATTTCCGAAGGCGACCTGGGCGGTTTACGAGCCGCTCGGTCCGGTAACGGACGAGACGGCTTTCGGCAAAGGTGTGGAAGCGATTCCGCAGTTTGACCAGGCGGACATCATTCTCTCGCTGGATTGCGATTTCCTCGGAGCGGAATCCGAAGTTGGCAGCACCCGCGCTTTCTCCTCGCGACGCAAAGTGACTGGTCCGGATTCGAAGATGAACCGGCTCTACGTCGTCGAGAATCGCTACACCATCACCGGCGGCATTTCGGACCATCGCCTGCGGTTGCCGGCCAGCCAGATTGGGGCGTTCGCGCTGGCACTGGCGGGGCAGATCGCAAATTCCACGAAGAACGCGGCCCTGGCCGACGTGGTGAAGACGATCAATTCGCCGGCGATCAAGTTCGATACCGACTGGATCAAGTACTGCGCCGAGGATCTCGTCGCCGCGAAGGGCAATTGCCTCGTGCTTGCCGGCTCGCGTCAGCCCGCCGCGGTCCAGGCCCTGGTCATGGCGATCAATTCGGCGCTGGGCGCAATCGGAAAAACCATCGTCGGCCGCAAGGTGACCGACAAGCCGGTGTCCAGCATCGCCGAAGTCGCCCGCGCGATCACCGACAAGACGGTCAAAACGCTTTTCATCGTCGGCGGCAATCCGGTCTACAATGCGCCCGCCGACCTCGACTGGGCCACGCTGCAGAAGTCGGTGCCCACGGTCGTTCGCCTCGGTTTTTGGGAGGACGAAACTTCCAAGCTCGCGACGTGGAATGTGCCGCTCACGCACTATCTTGAATCCTGGGGCGACGGCCGCGCGTCGGACGGCAGCTATGTCTCGGTGCAGCCGATGATCCTCCCGCTCTACGGCGCATGGAGCGAACTCGACTTGCTGGCGAAAATCGCCGGCCTCCCGAAACCGCAAGGTCCGGAATTGATTCAGGACACCTTCAAGGAGATCGTCAAACCCGGCGATTTCGTGACGTCGTGGGCGAAATTCCTGCATGACGGCTTCGTCGAAAACAGCGCGGCCAAGCTGGTGCCGCTGACCTTCAACGGCAGCGCCTCGCAGGAGTTCATCAAGGAGCGTTTCAGCACCCCCGCCACCAGCGAGGACGTCTACGAAGTCGTCTTCACCCAGTGCCCGAAGGTGGATGATGGCCGTTTCAACAATAACGGCTGGATGCAGGAAATTCCCGACCCGATCACCAAACTGACGTGGGATAACGCCGCGCAAATCAGCCCGGCGACCGCGCGCAAATTGCAGGTCCCGACGCTGATCGGTTCGCGTGCGGCGGAAGACGGCGACATCATCGAGATTCAGCTCGAGAAACGTTCGCTCAAGATTCCGGTGATTATCGCCCCCGGCCATGCCGAGGGATCGGTGTCCATTCCGCTCGGCTACGGCCGCACCGAAGTGGGCCGCGTCGGTTCCGGTACCGGCTTCAACGCCTACCCGCTGCGGACGAGCGCCGAGCCTTATTTTGCCGTCGGCGCCAAACTGCAGGTCACGGGTGAGAAATTCGAACTGGGGCTGACCCAGGAACATTTTGCGCTCGAAGGCCGCGGCGGAGATTTCACCCGCGAGGCGACCGTCAGCGAGTACAAGGTCCAGCCCGATTTTGCGAAGACCATGGGTATGGATGCCCACATCCAGCCGAACATTTCGCTCTACGGGCATCCGCCGCTCGACAAGCCGAACGATCCCGAGGCGCCGAATCACGGTTGGGACCCGCACGGCTGGGGCATGGTCGTCGACCTCAATTCCTGCACCGGTTGCTCCGCGTGCATGGTCGCCTGCCAGGCGGAGAATAATATCCCGATCGTCGGCAAGCATCAGGTGATGAACGGCCGCGAGATGCACTGGATCCGCACGGACCGTTATTTCGCCAGCGTCGACGACAACGATCCGGATCCCGAGATGGTTTCGCAGCCGATGATGTGCCAGCACTGCGAGAATGCGCCGTGCGAAACCGTCTGCCCGGTCAATGCCACCGTGCACAGTGAGGAAGGCCTGAACGTGATGGTCTACAATCGCTGCATCGGCACCCGCTATTGCGCGAACAACTGCCCGTTCAAGGTGCGCCGCTTCAACTTCTTCGATTACAACCAGCGCGACGTCATGGGCGGCAAGGCCGACAAGAACGGCCATTTCGGGGTTTTCTCCGGTGTGTATGAATGGAACCTCCTTTCGTCGAAAGGCACGGAGGACACCATTAAGATGCAGAAGAACCCGAACGTCACCGTCCGCATGCGTGGCGTTATGGAGAAGTGCACTTTCTGCGTGCAGCGCATCCAGGAAGCGAAGATCGCCGCCAAGGTCGCCGCCCGCGATTCCGGCAATTACCGCATCCCGGCCGATTCCTTCACCTCGGCTTGTGCGCAGGTATGCCCGACGGGCGCGATCACCTTCGGCGACATCAACAATCCCGACAGCAGCGTGGCGAAGCTCAAGGCCAGCGAACGCGGCTATCGGCTCCTCGAATATCTCAATATCTCGACCCGCGTGTCGTACCTCGCGCGTATCCGCAACCCCAACCCGAAAATGCCAGGTGCGGAGAAAATCGGCGCGGCCATGAAATCTCACCCCGGTGGCGAAAAGCATGAAGCCGCCGAGTCCAAAGAAAACCCAGCGTAATGCCCGAAGCCGTCGTTACCCTCGAAACGCCCCAGGAAGTCCAGCGCGTGCCGCTGGTCACCAATGAGCGCAGCCTGAGTTGGATCTCCGATAAGGTTTCGGTGATCGTTGAAGCGCCCACGCCGCTCTGGTGGTGGCTGCTCTTCATTCCCACTTCCTTGATGGCCCTCATCGGGCTCGCCTGCATCGGTTACCAGATCTCGAATGGGGTCGGTGTCTGGGGCGAGAACAAGACCGTCGGTTGGGCGTGGGACATCACCAACTTCGTGTTCTGGATCGGTATCGGCCACGCCGGGACGCTCATCTCCGCGATCTTGTTCCTCAGCCGCCAGAAATGGCGCACCTCGATCAACCGCGCCGCCGAGGCGATGACGCTCTTCGCGGTGATTTGTGCGGCCATTTTCCCCGGCATCCACGTCGGCCGCGTGTGGATGGCCTGGTATCTTGCGCCTGTCCCGAATTCCTATGGCATCTGGCCGAATTTCCGTTCGCCGCTGCTCTGGGACGTGTTCGCGGTGTCGACCTACTTCACCGTCTCCGTGCTCTTCTGGTACACGGGCCTGGTGCCCGATCTGGCGATGCTGCGCGATCGCGCCAAATCGCGCGTGAAGAAGTTCATCTACGGCGTTTTCGCGCTCGGCTGGCGCGGTTCGAATCGCCAGTGGCGCCACTACGAGATGGCCTATCTGCTCCTCGCCGGCCTTTCCACGCCGCTGGTGCTCTCGGTGCACTCGGTCGTGTCCTTCGACTTCGCCACGTCCATCCTTCCCGGCTGGCACACCACGATCTTCCCGCCCTACTTCGTCGCCGGCGCGATTTTCGGGGGCTTCGCCATGGTGCTCACCATCATGCTCCCGGCGCGTCTGCTCTATCCGCAGCTCGATGACATGGTCACGCGCCAGCACGTGGACAAGATGACCAAGATCATCCTGCTGACTGGCTCGATCGTCGGCTACGCCTACCTCATGGAATTGTTCACCGCCTACTACGGGCAGAACAAATTCGAGATGTTCACCTTCTTCCATCAGCGGGCCTCACTCGGGTTCAACAAAGGAGGATTCTACAACTGGGCCTACTACTGTATGATGACCTGCAACGTCATTGCCCCGCAGGTCTTCTGGAGCAAGTGGGCGCGGCACAATTACATCGTCGTCTTCATCATCTGCATGTTCGTCAATGTGGGCATGTGGTTCGAGCGCTTCGTCATCATCGCCACCTCTTTGGCGCAGGATTTCCTCCCGAGTTCCTGGCGGCACTATCATCCCTCCTGGGTGGAAATCTGGACCTTCGTTGGAACGTTCGGAATTTTTCTTTCGTTGTTTCTGCTCTTCATGCGCTTCCTGCCAATGATCTGCGCCTTCGAATTGAAGGCCGTGACCCCGGCGGCCGACCCGCATCGTCACTCGCCTTCCGACCACGGAGCCGATGACCACGCGGCCGAAGCGCACGTGACTCATTCGGAATCCGCCGCGGCCCTGCCGGCGGAAACCGCGACGGCGACGGCTGAGACCGAGGAGGAAGAAGAAGAAGACGAGGACGAGGAAACCGGCGACGCCGGGAAGGAGCCGAAAGCCAAGCGCCCGGCAAAGCCCAAATCCACGAAAACAAAGCCCAAAAAGAAAGGACGTAATTGATATGGCCGAATATCGCAAAGTTTACGGCTTGGGCGCGGAATTCGAGAGCGCTGCGGCGCTGATGAAAGCCGCCGAAAAAATTCGCGACTCCGGCTTTAGCAAATGGGACGTGCATTCTCCCTTCCCCATCCACGGCATGGACAAAGCCATGGGGCTGGGCAAATCCTGGCTGAGCGCGCCGGTGCTCATCGGGGGCGCGACGGGCACACTCACCGCGGTACTGCTCACCTGCATCCCGTCGTTCGGCCTTTATCCGCTCATCGTGCACGGCAAGCCGTACGATTGGCGGACGATTCCCGCGTTCGTGCCCATCTTTTTTGAACTCACGGTTCTGTGTTCGGCGTTCACCATCGTCTTCAGCCTCATGATCATGAACCAACTGCCGAAGTGGTACCACCCGGTCTTCAACTGGGAACGGTTTACGCGCGTCTCGGATGACGGGTTCTTTTTGGTCATCGAGGCCCGCGATCCGAAGTTTTCCGAGACCAAGACCCGCGCCCTTCTCGAGGAAATCGGCGGCCAGCACGTAACGCTCATCCACGACTGATCATGCTCCGCCTTTCCCTCATCGCTTTCATTCTCGCCGGCATTTCCATTGCCGTTCTCGCGGGTTTCCGCGGGGAACACAATCCATTGCCGCCGATCGAAATCTTTCCGGATATGAAGCGCCAGCCGCGCTACGATCCGCAGCACGAGAGTTCCTTCTTTGCCGACGGCAGCGCCGCGCGTCAGCCTGTGGTGGGGACGATTCCGCTCGGCTACACGCTGCCCGGTTCATTTCTCCAGGCCGGTGCGAAGAATGGCACCCTTCAGCCCACCGGATTCACCAACCAACCCGACTATTTTAACACCGGGAAGTTCGGCGACGTTTACGGGGACGGTTTCCCGCTCGACGTGACTGAAACGCTGATCAAGCGCGGCCAGGAGCGCTACAACATCAATTGCGCTGTCTGCCACGGTAAAGTTGGTCTGGCCAATGGCGTCACCACCCAATTTGGCCTCGCCGCGGTGGTCAATCTCCAGGACGACCGCATTCGCACGATGCCCGACGGCCAGATTTTCTCCACCATCACCAACGGAAAAACGACGATGGGCGCCTACGGTCCGAACATCGCCGTCGAAGATCGCTGGGCGATCGTCGCCTATATCCGCGCGCTGCAAAAGAGCCAGAGCATGAAGCTCGCGGACCTGCCCGAGGCGAAGCAGAAAGAACTTCAATCCAAGCCATGAGCGACCACTCTCACGAAATCGCGACGCCCGCCGTCGAGAAATTCGACCCGAAACACGCGGGCGGACTGCCGAAACTCTTCCTCACCGTGGGGGTCATCGGAATCGCCGTCAGCCTGCTTGGGTTGATCGTGCCGGGTTGGCGTGAGCAGTTTGCTTTCTCCTGGCTCTTCGCCGCGTTTTATTTCTTCACGCTCTGTGTCGGAGCCCTGTTTTGGACCTGCCTCCATCATGCGACGGATGCGGAATGGTCGGTGGTCGTTCGGCGGCAGATGGAGAACATCGCCAAGTTACTGCCGGTTTCGGTGCTGCTCTTCCTGCCGATCCTGCTCTTCTGCGCGCCGATCCTCTGGAAGTGGTGGAATCTGGAACTCGGTGTGGATCCGGTCCTCGACGGGAAACGCGGATACCTCAACCACGTCTTTTTCTGGGTCCGCGCGATCTTCTATTTTCTCTTGATGTGGGGAATATCCCACGCGTTGTGGAAGCGTTCGACCAGCCAGGATATTGATGGCGCGGCCAGCCATACGATCACCATGCGCAAGCTCGGGATCGGGGGCATTCCGGCTTTGGCGATCTGCATTACCTTTGCCGGCGTGGATTGGTTGATGGCGCTCGATTACCACTGGTTCTCGACGATGTGGGGCGTCTATCTTTTCGCCGGTGCCGCGGGCAGTTCGATGTCGTTGATCGTGCTGATCGTCAGCGCCTTGAAGAAACAGGGCTACCTCAAGGTCGTGAACGATGAGCACTACCACATCATGGGCAAGTTCATGTTGGCCTTCGTCATTTTCTGGGCCTACATCGGCTTCGCGCAGTACATGCTCATTTGGTACGCGAACATCCCGGAAGAGACGATCTACTTTCGCCTGCGCAATACGGAATCCTGGTGGTACTTCAGCAGCTTCCTGGTGTGGTTCCGGTTCGTCGTCCCCTTTGCGTTTCTTCTTTTCCAAGTCACCAAGAAGACCCGGCTGATCAACTTTCTGGCGGTTTGGGCGCTGCTGATGCAAATGCTCGACATCTATGTCATCGTCCTGCCCGCGCTGCACCGGACGGGTTTTAATCCGAGCATTTTCGATTTGTCCGCGATTGCCGGCATCGGTGGTCTTCTCGGTTGGCTGTTCTTCCGGAATCTGGGCAGCACGCCGGTTTTCCCGACCCGCGATCCGCGACTCCTCTTGTCGCTGAAACTGACCAATTGATATGGCGTCCGAATCTTCCAATCGCACCACCAACGGTATCCTGGAATATCTGGGCCTGAATGCCGCGCTCGGCGTGTTGCTCGTGGTCGCCATCGCCGCGCTGGCCTTCGCCGGGACCGGCGGCCAGACGCTCGAACAGCGCCGGGCCGAGAATCGCATTGCCGTGCGCACGCGCCTCGAAAAAGAAGCGCAGGATAAATTGAATTCCGATGGCTGGGTCGACAAAGCCAAGGGCTTGGTCCACGTGTCCATCGCCGACGCGATTCCGTTGGCCGCGGTGGAATTGCGCAGCAAGAAGCCCGCACCGTCGCAGATCAAGGTGGAAGCCCCGCTTCTGCCGGTCGTGATGCCGCCGGATTCGAAGGAACCGGCGCCGCCTCTGCTGCCGTCCGCTCCGCAGGGCGCGAACACCATTCGATTTGTCCAGCCCGAAGCGCCCGGCGCGCCCGTACCGGCGGCCACACCCGCGCCTGCGGCGACTCCCGCTCCGGCTCCTGCACCCGTAGCGAAACCGGCCACTCCTCCGGCACCTGCACCGGCTCCAACCGCTCCGATCCCGGAATCCAAACCGGCTGCTCCTCCGGCTCCGGCTCCTGCGCCCACCGCTCCGCCACCTGCCGCTGCACCCGCACCCGCGCCTGCCCCGACGACAGCTCCAGCTCCAGTTCCCGCACCGGAAGCACCAGCCCGGCCACCCCTCATCAATCCGACTGAAAATCCCGCGCCCACGAAATGACCGCTGTCGCTACTGCTCCCACTTCGACTGTTCCGGCCCCGGCCGCTGATACCAGCTATCCGGCGGCGGAGCGTGCCGCCGTCGACGATTCCGCACGCTGGCCGGTGTTGTTCTTTTTCGGCAACGGGCTGCTCTGGCTCATGCTCGCCACCGTGATGGGTCTCATCACTTCGATCCAACTCGCGTTTCCCACGTTCCTCGCGGACATCCCTTTCTTGACCTACGGTCGCCTCTGGCCCGCGTTCACGAATACGCTCAGCTTCGGCTGGGGCAGCCTCGCGGGTCTCGGGGTCACGATTTGGCTGCTGGCGCGGTTGGGCCGTGTGCGCGTCAAGTTTCCCGGCGTGTTGGTCACCGGTGCGGTCTTCTGGCAAGTCGGCCTGACCTACGGCATCATCAGCATTCTCGCGGGGAAGACCACCGGCCTCGAAGGTTTGGAAATTCCCACGGGCTCGGCGATCCTGATGCTCGTCGGTTACATGCTCATCGGCTTCTGGGCGCTGCTCCTTTTCAGTTTCCGCTCGCAGAGTGCGCCCTTCATTTCCGTGTGGTATCTCGTCGCGGCGCTCCTGTGGTTCCCGTGGAGCTTCGCGGTGGCTCACGCGGCGCACGTGCTGCCGAATGTCAGCGGTGTGGTGCAGGGGGTGGTGGCCGCCTGGGCTTCGCAGAATTTCCTGTCCGTGTGGTTGACCGGGATCGGTCTCGCGGCGGCCTATTACCTCATTCCGAAAGTCATCAACCGCCCGGTGGCCAGCTACAACCTGGCCACTATCGGTTTCTGGTCGTTCATCGTCTTTACAGGGCTCACCGGCGCGGTGCGTTTGAGTGGTGGTCCGATTCCGGCCTGGCTGGTCACGCTGAGCATCGCCGCGAATATCATGCTGCTCGTGCAGATCGTGACCGTGACCACCAATCTGGTGATGACCATGCGCGGCCAATACCACATGGTCTATCACAGCCCGACCATCCGGTTCACTTTCTTCGGCGCGATCGCCTTCACCATCGGCAGCTCGCTCGGGCTGTTGTCCTCGTTGCGTTCCGTCGATCGCATCGTCCACTTCACGCAGTTCCAGAACGCCGAGACGCAACTGGTCATCTATTCGTTCTTCAGCATGGTCCTCTTCGGGGCGATCTACTACATCCTCCCGCGCATGGTGGGGTGCGAGTGGTTGTCCTCGACGATGATCACCATGCATTTCTGGGGCGCCGCTTACGGTGGTGGCTTGCTCGTGGTGGTGTTGCTGCTCAGCGGCCTCTCCACCGGCTATGCTCTCTCCGATCCGGGAGTGACGGTTCGGCAGATCATCGAATCGAATTCGGTCTGGCTGGCGGGCGCCATTCTTGGGTGGGTGCTCATCGCGATAGGCCATTTGGTCTTTGGTCTGCACTTCCTGCTCATGCTCCTGCGCATCGGCCAACCGGGCGGTGAACCGACTCTGTTCACGCCCATCGGAGAGGAGGCCAAACACTAATGAACCGTTCCCTATTTTTGCTCGCCGGAATCATCGGCTCGTTTGCGCTTTCCACGTTCCTGCTCGTACTCGTGCCGCAAATGCAACTCGGCGGAATGCAGCCGCAATACACCGACGACGAAGGCAAGATCACGGACATCTATCCGATCGAGAATCGCGGCATCGCCGCCTCGGGTCGCGCCGTTTACATCTCGGAAGGTTGCGTCTACTGCCACTCCCAGCAGGTTCGCGACGTGCAAAACGGCGCGGATCTGGATCGCGGCTGGGGCGTGCGGCGCACGGTGGCGCGCGATTACCTTTTCGACTCGCCGCCCTTGCTCGGCAGTTCGCGCATCGGCCCGGATTTGGCGAATGTCGGTTCGGCCAAGTGGCGCAACGAACCCACGGATGAAGATCCGCAATACAAGCCGGCCAAGCGCGACGCCGCGTGGCATCTTTTGCACCTCTACGACCCGCGCACCATCGTCAAGGAATCCAACATGCCGTCGTATCGCTACCTTTTCGAGGAGCGCCCGATCTCGGGTCAGCGCTCGGTCGATGCCTTGAACGTGCCGACCAAGGACGGATGGGAAGTCGTGCCAAAACCGGAAGCCCGGGAACTCGTCGGCTACCTGTTGTCCCTCGACCGGAGCCACCCCTTGAAAGAAGCCAAAACCGCCACACCGGAGGTCGCTGCCAAGTGAGCCAATTCAACGAAAGTCCCGAACGGATCGATTACCAGGAAACACCGGACGTCACCGAGGTCCATGCCGCGGTGCAACGCGAAAAGGCCGAGCCTTCGACGGACGTGACGCCCATCCCGCTTTGGCTCACCGGCGTCTGCCTCGTGGCCATCGTCTGGGCCGCCGCCTATTTCGGTATTTTCAATGGCGGGCTCAGCGGCAACGTCTACAACGAATACGACAGCTCCCCGGCGGTCCTTTTCCCGATGCCGCAGAAGGCGGGTGCGACCTCCGAAGCTCCGGTCGCGCAGAAGACGCTCGCCGAGCAGGGCAAGGACATTTACAGCCAGACCTGTGTCGCCTGTCACCAGTTGACCGGTCAGGGCGTGCCCGGGCAGTTCCCGCCGCTCGCGAAATCGGAAATCGTCAACGGCAGCGAGAAGCGCCTGATCGCGATCATTCTCAAGGGCCTCCAGGGGCCGGTGACCGTCGCAGGCAAGCAGTTCCCCGGCACGACCCCGATGCCGCCGTGGGAAACGCAATTGTCGCCCAGGAAGATCGCGGCCGTGGCCAGCTTCGTTCGTCAGGAGTGGGGGAATAGCGCGCCCGAGATTTCCGAAGCCAAAGTGGCGGCGGCGAAGAAAGAATTTGCCAGTCAGGCCACTGCCTGGACCGAGGCCCAGATCCTCCAGATTCCAGCGGACGCCACGCTGCCCGACGAAGGAGCTAAGGCGAGCCCGAACGCAGCACCTGCCGCGGCTCCGGGTGCTCCCGCCGCTACCGCTCCGGCTCCGTCCGCTGCGTCAACTGCACCCGCGGCTCCCGGGGCTCCGGCTACAGCCGCCGCCGCGGCGCCCGCTCCGGCTGGAGGCGCCTTCGATCTCAAAGCGTCAATCCAGCGTGGCCAACCGATCTACATGCAGACGTGCATCACCTGCCATCAACCGACCGGCTTGGGAGTACCCGGAGCATTCCCACCCCTCGCGGGAACCGAGTTCACCACCGGCGACGTGCGGCGGATGGCGGCGATGGTTCTCAAGGGCGTGAACCCGCCGCTCAAGGTCAAGGAAATGCTCTACGCGGTGCCGATGCCGCCACCGGCTTTGACCTTCCCCATTCTCAACGACGACAGCAAAGTCGCCGATGTCATCAACTACGTCCGCAATTCCTTCGGCAACAAGGATGACAAAGGCGTGACACCCGAGGAGGTCAGTGCAATCCGTAAGGAATTCGCCGGTCACGCTGCCCCGTGGACGGAAGCCGAGTTGAAGAATTTCCCAGCCGCTGCAAAGTAAATTTCCCATTTAGATCATGAAAACCATTTTCGCCGCCATCGCCGGTCTTGCCCTTCTCGCTCCGGTTGCCAAATCGGACGACGCCTTCGACCTCACCGCCTCGATCGAGCGTGGCAAGGGCATCTATATGCAGACTTGCATCGCCTGCCACCAAGTGACTGGTCAGGGCGTGCCCGGAGCCTTCCCGCCGCTCGCGGGAACCGAGTACACGCAAGGGCCGGCCCGCCGGATGATCGCGATGACTCTCAAGGGCGTGAACCCGCCCCTCAAGGTCAAGGAAATGACTTACGCGGTCCCGATGCCGCCGCTTCCGATTCAATTCCCCCTCCTCGCCGACGACAACAAACTGGCCGACGTCATCAATTTCGTTCGCAATTCCTTCGGCAATAAGGACGAGAAGGGTGTCACGCCGGCGATGATTGCCGAGGTACGCAAGGAATTTGCCGGCCGCCCGACGCCGTGGACCGAACCCGAACTGCAAAAATTTCCCGAGGAAAAGAAGTAACCACGCTACGCTGAACCCTCTATGGCCACCGACGCAATCACACACGATCACGGTCACGGTCATGACCACGACCACGACCACGGTCACGACGACCACCACGAACTGGGTTGGTGGCGGAAGTATGTTTTTTCCACGGACCACAAGACCATCGGCATTCAGTATGGCCTGACCGGTCTCGTCTTTCTGTTCTTCGGCTTCATGCTCATGCTTGTCATGCGCTGGCAGTTGGCGCATCCGGGGATGCCGGTGCCGGTGATCGGCGGTTTGCTCCAGGCAATCTTCGGTGACAGCGCTTTCACCGCCGATCCGCAGACGGGCGCCAAAGGCGTGCTCACGGCCTCGGGCTATAACTCCTTCGGCGCCATGCACGGCACCATCATGGTGTTCTTCGGCATCGTGCCCATCGCTTTCGCGGCATTCGGCAATTTCGTCGTGCCGCTCCAGATCGGTGCGCCGGATATGACCTTCCCGCGCATCAACATGGCCAGCTACTGGTTCTTCTTCATCAGTTGCGTGTTCATGGTCGTCAGCTTTTTCGTCCCCGGTGGCGCCGCCAAGTCGGGCTGGACCTCCTATCCGCCTTTGTCAGGAATTGCCGACTCGGGCCCCGAATTCCATTCGTTCATGAATGGGCAGACGCTGTGGCTCGTCGGGATGATTTTCAATATCACCGCGTCACTCCTCGGCTCGGTGAATTTCATCGCGACCATCATCCAGCTCCGCGCTCCGGGGATGACCTGGATGCGGTTACCGTTCTTCGTGTGGGCGCAGTTTGTCACCGCGTTTCTTCTCCTGCTGGCCTTCCCGCCGCTCGAAGCCGCCGGCGTCATGCAGACGATGGATCGCGCTTTCGGCACGAGCTTTTTCATGCCCACCGGCCTCATCGTGAATGGGCAGATCGCCAGTTGGTCCGGCGGTGGCAGCCCGATTCTATGGCAGCACTTGTTTTGGTTCCTGGCGCACCCCGAAGTGTACGTGCTGATCCTTCCCGGCATCGGCATGGTCGCGGAAGTCATTGCCTGTAACACCCGCAAGCCGCTCTACGGCTACAAGGCCATGGTCGGCGCGATTTTCGTGCTCGGCTTTCTCTCGTTCGTCGTGTGGGCCCACCACATGTATATGACCGGCATGGGGGCGAAAGTGTCCGGCTTCTTCCAGACGACCACGATCATGATTTCCGTGCCGTCGGTCATTCTCGTCACGGCGCTCATGCTCTCGCTCTGGGGCGGTTCGATCCGTTTCACGCCGCCGATGCTCTTCGCCGCGACGTTCCTGCCGATGTTCGGCATCGGCGGTCTCACCGGAATTCCGCTGGCGTTCAACGCCGTCGATCTCTACTTGCACGATACCTATTACATCATTGGCCACTTCCACTATGTAGTCGCTCCCGGCACGATCTTCGCGATTTTCGCCGGGATCTATCATTGGTATCCGAAAGCCACCGGCCGCATGTTGAATACCGCGCTGGCGCACCTGCACTTCTGGCCGTCGCTGATCTTCATCAATGGTATCTTCACGCCGATGTTCTTCCAAGGCATGGCGGGCGTTCATCGCCGTTGGTACGATGGTGGGGCGACCTACGGCCCGATCATCACGCCGGTCATCCACTGGAACAATTTCATGTCGGTCTCGGCGTTCCTCCTCGGTCTGGCCCAACTGCCTTTCATCTTCAATTTCTTCTGGAGCATGTTGAACGGCAGGAAAGTGCCCAGCGACAATCCGTGGCATGCCACGACGGTCGAATGGGACACGCCGACGCCTCCCGGCCACGGCAATTTCACCAAGCCGATCACCGTCTATCGCGGGCCCTACGAATACAGCGTGCCCGGTGCGGACAAGGATTACACGCCGCAGAGCGAACCGCCGAAGACAGAAAGGCCGGTTCACGCTCCCGAGATTCTCGGTGTCACTCCCGCTCCTGCTCACTAAGCGTCACTCATGCAAATTCCTCACGAAGTTACCGCCCGTCCCGATACGGGCCTGTATAACGCGAAGCTGGGCATCTGGCTGTTCCTCGCGTCGGAAGTCATGCTCTTCGGCGGCCTTTTCTCCGCCTATGTCTTTCTGCGCGTCGGTTCGGACGACGGCTACTGGCCGCACGGTTTGCTCAACGTGCCGATCGGCACCTTCAACACCGCGGTTCTGATTGCCTCGTCAGTCACCGTCGTGATGGCTTGGGCTTCGCTGAAAATGCGCCAGTGGAACAAATACAAGCTCTACATGGGCTTGACGATTTTGGCCGGCGTCCTGTTCCTTTTCATCAAGCTCTATGTTGAATGGCCGGCGAAGTTCGTGCACTTCGGAGCGTTCATTAAGAAAGACAAATGGACGGAGTACGAGCAGTATTTAGGTAACAAGCATTTGGCCGACGATGGCCGTCCGCCGCGTGCGGAGATCACGGGTCACCTCGAAGCGGTCGAAATTGCCGCCACCGAGGACGCGGTCAAGGCCTTTGCCGAAGACCATCAGTTGGAAGTGAAACCGTCGGAGGGGAAGGAAGGCGGCGAACATACATTGATCGTCGAGGCGAAGGAGGAAAAAGAAGGCGTGGGGCCATTTACCGCTGAGAAACTCATTAAGCTCCCTGGAGTGAAGCCTCTCGCCTTCGAGGTGAAACTCGATGAGGTCAACGCTGACCCGAATGATCCGAAGAACGATCGCCCAACTTTCTGGCAGCGTCCGCTCAGTGAGAAGGTCGGGAGAATTAAGTTTGAAGATATTAGCTCCTGGAGCGCCTTCGCGCCCAAGCATAGCTCGTATTTCGCCGTTTACTTTACGATCACGGGCCTTCATGGCGCTCACGTGCTCGCCGGGGTGATTGTCTTCTGCTATTTCTTCTTCTTCGGGGAAAAGCTCTACCGCAAGAATCCGGAACACATGGCCAACCGCGTAGAGGTCGGCGGCTTGTTCTGGCACTTCGTCGACCTCGTTTGGATCTTCGTTTTCCCGATCTTCTATCTCCTCTAATCCATGAGTGACACCCACACACCCGCCACGTCAGCACCGGTCGCCGAAGCGCACGGCGATGGACATTCGCACGACGACATCGCCAGACACGTCAAAGGTTACATGATCGTTGGCGGGGCGCTGTTATTCTGTACCGTCCTGACGGTGGCCCTTTCCTATGTGGACTTCGACAAGATGATCGGAGGTCACAATTGGAATTTCATCATCGCCATGATCCTGGCGACGTTCAAAGCGGGGTTGGTGGCAGCCATCTTCATGCACTTGAAGCAGGAGAAGCTGACCATCTGGCAGTTCCTGCTTGTCGCCGCGTTCTTTTGCACCGGGTTGTTCCTGCTCACCTTGCTTCACTGGGTGGATCCGATCTTCGGCACCAGCCGTTCTACGCACTTCTAATCAATGTCGCTCCGCGGCTTTCACATCCTGTTTATCTTTCTGGCCATCTTGATGTCCGTGGGATGCGCGTTGTGGGCCTTTGCCAATGGAGTAGCGCCCCTCTTCGGAAGCGGTTGCGCCATCGCCGCCGTGGCGCTCGTGATTTACGGAATCTATTTTCTCAAGAAAACGAAGAAACTGATCCTATGAAACCATTTTCGCTGCCGCGCCTGCTGGCCGCTGTGGTCGGCGTCATCCTCGTTTCTCTCCCCGCGTCGGCCGGTGCCTGCTCCATCTGCATGGGCGACGTGAACAGCCGGACAGCGCCCGCGACGAATGATGCGATCTTCTTGATGCTCGGGATCATCGGTTTGATGTTTTCCGCGCTCGGCGGTTTTGCCTTCTACCTTTTCAAGCGTTCCAAAGCTCCGCTGCCGCCGTACGCGGAAGTGGCCCAGTCGATGAATCCCCCGGAGGAGACGCCGTCATTTCCAACCAGTGCTTAGTTCTTAGTCCTTAGTGCGGGGCGACCAGTCTCGCGGGACCTATTCTTTATGTTCAGTATCAACAAATTTCTCGGAATTCTGCCCAACGCCTCGGAGCACGGCTATATGGTCGATTCCATGCTCGAGGCCTGCCATTGGTTCATGGCGCTGCTCTTCGTCGGATGGACGATCTATTTCCTCTATACCATTCACCGGTTTCATCATTCGCGGCATCCCAAGGCGGACTATCATGGCGTGCAGAGCAAAGCTTCCGCGCACCTCGAATTTTCGGTCGTCTTGATCGAAGCGGTGCTCCTTCTCGGTTTTGCGCTTCCCCTGTGGGGCAAGCGCGTGAATGGCGACCAGTTTCCGCCGTCGACTGACGCCGTCCGTGTGCACGCCGTCGCGCAGCAGTTTCTGTGGAATTTCCATTATCCTGGGCCGGATGGCGTCTTCGGCCGGCAGAGTCCCGAGTTCGTCACCGAAAACAATCCGCTGGGATTGGACCCGAACGACCCGCACGGAAAGGACGACGTCATCACCAAGAACGAGTTGCATCTGATCAACCAAAAACCGACGGTCATCGAGATCACCTCCAAGGACGTGATTCATGGTCTGGCGCTGGAACACATGCGGATAAGTCAGGATGCCATCCCTGGTTCGCGGATTCCCGCGTGGTTCCGTCCCATTCGGGCCGGCACCTACGACATCATCTGCTCGCAACTTTGCGGTTACGGTCATTCCGGCATGCGTGCGGTGATGACGGTCGAAACCCAGGCCGAGTTTGATTCCTGGTTCAAGGAACAGTCCGACCTTCAGCATCCGAAGCCCGCTGGGACTGCTCCTGCGCCTGCCGCTCCGGTCGCTCCGGCGCCGGCGGCGCCCACCGCAAAGTGAGGACAACCCATCGCCTCGCGGAATGCGGAAGGCGAGCCGAGATCACCGCGTCCAAAGGCGGTGACCACAACGATAACCTTTAAGCGTGGGCGTAGAATCTCCATCCTCCGGCAACCCTTGGCTCTCGCGGTATGCGAAGCTGGTCGTCGGCGTGGCCTTCGCGCTCATCTTTACCGGCGGCCACACCACCACCTCGGGCGCGGGGATGGCCTTCCCCGACTGGCCGCTGAGCAATGGTTCCCTGAACCCAACGGGCTGGACGCACAACTTCATGATGCTCCTTGAGCATGGCCATCGCCTCACCGCCGGGTTGGTGGCGACGTTGGTGGTGATTCTTTTTTTCTGGGTGTTGCGCCGG
>Ga0206824_10136_pt2 | contig 22667 bp, 17 predicted proteins | sample Alteio_BWOrgCont_82_FD_152874 | JGI IMG/M metagenome (GOLD analysis project Ga0206824, IMG submission 152874) | Enriched cells from forest soil in Barre Woods Harvard Forest LTER site, Petersham, Massachusetts, United States -... | ecosystem: Environmental > Terrestrial > Soil > Temperate forest >...
CGGCGGGGAAGCACCCGTGGGAATTGCACTTTTTGAGAACGACCGCAAGATGCTCGTCGCCAACTCCAACCGCTTTACTGGCGGCAGCGGTAACGCCACGCTCTTTGACGTGACCGATCGCACAAAGCCGATTCTGCTGCAGACCATCCATACAGAAGCATTTCCCCGTAACGTTACTGTTTCACCGGACGGAAAGTCCCTACTGCTGACCGTCTTTCTTGGGAATGAACTGTTGGTGCTGGCGGAAAAATAAGCCCGGCACCTGGCTTTGAAGTGAACGGTCAGGCACAGAGAAGAGTGCAAGACATCGCATATGGCGCGAAATTACAGCTTTATTGACACTCGCCGCTTTGATTTGGAAGACTATATCTGTTCATTAGGCGAAACGGGAGTTCATAATGCGAGACACGCTTCCCCACGGCACCTACAAGGTTCAGGCTTTGGACCGGGCATTTGCCGTCCTTGATCTTCTTGGTGAAAGCGACACGCCGCTCGGCCTGGCGCAGGTTGCCTCGTCGCTGCAGCTTCACAAGAGCACAGCGCACCGCTTTCTCATGGTTCTGGAGCGGCATCACATGGTGGAGCGGACCGGCAACGGCAAGTTTCGGCTCGGACTTCGTCTGTTTGACTTTGGAAACAAGGCGATTGAGCAATTTGATCTGCGTGACCGAGCACAGCCTCATCTGCGCCGTCTTGTTACGGAGACGGAGGAGACTGCGCACCTGTGCATCCTGGAGCAGGCGCATGTGATTTATATCGACAAGATTGAACCGGCGCGCTCTGTTCGTATGATTACGCGTATCGGAGCCAGCAATCCAGTGCATTGCACTTCGGTGGGTAAAGCCATTCTGGCCTTTTTGCCGGAAGAGCGCATTGCGGAGGTGATTCGCCGCACGCGCTTCGAGCGCTTGACGCATCGGACCATCGCCACTCCAGAGGCTTTGCGTACGGAGATTGAAAAGACGCGCCGCCGCGGCTATGCAGTCGATGACGAGGAGTTGGAAGAGGGGCTGCGTTGCATTGCTGTGCCAGTGCTGGACGCACAGCGCCAGCCTGTGGCTGCAGTCAGCATTTCTGGGCCATCCTTCCGTGTTACGGCACAGAAGCTTCCAGCGATTGCGAATCATCTTTTGCAGTGCGTGCGGGGTATTTCGGCGGACATGGGCTTCATTGCAGGCAGCCGTTCGAGCCGTACGACGTCGTGGTCGGCTTGACCGGATTGCAGCGCGTCGAGGGTGGAAAATTACCCGCTCAAATGCCGCACAGGCACGCTTGCTTCTGATACACATTGTTCATGTTGCGACAACGAAAAATCTCTTAGTTGAGAGGTCTGTTGCCGCTCACCCACACTCCGCATTGAGCGTCTCCCGGGCTTCATTCAGGACCGGTTTTGAGGTCGGAATTGCGGCGGTTCTGTGGGGACGTAGCTCAGTTGGTTTATTGGTACTATACCTATCAATGTTCTACTTCCACGAAGTAAATTAATTGTCGTGAATATTGTGATCGGGCACTAACAAGATGACTCGATAGATGTGCAGGTCGTTTGTGGCTTGCCTGTGAGATATAGAGATGTCTATCTCTGGATTGTCAAAGATCTGTCGGGCGTTTTGTCTTATGCTCATGCTATCTGTTCTTGCGTTTACGAGCAGCGCACAGCTCATCAATTGCAGTCCCGATGCCACCGGCGGGAAAGAGACAGCATGTGGAGAGCGCTCACTTCGACAGTTGATTGAATCCGACGTTATTCAAGAAAAATTCGACGAACTGGATGCGCTCGCGGATAGGTATCAGCGGGAGAATTCGCGTACTCGCGGCGGGGGGTGGCGTTTATGGGATTTCTACCAGACGATCAACCACGACCAGCCAAACGACGATAAGGAGGGCGCCAAATATCTGGTGCATCTGCAACATTGGGTGCAGCAGCGCCCTGATTCCATTACGGCGCATTTGGTTTTGGCCGCGGGGTATTTTCGCTGGGGTTTCTCTGCACCTGTACTGGACTTTTCTACTCGTAGAGAAAGGTCCAAAATGGCGTTATCCGAACTATCTGCCGCGGAACACACGAACAAGATGTGCGCGCAATGGTATTGGATGGCAATCCAAATTGGCCTGGGCCAAGGATGGCCGCCGGCACGTATTCGTGAAATTTTCGACGATGGGGTTCGGTTTTCGCCCGAATACAGCTATATCTATACACGCTATCTGCAGTATGTATGGGCTAATGGCTCCAAAGGAGGGGATCTTCCCATAGATGCTCCGCATGGTTCGCCTTCTAGTGATTTCTTCGGCAATGATGTACCGCAGATGGGGCATCCAAAAGAGGTTGCAGACCTGGCAAAGTCTTCTGCCGATCAGATTGGTGGAGCAAACGGAGATATTCTCTACTTTCAGATAGCAGCCAGTTTACTTACAACCTGGCATCGTTCTCGCGACGTTAGTTTTGACGACGGTTTTCCGGTTCAACAATTAGATTGGAACCGGATTCAACGGGGTTGCCATGCTCTGTCGGTCCGGTTTGGCAATTCGGAACGCACTTTAAATCAGATGGCGGTTATGGCCTGGAAATATAAAGACATTAAAATGGGTCACCGCGTGTTTGCGGCTATTGGAGATAAATTTTCAGTTGAAGTGTGGGGCGATAAGAAGCGTTTTGACGAAGCTCTTAAATGGTCGGGTGCTCAGGTGTCTGAACCTACTCCGAATGCGCCTTGATTACAGCGATCCCTATCGCCATGGACCGCATAGTCCCGCCACTCAAGCTTCTTAACTGCATATCGCGATTGAGATCGGTCGTAAGAGTTATCGACTCATTTTATGCTTAGCAGTGTGTAATGCGACAACGTAACTACATCGCCGTAGATGTTCATGCGGTATGTATGTCCATATGTCTCATCAGCTTCTGTTGGACGGGAACTGGAGTTTTCACATCATCGAGTCAAGAAGGGTAGATATGCCAGAACTCGTGGTCAACTGACACGCCCGCCCCAGCTCTTGACGTGTTCCGGTGTAGAAGTGCGGAAGTCGCCCGACAAATGGATTGTCTGGGAGTTGATGTCTTGAAGAGATTTTTCCAAGGAACTAGTCGATTTTTGTGATGGTTAGAGAGCTTGCATGGCGGATTTATTTGGTACAATTTGATTAACGGAGTGGTGACAGCTTCGTGGTTCGCACTCGCTCGACAGAGGACAGCGATATTTGCTTTTGCTTACTGTCCATACTGTCCGTTTCTCTCGGAATTCGGTGAGATTTGAGGGAAATGATGGAAACAGGCGAAGAAGTGGACAGTAGATAAAACCAGTAAATTCTGCGATTCTCGCTAAGCGATTGAGTTTGCAGAGGGGACGTAGCTCAGTTGGTTAGAGCGCCGCCTTCTAACCGGAGCAAAGGAAACAAAGCACTTACCTCCTTGGTGTCCAGTTTGGTGTCCATTTTCTGACCGTTTTCTGCTAGGCTTGAGCCCTGAGAAGAGGAGGATTTGGATGCCTGCTCTCAAGCCCCGCGGAACACCCCTCAACGCACCCGACTACGCGGACCGGGTGAACCTCATCAAGAAAATCAAGATCGGAAACGAGTGGCGTTTTGCTCCCGTCGTCCCTGAAGCCAACGGTCGGCTCAAGGATCGGGTGCGCGTGAACGGCCAGATCGAAACCCATCCCGAAGGCGCGTACTACATCGAGTGGCGCGAGCGCGGCAAGCGATGCCGCTCCGCTGTACAACGCGAAGATGCAATCGCCGAGGCTCGCAAGAAGGCAGTCGAGCTGCAGGCCATCCGCGATGGCCTTATCGCTGTGCCGGAAACCAAGGTCGAAGACGCCACGGCAAAGACTCCTATCGGCAACGCCATCGACGACTATCTGAAATACGTCAAGATGCAGCGGAAGAAACGGACGTGGCTCACCTATCGCTACACCCTCGACGTTCTCTTGCGTGCTTCGTACAAGAAAAAGTATGCCGAGGACGCCACGCGGCAGGACGCCATCGACTTCATGACGTACTGCTACGAGCTGGGCCTGGGAGCTCGCACAGTCTACGACAAGCTCGTCACCGTGCTTCAGCTCTTCAAACGTCATGGCCGCGAGAAGCTGCTTGAAAAGGGCGACTGGCCGAGCTTCGTTGAGACCATCCGGCCTATCTATGAGCCGGAAGAGATCATCGCTATGTTCAAGGTGGCGACCGAAGATGAAGCCGACATGCTCAAGTTCATCCTTGGCTCCGGCTTCCGGGACCAGGAGATGAGGTACGTCGAATACCTCGACCTTGACTCCAACCACGACCTTGCTCGCGTCACGGCGAAGAAGGAATGGGACTTTACGCCCAAAAACTGGGAGGAACGTATCGTACCCCTGCCCCATGTCCTGATGGAGCGCATGAAGGCGAGGAAGGAACGGAAGAAGGCCCGGCCTCACGATCTCGTCTTCGGCAATACCAAGGGCAATCCCGATAGCGAGATGGATGTAGTGGTGAAGCGCGTTGCGGAGCGCGCGGGGCTGAACTGTGGGCGCTGCGTGACAGAGCACGGCAACAAGTGTGCTGAGGGGCCGTACTGCATGAACTTCTTCCTGCACAAGTTCCGGCACACCTTCGCCACCAATCACCTGCGCGACGGTGTAGACATCCGCACCGTGCAGGCTTGGCTTGGACACCGCGACATCAAATCCACGATGGTCTACCTCAAGGGCATTCGATCAAAAGATGCGGCGCACAAGGTCAACAGCGGCGAACTTGCAGGACTAGTTGCGTAGATGGCGTAAGTCAAAAGAACGCCGGGATTTGCTTTCGCACGATCTCTTGAATCTCACTTCGGAACCGTGTTCGCTGTGGTAGTCGAATTGGAGTGCATGGCTTCGATGAGGACCCGACCGACCGCCGCACTGGGTCGGTTGATCCTTAAGACAGATGCAAAAGTTGCGGCTATGTCGACCGGCGCAACCACACCGTGGTAGGTTCCGGGTGTGAAGGCGGTCCCAAAGAGTTCCAGCGGCACATGACGGTCATAACTGTTCGCGGTGAAATGCGTCGTGCCTGAGCCATGCCACGGAAATTGATAGGGTCCGAAATTCAGATGCAAGGCCCAGCCGACGTATGGGGAGTAGCTGTGAGCCAATAGTCTGCCATACTGCGTTTGCGGAAGCCGGCCTTCCCGCATCTGAGCCACCGTATAGATATTCGTCAACTCTGGTGGTTCACTCCTGGGTGTCGTTGAAGTCGCATTCTTGGATAGAAAGTCCGCAAAAATCTCCTGAACCAGGCTTTTCGCAGTGTTTTCTGCCTCCTCTTCGCTGACCCCCGCCGCTTCGAATGCGTATCGATTCAAAAGAAGGTACGGGTTGTCCATCTGCAGCACGTACTTGCCCTTCCCTTTTAGCGGATACTTTGCTTCAAGTTTCTGTTCTATCGGCTTGGTAAAGTCGTCAGCTGAGAATCCGAGTACCGGCATTCCCATCGCTTCACCGGCTTTTTGTGTTGTAGCTACGCCGTGGTCTCCGGTCATCGCGACCATCACGTTCTTGAGTCCGACGGTTTTGTCCAGGAAGGTAAAGAAAGCGTCAAGGGCGGCATCCGACTCAACAATCAGCTTCTCCTGCGATGGATCGTCGGGTCCGAAAGCATGGCCGTTGATGTCGGTCGACGAGATCGAGATGGTGATCATGTCGGGGACGTTGGCGGGATTGCTCCCAAGCTTTTCGCCAGTGATCAGGGCCTGGGCAAAGTCAAGCTGGTAGTCAACGCTTGCCGCCGAACGCCCGACTAACTCGTAAAAACTGCCCTGCGCAAAGCTGCTCTTCTTTCTAGCGACTGTTGCATGATCGCTAGCATTGAACTGCGCGGCCCAGGCAGGCAATTCGTTCATCCAGTACGTGGACGTCTCCCATGTACCGGTCTCATGATCGACCCAAAAGGCGCCTTTGGTGGCGTGCCCGCTCGTCAGAATTGCTGCTCTGTCTTTCAACGAGACTCCGTAGACCCGAGCCTTTCCGCGAGTGGCTAGAACCAGCTCATCGCCGAGAGTTGTCGCCAATTCGCGGTGCGGCGAAGTTCCCGTAAGATCTTTCGTTCCGGCTGGAGCGCCTACGAGCTTATAACGATCGTCCGCAACTGAACTCACCGAACGTAGAGTCCCATCCGGACTCGGTTCGTACCATTCGTTCAGCGGAATGCCGTGGCCATCGGTATATGCACCCGTCCCGATCGTCGCATGGCCAGCCGCGGTGACCAGGTTCGCGTAGTCGTAATAGCAATCGGTGAAATGCGCACCTTGTCTGAGAAATAGATTCCACCCGTTCTTGGCCCGAAATTCCGCCCGGTACCGATCCAGGTAGTCTCCACGAAACTGGTCGAAAACGAGTATTACCACCAGCTTCGGATGTGCATCGTAAGCGTCTCCAAAGCAAGGCCGGACACAGGGGAGAACAAGGAGCACTAATGCTACGAAACGAATGAGTCGCGACATAATTGAAGCCTTCCTGAACACTAAACCTTCTTGTTGAAGCGAATCTCGCATTTCTGACAGACATGATCCTGCGATCCAGCTTTTTAAGCCTTGGGCAGGCGAATCGAAAAGACTGAGCCGTTAGGTACCCGAGGCGTCAACTTGATGGTGCCACCGTGTACTTCGACCGCCCATTTGGCAATCGATAAGCCCAGTCCAGCGCCTCCGGCGTCCCGAGTACGTCCCTCGTCTATTCGATAGAAGCGATCGAAGACGCGGATGGCCTTCTCTTCAGGAATGCCTGGCCCTTCATCTTCGATATTGAGCTCGACCGATCCACCTTGGCTTGCGGACTCGTTCGTCAAAGACACACTCAGCCGAATTGCGCTCCCAGTCGGAGAATACTTCACGGCATTGTCGAGCAGATTAATGACAGCCATCCTTAGAAAGCTGCGGTCAGCGAAGACCGAGATTCCGCTGTCGCCCGCAACGGAAATGGTTTGCTTCTTGTCTTCGGCCAAAACACCAACAACTCCGACTGATTCCTGAACCAGATCCATCATGGGAAATACAGAACGTTGCAACTCGAACACGCCCGAATCGGCGTGAGCGATAGTCAACAGCGTATCGATCATCGATGTGAGACGCGCCACCTCTTCAAGCATGCTGCCGATAATGTCACGGTACTTTTCGGTGCTGTGATCTTCCTGAAGACCTACTTCACCGACGCTGCGCATGGCTGCGAGCGGGGTGCGCAATTCGTGCGAAACATCGGAAGTGAAGTGCTGCAGTTTCTCAAACGACTCCCCCAGGCGCGCGAGCAGTCCATTCAGCACACGCGCCATGTGCCCCAATTCATCATTTGGATTGTCAACGGGAATGCGCTCGTCCAGCCGCTTCACTGTGATCTGCTCGGTCTGCCGCGCCATCTGTTCGAGAGGATTCAGCGCCTTGCCCGCAACGCGATAACCTGCGAAGGCCGCCGCGATCAAGGCGAGCGGCATCGCCAGCATTAGCAAAGCGACGAACTCCAGCAATCGATCTCGTAGAGGTTCGGTACTGTAGGCAAGGCGAATCAAGAGGGGCTTGCCTTCGAAAAAGTGAAGGTGGCTTATCGCCAAAACCGGCGTCCCATCGCTCAACCGGATTCTTCTCGACTCATATCCTACTTCTCCCTCATGTGCAGTAGGAGCGCCATCCAGATACATGTCGTGAAGCCGCTCATTGCGAAAGAGAACGTCTCCGCTGGGGCTCAAAACTTCCATATACCGATCAAGAAGGAGGCGCGACTGAGGATGACTGTGATAGTCCTCGTGCAAGAGCAGATGTCCGTCGGGAGTGAAGTAGAGCAGTCCCTCGACGGTCTCAAGGTCCTCGATTTCAGCGTGGTGGAGCTGGTCGCTCAACTGCCAATACTGCAAAGCACAAGCACCGCAAATGTAGACTCCCAGAACCGCACCGAAGATACCCACGTACCAAAGCGTGAGCCGGTCGCGAATGAATCGGGGCCTGAGCCGCACTACTTCTCCTCCGTCTTACGGAGCACGAATCCCAAACCCCGCACAGTGTGCAGGAGTTTTGCCGGAAAAGGATCGTCGAGTTTCTTACGGATTCTTGCGATGTGCACGTCGATGACATTGTCCAGAGATGTGTAACGAACCGTCGTCTTCCATACATCACGGGCGACCATCTCTCTCGACACGACGGAACCGCTATTTAAGAGCAGATATTCGAGAAGATCGAACTCTCGGCCAGTCAAATCGAGTACCGTGCTTCCGCGCGTCGCCACGCGCCCGCTGACATCCATTCTCAAATCTGCTAGCTGAAGCGTCGACGTTGTCTCATGATGCGCCCGCCGGTGAAGAGCCCGGACGCGCGCCAGAAGTTCCGGGAACGCAAATGGTTTGACCAGGTAGTCGTCCGCTCCAGCATCGAGACCGCGGACCCTATCGTCTACCGATCCCCGCGATGTCAGAATCAGCACCGGCGTTCGAAAACCGCCGCGGCGCATCTCGCGCAGAGTCTCAAGGCCGCCTTGCCGGGGCAACATCACATCGAGCAAAACAAGATCAAAAGCGCCGCTGCGAAGTTGCCGGATTCCCGTCTCCCCCGAATCAGCGAGGGCTACTTCATATCCGTTGCCTTCCAGACCCTCCGCAATAGCGCTGGCAAGCTTTCGCTCGTCTTCGATGACGAGAATTCGAAGGGCATTCTCGGGGCGGACTTCGCCTGCTGCGCTCATTCTTCAAACTTTAATTCAGCAACCACGCCCTCGGCGCAGTCAAGGCAACACTTAAGGCAAACTTCAGAATTGCTTAAGGTTACTCCGTGATTTCATCAAAGGGGTCGGAGTCTTCCTTCAGGAGTTTTGAAGATGCGAACTGGGCTTGTTTCTGTCCTTGGAACCATCGTTTTGGGAGTCGCGAATGTTGCCGTTTGCGCAACTGCTGCGAACCTCCCTGCGCAATCGCGGGTGTTGCCTCAATCCACAGCAATACCGGTTGAGTTTGATCATTCCGTAGACACGAAGAAGGCCAAAGTCGGTGACACGGTCACCGCCAAGACGATTCAAGTAGTTGTGCTGCCCGATGGAAAAACAGTACCTAAGGGGAGCAGACTGCTCGGCCATGTCGCCGCGGTCGAGTCGTTCCATTTCGACCAAACCCCGTACGCACATCAGAAACCGTCGATGTTGTCGATTCACTTCGACACGCTGCGGAACGGCGACTCCACCATTCCTGTTAACGTTTCGGTTCGCGCAATCGCCAGCACGATTGACTCCCGAGAGGCCGCTTACCCGCACAGCACAGATGACACAGATCACGTTGGGATGATGGTACTGATTGGAGGGACTACATTTTCTCCTTTGGACAAAATGATCCAGACGGAGGATGGTGACGCCATTGGGTACAACCGGCGAAACGGGGTCTTCGCCAGACTCATCTCGTCAGGGCCCTGCAGTGGAACGAACACAGAACAATCCATCGCCATTTTCTCGCCTGACGCGTGCGGAGCCTATGGGTTTGGAGGCGACTACCTGGCAGGGAGCGGAAACGACGGCAGCGGGACCTTCACCTTAGCTCTGCGCGGGCACTCCGTGAAGCTCTACGCGGGAAGCACTGCTCTGCTTCAGGTAAACGACTCGAAATAGACCCTACCGAGGACGGCTTTCGCATGCTTTCGCCTGGACCCGCCCAAAGGGTCGCAATCCATCTCAATGAGGACGCTGCTTCCGAGGGAGACTATCTTCACCTGGAGATAGTCTCCTTTCTCTTCTCCCGCGGCATTGCCGGAGCCACGGTTCTGCGCGGACATTCGGGCTTTGGGGTTCACCATCGCCTTCATACGCAAGGCGCACCTGGCGTAAGTGGCGAGCATCTTCCGATCCGGGTCGAATTCCTCGAATCCGAACAAACAGTGCAAGAACTGTTACCTCGTCTCATCGAGTTGGTGACAGACGGGGTCATTGAAGTTCAGGCCACCAACATTATCCATGTCGCTCAACCTGCCCAAGTCGGTGAACACGGGGGCAGGAGCGAATGAGATGTTTTTCCCTTGGAAAGATCGTCAGCTTTGCTTCGCTAACCGCCCTAAGTTTGGGAGCAGGCGCGCAAACGGCCGCACCTATGCAGGCTCCGCCAAATTTGGCAAACCCAGGAACACTTTCAACGCCCTCGCTGCCCCAGGCAAGCTCGTCCTCCTCGCCAACGAATCAAGTTCTGACGTTGGCTGATGCCGAAGCCCGAGCTCTGAAGAACCAGCCTCGCCTCCTGGCTCAGCAATTCCGAGCGGAGGCTGCTAATAAAAGAGTCACCGAATCCAGATCCGGCTATTTCCCGCAAATGTTCGGCAATCTCACCGCCGTCGAGGCAAACGGCGATACGGCGGTTGCCGCGGGTGCAGTGACCACGTCCAGCGTTTCGACACGCGCGGCCGGTGGTGGGTCATTGGTTCAGCTCATTACGGATTTCGGCCATACATCGAACCTCGTGCAGTCCGCCCGTTTTGACGCAAAGGCCGCAGGACAGGACGAGGAAAGTATCCGCCAAACGGTGCTGATGAATGTGCAGGAAGCATATTTTGCAGCACAAGCGGCAGAGAGCGTTCTCAAGACAGCTCAGGCGGTTCTCGACTTCAGAAAACTTTCCTTCCGGCAACTCAATGCACTGGCACAAAGCCAACTGCGGTCGACTCTCGATGTTCAGTTCGCACAAGTCATGGTTTCGGAGGCAGAATTGGCGGTCGTCAGGGCCGAGAGTACAGTGCAGAAGGCTCAGGCCCAACTTGCCGCGTCCATGGGAGAGGAAAGCGCTTCCAGTTACTCGCTCGTTGATGAGTCATTGCCACCAAGCCCAGACTCCGAACCAAGTGAATACATTCAACAGGCGATAGTCGACCGGCCTGATCTCAAGGGTCTGAGACTACACAGCGAGTCTGCCAGCCATGAAGCTCGTGCCGAAACGGATAGAAACTTTCCCTCTGTGACTGCTCTCGCATCCGGCGGCGAGGTTCCAATTCACGATTCAACGATCCATCGCGACTATGGTGCCGTAGGCGTCAATATCAATATCCCAATCTTCACTGGCGGTCTCTACACATCACGCGCAGCCGAAGCCAGACTTGAGGCAAAAGCCGCGGATGAAGACGCTTCACTTCGGGAAGTAGAAATTGTGCGGGACGTTCGCATGGCTTGGGCCGACGCACGAGATGCCTACCTTCAACTCGACGTTACTCAGCGTCTGGTTGACCAAGCGAATGTTGCCATGCGGCTCGCACAAGCCAGATACGACGCCGGACTTGGAAGCATCGTTGAACTGAATCAAGCGGAACTCAATCAGACGTCCGCATTAATTACGGCTGCCAGTGCCCGTTTCGATTACCTACGCTCAATGACGGCATTTCAATTTGCGCTGGGAGACTTGCATTGATCGCCGAGGAGGAAGCCGTGGCATCGGTTCTAAGACAGAGGGTTTGTTTCACTGCATTGTTCGTTGCGGCAATCGTATGCAGTGGCTGCACGACAAAGACCAGTGCAGCGCCTCAGGAACTTCCCGTCGTCGCCGCCAGTCGGGTCATTTACACGGATTTGAAGAACGATGTGACCTTGACTGCCGAATTGGAACCTTTCTACGAAGTCGATGTGATGGCGAAAGAGGCCGGCTACGTTCGCCACATGCTGGTCGATATTGGAGACCACGTCAAACAGGGACAGCTCCTCTGCATTCTTGAGATTCCTGAATTACAAGACGACCTGCAACGGGCAAAAGCAGATGTCCAGACCGCCACAGCCGAACAATCGGCGGCAGAACAAGACCAGAAGCGCGCCGCAGCAGCCGAAACCATCGCCCATCTTTCCTACATTCGAATTTTGGATGTTTCGAAGAAGGAACCAGGGCTGGTGCCTTTGCAGGAAGTTGACGTTGCCCATTCGCGCGATCTTGAAGCTGAGGCCCAAGTCGCCTCTTCCGAGCAGAACATTCAAGCCTCCTTAAGCCGTCTTGCTGCTGCAAAAGCTGCTTTGGAGCACGAAACTGCTCTCGTTGAATACACAAGGATTGTTTCACCATTCAACGGCGTCGTTACGCAGCGTTACGCAAGTGATGGCGCGATGATTCAGGCCGGCACTTCTTCCAACACTCAGGCCATGCCCGTCGTACACGTCGCACAAGACGACACTCTGCGACTGATGCTGCCAGTGCCCGAATCCTATGTAGGGAGCATACACAATGGCGAGGCAGTGAGTGTCACCGTTCCAGTATTGGGAAAAACCTTCGAGGGGAAGGTGACACGATTCGCAGATCGTGTGCAGCCCTCGACCCGCACCATGACGGCGGAAGTCGATCTGAAGAACGCCAAGCGCGATTTGATTCCCGGCATGTACGCCCAGGTCCAGCTCAGCCTTGCTGAAGCTCCGAATGCGGTCGCCGTACCGGTTGGCGCACTCGATAGCAGTGGCAGCACGAACAAGGTCTACACCATCGATACTTCGGGGACAGTCCACATTCATTCCGTCAACACCGGCATCCAGTCCCCGCAGTTCATACAGGTCCTGTCTGGGGTAGAGCCGGGAGAGATCGTTATTCTCGGCAGTCATTCGGGCCTGCAAGACGGCGAGAGAGTTCAACCGCACTTCGAGTAAGACCCACGTCGTCATCAAGGATTATCCATGTCTCGATTTGCGATTCGCACGCCTTATCTGATTGTTGTTGCCTGCCTCATGATTCTCGTTCTGGGCGTGAGTAGTATCGCGCGGATGCCGGTCGACATGTTTCCTTCGATGAACGTTCCCGTGGTCATCGTGGCGACCTTCTACTCCGGAATGCCTCCCGAGCAGGTGGAAGGCAACATAACCTACCACCTCGAACGCTTCTTTACGCTCGCCAGTGGCATCGACCACATTGAATCGCGCTCTCTGAATGGTGTCAGCATCATTCGCGTCTATTTCCAGCCCGACACCAATGCGGACACTGATGCCGCGACCATTGCCAATCTTGCAGTCTCTGACATGAAGGACCTGCCGCCAGGCACCTTCCCTCCGGTCGTGCTCAAGTCGGACGCGTCTAGCCTCCCCGTCTGCCTGGTCACGATGAATGGCGATGGAATGAGCGACGGCGCATTGAAGGATATTGCGCAAAACTTTGTGCGTAATCAACTCGCGGGCGTGCCCGGGGCCTCGATACCGCAGCCATTTGGTGGTCCGTGGCGCCAAATCCAGTTCTACGTTGATCCCTATAAGCTCGAAGCACGGCAACTGAGCCCTATGGATGTGGTTCGCGTTCTCAATCAATCCAATCTTGTTCTACCGGCAGGCGACGTCAAGATTGGCAATCTTGACTACGACATCTATTCCAATGCGCAATTCAATTTGAAGGATGCTGGGCAGTACCCGATCAAAATGAATGGAGAGAACCCCGTTCTGATGTCCGATGTGGGTCAACTCAAAGACGCGCACGCGCTTCAGTACAACGTCGTTCATGTCGATGGCCAGCGATCGGTCTATCTGCCCGTTCTGAAGCAGGGTGGAAACTCGAACACGATCTCCGTCGTGAATGGCGTCCGCGCAATGCTCAAGCGGCTGGTGGACGTGCCTTCGGCCATGCACACCACAGTCGTCTTTGATCAATCGCGCTTTGTGAAGACGGCGATTGAGACTCTCCTGCACGAGGGCGGTATCGGCCTATTCCTGACCTGTCTGATGATACTGGTCTTTCTCGGCAGTTTTCGGGCCACGATTGCCGTATTCTTCTCGATCCCACTGTCGGTGTTTGCAACCTTCATCGTTCTCCAGATGACTGGTTCATCGATCAACAGCATGGTTCTCGGGGGGCTGGCGCTTGCGCTGTCACGGCTCATCGACAACTCAGTTGTTGTACTCGAAAACATCTATCGTCACTTGGAGATGGGCGAATCGCAGCGCGTTGCGGCAGAAAATGGAGGCCGAGAGGTGGCATTGCCAGTTCTAGCCGCTACCCTCACAACAGCAGTCGTGTTCTTCCCTGTAACGTTGCTCGAAGGCGTCAGCAAGTTCCTATTCACCGCCATGGCCGTGTCCGTCGTCATCTCTCTCGCGGCATCGTATTTCGTCGCAATGACGGTTGTTCCGCTCTTCTGCTCAAAATATCTAAAGATCGACAACCCCGAGCACATATCGGAAACAGAGTCCGCGGAGGCACGGACGCTCAAAGGCAGTCCGGGCTGGGGAACTCGCTTCAACACGGCCTTCAATCATCGCTTTGAGCAGATGCTCGCCCGTTACGAAGTGTTGGTGAAACGTGTGCTCGAACGACCCGTCCGCGTTCTGGCAGTATTCGGAATCGTATTTGCAATCAGCTTGTCGCTCTATTTCTTTCTCGGATTCTCGTACTTCCCACAGACGGATGCCGGCCAGTTCGTCATTAACATCAAGGCTCCGTCCGGCACGAAACTCGATGTGACCGAAAAAGAGTTCGCTAGAGCAGAGCAGATTATCCGCCAGGCGATCGCACCCAAAGACCTCGGCATCGTAGTCGACAATATTGGTGTCGATAACGGTTTCTCCGCGATTTATACACCGAACGCAGCCATGCACACCGGCTTCATTCAGGTTGGGCTGACGCCCGATCATCAAGTAGGCAGTTACGCCTACATTCGGAAAATCAAACGCCTCCTCGCGGAGCAAATGCCTGAGTTGTCTTCCTACTTTTCGACTGGAAGTCTAGTGGACGCAGTTGTGAATATGGGAGCCCCGGCACCGATCGACATTCAGATTTCCGGAGCGAACTTCGCGCAGGACAACGAAGTCGCGCAGCGGATCGCAAGCGAATTACGAAGCTCGCCCGCAATCGCCGATGTTTTCGTCCCTCAGGACCTCGACTATCCATCCCTCCGTGTCAACGTGGACCGGCTTCACGCAGCAAAGCTCGGGCTTACGGAGAAAGAAGTTCTGGACAACGTGATCACCTCCCTGACCTCGAACCAGATGATTGCGCCGAATCTTTGGATCGACAACAAGAACGGGAACAACTATTTTTTGACCGTTCAATATCCTGAGGCACAGATCCGAACCGTTCAGGATCTTGAATCGATTCCGCTTCATGCTGACGGATTGAGCCAACCTACGCGGCTCGGGATGGTGGCAAGCGTAGAACCGATGCGGGCTCCAACCGAAGTCGATCATTACCAAATTCGCCGCAAGCTCGACATTTACGTGCGTCCCGCATCCGAAAATCTTGGGAGTGCCGATGACAAGGTTGAAAAGGTTCTAGCCGCTCTCCACGTTCCCTCCAATGTGAATGTCACGGTTCATGGCAGCGCGGAAGCCATGCATGCCTCTTTCCGCAGCTTCACCATCGGGCTCACGCTTTCTGTCATTTTGCTCTATCTGATCCTGGTAGCACAGTTCCGATCCTTCATTGATCCGGCGATCATCCTGCTCGCGCTTCCTCCGGGAATCATCGGTGTACTGGTGACACTCGTCGTCACTGATACCACGATGAACGTGATGTCGCTCATGGGGGTGGTGATGCTGGCAGGTATAGCCATGTCGAACAGCATTCTGATCGTCGAATTCGCGCATCACCTGCGGAGTGAAGGCAAAAGCGTAGCTGAGGCCATCATCGAATCATGCCGTGTGCGCTTGCGTCCAATCTTGATGACATCGTTGGCCACGATCATCGGCCTCCTTCCCATGGCATTGAAGCTGGGCGAAGGCAGTGAGTCGTACGCGCCTTTGGCGCGTGCGCTCGTTGGAGGCTTGCTAGTTTCTGTGGCATTGACAGTGTTTCTAGTCCCGGCCGGTTTTATTTGGGTCTACGGCAAGCGAGAGCAACACGAAACTCCTGCGATCTCCTAGTCTTGGCCGCATGCCGCGCATCAAAGCCACAGTGACAAGCGATTTTCAGCCAGCTGTCACGATGGGAGCTCTCGAAGCTTTCAACTCTTCCGATTGAGAGGTATCCGGAAGAATGCAGGATTGGTTAAAGACATTCCACGGGGCAAATCAGGCTTTCCCCGCCATCGAGATTGCCGTAAAGGCGGGGGTCGCACTGGCTCTCGGACTCCTTGTCGGTTTCGAACGGGAATGGTCGAACAAGGACATCGGCGTGCGGACATTCGCCATGACCTCTTTACTCGGCCTGCTCGCTACCCTCCTAGGGCCGGTGTCAATGGGCTTTGCTGCTGGTGCCATCCTTGTGCTGATCATCTTTGCCAATCTGCGCGGCTTACAGACTGCGCGGAAGTTGGAAGCGACCACCTCCATCGCTCTCGCAGTAATTTTCCTGCTCGGCGTGCTTGTTGGTAAGGGACACCTGTTTACACCCGTTGCCTGCGCAATTGTGGTCACGATGCTTCTTTCTCTCAAGCCACAGCTCCGCGCGTTTGCAGGAGGTTTGACGCAGCAAGAGGTTCGAAGTGCGGTTTTGCTGGCCTTGTTGGGATTCGTCGTCTGGCCCCTGCTTCCTGACCGCTTTGTCGATCCCTGGCAGCTCATCCAGCCTCGCGAGGATTGGATTACGGTTGTCGTTATTGCGGGTCTTGGGTTTCTGAACTACGTCCTGCTGCGTATCTACGGATCAAGAGGCATTTACTTAACTGCTGTTCTAGGCGGTCTCGTCAACTCGACCGCAACCGCTGCCGAACTGTCGTCGACACTCGCTTCATCAGGCCTCGAAAGCCTTACCGTTCCCGTTATCCTTCTCACGTCGGTTTCAATGTTCTTCCGAAACCTCATCATCCTGGCAATCTTCGCTCGTGGTGCCGTCCGAACAGCAATCCTTCCGCGCCTAGCAATGACGGCCGTCGCAGGCTTCTGGGTTTACCGGAATCGTCGCCAAGCTGGTGCGGTCGAGCAGAATGTGACGATAGATCTAGGCTCTCCTGTCTCCCTCAGAAAGGTCTCTGGCTTCGCCATTCTCTTCCTAATCATGCAGGTGGTCGCGACGCTCGGACAGCGGTGGGTCGGCTACGCCGGCTTTCAGATCGTCAGTGTTGTGGGAGGCCTCGTGAGCAGCGCCAGCACCACTGCAGCGGCTGCGAATATGGCGATGCATGGCCATGTCAACTCTTCACAGGCGGGAGTAGCGGTTGTGCTGACCTCAATTGCGAGTGCGCTTGCCGATCTCCCCCTCGTGCAGCGCCAACCTAAATTGAGACCACAAATGCGCGAACTCGTTCTTTCGTCTGCTTTCCAAATGCTATTGGGTGGCGCTATTCTCTTCGCTCAACTTCATTGGGTTTGGCCGCGATAGCCGGATCTCTCAGAATCGTGCTCGCCGCACCAGATGAGACCTTATATCCTGAAGAGGCGCTGAGTTTCCGCTAACCGAACGTAAACACGGCGGCCTCGCGTGATTTGACCAGCAGCGATTCGGAATCCAGATCTGCCAGTCTGAAATTGAAGGGACGTTCTTGAAAGGTCTAAAGACAATGAGGAAGTCGGCCTCCAGCGCAAAGTCGCTTGTTGAAAAGCGCTGCGTATCAGCTTCCCCAAGAACATCCACTGTCCTCAGCATCTTCGATGAGATGCTGCAGCAGCACGACGACCTTCTCCAGTTTTGCAGCGGCGCGAGCTTTCATAGTGCCATTCAGCAGGGTCGTAAACTCATGCTGAACGCTTACCGTGGAATCTGGATTTGTTATTGCACTACAGATGAGGAGAAGAACGCAGACTTCGTCGTTCCGCGTAGTGCCTTTCGAATGGCCAACGAGATCGACGTCAGTTCCCGGAGCAGTAGCGATGTCGGCGATTTGCGCAAAGCAGTCTGGTGCATTCTTGGCAGATATGCCAATTTCGAACTGGAGCAAATAGGCCGACGTAAGATAGGCCGTGGCGTCGAGCCACAATACGGCGACAAACTGATGAATGAGATGGCCATGACTTCCACTAATTGTCTGCTGCTCCTCGCGGAGACCCTTCTTAGGGCCAACGGGCATGTTGAAGCTGCCCGGAAAATCGCTCCCGTTTGGCAATAGTTTGTAGGGGCTTGGTGTGCTTGGCCCGGGACAGCGTTTGCATCGAGACGCGGGGTTTCACTAGACTAAACATTGTCGATGGAATGAGGTGGCTAGGGTTCCAGTTGATTGAAACTGGTCCGAGCGCCACGAAGGACCGTGTGGTCCGCACCCAAGGGCAAAAATCCCAGAGGGAAAAGTCGAAGCGACTTTTCGCGCCTGGGAGCCGAACTTGCCAATACGCGCTTTTCTCCTCATTCTTTTTGCAGCCACAGCTCACGCGACATGGAACTTCTTGGCTAAGCGATTCGCCGAGAACGAGCAACTTATCTGGTTTGCTTCTGTCCTTGAGACCCTATCGCTGATTCCGTTTGTGGCGTGGGCCGTTGCCGCCCACGGATTACCAGCCTCGCCGATGGCACTACTTTTCCTTCTTGCCACCGGCGTATTGCATCTCCTTTACACGGAGTTTCTGGTTCGAGGCTATCGAACTGGAGATTTCACCGTTGTGTATCCACTGGCGCGAGGGTCCGCCCCGTTGCTTACGTTCGCCGGCGCATTAGTTTTTTTGCATGAGCGTGCGTCGGTCACAGCGGTCTTGGGCGCACTGCTGATCTCGCTGGGAATTGTTCTCGCATCCGGTGTCGCATCTAGCATGCACAAAGTGACGTCCCGCGCCAGCTTGATGTGGGGAATCGCGACTGGAGTCACGATTGCGTGCTATACCATTGTCGACGCGTATTCTGTCACCAAACTCATGATTGCTCCATTGTTCGTCGAATATGCAGAGACCTCGTTTCGCGCACTCGTTCTCTCTGGCAAAGCCTGGAATCAGCGGGCCACGCTGCGCGCTGAACTCTCGCGCTGCTGGTTCGCGGCGCTGTATATAGCGCTGCTATTCCCAGCCAGTTACATAGCCGCTCTGTCTGCGATGAAACTCGCTCCCGTGAGTCATGTGGCTCCGGTGCGTGAAATGTCGATGATGATCGGAATGTACCTTGGGGCTAGGTTTTTGCAAGAAGAGGACGTGATGAGGAAAGTCATCGGTTCGGCACTGATTGCCGGCGGTGTTGCGGCGCTCGCTCTGGGCTAGAGGCTCCCGCGAAAAAGGACGCGTCTCGCTCGCGGTGGCGAGTTGGAATCAGCACTCCCGCAGGCGAGACTCTGACGCCGACCCGGGCTCCGCATTCGCATAGAAGAACTCTTTCTAACAGAATCAACGTTCCGTCGTGCTGAGCTTCTTCCGCGCGGGATCGACTCTTCGGCGTGAGCGGCCTTGGACACTGTTCTCTCTTCGCCACAAAACCTCCGCTCCACCAGTCCTGCCAAAAGGATAAACAAAAGGGGGTGGACGCTGTTTGCTCCGCTGAAGGCGATCGAGTACGACATCTTTTTCAAAGTGAAAAAGCTAGGCGAGGGCAGGCTCGAAATGATCGTGGAAACAGCCTTTGTGCGCGATCCTGCTCACGCAGCGAGCCGTCCTTCCGGCAAGCCCATCCGCTTCTGGATCATTCTGCACAACACACTGCACGGGCTTAAAATTAGGTCTTAAAAGGAGAAGCGGTTCTCTATTACGAGAACCGCTTCAGAGTTCCATGCGCCTCTTTTGAATCCCTACGCTCGTGGGGGCCATCGCTGGCGGGGTCGGAACCACGGTCAATCGACCGCTGCACTTATATCCAGACATTCATATGATGCCCCAAGTGGGATCGCCGATGCAATTGCTAAAATCACGGCTTCATGCCCAAATCGGGCATCATTACAATAAACTGCGCACTATCAGCAGTTTGCAGTTTTGGTTCTTGCGCCCATCACAAACCCGGTAGAGCCCAAAAAACCGCGTGCGAATCCCAGTGGGTCCAGTCCAAGAGCCTGCTGGGGAGGCGGTGAATGGGCTACAAAACTCGCACAGCGCGTGCGAGTTTTGTAGCCCTAGCGTTCTCATCGAATAAGTTGTGCAACAGCTTGTTGCAAAATTGCTCGGCCGCGCCCAGATCGTCTTCGACGGACTTCGTATTGAACGTAGAAATCGTTCCCTGCCAGGGAGCGATTCAAGATTCGGATAACATCCCCAATCCAAGAGCGTGTCATGCGCTCTGACGCCATTGTTTCCCGTGAGGACGCGCATGTACAGGCGGCTTGCGTTGCGGAACTTCGTCCCCAGTGCCGTACTTGAGCCGCAACCAATTCGCGACCTCTTGGGGATCGAAGCGCACCGACCCTCCGATATGAAAGCTCGGCAACGCTCCGCGGGCCGCCATCCGGTAGATGTGCTTATCGTCCACACCCAGGAGCTCGCACAATTCTGATACTTTCATCGCTCCACTTCGAGATTCCAATTGTTCGATGAGGTTCACTCCGCCCCCAAGCGTGCATTTTTCATACGTTCCTATCTGGGTAGGTCCGTTGTCCAATACATCTCGCACATAGGGCCATCTCCTTTGGTTATGGGCCATTGAGGGGAGCGATGGTTGACGATCTTGGTTCAATCGGAGACAATTTTTCCACAGGCATGACGGTACGTGCCTTTGGGTCATGCTGGGCAGCGACATCCGCCCCGAAGAGTTTCGGAGGTCCCCGCATGAGCGATTCAGAACACCTCGATTTTCGTCTCCTCAAATACATCGTGGCGGTAGCCGAAGAAGGCACATTTACGGCTGCTGCTGCTCGGCTACACCTATCGCAGTCTGCTCTGAGCACCCAGATCAAGACGCTAGAAGACAATCTGGGGATCAAGATATTCGACCGCGAACGAGGGACAACTCTGACGGCGGAAGGCAAGGTCCTGCTGCGGTACGGCAAAGAGGGCTTGCGCACCCGCGACCACATCGTGCAGACGATTCAGGCTATCCATGCGGGCAGGATGACTCCGTTGCGTCTCGCGTTCACACCTTTTGTTCTGAATCCTCTGCTGAGGGCAGTCTCGGACCTATACCGAGAACTTATTCCCGACAGTGACATTTTCCCGGAATCGGAGGATACCGAAGAAGCGGTAGCTCGTCTTCGTAACGGTGACTGCGACGCCGCCTTGCTTACCCTCCCCATTCGTCCCGATGGTCTGGACACTCACATCTTGGAGCTGGAACGGCTCGTCGTTTGCATGAGGAATGACGACCCATTGGCAGCAAATAACGCTGTACCTCCGATCGCGCTGAATAACAAGATCTGTGACTTCGTGTATCAGAAGCATCATCCTGTTGCTTACGAGCGCCTATTGCAGATGTTTGCGGAGATTGGGGTAACGCCACACCCCTGCAAACCAACCATGAATATCGACCACATTCAGTGGATGGTCAAGGAAGGAAGTTGCTACTCTCTGATCCGAGCGGGAAGGCCGTTAGCATCAGGTTTAACCACCAGGCCAATCGAAGATGTTGAATGGACGGTCGACACGGCAATTGTTTGCAACACCGGCCACCGCAATCCCGCTCTGTCTTTGCTGATCGACGAGTTGCTAAAGCGTTACGATACGCATTCCTCTCTTTACGAGAGGAAATCTGTTGCCTCCGTCACAATCTCTGGGAACACCAAGCGCGTAAAGGGCACGCAAATGAAAGACCAGATGGCGCTCTTTGGCGGTAAGACAGCAAGCTAGACCGCTGGCTATCGCTTTCGCATATATACCCATTACAAAGATGTATTGGACGGCGCGAATCGACCGACCATAAGCTCCGGCATATTCCCGACTGAGACCAGTCGGAGGAGGTGCCGATGTCTTGCCGAAGCCGTCTCGATGATCCCCAACCTACCAGCCCCACTCAACGGTGGCCTGGTGTTCTCTACAAGAAACTCTCACGCTTACTTCACGTCATGGCACCCACGCTCCTTGCGCTCGCGTTCGCTAGCGCAGGGAGCGGCGTGGCGCACGCACAGGGAACGATGGATTTCTCCGGCGCGCAAACCTTGATGGGCACGTTCAAAACGCTGACCGCCTTTATCCGCCGCGCCGATGAAGGTACCCTCTCCCGCTTGCTCGTTGAGGTGAGCATCCTGATTGCCGCATCACGCGGCAACGCTTCGGCAATTCTCAAGGATGCGGCGAACACTTATAAGGTCGATACCGAAGCCATCACCGCCAAAGTCAAGCAGGAGTTTGCGGCCAAGGCCAAGGCGAAGAAGGAGGTCAAACCCGCAACCGCTGTGGCGTCCAAAACCAAGAAAGCTGCATAAGCCACTACGAATCGGAGAGGTCTGCGAACCTGCGGCCTCTCCACTTTTTTGCGCGGCAAGGAGACACCCCTTCGGTTTCTCCTTGCATGCTCTTCCCGCCAACCGGCCCCCGCTCGCCGGACGCGCGGCAGGACGACGTTCCCCCTTCCTGCACTTTTCCCCTTCGCTGCCTGCGGCGCTCAACTGACGACAACGGCGTTTCTCGGTACTGATCTAGCCCGCTCAGTGTGCCTATCGCAAGTGCGACTCATGATGAGCAGTAGGAAGGCTGCCTGTCTGATCTGTTCGGAGAGCCAGATATGAACGCGACTGCCATGCTGCCTTCTCCAACCCCGCTGGATACCCTTTTGATGGAATTGTGTCGTACGTCTCCCGCAGAAAAAACGCCAGGCAGACTCGTTTCCAAGGGAAAGGGCTGGCGGCTTTCATTCCAGGAGGTGAGTTCACGCCCGGTGCAGATATATCCACGGGAATCGCGTTCCAATTCGGCTGGCAGCCAAGAGGTACTGGCATCTGCGCCGATCATCACAAACAAAGCCGCAGCTTCAAACGCAACGATCCTCTCCGTCTCGCCCGGCCACTGAATACGAGCCTTAATTTGTTCTAAGTAGTCTGTTCCTTCCACCGCAGACACCTG